>Ga0208934_1000121_pt1 | contig 59273 bp, 57 predicted proteins | sample MalvirDeepMed_s2_FD_184243 | JGI IMG/M metagenome (GOLD analysis project Ga0208934, IMG submission 184243) | Marine viral communities from the Global Malaspina Expedition - Malaspina viral metaG DeepMed_s2 (SPAdes) (version 2) | ecosystem: Environmental > Aquatic > Marine > Oceanic | place... | reverse complement strand
AGTCGCCGGGCATCAGGAAATTGATGACCTGGCGTCGCCCGTCGGGGAGGGTCTTATACCTCAGCCCCATTCCCGAAAGAACGGTAAACAGTTGGGGAGAGCGGCTGGTTTCCGAAAGGATCGGGGTACCCGGGGCCACGCGAAGCTCGCCGGATTTGAATTGCCGCATGAAGTCGACTTCGGCCGCCGTCATTTCGGAAAAAATGCTGAGAGAGCGCAGGGGGCAGTTCAGGCAGTCCGTGGACATGTCTTCAAATGGTTCCAGCTATGTCATCGGTTAATTGACCGAGAGGTATCATGTTCCAATCTGGTGTGGAACTAGCCAAGTGATCTTACAGGAAAATCTGCCGCCCGCGACGGATTTCACGCCGCGGGCGGTCGTATCAGCGGTTGCGCCGACGCATGGCGCGGCCGGCCGCAATCCCCATGACGACGGCGTTAACCACGGCGGCCGTGCTCAGCGCGGGGCTGTTCATCGGGTTCTGCATCTCGCTCGCGGCCTCTTTAGGGACTACGCGTGGGGGATAACGAGAGAATGCCAGCGCGACCAATCCGATTACCAGGCATACACCGCCTATGATGAGGGCAGCGGGAATGACACCAACCGCATCGACCAACGCAACCCAGACAGCAACGCCGAGGAACACCAAGGCAAGAAGCAGGAAAAGAGCGCCTATGGCGCCCCATTTCGCGCGCCGCGCTGCGCTCTTGATCGCGAAGCGCAGTGCGGCGATTTGCGGTCCGAACATATGGATCAGCGACGGCTGAACAAGCCGATCAGCAGGCCTACGCCCGCCGCGATGCCCAGCGCCTGAGCCGGATTCTGGCGCACATAGGCCTCGATGTCGTCCACGCGTCCTTGTGCTTCATCGCGGATTTCGTTGGCGCGACGGCGCGCTTCGCCCTGATACTCGCGCGATTTCGTCCGGCCATAGTCGCCGAGCGTCTCGGTCAGGCGGGAAATGTCTGCCTTGAGAGCGTCGACCTGTCGCGACAGATCCTCCGTCGTGGGGTTCGACTTCGCCGGGTTCATCTCGTCGTTGGAAACTGCCTTGACCATCGGGCGGACCTTTCTTGTTGGGTGGACGTTGCACCCTCAATGCCGCCTGCGACCGATTGTTCCGTCGTCAGGGTGCCGCGCTGTGACTGTCACTATCGGCAGCGAGGGAGGATTTCTCGATATCTTCGCGATGCTTTCTCTGTTCGGTCCGTTCCTTGGAAACCAAAGTGAAAACGGAGAAGATGAGCAGCGTCATCAAGGCGAGCAAGGGGATGAGCCAACTGAAGTCCATTACAAGTACTCCTGCACCATAAAGAAGCGCAACATTCTGCCTTTATGCGTGTTCCCCATCACAAGCCGCCTGCGACGCTATAGCCCACCAAGGAGACGACCCAAGATGCAAAGGCTTACCCAGCTTCTCGACCTAGACGCGCTGGCGGGGGACGACAGGTTTCCGATCCGGGCCTTGTTCCATGATGCCGACAGTCGCCGCCTGCAGATGGCGGCCATCGACATCGGCGGATGGCTGGACCGGCGCGAAGTCCTCGTTTCTCTCGACCGGTTCGGCGCGCCCGGCGATGACGCTTGGCCGGTCTCCATGACGCGGGACGAACTTCATGACGCCCCCGAATGGACCGATGACTCGGCCGCTGCCTCGGCGCTGCCGCCGCTGATCGTCGGTCCCTTCGGGTACACCTTCTCCCCGATGTTGATGGCCGCTGGCATGGCCACATCGGCCGACCGGACGGTGCCAGCCGATCCCGATGAAGGAAACGCCGATCTTGTCAGCCGTTCAGGCGGGCGGGTGAAAAATATGGAAAGGTGCAGCGATCTGCTGGGCCGTGATGCGTTCGGCCCGGGGGGCAACATGGGAAAGGTCGCGGATCTGGTGATCGAGGACATGACCGTCACCGGCATCATCACCGAAGACGACACCCGTGTTCCCCTTGCCCGGCTGCGCCACATCGCGGAACAAGGTCACTTCGTCTTCGACTGAGCCCACGCCGGCGCATCTAGGTCGACCCGGGGCAGCTGCGCCTCGGACGCCGCGCGGGCGCGGGCGGCGGCGACCAGCGCGCGGAAGATGGCGCGCTGACGATGGGCGTAGAACAGATGTTCGGGGTGCCACTGGACGCCAAGGGCAAACGGTTCTTCGGTCCGCTCGATCGCCTGTATCATGCCGCCGGTGTCACGTGCGGCGACGCGAAGCCCGCGGCCCAAGGTCGATACGGCCTGGGAATGCAGGGCGTTGACCTTCATCGGCACCGTATCCGCGTGCCGAGCCAGGCGTGTTTCGGGTACGATCCGGACCGTCTTGCGCGGCAGGATCGTCCAGTGCCGGTCCGACGTGGTATAAGTTCCATAGGCGTCCTGGTCCAAACGCCCGCCCAGCGCCACGTTCAGCATCTGCGATCCACGGCAAATGCCCAGCACGGGCTTGCCTTGGTCCATCGCTTCCTCGACCAGCCGCTGCTCCATTGCGTCTCGCTCGGTGTCCAGCCGGGACGACGTGATGATCTGCCCGCCATAGAGATCGGGCGAGATATCGTCGCCGCCGCCAATGATCAGCCCGTCGACATCGGCCACATCCGAGGGCTTGCCGGCGACCCAACGCACCGCGCGCCCGCCAGCCAGCCAGACGTTGAACGCCACGAGCGGAAAAATGCGCCACCCCGATCTGGTCGACGTCGTGACACCGATCGTCGGCTTCATGGAAGATCCACTTCCTCGTCCAGGATTTCCGCCGAAACGGCATGCCATCGCCCCGGCATCCCGAACGCCCGGCCTCGGTAATCGCGCCAGCACATCCTAAGTCGGCCTAAAAGATTCGGATCCGACGCGACTCCCTCGACAACGCACCATCGGTTCCACTCCAGGGCAACGGACCAGTCACCCTCTCCTATGCGGCAATCGGGCAGGCGGTAGTGCCAAGCGGGACGCCCGGACTTGTGCGCCATCTGCGGTACGGCCTCGACGACCGCACCGGATTGGTAATGCTTGAGGATCGGCAGAAGGTCGAGCGCGTGGTTCCGGTTCGGTGCATGCTGAAGATACGTCCGAAGTAGCGCATCCAGGCTCCATTCCGCTTCGGGATCACATAATGCGTCGACCAGTACGGAGGGGTATGTTTCCACAAAAGGTTGCAATCGCCGTGAAGGGTCGAGATCCATCCGGGCGCGCATCCAATCCTCCATGAGGGCGAACGCAGTCAGGACCGGCAGGATATCGTCGATCTGGGTTCCCGGCAGCGCCACATTGAGGTGAAGGCCGAAGCCAACAAACAGCCCGTCCCGGGTTCCGAACGCCCCGGCCTCGGCCAGCGCGGCGCAGGCTTGGTCCACCTCGGCGATGCGGTCGGGTTCTATCGGCTCAGTCACGAATTCGACCGGGATAACCGCTCGCCCCATGGCCAAGCCGGCCTTGGCGATATTGCTTTCGACCTTATCCCTAAGGGCGGTATCCAGAAGCACGTCTATGTCGCCGATACGAGACCCCTCGACGGTCCACTCGTACTCGGCGGTCCTGCAGACGGTACCACCCAATGCATCGGCCAGGATCCGGGCAAGTCGGTGTTCGTCCACCCCGCCGCATTCGACTTCGATTCCGACGCGACGCGTATCGCCTTCATGCGAACGTGGGTTGGGAAGCGATCGAATGTCTGTCATGGCCGGGCAACGCGACCCGGCAGGCATCGTTCCGTCAGACCAGTTCGGCCGGGATCCCCGGCAGGTTTGTCCCGAAGCTTTCGGCCTTCTCGACGTCGTAGGGCAACAGGTACCCCTCGCGATTGCCGGGCTGCCGCACCGCGTCCAACTCGGCCTGATCGCGCACCTGCGAGACCAGTGATCCGGACATATCGATGTCGGTCTCGGGCAGCCAGTGGCGCATCGACCGGGCGACCACGTCAGTCGCGAAGACCTCGTCCACATGCAAAAGCCCGGCCTCGGTATCCCAGTGGAGGGACCGACTGTTGAGGTTGGCCGAGCTGACCAGAACGGCACGCCGGTCGAAAACGCTGACCTTCGCGTGGACGTAGATCAACGGCGCGCCCAGGAAGGTCGATCGGTCTTCCTCGTCATCCTGCCCGGGACGGGCATCCCTGCGCTGGGCGGGGCTGGCGAAAAAGCACCGGTCGCCGAATGCCTCCATCACGGTTCGGACGCAACGCGCCTGCAGATATTCTCCGTATCGCGCATCGACCTTGCGCCGCCCCTCGAACGCCACGTCCTCGGGCGCTGCGGGCAGGACCATCAGAAGCTCCAGCTTCTCCGCCTCCCTCGCGCGGGTCGCCAAGGCCTCTGCCAGTTCCACATCACGGAAGAACTGCGTCTCGAAATACAGGAACTGCTCGGAGCGTTCGATCTGCTGCATCGTCTTGTCGGCGATACTGCGCGAGACGACCTCGGGGGCCATACCGACGATGTTGCGCTGCCAGCGCGACGTCGTCGTACAAAACCCCCCCCTTTGAGGCGGAACCTCGGCGGTTGCGGCCACGGTCTGAAGAAGATTGTCGAGATGTGCCTCGCCGGCTTCGGCGGCGTCCCGGTCGCGAACGAGGATCTGGACATCGTGCCAGGTTTCCTCGGCCGCACGGTGATGGCGGGGGGTGTCATAGCGCCGAGGGTTCAGGTCCAGACCCCCGACATACAGGCTGCGGCTGTCGATCACCGCGATCTTCTGGTGATGGGACACGGGATACAGCGGCGGCGGGCTTGGATCGTTCGACTGCACCGTGCCGTCTTCGGCCAACTCCAGCCAAGAGTGCGTGCCCGGCATGTCGTGAAACATGGTGCGCCGCACATCTTCGGGGCGTTCGTTGACGGCGTCCCGAAGGTCCGTAAGCTCTTGCCAGACCTTCGGCCACAGCGCGGTCCGGGCAACCTGTCCAGCCTCGGCGGGGTGCATCGCGGGAATGGTGTTCAGAATGGCGTCAGGCCCGGCAAGCTCGCGGATGGCGGCAAGCTGGCGCATGGTCCGCCAGGTCATCTCGTGCATGTCGGGGGCGATGATCGGGTCGAAATCCGACAGGATCAGATCGACGCGAACGCCTCTGCGCAGGATATGCAGGATCAGGTCGAACCAGTCCTCGCCCACGCCTTGCCCTTCGTCCGACCGAAGCCGGGTCATGCAATCGAATATCCGGAAACCCGCGACGACCCGATGCTCGGCCGAAAGAACCTCACGCTCGAAAACCGGCCAAGCTTCTTCGGCGGTCAGCAAATACTTGATGTCGTCGATACGTTTCATGGCTCTTCAGCGAACTCGCTTGGCTGGAATACCACGGTCACAATGAACATGTCGTCGCGCTTATCGATAGAGTTTTCCGCGTCTAGCTGCATCGAGAACGCATTCATCAGCTGCGTGCCCAAACCTGTCGACACCTCGACTTCCTTGCTTAGCGGTTCACCGATGGAGTTCGATACTTGAAGGCGCACTTCGCCGTTTTCCTGAGCGCGCAAGGTCAGTTCGATCCAAGGCGCGCCGGTCTTTGGCCTTCCGACATATTTCAAGGCGTTCGTGATCGTTTCAGTGACCAGAAGCGACAGGGGCACCGCTTGGTCGGGATAAAGGGCGACTTCGTCCACATCCATGCGCAAGTCGACCCCATTCTCGTGCGCGTCGGAATTGTTGACGCTTTGTGTGACAAGCTCCTCTATCAGTTGCGAGGAATTCACGCGGCTCAGAACGCTCGCCTGGTAAAGGTTGCGGTGAATGGTCGCCAAACCCAGAACGCGGTCCTGCAAACGGCGCAGGATAAAGTGTATCTCGGGGTTCTCGGACTTGCGAAGTTGCATGCTCATCATCGAGGCGATCAGCTGCAAGTTGTTCTTCACGCGGTGATGGACTTCCTTGAGAAGTACGTCCTTCTCGTGCAGGCTGTTTTCCAGATCAGCCTCGTCGCGCACGATCCGTTCCGTCATCTGGTGAAATGCTTCAATGACTTCGCGCAGATCGGACGGCGTGTCCGTCCCATATTGTGGGGAGAGGACCCGCCGGTTCGCCGTGAACGCCCTGATCCGCAGGCGCAGATACCGGATATGACGCACAACCAAGCGATGCACGGCGAAATAGGCGACGCCGATCGTGACCAACCACATGAGCAGGGGAAACAGGATCGCGCTGGCGGCGGTCAATCCGGCCGTGCGTATTGCGTTATCGGGCCAGATCGCGAGGATGTAGATTTCACCGGGGATCAGCGGTGCGACTGTATAGAAATATTCAAGACCATCCACGGATCTGGAATGGAAGCTCCACGGCTCAGGCTCGGGCAAAGTATCCAGGGGTCGGGTCGCTGGAAGCTGAGCGTCGATCTGCTCACGGTTTTCCGGAGAAGAAAGAATGTTCCCCTCGACCGAGAAGGTGACCATCCGCAACGGGCTTAGCGATATGTCGTTCGTTGACGGCAGATCCAGACTTTGCTGGGGAACCGACAGTGCGACGTATCCCAGAAGGGTGCCGTCATCCACGACCGGTTCGACCACGACCACCACGCTACGGTTCGATATCTGCCCAACCACGGCGTGCACGCTGGGGCCCGGCCGTTCAATGAAGTCCTGATAGACATCGCTGTTCGTGATGCTCGTTCCCGCCCCGTCGGACGCGCACCTCACGTCCCCTTCAAGATCAACGAACCCGGCAAAGGCAATGCTTTGGTATGCGTTGACGAACTCGGCCAATTCTGCCGAGCATTCTGGCTCGTCATCAAGCAGGCTGGGAACGACCCGGGACGCCATCTGCGCCGCTCCACGAACGCGCAGCAAGCTTTCGCGTTCGTGCGTCGCTGCGGCCAGCGTCACACCGGTCAGGGCCGCTTCTGCGTTGCGATCCGCCTCGGAAATCACACGATAGGTCTGGACCATCGCGATCAAGCCGATAGGCAACAGTGCCAATCCAAGCAGCGCCACCAAGCGAATATCAAGCCGGTCCAGCCCTTCGATTCCCCGCACGCCGCTCAGCATGTCATCCCTGCCGGGATTGCGAGGCCGACATCACGGAATCGTTGGTCGTATCTCCGATCACGGGATCCTCGTTCGGGTCGAGGCCCATCAGTTCGGCAAGCCGCCGGCGCCCCCGGTTGGCGCGACTCTTGATCGTGCCGACGGCGACGCCGCACATCTCGGCCGCCTCCTCGTAGGCAAAGCCGGACGCACCGACCAGCATCAACGCCTCGCGCTGTTCGTCGGGAAGCTGTTCGAACGCCTTGCGAAAATCGTTCATCGCCAACCGACCGTCATGCGCAGGTCTTTCAGACAAAGACGCCGCCATGGCACCGTCGACATCGGCCACCTCGCGCTTCGCCTTACGGCGGATCGAGTAGAATGCATTGCGTTGGATCGTGAAAAGCCACGCGCGCAGGTTCGTACCTGGTTGGAACTTGTCCATGTTCTTCCAAGCTTTTTCGATCGTATCCTGGACAAGGTCGTCGGCGGCGGCCGAGTTACGGGTAAGGGACATCGCGAACGCACGCAAAGCACCCAAATGCTCGACCAGTTCTTCCCGCGGGTCGCGGTGGGTCTGGTCAGCCATTCTGATCGCCTTTTCCGTGACCGGTCTTTTCCTGGGCCTTCAGCCTATCCAGCAGGCTCTTGAAGCGGTCAGGTACGTCATCCTGTTGTTCTTCCATGTAGACGCGGCGCAGATTTTCGTCGATCTGCCGCATCACGCTCGACGTCTTCTTGTCGTCCGACATTCGGTTCGGTGCCACTTGTTTGTTATGATTATCTTGCGATCCGGGGAACCAACGCCCCGGGGATCCCGTTAGTTCCAAAACAATTCCGCGAGTTCAGGGACCAATCAAAAGTATGCAAGCAAGATCAGAGCAGGTCGATCTCTCCGACACCATTGGCGACGAACTGCCGTATTTGCGTCGCTATGCACGCGCCCTGACCGGGTCGCAACGCACTGGCGACAACTATGCGGCCGCGACGCTCGAAGCAATTCTTCAGGAACCCACGATATTCGAACGCTCGCTGGAGCCGAAAACGGCCCTGTTTCGCGCCTTTCACATGATCTGGTCGACCGCCGGAGCGCCGACCGCCGATACCGAGGACCCGACCACCCGACTGGAAAGCAGGGCCCTCGACCATATGGCCGGACTGACCAACAACACCCGCGAGGCTCTTCTTTTGTCCACGATCGAGGGGTTCAACTTCGATGAGATCGGAAAGATCATGGAGATGGATGGCCAAGAGGCGTCCGCCCTGGTCGATATCGCGATCTCGGAGATGGAGAAATCCATGACTGGCAAAGTGATGATCATCGAAGACGAAGCCATCATCGCGATGGATATCCATTCGATCGTGTCCGAAATGGGACACAAGATCACCGGCATTGCCCGAACCCGCGACGCTGCGGTCGAACTTGGTTCTCGGGATCGGCCGGACCTGATCCTGGCGGACATCCAGCTGGCAGACAACTCGTCCGGCGTAGATGCGGTCAACGATCTTCTCGCCCAGTTCGGCGACATCCCGGTGATCTTTATCACCGCGTTCCCGGAACGTCTACTGACCGGCGACAAGCCAGAGCCTGCGTTCCTTATCGCCAAACCATACTCGGAGGAGCAGGTGCGATCGGCGGTGAGTCAGGCGATGTTCTTCTCGTCGACGGAGTCTTTGAAGGGCAAGTGAACCACGGGTCCAATGCGAAACTAAAACGGCGGGCTTCGGTGCCGCCGTTCTTCGTTTATCGGGCAGAGAACGGTCTTTGCAGATACTTCTGCAAGTTGCCCAACCCGGGGCTTAGTTGAGAACTTGCATCTAACGGTCCGAATAACTTGGCCGCGCCCTCGACGATATTCCGGTAAATCGCTCAAGTCTGGCGGTTACAGATCGGCGACCGGAACAGCCTCGGGTAACCCCGATCAGGGTCAGTCCCGGGAACTTGAATTATCGGAATTGAAATCGTTCGCCGCCCGAACCCCAACCAAGGCCGCAGCGACGCCGAGGAACACGAAAAACAATGTCTGGGCCAAACCGGCAACCGGGGTTGCCTGGCCGCCGAAGCCGAAAAGCCCGGCCATCAATGCCACTGCAAAAGAAATGAATGCCCAGTACACCATGAGACGTTTTTCCGGTTTATGCTGTTACCTATGGCAAAGCAGGTGGGCGGGTCGTGGTTCCCAAGCATACGTCAAAAAACGTTCGGTTGGCAAAATGTGACCTAGTAGTCACGTTCGAAGAACACGCCAAGGGAAGTCTCGCCCGAGTTCGACGCGCCCCCGCGCACCGTGATGGAGTCGGTGAGATCGAGGTTAAGGTTGATCTCGGCGTCGCCTTCCGAATCCACCGTGACGTCCGTATACAGGTTCTCCGAGATGTATGCCCCTGCGCGGACCCCAACATTCCCATCCTCGTCCGTAGTAAGGTCCAGATCGTCGAGGCCTGTATTATCCCGCAGGGACGAAATGATGCCGATTCCCCCACGGCCGGACAATGTCGCAACCGCATTGGCCAATTGCGCGGCCTGAAGCGGCGAGATTTGATCGATCGAACGTCCGAACAGAAGGCGGGCGAGCACTTCGTCCTGCGGAAGCTCAGGCTCGGAAGAAAATCGAATGTCGGGTTCGGTCGCTTCGCCCTCCAGTATGATCAGGACCGTGACGTCATCGGCCTCGGTCCGCGCGACAAGGCGGATCCGAGGAACGAAATCCCCTGCCAAGGTCGCGCTGCCTTCGGTCAGCACGATACGTTGACCCAGAATATCGAGACGACCGCGGATCAGGTCGAATTGCCCGATAGGAATGACATCCTGCGTCGTGCCCTGTAGTTCCAGCCGACCGCCGAGTTCAGCGTCCAGCCCACGGCCTCGGATGAAGACCTGATTGTCTGCGACAATGGTCAGATCCAGCGGGAACGCGACCCCGCCGCCACCACTTCCGTCAGCGTCGTCTTCGATAAGGTCTGCCTTGACCCGGGTACGGCGAACGTCCGCAGGCTCGTTTACATGCACCAGCCCGTCGGGGATGGGCCCCGTTGCGCCAAGACCGGTGGAAGGCACGCGGATCTCGGTCTCACCCAAGATAATCGTCCCGCCTATGGTCGCGCCGCCTGCCAGCGATCCGTTCAACGTGACCCGCCCATTCGCAGTGGTCCGGTACAAGCGGGGATCCTCGATCACGAGCTGGTTCAACTCGATCCCCAGATCGGCGGCATAACCGGGTGTGAGGCCGATGGTCCCGGCAAGCCGTAGTGCGCCCCCCTCCTGCTTGTTCGCCGTGACGTTGAGAACCGCCTGACTTCCCTGAAGCTGTGCGGTGCCATTGATGTCGTTAAGCACGAATGGGACGCTTGGATCGACCAGCCGTCCTCCCTCGACCGTTATGGTGCCGGACGCGGAAGACGGCTGCAGCGGACCGTTGAGCCCCAGGTCGAACCGCGCCGTTCCGGTCAGGGCACGATTGCCCAGAAACGGGTTAGCAATCCGCAAGGGGGCGTTCCCGGCCACATCGATATTCGCCCGGTCGAAGCTTTGTGCGACCGTTCCATCAACCTGCGCCTGGATCCCTTCGGGACCCGTCAGTGCCACGTCGAGAGAAATGTTCGACCCCTGCTGCCCGGCCCGACCCTGTGCCGTCAACGGCCCGTTCAGGTTCGGAACGAACTGCCCCAGATTGGCCAGCCGGGCGTTGAACGTCAGGTCGCTGGCGCCCCCAAGGATCGATCCGTTCGCCGTTGCATCAAGGCCGGGTGCGTTCAGATTGAACGTCCGCACGCGGATCGGCGCATTCGGACCGGTCCGCACGGCGCTGGCCTGCAACGTGGTGGTGCCCCCAGCCAGAAGCTGGTCGGCTTGCGCGATCCCGGTGCGCAGACCATTGGCACGCAGATCGGCGGTCAGGTCAAAGCGACTTGCGTCCAGCGTTGCGCTGCCGTTCGCCGAAAGGTTGACCGAGCCCGCAAGCGGGCGACCCGCGATGCGGGAAAACCGCGAGAGGTCGGCGGCCCGCACGGTCGCTTCGCCGTCGAACCGGGGGGTGGCGCCCAGCCCCCCAACCTCGCCCAGCACATCGACGACGGCTCCGGCACCGTCGCCGTCCAGCGAAACTTGCCAAACGTCGCCCGTCTCTTCCGCAACCAGGGTGACGTCCGCCGGCCCCGAAAGCTCGGGCAGGATATCTGAAAGTTGAGCGACCGAGATATCGGCCTGCACCGCGTTCGCGCCGTCCCCGCCATAGGTGCCTTGTGCAGTCGCGTTGATCTGCGAATTCCGCAGGATCAATTCGTCCAAGGACAAACGGTCGGCATCCTTCGCACCGTCTACGGACAATTGGGTCACGCCCCGGAACAGGCGGTCGAATTCGGCCTGATCGATCGCCAAATCGCGGGTCTGGCCGGTTGCATCGATGCGCGCCTCGGACAGGTCGAACCGCGCCATGCCTTCGGCCTCCAGATCGACGGCACCGCCCAGATCCCGGTTCGCCAGCGTCGAGAAGACCGACAAATCCGCCACCTCAATCGAGGCCGCGCCGTCAAATGCCGGAACGTCGTCCAGCCCCGTGATCTGCCCGGCCAGATCGATCAGCGCACCTGCCCCGTCGCCTTCAAGATCGATTTGCCAGGCATCATCGACTTCCTCTGCGTCCAACGTGATCTCCGCGCGGCCCGACATCTGAGGGACAACGTCCGATAGCTCGGTAAACAAGATGGCTGCGTCGACGGCATTCTGCCCCGCGCCGCCATAGGTGCCTTCACCCCCGACCCGCACTTGCGGATTCTCCAGGGAAAGCCGTTCGACGAAGATGGTCTCGTCGTTCTTCTCGGCCGTGATGGCCAGGTCGGTTACGCCTTCGAACAACCGGTCCAGTTCGGGCTGACCGACAGCAAGGTTCCGCGTTTGGCCGGTGGTCGCGATTTCGGCCTCCGACAGGTTGAAACGGCTGCGGCCGGCGAGATCCAGATCGACGGTGCCCCCAAGCTCACGGTCAGCAAGCGAAGAGAAGACCGAGAGGTCGTCCACCGAAACCTGCGCCGTGCCTTCGACAAGGGGGGATGCGTCGTCGGCCCGCAGATCAGTCACCGTCGCATCGGCAACAATCCGCGACCCGGCCCCAGTGGCGTCAAGGTCGACAATCCACCCTTCCTGATCCTCGACCGCGTCCAGCACGATATCCGCCGGGCCCTGCATCTCGGGCACGATCTGCGACAGCTCGTCCAAGGCGATGCGCAGGTCCACCTCGCTTTGACCCGAGGCGATGAAAGCATCGCCGTTTACCGCAATCTGCGGATTCTCGACGCGCAATCCCGGCACGGTGAATTGCGGGCCTTCGCGCTGAACCTGTGCCTCGATCTGGGTCTCGCCAGACAGAAGGCGGTCGACCTCGTCTTGCCCGATCTCGATATCCGTCATGGAGCCCGACAGCGCGACATCTGCCTGACGCAAGTTCAGGCGCGATTGCCCACGCGCCGAAAGGTCCACCGATCCGGCAAGCGGACGCCCCAGAATGACGCCGAAATTGGACAGATCATCAGCGACAACGCCCAGGTCGAAGATCGCTAGTGGGCTTTCCGCATCGAGCTCTCGGATCGTGGCATCACCGGCGACGGCTGCTTCGGCGCCCTCGAAGCTCAGGTCGATCCGCCATTCGTCGGCTGGACGTCGTGCGCTTGCCGTTAGGGTGGCCGGACCGCTCAGAGACGGGTCGATCCGGTTCAGATCATCGATCCGGGCTTCCAGTTCCGCCGTTCCGCCATCGGACGTCAGATCGGCCGAGCCGTCGACGTCGATGGCCTCGTTCTGAAGGGAAAGATCACTGACGCGCAGACCGGTTTCGTCCCGGTCAGCCTCTAGCTGCAAGAGTGTCGAGCCGGTCAGAAGGGGATCGACCTGGTCGATCCCCAAGGACAGATCCTGCGTGCGGCCGTCCAAGGTGAGGTCGAACGCCCCTGACAGAGCTTCGGCCGAGAGATCGAGATCGACGGACGCGCCGCCGCCCAGTTGAAGACCGGAAAGCGCCGAGAAGACCGAGAGATCATCCGCGTCCAACTGCGCCTGAAGCGACAGAGGAACATTTTCGCCGTCCGGGTCAACCTCTCCCTGCCCGTTCAGTGTAAAGCCCACGCCCGTCAGGCGCAGGACGCTCATCACGATGGGATCGCCGGCTTCGTAGCCAAGTTCGACCCGGCCGGTCAGATCCTCGCCCAGCGCCGCTTCGAGGCCACCATCGTCCAGCGCCAGGCCGTTGGCATCGATGTCGAACCCGGCTTCGATATCCAACGTCTCGCCCGCACCCGAAATGACCCCCGATCCATCCAGCGCCAGCCGCGCGATCTCGATTCCGGGTTGGTCGAAGTTCTCGACCACGATCTCGCCAGTCCAGGTTTCGCCCTCGCTGGCATCGAAATTGACGTCGAGACCGACGCGACCGACGCGAATATCGCCACCGACAGGCAGGAGGACGGGCCCGTTTTCCGACGCTATCTCTCCGGTCACGTCGATCAGATCGGGCACACCGTCGGCCCCGATCGACACCTGGCCCTCGAGGCTTAGCGATTGGGCGGAAAGGTCGAGGCTGTCCAAGCGAAACGCCCCGTCGGGGAAGCGTGCGCCCTCGGCCTGAAGCTGGACGTTCGGCCCGAAGAAGGGGCGGTAGGTCGGGGCGAACAGGGCGGTCACGTCGCCACCCAGATCGACGGTGAAGCGGTTCGCGCCGTCCACCTCGTCCAGCGACACGGTGCCTGACAGGCGATCTTCGCCGTCGGTGTCCAGATCGATCTCGGCATCGAAATCCGACAACGGACCCGACCCTTCTACACTGACCGACAGCGCGGGCCGTCCGGGCAGATCGATCAGGCTGGCAACGATCCCGTCCGGGCCTTCTTCCAGGCTGACATCGATGGTTAATTCGCGGCTGCCATTCTCGAAGCTGCCGGCAACCTGGAACACGCCTTCATCGTCCAGACGTTCGGCACGGATGTCGACTTCGCCCTCGCCATCGGCCAACCGGGCCGAGCCTTGCAAGGACAGAACCGCTTCTTCGCCGAGGACGGTCTGGCCCAACTCGATCCTTTCGGCGTCGATCTGGCCGATCTGGATGGACACCGGCAGTTCGGGCAGGGAGAACGGTTGCGCTTCCGGCTGGGGCACGTCCGCCTGTTCTTCGCCTTGGGGCAGGCGCGGCAACAGGATCTCTGCGGCCGCCAGTTCCTCGACCTCGAGGCGTCCGCGCAAAAGGGCGCTGCGATTCCAGTCCAGCACCGCATCGTTCACGGTCAGCCAGGCGCCTTCCTCGTCCGAGATGACGATTTGGGCCACGCGCGCCGTGCTTGACAGCGCCCCTTCGAACCCGCGAACCTGCACCTGGAAGCCGTCCGAAGACAGTCGGTCCTCGATCAGGTTTTCAAGAAACCCGCCCCCATCCTCGTCCGGATCGGGGGTTTCCTGTGCCATGACCGGAAGGACGCCGAGCCCCAGGGACAGAACACAAAGCCGCGTGAACTTGCGCATGGTGAGGTTCCCCTAGAACGCCTGGCCGATACCGACATACACTTCGACGCCGCCGGACTCGTCCTCGTCATCGGGACCGCCAAGCGGTGTCGCGATGTCCAGACGGATGGGTCCGATGGGGCTTAGATACCGGACACCGACCCCCGCGCCCGCATGATTGCGATCCCCGTCGGGGAAGCTGTCGAATCCGACAGTGCCGTAGTCATAGAAGCCGACCACACCGATCCGTTCGGTCACACCAGCGCGCAGTTCGGATTGGAAACCGGCATAGGACGCCCCGCCGGAACGCACGCCGTTATCCAGGAACACACCCAAGGATTGATACCCCTGCCCGCGTACGGATCCGCCGCCGCCCGAATAGAAGCGGTATTCGTTCGGAACCTCGTCAAGCTCGGCCCCCAGGATCGAACCGCCCTGAACGCGGCCGGCGAGCGTGAACCGATCATCCTCGCCGAAGCTCAGATAAGTGCGTGCGTCATAGGTTACGCGGCCACCCGATCCGGTCTGCTCGTTCACGCCCAGAAACGGGGTGGCGGTGAGGTCCAGATAGTACCCGCCTTTGGCGTCCAGCGGGTCCTCGCGCGAATCGTAGGTCGCCGAAAGCGGCGCGATCAGCATGGAATACTCGGTCTCGCCCGCGTCGTCTTCGACAGAGCTGAAGCGATAGCCCAATCCGTATTCGATCTCGATCTGGTCGTTCACATACCGCTGAATGCCCAAGGTCAGCGAGACGGTATCCGAGACATAGTCCTCCTCGTCGAACCGGGCAGCGAGCGCCTCGGCGAAGAAGGTGTTCTCGGGGGCGAAGGTGGCCGGACGCTCGAACCTGGCGCCGAAGGAATAATCGATGCCGCCGGTCCCCCCACCCAGACCCGACACTTCGCCATCCAGACGCAAACGCTCGGCCCCGCCGAACAGATTGCGGTGGATCCAGTAACTGGTCAGTGTCAGCCCCTCGACAGTCGAGATCTCGGCCCCAAAACCGATCCGCCGGGGTGGGAACGCAACAAGGTTCGCATCCACGTCCAGCGTGTCGTTCGGCCCCAGCGTCTCGGCCTCGGTCAGCGCCACGGCCGAGAAGACCTGCGTCCGCCTGAGCCTGCGCGCGACATCGTCGATATCCTCCGGACTGTAGATATCGCCCGTCGGAAAACCCGCGATCGCGCGCAGTCGCTCGGGGCGCACAGCCTCCTGCCCGGTTAGGATCAGGTCGCCGAACCGCACCAACGGTCCCGGCGCAACTCCGATCTGCGCCGCGAGGCGGTTTTCCTCGTGCTGCGCAACGACCGACTGGTCGCCGATATCAGCCTTGGCATGGCCGACCTGACGCCAGCCCAGAACTGCCGCCTGTGCGGCATCGCGAATGACACCGGATTCCCCGGGCCTGCCGACGCGAAACCCGTCGGGAAGCTCGGTCTCCGGAGCCAAGGGCCCAATCTCGGCGGTCGAGAACGCATAGACCGGTCCCGGCTGCACCCGGACATTGACGCTTTGGATCGATCCAAGCCGGGTTAGCGGAGAGATATCGGCCGCCTCGGTTCCGTTCACCGTGATATTGATGACGGGCCCGTATCGCCCGTCGGCATATAAGGCCCCCACCAGCCGACCGTAATCGGCGCGCGCGGCGGCCAGAAGCTCGGCTGGGTCGGTCACATCTTCATTGACGGCCGCCACCAGAAGCGAAGCACGGCGCAGGTCTTCGGTCAGGTTCTCGGACCCGGCAACCTGAAACGACAGATTTTCGAAAGCCGACGCTGGCAGCGCAAGACATACTGCGGCGAAACTTGCGCCGAGAAAGCGTCCCTTCACGTATTGGCCCCCCGCTGAGCAACATTATCCACTTTAGAGAGCCATTGATGGGTCCGCCACCCGACGCAACATCACGTTTTGCGAAGTGGCGTCATTCTTCGACCTCGGCCGCCACCTGCGCCCATGTGATAAGGGTGAACACCACCGTTCCGCCAATCACGTTGCCCACGAGAACCGGGATGAAAAACTTCAACGCTTCCGTGAAGGTGATCAGCCCCTGTACCGCCAGGTACGCCATCTCAACCGATCCGGCGATGATGTGCGTGAAGCCACCGACCGCGATCAGCCAGGTGAAAATGACGATGACGAGGACGGGGCCCTGAGGCGCCATTGGCATCATCCAAACGATTGCCGCGATGATGACCCCGGCAGGAAGAGCCTTGAAGAACGCCTCGACCGGAGGATGCAGGACCGCGTGTTCCGAGATCTCGCGCAGGGCCGTCTTGATCTCGGGGCCGAAGGTCGGAGTGTAGGCCATGAACGTGCCTGCGATGAACGCGCCGACGACATTGGCGGCCAGCACGATCGCCCACAGGCGTCCGGTAAGAAAGAAGTATTCCCTGCACGGGTTCGACGTCAGCGGCAGCACCGTGGTAATGGTGTTCTCGGTAAAAAGCTGCATCCGGCCCATGATGACCAACAAGAACCCGAGAGTATAACCCAGGCTTTCGACCAGCGGCAGCCACGGGGCATCGGGCAGGTGGGCGCGCAGAATGGCTTCGCCGATGATCGAGAAGGCGATCAGTATGCCGGCGGCCAGACCGGAAAAGACCAGCGACGTTTTCGGGCGGGTCATCTCGTCCGCGCCATCGCGGCGGATGACCTCGTAGATCATGCGGGCCGAAAGACGCGCAGCCTGATCTATCTGCTGCTCTTCCTCACCATCGGTTTCCTGATGGTCCTTCCGGTTCAATTCCATCGCGCGAACGCGCTCTTCGGTCGAGTCGACCATCTTTCAGAATCCTCGCTCGTGATCGACGGGAACCGCCCAAATCCTATTCCGTTCCGATTCAAACCTAGTTTGGAGAGCACGATGGCCAAGAACCACGGACCGTCCATCAAGGACGACGAAACCTTCGAGGCACTGCGCGACCAGGGCATGTCAAAGGAAAAGACGGCCCGGATCGCCAACGCGCAGGCCAATGACGACATGGATCCGTCGAAAAAGGGCGGCGAAAACCGACAATACGAAGACTGGACGAAAGACGACCTCTATGATCGTGCGCAAGAGATCGGGATCGAGGGGCGATCGGACATGACGAAGGACGAACTGATCGAGGCGCTGCGCAAGCACTGACGCCTCGATCCTCGAGGGCGTCTACCAGCCGTTTTCGGTCACGATATTGTCTTCGTCGACACCGATCCGTTTCAGCGCATCGCGAATGTCGTTCACCATCTGCTTGGGTCCGCACAGATAGAAGCGCTGATCCAAACCATCGAGGTGCTTTTTCAGGAAGCCCTCGTCGATCATACCGGTTTCAACCGCAGCGCTATCCTCGTCGGTAACGGTGAAGACGGTCTTCAGACCGGACATTGACTCCCATTCGCTGCGAAGGATGATGTCACGCTCGGTCTTGTTGGAATAGATCAGGGTGCAGCCGTTCAGCGTGCCGTCCTTCGCGCGACGGCGCAGGATAGGGATATAGGGCGTCACGCCCGCGCCCCCGGCAATGAACACTCCGACGCCCTTGTCGGTGATCGCGCCCCCGGGCTCATCGCCAATGACCTTGTCGCCGGGCGTCATCTTGGGAATCTCTTTCGTCACGCCGTCCTCGTGATCGGGATACGTCTTGATCACGAACTCGACCTTGTCGGTCTCTTCGGGTTGCGAGGTCATGGTGAAGGGGCGGTCCTCGTCGCGCCATCCATCGGCGTCGAAGGCCCAGTGAGTGCACTGGCCGGATTCGAAGTCGAAATCGTCGGGGCGCGTGAAGATCAGCCGGTAGGTATCATGCGTGACCGGCGAGATGTCTTTCAGCGTGAAGGTGTATTCGGTCATTACTGAGGCTCCTCGGTTTAACCGAGGAACGGGGCCATACCGCGCGTTGTTCCTCAGACCTCGGCTCCTGCGCGGTCGTGCCGCTCGAGCTGGGCAAAGACCTCGACGAGCGTATGCCCCCACTCGGTCCGGGCGGGCGCATCCCGGCGCGCAGCCGTCACAAGAAAGGCCGTCTCGGGCAAGGGCGGCGCGAAGATCACGGCCGAGCGTGGCATGACGGTGCTTGCCCCCGCACGCACCGTCGACAGCCCCAGAAGCGCAACCTTGCGCGCCCGACCTGTCCGCGCACGTGGTTGGATGCTGTCGAAGCGATTGCGCCGCACCGCACCGCCGATGGCGGCATAAACGTGACGCGCAGCATAGATGCCGGGGCGCGCGGAAAGGGGCAGCGCCGCGATCCCGGCTTCGGATCGGTTATATAGGCGGGCAGCATCGGTCAGGAGGGCTTGCACCATGGTGCAGAGCCGGGGGTCGAAACACGGATCCGCCAGAAAGGCGTCCCGGTCCACGCCCGCGGCCAAAAGCCATTCCTGCGGCAGATACAGACGCCCGGCGCGCGCGTCCTCCCCCACGTCGCGGGCGATGTTCGTCAGCTGCATCGCAACGCCCAGATCGCAGGCCCGCGCCAAGGCGTTCGCATCCCGAACGCCCATCAACACACACATCATCGCACCGACGGCCGATGCCACCCGCGCGGAATATCCATAGAGATCCGAAAGCGTGTCATAGCGTCTGCCCAGCGCATCCCAGGCCAGCCCCTCCAAAAGGGCCTCGGGCAGCGCGCGGGGCATGTCGTGGCGCGCGATCATCTCGGCGAAGGCGCGATCGGCGGGGCGGTTCTGTGGGGTGCCGCGATAGCTTAGGTCCAGCCGGTCACGCAGGCGGAGCACGGCGTCGCGCTTGTCGGCGCCATCGTCCACCGCGTCGTCGGCAAGGCGACAGAAGGCGTACAAGGCCAACGCCGGATCGCGCACCTTTCTGGGAAGCAGACGAGACGCTGCGTGGAATGACAGCGATCCATGGCGGATCGCCTCGCGGCAGTAGGCCATGTCGGTTTCATGGGTCATTCTGCGGCCAACCTTTCAGAACGCATCCCGCCCGGAGCATCAGGGACGAGCTTGCCAAGAACCTCGGCCGAAGAAATCACGCCAGGCACCCCCGCCCCGGGATGCGTTCCCGCACCCACGAGGAACAGACCCTTGGCCTCCTCACTGACGTTATGGGGCCGAAACCACGCCGATTGCAGGATCCGCGGCTCGATCGAAAAGCCCGACCCATGGGGGGACAGGTAGCGGTCGCGAAAATCCCCGGGCGTCATCTCGTGCTCGGCCACGATACGGTCGCGGAATCCAGGGATCAGCGTTTCAAGCTGCGCCGCGACCTTCTCGCGGTAGACGGCGGCCTCGGCCCGCCAATCGACGGGGTGCGCGTGGCCCAGATGCGGCACCGGCGACAGGGCATAGAAGGTATCGTCCCCCTCGGGCGCGGCGCTCGGGTCGGTGACGGTCGGGCGATGCACATACAGCGACATGTCGTCGGACAATTGGCCCTTCAAGAAGATGTCGTGGACAAGGCCCTGATAGCGTGGCCCGTTCAGGATCGTGTGGTGGCCCACGTCGGACCACATGTCCCGCGTGCCACGCGTCCCGAAATACCAGACATACAACCCCATGGAATACCGCCGCTTTCTCAGCTTTGACTCGGTCCACCGCTTCTTGCCGGGCAAAAGACGGGAATAGGTGTGACCGGCATCCGCATTCGACACGACTAGAGGCGCAGGGATCATCTGTCCTTCGACGGTGCGCACGCCGCGGGTCTGCCCGCCTTGCAACAGGATCTCGTCCACTTCGACGCCGTATCGGACCTCCCCGCCCTGATCGCGGATCACCCGCACCATCGCCTCGGCGATCGCTACGACACCGCCCATGGCATAGTGGACGCCGAATTCCTTCTCGAGGTGACTAACGAGGATATACATCGAGGTCACGTTGAACGGGTCGCCGCCGATGAACAGCGGATGAAAGCTGAACGCCATCCGCAGCCGCGGATCGTGAAACCGCCGGGCCGCATGGGCCGCGACCGAGCGATCCGCCCTGAGGCCAACGAATTTCGGCAGGACTTTCAAGAGGTCCTCAAACCTGTGCATGGACCGGCGCCCGAGATCCTCGAACCCGAAATGGTATCGCGCCTCGCTGTCCTTCAGGAATTGCTCGTAACCGGGGAGGTCTTCGGGCGACAGGCGCGCCACTTCGGCTCGCATGGCATCCGTGTCCTGACGCGCGGTGAAGGTAGATCCATCGGGCCACCTGATTTCATAGAACGGGTCGAGCGCACGCAGATCGACATCTGTGTCGAAATCACGCCCGCATGTCGCCCAAAGGTCCCGCAAAAGCTGTGGCACCGTAACGATGGTCGGCCCCAGGTCGAACCGAAACCCGTCCTTGTGGATTGCCGACCCGCGCCCGCCCGGACCGTCCAGCCGATCCAGCACCGTCACGCGATAGCCCTTCGCCCCCAGCCGCATCGCCGCTGCCAGACCGCCCAGCCCGGCACCAATCACGACGGCCCGATCACCGTCGCGCAAGCTTGCAAGATCGTCCATGAGCGGGCCTTCCACTGTAAACTAAACTTTACATTGTCGCATGGGACGTCTTTCATCAAGTCCCGAACGCTGTCACACTTCAGCGACGATCAGGAGAGCTGCCATTCAGACCGTAACCCTCAGCCTTTACCGTTTCGACAGGCTTCGGGACCGCGCCTGGGTCTTCGGACAGATGGGGCTCAGCCGTGTCGATTTCTGGCGCGACCGCGACTGCCGGTTCTGGAAACTGTGCGGATCAGGGTCGGGTCAGGGCTTTACGCCGATCCCGAACACGAAGGTCTGGGCAATCCTCGCCTGCTGGCCGGACATCGAGACGGCGCAAGACCGGATACGCAAGGCAGGCGTGTATAAGCGCTGGGCACGGCGCGCCACGGAAAGCTGGACTTTGTTCCTGAACCCGACATCGGCACGCGGGTCCTGGTCGGGCCGCACCCCGTTCATCCCGTCCGAGACGCCCGACGGCCCCGTCGCTGCCCTGACCCGCGGCACCATACGCGCGCGTCATCTGGCGCAGTTCTGGCGGGCCGAGCCTGCCATCTCGGCCAGGATCGGCGTGAACCCGGACGTTCTTTTCAAGATTGGCATCGGCGAGATGCCGTGGCTGCATCAGGTCACGTTCTCGGTCTGGCCCGACACCGCCAGCATGGCGCGCTTTGCCAGAACCTCGGGCGCCCATGCCGAAGCGATCCGCCAGGTCCGCGAGGGCGGCTGGTTTGCCGAGGAACTCTACGCCCGTTTTCACGTCGCGGGCGAGGCCGGAGCCTGGCGCGACGCGCCCCCCCTTTCGACCCGACCGGAGGCTGCATGACCCCCTTCCCCTTCACCGCCATCGTCGGCCAGGACCAGATGAAGCAGGCGATGATCTTGACCGCTATCGACCCGTCGATCGGCGGCGTATTGGTCATGGGCGACCGCGGCACCGGAAAGTCCACTGCCGTCCGGGCCCTGGCTGGGTTACTGCCGAAGATCCGCGCCGTCGAAGGTTGCCCCGTCAACTCGCCCCGGCTGCGCGACGTGCCCGAATGGGTCGATACCGCCGGCACCCGCGTCGTGCAGCGCGCCACCCCGGTGATTGACCTGCCGCTCGGCGCCGCCGAGGATCGTGTGACCGGTGCGCTGGACATCGAAAGGGCGCTGACCAAGGGGGAAAAAGCGTTCCAGCCAGGGCTGCTGGCCCAAGCCAACCGGGGGTACCTCTACGTGGACGAGGTCAACCTGCTGGAGGATCATATCGTCGACCTCCTTCTGGACGTGGCGCAATCGGGCGAGAACGTCGTCGAACGCGAAGGTCTGTCGATCCGGCATCCGGCCCGGTTCGTGCTGGTGGGCTCGGGCAATCCCGAAGAAGGGGAGCTTCGGCCCCAGCTTCTGGATCGTTTCGGGCTGATGGTGGATGTCGCCTCCCCCACGGACGTCGAGACCCGGATCGAAGTCATCCGCCGTCGCGACGCGTTCGAGGCGAACCGCGCCGCCTTCCTGCGCCGGTGGAAACCGTTCGAAGACTCTCAACGTCGCGCGATCCTCGACGCCCGCAAGCATCTTGCCGGGGTGGAAACGACGGACGACACCCTGCGCGACTGCGCCGAGCTGTGCATTGCGCTCGGCTCGGACGGGCTGCGCGGCGAGCTGACCCTGCTGAAGGCCGCCCGGGCGCAAGCGGCCTATGAAGGGGCAACCCGGATCGGCCGCGATCACCTGCGCCAGATCGCGGCCATGGCCTTGCAGCATCGCCTGCGACGCGATCCGATGGACGATGCCGGATCGGCCATCCGGATACATCGCCTGTTGGACGAGGTCTTCGGGCCCCTTGCCGACGCCGCCGAATGACTTGGGACAGCGCCAGTCTGGCGGCGCGCGTGCTGCACGTCGCGGGGCAGGACTTGGGGGGTATGTGGCTTCGCGCGCGCCCTTCCCCTGCCCGCGATACCCTTCTGGCGGCCCTGCCCTCGGGGATACGTGTTCACCCGGCCATATCGGACGAGGCCCTTCTGGGCGGGCCCGATATCGCCGCCACGCTAGCCGCCGGCCGGCTTGTCACACGCCCCGGTCTTCTTGAAACCCATGCCGTGCTGACGCTTTCAATGGCCGACCGGTGCACCCCCGGACTTGCGGCCCGCCTGGGGCGGGCCCTCGATGCGGGGGGAAAGACACTCATCGCGGTGGACGAGGGCGAAGACGACGCAACCCCGCCAACTGCCCTGACCGAGCGGTTGGGCCTGTTCGTCACGCTGGATGGGGTTTGCCTGTCGGACCTCTCGCCCATCTCGCCGGTCGATGAAAAAGTCCACGACCTCTATGCCAAGGCAATCCTGCCCGACCCGGTGCGGGATGCGATCGTGGCGGCCAGTGTCGGTCTGGGCATCGTATCCTTTCGCGGACCTCTTGCCGCCTGTTGCTGCGCCCGGGCCATCGCAGCCGTGGACGGCAGGGACTGTGTGACCGAAGCCGACGCGGCCGCGGCTTGCCAATTGACTCTAGCCCATCGCGCAACGACCCTTCCCGAGGATGAAGCGCCCGAAAACCAACCCCCGCCCGATCCGCCGCCAGATCAACAGTCACAGGACTCCGGCACCGAAGGGACAGAGCGCCTCGTCGAAGCGACCCGGATGGCATTGCCGCGCGGTCTTCTCGCCTCGCTCGTCGCCGCCCGGTCCAAAGGCGCGACGCAGGGCACGGCAGGCGCGCGCAAGATGGGTGGACCGCGGGGACGGCCCTTGCCGCCGCGACCGGGCCGACCGTCCGCCGGGCGTATTGACCTTTTCGCCACTCTGCGCGCGACCGCGCCATGGCAGACCATTCGCCGCGCAAGCCACCATAACGATCCGCGTCCGGTTCTGATCGAACCCGCTGACCTGCACCTCAAACGTCATGATACGAGGACCGAGCGACTGATCATATTCGTGGTGGACGCCTCGGGCTCATCCGCGATGGCGCGCATGTCCGAAGCGAAGGGCGCCATCGAGTCGCTGCTCTCACAAGCCTATGCCTCGCGCGATCACGTGGCACTTATTTCTTTCAAAGGGGACGGCGCTGCAGTGACGGTGCCCCCGACCCGGTCTCTAGTCCAGGCCAAGCGTCGATTGGCGGGCCTGACGGGCGGAGGCGGCACGCCCTTGGCCGCGGCCCTCGTCGAAGCAAGTCACTTGACTGAAGCCGCCCGCCGGAAGGGCCAAACCCCGACACTGGTGTTGCTGACGGACGGACGCGCGAACATCGCACTCGACAAAACCGCCAATCGCGCACGCGCAGCGGCGGACGCCGAACAGGTCGCACGCAAACTCCGCCAAGCCGGGGTGCCCACGCTGGTGATCAACACGGGCACACGTCCTAGCCCGACGCTTCGGCCCCTAGCCAGTCTACTCGGGGGTACGTACCTGGCCTTGCCGTATGGGGCGCAGGACCGCTTGCGAGCCGAGCTCACCTGATGCGCTGGGACAACGATGGGGCGGATTGGCCAAACCGGGACCACTCACAGTTCGTAGATAGCCGTCCGCACAGATGGCATGCGCAAACGATGGGGCTGAACGGTCCGGTGCTGCTGCTGCTTCACGGAACCGGGGGGGCGACGCATTCCTGGCGTGACCTGATGCCGGACCTTGCCCGCGACTATCGCGTCGTCGCCCCGGACTTGCCAGGCCATGGCTTCACCGCGCTGGGATCGCGCCATCGCTCCTCCCTGCCGGCGATGGCCGAAGATACTTGGCACCTTTGTAACACGATGGGCGTGCAACCCGATGTCATTGTCGGGCATTCGGCCGGGGCTGCGATCGCATTCGCCATGGCTCAATCCCGCCCCGGACCGCATATTATTGGACTCAACGCAGCGTTGGGCGCGTTCGAGGGGCCCCCGGCATGGCTTTTTCCCATAATGGCTCGCGCTCTGGCATCCTTCCCACTGGTTCCAAACCTGTTCTCTCGAATTGCGACATCAACGGGCGGCGTGGATCGACTTTTGGATGCGACAGGGTCGATACTGGATCCGACAGGTCGTCGCCTTTACTCGCGCCTGGTTGGGAATCCCTCGCATGTGGAAGGCGCACTGGAGATGATGGCCCGCTGGTCCACCCGCAGCGTGCGCGACAGGATCAAGACTATGGAAACACCCGCGACCCTGATCGTCGGAGACCGCGATGGCACTGTTCCGCCCTCCGTATCCCGCGACATCGCAGCCGAGAATCCAAACGTTTCGTATGTGTCCCTCGGACCCTATGGGCATCTGGCGCACGAAGAAGCGCCCGCGGAAACCGCGGACGCCATCCGTAGTATTATTTTCGCGTCAGCCCCAGCTACTGAACGATAAAATCAGCGTGGAGCGCACCGGCTGCCTTGATGGTCTTCAAGATGTCGATCATGTCCCGGGGCGCCACGCCCAATGCGTTCAAGCCCGCGACTACATCCGACAGCGAAGCACCACCCGGAACTTCGGCCAGACCGATGCCAGGACGCTGTTCGATCTCGGCACCCGTGCGGGGGACCACGACCGTCTCACCCGGGGCAAACGGATTAGGTTGAACCGCCACGGGGGCTTCCTCAACCCGAAGGGTTAGTCCGCCCTGGCTGACGGCAACACGACTAATCCGGACATCTTCACCCATCACAATCGTTCCCGAGCGCTGATCGACCACCACCCGGGCGCGACGTTCGGGCTCCACAGAGATGTTCTCGATCTGGGACAGTGCGTGAGCCGGCGAGGCGGCTTGCGTCGCCCCAATATCGACCATCACCGTCCCGGCATCCAACATCACCGCAACACTGCGGCGGAGGGACTGGTTTATGGCTTGCTCAATCCGCCCGGCCGTCGTGAAATCCGGCGTCCGCAAGGCCAACCTGATCGAGTCCAGTTGCGTGAAATCAAAGTCGATTTCGCGCTCTACTCGCGCCCCAGAGGGAATCGTGCCTGACGTTGGAACCCCCTGAGTAACGTTAGCCGCTTCGCCTTCGGCCACGATGCCGCCTGCCAGAACCGGGCCCTGCGCAACAGCGTAGATCTCTCCATCGGCCGCGTTCAAAGGGGTCATGATCAACGTCCCACCAAGAAGCGAGGAGGCGTCCCCGATAGCAGACACGGTAACGTCGATTTGGCTACCTGCCCGAGAAAATGGAGGTAAATCCGCGGTAACCAGAACGGCCGCCACGTTCTTCGGCCTGAAGTCTTCACCCGACACGTTCACGCCGAGACGTTCCAGAATGCTCGACATGATTTCTTCCGTGAACGGCGAGTTGCGGAGTCCGTCACCCGTTCCGTTGAGGCCCACGACCAAACCGTAGCCGACAAGGTCATTGCCGCGAACGCCGTCGAACTCGACCAAGTCCTTGATCCGGACCGGCGTGGCATGCGCCAATCCGGCAAACAGGATCAGTCCGACTGCGGCGAGCAAACGTATCATATGAAGTTCACCAAACTCAGTCGGGAAAGACGCGCCGTGAGAGTGTGCAGCGTTTCGATCTGCTGCTCGGTCTGTTGAAGGCGCGTTGCTGTTTCGTAGGGATCGGCCGAGAGCAAATCCAACCGCCCGGTTCGGAGCGCGTCACGTTCAACCCCCAGCCGGACTTTTGAAGAATCGATCGTTGCCTGAGATGCGCCGGTCTGCGAGTGCAGCTCGATCGCGCCCCCGGTGGCGGCAAGCAAGTGCGGAACGGCATTGCGTCCGAGCGCCGCTTTCTCCTCAAGGGACATTGCGATGTTCTCCCCCAACATCGCCACTCGTGCCATGGCGGCCAGTCCGGCGCGGACCTTCGGATCGTCCGCACGCGTGTTCATTTCCACCACGGCACCGCCACCCAGCCGAACTGGCGCATCATCAGTTACCTCGCCCAGGTAATCGCCGGTCTGGAATGGCCCACCATCCGCAAAATACGCGTCGATCGCGTTACTTGCATCCTGTGAAGTTGTTTCGGCTGATACGCTTGCGACAAGGTTGGCATAGATTTCTTCAGCATTTCGCAGCACTGGACCGGCTCCGGCGGTCCCACCAAAAAGTGGCCGCCCCGCCGCCGTGCCGTTGAGGTCGGACAGCGCCCCGAGGAACGCCTGTTTGGCGCCTGCGGCCAAAGCGGGAAGCTGCGGCCCAGTTGCACTTTGGGACAGTACACTCAAATCGATAGATTGCAGCCGCGACGTGAACGTTTTCAGTGCGATTCCGGTCGCATCGGCGCGAATGCCTGCTTCGTTCGTTGCCAGCATCTGAGCATCCAGTCGAACGAGAGCTCGATCAATACTTGCGACCTGTCCCGTATCGCCGGACATTGCCGCAGCAACATCCTTCTTGATCCCGAAGGTCAGTTCGTCCCCCAGCGTCGAAAGATTCCTTGAGAGACGCGCATTCGAGTGCCGCATGAGGAAATTCTGGGCCAGATCACCTATGGTCAATGTTGGCATGTCAAATCTCCATCAGTCGATCGAGCATCGAATTTGCCACCTGAATTACCCGGGCGTTTGCGGCATAGGATTTCTCGATCAGCATCAGCGTTCTCAGCTCGTCATCCGTGTCGACGCCCTCGGACAGCTCTGCGTCGCGGAACGTGGTCGCGCGCGCCTCGGCGAAGCCCAGGTCGTTGGAAAGCGCATAGGCCGATGCCGTGGAACCTGATACCAGCGAGCCTGCCAGCCCCCCGGCGCTCTGACTGCTTGTTCCCAAAGATGGGTTGGATGGAAGGCGAGCGGAATCCAAAGCGTCCCCAAGCGCATGGAGGAACCGGGCTTCGCCCGAAGGCCCCGGCGCCGCCGCGCCCAAACCGTCCCGCAAGCGGTACAGCGCGCCCCCCGACGCGGGGTCCACCGCCGGATTGACGGACAACCGCTGCGCAAGTCCCGAAGCGGCTGGAACGGTCAATGCGCTACCGGCCTCCGTGAACAACCCCGCGGCGCCAGGCGCCAGCGTCGAGTCGAGCCCGGCTTCGGAGAAGCGTTCGATCATGTCTCGCGCAAACGCGTCCATCTTCTCTTGGGCGGCGGGAAGTGCTTCGTCGCGGATCTCGAGCTTGGCCGCGATCGACCCGCCAGCCAAAGCATGGTTGCCCTTTGTGATATCAATCGGGCGACCGTTCAACGTAAGTCCCGACAGAGGGCTTCCAAGGGTCATTGCGGGCGTCATCGCGGGCATCTCGGTAAAGCCGATCTTTCCGGCCTTGCCGTCGATCAGGATTGCCCCGTTTTCGGTCACAAGGGCGATGCTCCCATCATCGCGCGGCATTTCTTTCACCGGCACGAGATCCGAGATGGTGTCGACCGTACGGCGTCGCTGATCCAGAAGGCTGTTCGTATCCTGGCCCAAAGCTGCGGCGCGGATAATATCCTTGTTCAGGGTTTCCAGCCGGCTGAGGCCTTCGTTCAAGGAATTCACGTCTTTGGCAATTCCTTTCTCAACCGTCAAACGTTCATCCTGAATGGCCTGTCCGGCCTGATTGACATGGTCGGACAAGCGAGTTGCTGCGGTAAGGACGTTCTGAAGACGGACAGTCGAGCCGGGCTGGCTGGCAGCTGAGGTCAAGCTTGCTGAGAATGCGGCGACCTTCGCGGAGAGCGAATCAGGATCCTCGGCTCGCCCGATCGCATCTGCGACCTTGTTCGCCGCGCCGAGACGGACATTGATACCCGCCGCATTGGCGTCCGCTTCCCGTCTTGCTGACAAGACTGCCGCCGTTTCGCGTCGGGAAACACCTGTGCTGGATACGCCGCCATACGGCGCGGAACTGAGTTCCAGTTGACGTGCTGCGTAACCCGGCGTCATCGCGTTGGCGATGTTCGTTGATACAGTCGCGGCGGCGCGACCGGTGACGGTCAGACCAGAGGCAGCGGAAGAGAGGGCGGCGGAAATGCTCATTTTTCAGATCACCGCTTCAGGTTCGCTGTTTCCTGCAACATCTCGTCGACGGTCTGGATGACCTTTGCGTTCGACGAGTAGGCACGCTGCGTTTGGATCAGCTGCGTAAGCTCCATCGCGACGTCGGTGGTAGACGCTTCCCGTGTGTATCCGGCCGTCTCACCAACGGGCCCGGTGCCAGCATCCCACATGAAAAGGTTACCCGATTGCAGTGAAACCTCGAAAGTTCCGCTGTCCGAAGCCGTAAGCCCATTGGGGTTTGCAACGTCGACTACCGGAACCTGATAAATCGGCCGCGTGAAGCCAGAGTCGTAGATTGCGTGGATGACGCCCTTGGGATCGACCTCGACCCCGGCAAAGTTGCCCACCGTGGATCCATTCTTCGAAATGTTTGACGGAGCGAAGGTCGAGTTCAACTGCGTGATGCCACCACCTTCGTTCAGCAAACCGATATCCACGCGAATTTCTGCGCCGTTGACGTCCATGATCAGTTCACCTGTCGCGGCATCGTAATCCGCAGCGGGCGTCACCGAAGCCAAAGTACCGCCGCCCACCGTCAAGTCATTGAACGATAGGTCAAACGTCCCAACGTTTGCCGCTGTGCCAAGGTCGGTGACCTCAAGTTGCCAAGTATTGGCTGCGGTCGAAGTGAACCCAAAGGTTAGCTGCTCGGTCTGGCCCAAGTTACCGTAATATTCGATCGTAAGCTCATGTTGCGCGCCGATGTTCCCCGGCTCGGAATCCGATGACGGCAGGTTCAGGGCAAGTTTCATCTCATCCGTCGGGTTCGCCGCGAACTGGTTGTGGAACACGCTCACCGGGCGGAGCGCATCCGAACTGTCGCGGGCAAACTTCGGAAATGTACCGTCGATATTCGCCGGAATGCCCAGAAGTACCTGCCCGGTCGCATCGACGAGGAAACCTTGGGCATTCGGGCGGAAAGAGCCGGTCGTCTTGAGTCCCAATGTCGCGCCACCATCAGTGTCGGTATAATCCCGAACCGGCAAGAAGCCGCGCCCATTGATGGCAATGTCTGTTGCATTGCTCGTCGTTTGCAACTGGCCACGCTCATCGACCAGTCGCATGTTCGAGGTCGTGATACCGCCGGCCGTATACTTCGCACCCGCGCCGCCATTGACGACAAGCGTGTGGAAGTCCGTGGTCGAGCGCTTGTATCCGTAGGTCGCCGAGTTCGCGATATTGTCGGAAATGCTTGCCAACCTTTCGGCATTGGCGCTCAGGCCGCTGACACCCGCTGCGAGCGAAGAGGAAATCGACATGGGACTAGGCTCCTTTAATCTCCGGATCCTCCGGTGTTTCCCAATCGTTACGTCACCGACCTTAACGGCCCCCTAACGCGTCCCGTTTCTGCGCAGCAAAACGATCTCGATCCTGTTGTTCCGCACATCCAGACGATTGCGGTGCAGCGGTTCCTTGTCCCCGTGAGCTTCCGTGCGGTCCAGCCTGGCGTCACCGATCCATCCCGAAGCCAGCAGCGTACGCACGGATTCAGCGCGAGAGGTCGATAAAGGCCAAGACGATCGCGTGCGGGTCGCCGCAAGATCCGATCGGACATGCGCCTTGATCGCGACCTTGTTCTTCTGATCACGGAAGACGTCATCGACCACGGCCACCAGATCGCGCATCAGCCGCGTCGGGCGCCCGCTGGAAGGCTCGAACAATGGGGCGCCTGGAAGATCGAACAGGTCCACGACGAGGCCCTCGTCCGTAACCCGCGTCAGAATATGCTGCAACAAATCGTCGCCCACGTCACTTTCGCCCGAATTGGCCACGAAGTGTTCGAGCACATCCTGGAAATTATCCTCTTCCTCACTGTTTGCCGGCGCAGGGGCTTGGGATGGTTGGATTACAGGGGGCGAGTCGAGCAAGGATCGCGCGCCCCCTGACTCGCGTGACACCGGAATTTCAGGACTGAAATAGTCGGCAAGGCCGGCTCTCTGTTCCTCCGACGTTGCATTCAGAAGCCACATCATCAGGAAGAACGCCATCATCGCGGTTACGAAGTCCGCATAGGCGACCTTCCAGGCGCCCCCATGATGGCCCCCGCCCACAATGTTCTTCTTTCGCTTGATAATGACCGGTGCGTTGCCCCCTGCCATGACAATTCCCTCTTTGTTCCCCAGGGTCGGGTTTAAGGGACCGGTGTGAAGAGGACGCTAACAGTTAAAACCCGCTTGGTAATTCCCGATCTCGCCTAAGTTCCGTCGGGAAGGAGATCGCGATGCCCCGAAACAACCTTGAGATATACGATACCGAGGCTGACCGTTGGTGGTCGGACGACGTGAGGTGGATCCGAACCCTTAAAAACATGGTCCCCGGCCGACTTAAATGGTTCGATCGGCATTTTGATTGGCATGGAAAAACGGTGTTGGACCTGGGATGTGCCGGGGGGTTCATGGCGGAAGCCCTGGCGAAACGTGGCGCGAATGTGACGGGCATCGATCCTGCAAAGAGGGCGATCGCTGCGGCGAAACAGCATGCCGCGTCGCAAGACCTTGAGATTCGTTACGATGTCGGAACGGGAGAAGACATGGACTATCCCGACGCCAGTTTCGACGCCGTGGTCTGCGTCGATGTGCTGGAGCACGTTCGCGATCTTGATGCTGTCTTGGCCAATGTCGCACGCGTTCTTCGCCCCTCCGGACGATTCTTCTTCGATACGCTGAATCGAAACGCAATTTCCCGCCTCGCCGCGATCAGTATTTCGGAAGACCTCTTGAAGGTCCTGCCCAAAGGCACTCATGACCCACAGTTGTTCATCACGCCTGACGAACTCTCTGCGGCTTTGACCAAGGCTGGGTTGGCTCAGGTAAGATCGACAGGGCTGGGTCCGCGCGGCATCGATTGGCGCGGTGACCTGATCTTCGGGCCGTTGCCGTTCAAGACGGTGATCTATATGGGTTTTGCCGAAAAAATATAATGAGCAAAAAGCCCGCCGGCCAATCGACCGACGGGCTTTTCGATACTGCCAGGTTAGGCGAGCGTCGCCCGTTACAGGCTGCGCTCGACCTCCTCGCGGGTGAAGATCTCGATGACATCGCCCGGGCGGATGTCGTCGTAATTCTCGAACGCCATACCGCATTCCTGACCCGAGATGACCTCGGACACTTCGTCCTTGAAGCGCTTCAGGGTCTTCAGCGTGCCTTCGTGGACCACGACATTGTCGCGAAGAAGACGAACACCAGCAGCCCGGCGTGCGACGCCTTCGGTCACCAGACAACCGGCAACATTGCCGACCTTGGTGACCTTGAAAACCTCTTTGATCTGGGCATAGCCGATGAAGGTTTCACGAACCTCGGCCGACAGAAGCCCCGAGGCCGCCGCTTTCACATCGTCCACGAGGTCGTAGATCACGCTGTAGTAGCGGATTTCGACGCCCTTCTGGTTCGCGGTCTGCCGTGCGGATGCATTGGCCCGCACGTTGAAGCCCATGATCGGAGCTCCGGATGCTTCCGCCAGACCGACATCGGTCTCGGTGATCGCGCCGACACCATAGTGCAGCACGCGCACGCGAACCTCGTCGTTGCCGATCTTCTCCATCGCCTGAACGATGGCCTCGGCCGAACCTTGCACGTCCGCCTTCACCAGGATCGGCAGCTCGGCGACATTCTCGTCCGCCTTCGCCTTGGCCATCATCTGCTCGAGCGTCGTCGCGGCGCCGGCAGCGGCGCGTTTGTCCTTGGCCGCTTTCTGGCGGTACTCGGCAATCTCGCGGGCCTGCGCCTCGGTCTCGACCACGTTGAGGACGTCGCCGGCCTCGGGCGTACCGTTGAGGCCCAACACTTCGACGGGCACGGAAGGGCCGGCCTCTTTCACGCGCTCACCCTTATCGTTCTCCATGGCGCGCACTTTGCCCCACTGCTCGCCGACGACAAAGATATCGCCCTGCTTCAGGGTGCCATGCTGGATCAGAACCGTAGCGACCGGACCACGGCCGACATCGAGCTTTGCCTCGATCACCGCACCTTGGGCGGCACGATCCGGGTTGGCCTTCAGATCGAGCAACTCGGATTGCAACGCGATGGATTCAAGCAGATCGTCAAGGCCCGCCCCGGTGGTCGCCGACACTTCCACGTCCTGCACTTCGCCGGACATTTTCTCGACAATAACCTCGTGCTGCAACAGATCGGTTCGAACCTTGTCGGGATTCGCTTCGGGCTTGTCGCACTTGTTGATCGCCACGATCATCGGGACCTTGGCGGCCTTGGCGTGATTGATCGCCTCGATCGTTTGCGGCATCACGGCGTCATCCGCTGCCACGACGAGAACAACGATGTCCGTCACTTGCGCGCCACGGGCCCGCATCGACGTAAAGGCAGCGTGGCCCGGCGTATCCAGGAAGGTCAGCGTCGTGCCGCTTTCCGACTGCACCTGATATGCGCCGATATGCTGCGTGATTCCACCGGCCTCGCCCTGGACGACACGTGCTTTCCGGATCGCGTCGAGGATCGACGTCTTGCCATGGTCCACGTGGCCCATGATCGTGATGATGGGCGCGCGGTCCTTCAACTCTTCCGGTCGGTCTTCGGTCTGCGTGATGACTTGCTCCACGTCCGAGTCGCTGACGCGCTGGACCTTGTGGCCGAACTCTTCGATGATCAGCTCGGCTGTGTCTTGATCGATGGTCTGCGTCTGCGTGACCATCATGCCGTTCTGCATCAGTGCTTTCACCACGTCGGCGACACGTTCGGACATGCGGTTGGCCAGCTCACTGACCACAATCGCCTCGGGCAATTGAACGGTGCGCGTGACCTTCTCACGATCTTGGTTTTGCCCCATCGCCTTGCGTCGGGCGCGTTCCTGCTGGCGCTTCATGGACGCCATGGACCGTTGCCGGCCGCCTTCGCCACCGGTCAGGGCCTGATTAACGGTCAGCTTGCCGGACCGGCGCTTATCGTCGCCACCTTTGGTGGGCTTCGCGGCGCGATCCCGATCGCGGGTGTCGCGGTCGGTACGGTTCGGCGCGGGCTTGGCTGCGCGCTGCGCCTTCGCCTCGGCTTCGGCGGGATCGACCGCGGGTGCGGCGGGTTCGGCCGCCTTCTCTTTCGCGGCCTGCTCCTCGCGCAGACGCTTGGCGTCCTCCTCGGCCTTGGCCTTGAGGGCTTCCTCACGCTCACGCTCTTCACGTTCCTTGGCCTCGATCTCGGCCTTCTTGCGCTCACGCTCTTCGGCGCGGGCTTTCTCTTCGGCCTCGCGGGCCGCAGCCTCTTCGGACTCGCGCGCCTTTGCGGCGGCAAGTGCTTTCATCCGACGCTCAAGCTCGGCATCCGAAATCCCGGCGGGACGCTTGCGTGGGTCCCCACCGACGGGCTTCGTGGTTCCGCCGCCTTCGGTCTTCGCAGTCGAGGGTTTCGGCGTGACCACGCGCTTGCGCTTGGTTTCGACCACGACGCTCTTGGTCCTCCCGTGGCTGAAGCTCTGCTTCACCTGTCCGGGACGATTTCCACCACGCACGCCGAGGGTCTTCTTGCCGTCGTTCTCACTCATCAGGTCTTCTTCACCTTTCCGGCGTCTTCGTCGCCAACTTCCCGCTTGCGAACGCCTGAAAGCCGCACGGCATCGTCCCTGAAATCCTCAGCGAGTCTGCCTGCGGCAAGCGCCGCATGTATCACACGTTCCCGACCGAAGGACAAACCCAATTCATCCGCGGTCAATATGTCGAAGAAGCTGCCACGCCCCCCAGGGCGATAGAGCTTCGACTTGCCTCTTTCGGACCCGTCGGAGGCCTGCAGGAGGATCCTGCATCTGTCCTTCTCGAGCCAGTCCTTCACCTTCTCGAACCCCGAGATGGCAGCGCCCGCCTTGCGGGCCATCGCCAGTCGGTCGGTCGCGCGCTTGGTCAGTTGCGCCTCGACTTGATCGACCAGATCGTCCGGCACCGAAACTTGCCTTTTCGCACCGCGCGAAAACGCCCGTTTGGCCACCGCCATCTCAAGCGCATCACGCTCGGCCGACACGTACATTCCCCGTCCCGGAAGCTTCGACGCGACATCGGGGAACACCATATCTTCGGGTCCCACGACGAACCGGATGAGCCCGCGCTTCGGGCTCACCTCACCTGTGACCAGGCATTTGCGCTCGGGTTCGTCCGGCGCTGGCTTCGGCTTGCCGCGGCTCACTTAGGCGGTCGCCTCCTCATCGGTTTCTTCCGCGTCGTCTTCTTCCTCGGCGGCCAGGTCCTCGGGGTCCACCCAGCCAAGCTGGATGCGCGCCGTCATGACCATCGCCTGCGCCTCTTCGAGGTCGACTCCGAAATTCTCCAGAAGACCGTCGTCCTTCACGCGCTGTCCGTCGACTGTCGTCCAGCCGCCGGCAAGCTCCCAATCGGCGCAGGTGGCGAAATCCTCCAGCGTTTTCACGCCATCTTCCGCCAGTGCTTCGATCATTTGGGGCGTAAGCCCTTCGAATTCAACCAGGCTGTCCTCGACACCCAGCTCGCGGGCGTGATCGAGGGCCTTCTTGTTCTGCGCTTCGATATAGTCGCGGGCACGAGCCTGAAGCTCTTCGGCGGTGTCATCGTCCACGCCGTCGATCACCGTCAGCTCGTCCAGCTCGACGTAAGCCACCTCGTCGAGGTTGGTGAATCCTTCGGCGACCAGAAGCTGGGCAAAGAACTCGTCCAGATCCAGCGTGTCGACGAACAGCTGCGTGCGCTCCTCGAATTCCTTCTGGCGGCGCGCGCTTTCCTCTTCTTCGGTCATGATGTCGATATCCAGACCGGTAAGCTGGGACGCCAGACGTACGTTCTGACCGCGGCGGCCGATGGCCAGGCTCAACTGCTCCTCGGGGACCACGACCTCGATCCGCTCGGCATCCTCGTCCAAGACGACCTTCGTCACCTCGGCCGGCTGCAGCGCGTTCACCAGGAAGGTCGGCATGTCCTCATTCCACGGGATGATGTCGATCTTCTCGCCCTGAAGCTCGTTCACGACGGCCTGAACGCGGCTGCCGCGCATGCCGACGCAGGCCCCCACGGGGTCGATCGAGCTGTCATACGAGATCACGCCGATCTTCGCACGGCTACCGGGGTCGCGGGCAACCGCCTTGATCTCGATGACGCCCTCGTAGATCTCGGGCACTTCCATCTTGAACAGTTCGGCCATGAACTCGGGTGCGGTGCGGCTAAGGAAAATCTGCGGTCCACGCGGTTCGCGGCGGACGTCCTTGATATAGACGCGGATACGGTCGCCGGTCCGGTAGCTTTCGCGGCCGATCTTCTCGTTGCGGCGCAAGACGCCCTCGCCAGGGTTCAAGTCGACGATGACGTTGCCGTATTCCTCGCGCTTGACGGCAACGTTGATGATCGTGCCGATCCGGTCCTTGAATTCCTCGAACTGCTTGTCCCGCTCGGCCTCGCGGACCTTCTGCAGAATGACCTGTTTGGCGGACTGGGCGGCGATCCGCCCCATCTCGACCGGCGGAACCTCTTCCACGTAGGTCTGGCCGATCTGCGGATCCGCCATGTATTGCTTCGCTGTCTCGACCGTCATCTCGGCCTGATAGTTCTCCAGTTCCTCGTCCTCGACCACGGTGCGCACACGGGTGAAGGTCGCGCGGCCGGTCTTGCGGTCGATGGATACGCGAATGTCCATTTCCGAGCCATAGCGCGACTTGGCGGCCCGGGCGAGGCTCTCTTCCATGGCTTCGACCACCAGACCGGGGTCGATCTGCTTCTCGCGCGCGACGGCCTCGGCGGTCTGGAGAAGCTCAAGCTGGTTGGCAGAGGTGATGGCCATGTGGCTCTAGTCCTTCTGGTCGGGAAGACGCGCATCGTCTTCACTGTCGATGATGGTTTGCACTTCGTCGAACTGGGTCTCGTCGATCTCGCCCTTGTCCTTGCGGCTTTTCAGAACGTCCCGGATCAGGTCGTCGGTCAACACCAGCTTGGCGTCCGACAGCCAGTCGAATTGCAGCCCGATGGTGCCTTCCTCGATCTCAACAAGCACTTCCGAGCCTTCGACGCCGGCCAGCACGCCCTTGAAGCGGCGGCGACCGTCGATCATCTCGGTCGTCTCGATCTTGGCGACATAGCCCTCCCACATCTCGAAATCCTTGAGACGGGTCAGCGGACGGTCGATCCCGGGAGACGAGACTTCCAGATTGTAGGCATCCTCCAACGGGTCCTCGACGTCCAGATGCGCCGACACCGCGGTCGAAATGATCGCACAGTCATCCACTTCGATCCCGCCTTCCGGACGGTCGGCCATGATCTGCACGGTGGGCGTCTTGCCGCCTTGATAGCGGACGCGCACCAGCTCGAAACCCAGATCCTCGATCACGGGCGTCACCACCTCGGCGAGGCGGCGGTCGATGCTGGCCTTGGCAATCAGGTCCGACATGTCTGAAACGGGACTCCTACTAGATACGTTCGTATTCCGGCACAAAAAAACGGGCCCGCGGCCCGTTCGAAAGCGTCCGGTGGGCTTCGGGTTTGGACCCCGATGCGCCGCTGTTGAAGGGCACATAATCCAACGCGCCGGGGAATGCAAGATGGGCTATTCCCGCTTCAAACGATCCATCTCGCGCACCAGTGCTGCGCTGATCCCGGGCTCGCTCAGCGCGTGACCCGCATGGGGAACGAAGATCAGCTTCGAGCGGTCCCACGCCTTGTGCAGGGCATGCGCCGATACCGGCGGGCAGATCATGTCGTACCGGCCCTGCACGATGGTGCCGGGAACGTCCTTCAGCTTCTCGATCTCGCCCAGGATCTGTCCGTCGTAGTCAAGGAAGCCCTGGTGCGTGAAATAATGGTTTTCCAGGCGGGCGAAGGCTCGGGCATAATCGGCCGGGCTTTCCCCGGACGGACCGTCATTGTCGATCGACGCCAGCGTGTTCTCCCACGCGGCCCATGCGCGGGCGAACCGCACCTCGGTCATCATCTCGCCCGAGAACAGGCGTTTGTGATAGGCCGCGACCAGATTGTCCCGCTCGTCCTCCGGGACGAGGTTGGTGAAGCGCTGCCAAAGGTCGGGCCAGAACCGCCCGGCCCCGCCGGCATAAAACCAGTCAAGCTCGGCCTGCGTCATCAGGAACACGCCGCGCAGCATCAGGTGCCGGACCCGCGTCGGATGCGCTTCGCCGTAGATCAGGGCCAGCGTGGCCCCCCAGGATCCGCCGAACACGATCCAGTCCTCGATCCCCAGAGTCTTCCGGATCAGCTCGATATCCGCGACCAGGTGCCAGGTGGTATTGTCTTGGACGCTCGCATGTGGGCGCGACCGGCCACAGCCGCGCTGGTCGAACAGCACGATCCGATAATGCTCGGGGTCGAAGTACCGGCGCATCGACGGAGAGCATCCACCGCCCGGACCGCCATGCAGCACCACGACGGGAACACCTTCGGGGTTGCCACATTGCTCGACATACACCGAATGCCCGTCGCCCACCGCCAGCATTCGCTGGTCGAACGGGTCGATCCGGGGATAGAGATACGCCGCCGCGCTCTTTTGCCCTGCCGCCTTGTCCATACACCGCCTATATAGCCCCGAAGCCGCCCCTGCGAGGGGTGTATCAGCCAAAATGACGGAAAGGTCGCCCATGTCCTCTATCGACCAAACCGAGATCGACAAATTCAGCGCCATGGCAGCCGAGTGGTGGGATCCCACCGGCAAGTTCAAACCCCTGCACGAGATGAACCCCTGCCGTCTGGACTACATCACCCGCCAGATCGCCGCGCAGTTCGGCCGCGACCTGAAGACCGACCGTCCGTTCGAAGGTCTGAGCCTTTTGGACGTGGGTTGTGGCGGCGGCCTGCTGGCCGAGCCGATGACACGACTTGGCGCCCGTGTGACCGGCATCGACGCGGCCGAGCGGAATATCCCCGTTGCACAGACTCACGCCGCCGAGCAGGGCCTAGACATCGAATACCGGGCGGCCACGGCCGAAACGCTTGCGGACGAAGGCGCGGCGTTCGACGGCGTGCTTGCCATGGAAATCGTCGAGCACGTCGCGGATCCGGCCGAGTTCATAGCCACATGCGATCGGCTGACGAAGCCCGGCGGGCTTTTGATCTGTTCGACACTGAACCGCACCACGAAAAGTTTTGCGCTGGCCATCGTCGGGGCCGAATGGGTTCTGGGCTGGCTGCCCCGGGGGACGCATGACTGGAACCGGTTCATAACGCCGGACGAGTTGCGCCAGATGATCGATTCCACCGACCTGACCTGTGTCGACAGGACCGGGATGGTCTTCAACCCCGTGGCGTGGCGATGGTCGCTGTCGGACCGGGATCTGTCGGTGAACTACGTCACCGGGTCCGTCAAATCGTAAAAGGCCGATCGGCTGTCAGACTGGGGACGCGTCGCCGCGCCGTGTCCACCTGATCGAGGTCGAGATCAAGAACCACGACGCCCGGCTCCTCTCCCATATCCAGCAGGACTTCGCCCCAGGGTCCGACCACCATGCTGTGACCATATGTCTTGCGGGGACGACCAGCCTGCGCCTCGTGCTGGCCCGATTGCGCGGGGGCAAGGACGAAGCAGCCGGTCTCGATCGCACGGGCGCGCAGCAACGGCTCCCAATGGGCGGCACCAGTGACGGGGGAAAAAGCGGACGGGATGGTCAAGATCTGCGCACCGTTCTGGGCAAGCAGCCGGTAGAGGTGGGGAAACCGGACGTCATAGCAGACTGTTATTCCGACGCCGACATCCCCGATCCTCGTGACAACCGCAGTCTCGCCGGGTCTGTAGCCCGCGGATTCGCGGTAACTCTCGGTCTCGGACACCTCGACGTCGAACATGTGGATCTTGTCGTAACGCGCGACAATCTGACCATCCGGACTCACGAGGAACGAGCGGTTGGCGAACCGCTCCTCCTCTGTCTTCACCGCGAGAGAGCCGATGAGGACGTGAACCCCAAGCTCGGCCGCGGCCTGCTGCAAGGCGGCCAGGGTGGGATCTTCAGCCTCCGGGCGCAGGACGGTCTTCTGATGGGCCCGGTCGGCTGAAACGCAATTCGTGACCTCCGGCGTCACAATCAGAGCCGCCCCCTGCCCTGCCGCATCGCGCACATGGTTCAGCGTAACAGGCAGGTTCGCAGCGGGATCGTCCGAGGATCGAAGCTGAAGAAGCCCCACCCTCATCCAAGCATCGGATCAAGTTTTCCCTCGCGATCGAGCTTCGCGAGGTCGTCGTATCCACCGACATGGGCGCCATCGATGAAAATCTGCGGGACGGTGCGGCGCCCGCTTGCACGCTCCATCATCTTTTCGCGCAGGCCCGGATCGGATGACACATCCGTCTCGATGAACGCGGCGTCCTTGGATTTCAGAAGGCGCTTGGCGGCATGGCAGTACCCGCAAAGCGGCGTAGTATAGATTTCTACGTTCGACATGATATCCTCGAGTGTTCTGACGTCTTGCCCCCGATCTAGGCGTCCTTCACCACCCGTGCCAGTGTCACGACGCGAACGTCTGCCGCCCGCGCCGAAAGACACGCGTCCGCGCAGGCCGACAGGGTCGCGCCGGACGTCATGACATCGTCGATCAGAACCACGTTCCGGCCCTGCATCACAGCACCGTGGACAGGGTCGGCCGAAATAGCGCCTGACATCGTTTCGAACCGGTCCGCAAGCGTCGTCCTCTCTTGCTTCGGGGTGCGGCGGATGCGGCGAAGGGCCATGGGCGCCACTTCTGCACCGGCGATCCGACCAACCTCGCGCGCCAGAAGCGCAGCCTGATTGTATCGTCTTGCGATTAGACGCGTCCAGTGAAGCGGAACCGGCACCAGCAACGGGTCGACCGGCATCACCCCCTCGGCCGCGCGGGCCATCCATTGGGCGGCAGGGCGGACAAGATCCAGACGGTCCCCATGCTTCAGACGCAAAACCATTTGCCGCGCCGCACCCGCATAGATCATAGCTGATCGGCCTTTGGTCCACGGGCGAACGATGGACAAGCAATCGTCGCAACGCAGCCCGTCCTCGGCGTTTTCGCCGGGCAACGGCACCCCGCATAACCCGCACAGGCACCCGTCCAGAAACCGCGCCTCGACCCAGCATGCACCACACAGGCCGCCCGTCGTGTCGACTTCGGCCTCGCACAGCGAACAGCTTGGCGGGTAGATCACGCCAAGCGCGGTTTGCAACAGTCCCATCCGATCTTACCTTCCTGCCATGACCGCCGATCCACCCAAGCTGACCGACCGCCCCGCCCTTCTGCGCCGACGCGACCGCACGACGCGGTCCGGCCTGTTCCTGCACGAGATCGCCGCCGATCAGGTGAAGGAAAGACTGGAAATGGTTAAACGATCGTTCACGGACGTGGCGGTCGTGACCGGGCAGCCTGAATTCTGGTCAAGTCAGTTTCCCGGTGCGACCATGATCGCCGATACCCCGACCCTCGACGCAGAACCTGCATCGTTCGACCTGGTGATCCACGCCCTTGCCCTGCACTGGGCCGACGATCCGATCGGCCAGATGGTGCAATCACGCCGTACTCTGCGACCCGATGGCCTGTTCCTGTCAGCCAGCTTCGGCGGTCAGACCTTGTCGGAACTGCGCCTTTCCCTGTCCGAGGCCGAAGCCAACGTGCGTGGTGGATTGTCGCCCCGCGTCGCCCCCATGATCGACCTGCGCGACGCAGGTGGCCTTCTGCAACGCGCCGGTCTGTCCCTGCCAGTGGCGGATACCGAGCGTTTGACCGTGTCCTACGCCGACGCTTTTGCCCTGATGCGCGAACTTCGCGGGATGGGTGAGGCGAATGCCTTGGCATCAAGGGACAGGCGGTTCGCGCCCCGTCGGATGTTTGACACGGCCGCGCGCATTTACCGCGACAAATTCCCCGCGGCTGACGACCCCGCGCGGATCCGGGCGACGTTCGAGCTTATGCACCTTTCGGGATGGGCCCCGGACGACAGCCAACCCAAGCCGCTGCGCCCGGGGTCGGCCAAGTCGCGGTTGGCCGATGCATTGCGAACGGACGAACACAGCCTGCGCGACGATTCGCAGCAGCGCGGAGATTGACCCCCCAAGGCAATTCTATATGCCGACCGGAAGCCCAGGACCCTGAGGACGAAAGACATGCTGGACGGTAAAGCGACCGACAAACCGATGTTCACCGCCGCCGACGCGGAACGTCCCGAACATGCTCGACAGGACCACCCGAAGGTGCCGCCCGCCCGGATCGGCGTGCTGCTGGCCAATCTGGGAACACCTGACGGATACGATTACTGGTCGATGCGACGGTACCTGAGCGAGTTCCTGTCGGACAAGCGCGTCATCGACTATTCGCCCCTTATCTGGCAGCCGCTGTTGCAGGGCGTGATCCTGTCGAAGCGGCCATTCTCGTCCGGGGCGGCCTACAAGTCGATCTGGAACGAGGATGCAGGCGAGAGCCCGTTGATGACGATCACCAAGTCTCAGACGGTGAAGTTGCGCGAGGCGTTGAACCAGCGGTTCGGCGATGACGTGCGGGTCGAGTTCTGCATGCGGTACGGCAATCCGTCGACGATGTCGAAGGTGGACCAGATGATCCGGGAGGGGTGCCAGAAGATCCTGTTCTTCCCGCTCTACCCCCAATATGCCGGGGCGACCACGGCCACCGCGAACGACCAGTTCTTCCGCGCCCTGATGAAGGCCAAATGGCAGCCGGCGTCCCGCACCGTGCCCCCCTATTTCGACCGCACTACATACATCGACGCACTGGCAAGGTCCGTCGAACGCAGCTACGGCGCGCTCGACACCAAGCCCGACATGCTGGTGTGCTCCTATCACGGGGTGCCACAGCGATATCTGATGGAGGGCGATCCGTACCATTGTCAGTGCCAGAAAACGACACGCCTGCTGAAGGAGCGGCTGGGCTGGGACGACACCCAGATCAAAACCACATTCCAGAGCCGTTTCGGCCCCGAGGAATGGCTGCAGCCCTATACCGTCGAGGAAGTGGCACGCCTGGCCGAGCGCGGGATCAAAAATATCGCCGTGTGCGCCCCGGCATTCTCGTCCGATTGCATCGAGACGCTGGAAGAGATCAACGAGGAAATCAGGGAGAGCTTCGAGGAAGCCGGCGGCGAGAAGTTCACCTACATCCCGTGCCTCAATGACGACGACGCGCATATCGCGGCGCTGGAAGAGGTCATCGTGGAAAACCTGTCGGGCTGGATCTGAAAACAGGCACAAAAAAAGGCGACCGCTGAGCGATCGCCTTTTCGAAGTTCAATGCGTGTCGGATCAGTCCGAAGCGGCAACCGCGGCCACGACGGCCAGCAGCAGCAGCGGGATCACGATGCCAGCCGAGGACGACGAGGATTCTTCCACGACGACGGCGGGCTCCATCACGGGCTCAACCACGACCATGCCGCCGGCATACGCACCGGTGGCAGCAACGGAGAGAGCGGCAGCAAGAGCGAGTTTCTTCATGTCATTACTCCAGTTTAGCCTGGTGCCTAGAATTTAACGAGGCGGCAGCAGGCACCTAAAGACTGTACCTCGACCGTGGTATAAGCACCAATAGTTACATCACGCAAATGCCACTGCCGCGTGATTGGTTCCACCGCCGCCTGAATCTGTCAAATGAGCAACACCTGCGTGCCGTTCGAGGTCATCGAATACAGTTCGGCAATATGCTCATTATAAAGGCCGATGCAGCCGTTGGACGATCGACGCCCGATCTTGCGGGTGTCTTGCGTTCCGTGGATGCGATAATACTGCCAACTCAGATACAATGCATGCGTTCCAAGCGGATTGTCCGGGCCGGGACCGATAAAGTCCGGCCATTCTGGGTTGCGCTGCTTCATCTCGGGTGTCGGCGCCCAGCTTGGCCCCTCGACCTTGCGAATCACTTCGGTCCGGCCCCGGCGCGTCAGGTCGTCGGTCTGAGGCACAGATGTCGGGTACAGCTTGTACACGCTCTCGTCCTCGCTCCAGTAATGGAGGGCGCGCGAAGAGATGTCGCAAAGAATCGCACCGCCCGTCAACGTGTCGAAATAGGGCTGCCAGTCCAGGGTTCGGAAGCTGGAGGCATTGCGCCTCGTGTTGTCCGAGACGGGGGCGCGAAATTCCGTGGACCCGTTCTGCTGCGCGATCGCCGGGGCGGCCAGAAATGAAGCCGCGCCCGCGGCCACAAAGGAACGCCGGCTCAGGCCGAACTTGTGTTTCGTCGTCATTGTGATCTGCCTCTGGGAAATGCTCGTTTCCTACGGCCTTAAAGTATCGTGAACCGGGACACGCCGCAAATCACGCAGGCGTCAATCCGCTGACCCTAGATTGAACACGAGGGCGACAGAAGTTAGAGGCATTCGCTGATCCGACCCGGAGTGAACACCAATGACGCCCATCCGCTTGATCGCCGCCGCGGCGCTTGTGATGACCGCAACGGCCTGCGCTGCGCCGCCTCCGCCGGTTCAGCTGGGGCCCGACGGGCGCCCGCTTCCACAGCTTTACCGCATCGACCCGATCGAACGCGATCGCGTCCAGATTCGGTTCCTGGATGGAATGAACGCCATCCGGCAGGCAGCCGGAGCCCCGCCCGTGGCACTGAATTCCGAGCTTACGGCGGCCGCAGCCACCCATTCCCGGGACATGAGCGTGCAGAACCGACCATGGCACTTCGGGTCTGATGGATCGTCGCCTGTGGATCGGGTGCGTCGCGTGGGCTATACAGGCCGCCTTCTGGGCGAGAACATTTCCGAGACCTACGAGACCGAGCTTGAGACGCTTGCCGCCTGGATGGAAACACCCGAGACACGGGACATCGTCACGGACCCCCGTGCGCGTGACCTCGGTTTCGATTGGTACCAGGAAGAGAACGGCAAGATCTGGTGGACCATGGTCACCGGAACCCGAGACGCCGCCGCGATCCGAACGACAGAAGGCGTGGCCGTCGCGCCTCCCGCGGGGCGCTGACGCCCTACTGAGCCGCGGCCGGGGCGGGCGTGCCGTCGGGGCTGGGCTCGACAATCGCCCCGGGCGCCGGGACAGCGGGGGTTGCCTGCATCAAAACTGGGCCGGGCATTGGCACGGCGGGCGCCATCAGGGCCTGTTGTCTGGCCTGCAAGGCTTCTGCCTGTTCCCGGGTCATGTCGGCTTCGGCCGGGTAGATGCTGATCGGCGTCCCGTTCTTCACCATGGCATATATCTTCTCGACCTCGCGGTCGGTCACCGCGATGCAGCCCCACGTCCAGTCGTCTGGGGCATCCTTGCGATAAGTCGGCCCGCGCCCGTGGATGAAGATATCGCCCCCCGGCGGTTTGCCCAGCCGCTTGGCTTCGGCAATGTCGTCCGCGTTGGGATAGCTGACGCCGATCGACAGGTGAAAGCGGCTGTTGGGATTGCGCTTGTCGATCAGGTAATGCCCTTCGGGCGTGCGACCGTCGCCTTCGATCTTCTTGTCGCCAGTGGGTGCAAACCCAAGTCCGATGTCGTAATCCTCAAGCACCTTCGTCCCGTTCAGAAGATACATCTTCCTTTCTTCCTTGAAGACCAATACCCGCGTGACCTCAGGCCCGTCATAGGTCAGAAATTTGCTTGTCGGGCCGCAAGCGCTCAGCCCCAGAAGGAAGACGACGATCAGGATCGCGCGCGATAGCGTCATTGAAATGCTCTGCTTGCCTACGGGGTTTTCTTTCCCTGTATCGCCATTTCCATACCGTCGAAAGCCGCGCCACGCCCCTCACGTTCCTGCGAGGCGGTTTGTTGCCGTCAAGCCCGGTGGAACGCGGCCGCAAGCTCTACATGCGTGGACCAGCGAAACTGGTCGATCACCCGGATCCATTCCAGCGCATAGCCCCCCTCGATCAGGATCGCCGCATCCCGGGCAAAGCTTATGGGGTTACAGGACACCGCGGCGATGTGCGGCACGCGCGACTGGGCCAGTTCGCGGCACTGCGCTTCGGCCCCCGCACGGGGCGGGTCAATGATGGCGGCATCAAAGCGATCCAGCTCGGACGCTATCAGAGGATCGCGAAAAAGATCCCGCGTCTCTGCCGTCAGGGGACGATGGCCCTTCGCCTTTCGCCATGCAGTTTGCAGGGCTTCGGTCATCGCGGCGTCGCCTTCGACCGCGTGCAAGTCGCAGCGGCGGGACACGGGCAGGGCAAAAGTTCCGCACCCGGCGAACAGATCGACGACGCGGCGAGCATCACCCAGCGCGCGGGACACGCACGCCAGAAGCGCAGCCTCGGCATGGGCCGTGGCTTGGACGAACGCACCGGGGGGCGGCGTCATGGGAACGCCGGCCAGCGACAGGTACGGCGCGCGGTCGGTCAGCACCGGCTCTCCGGCGACGGACAGGCGGGCGAACCCGGCTTTCCCCGCCAGCGCAACCAAGTCCGTCAGAATGCTGCGATCGGGCGAGGCGCACCCGGTGACTGCGACATCCAGGCCCGCGGGTCCGTCGATGACCTGGATCGAGAGGTCCGATTTCGCCTTGGCCAACCGGGCGGTCATTGTCTCAAGCGCCGGGAGGGCATCGAGGATGCGCGGCGTGACCACGCGACATTGGTCCACCGCGGTAACGTCGGTCGAGCGGCGAGTGTGAAAGCCGACGATGACATCCCCCTTGGTGCGCCGCCCGGTGAAGACGGCTCGGCGCCGGGATCTCGGAGAAGACGTTGCGATGCCCACCACGGGTGCAGGGAGGTCGCGGGCTGCCATGGCTTGCTTCACGACGTCTATCTTCCACCGGCCGACGAACGGATCGGCCGCGTGCATCAGGGAACACCCGCCGCACCGATCGTAATGAGGACAATCCGGCGCCACGCGGGCGTCTGACCGCTCCACGATCACCGGCGCCTCCATGCGATCGCCCGTCACACCGCCTTCCACCACTTCCCCCGGCAGGGCGCGTGGCACGAAGACGGGACCCGGCGCAATTCCGTCGCCCTTGTGTCCGAGGCGTTCGACCGTCAGGCGCATTCTATTCTGCGGCCTCGTCATAGCGCATGAACCCGCCCGACTGGCGCTTCCAATATCGGGCGTAAATGCCGTCCTTGCGCAGAAGATCGGGATGGGTGCCTTCCTCGACGATGCGGCCCTCTTCCAGAACGATGATCCGGTCCATGTTCGCCAGGGTGGACAAGCGGTGCGCGATGGCCAGAACGGTCTTGCCCTCCATCACCCGGTCGAGCGCCTCCTGGATCGCCGCCTCGACCTCGGAATCCAGGGCCGAGGTCGCCTCGTCCAAGACGAGGATCGGCGCGTCCTTCAGAATGGCCCGCGCAAGGGCGATGCGCTGACGCTGACCGCCCGACAGCTTCACGCCGCGCTCGCCCAGATGCGCGTCATACCCGCTTCGCCCCTTGTGATCCTTCATCTTCAGGATGAACTCGTGCGCTTCCGCCTGTTTCGCAGCCTCGATCATCTCGTCCTCGGTCGCGTCGGGGCGCCCGTACAGGATATTCTCGCGGGCCGAGCGATTGAACATCGCGGTCTCCTGCGTGACCATACCGATCCGCTGGCGCAGCGTCTCCTGCGCGACCTCGCGGACATCCTTGCCAGCCACGCTGATCCGCCCGCCCTCGGTGTCGTAGAGCCGTAGAAGAAGCGCGACCATCGTGGACTTGCCTGCACCGCTGGCGCCCACGACGCCCAGCTTTTCTCCTTCATGCAGGGTTACGCTGACATCGCGCAGACCACCCTCCTGGCGGCCGTAGGTGAATGTCACGTCCTCGAACTTCACCTCGGACCCGGCGGGCAAGGCATCCGCATAGGCGGGATCGGTCAGCTGGTGCGGCGGGGTCAGAGTGTTCATCCCATCCTCGACCTCGCCCACGTTGGAATACATCGCCATCAGGGTGAAACTGACCCAACCGGTCATCTGCGCGATCCGGATCGAGATCGCACCGGCCGCCGCGATGTCCCCCGGCGTCGCCGCGCCACGGGACCACAGCCACAGTGTGCCGCCGATCAGCAGGACCGGCAGGATCCCCGCCAGCGTCATCAGCGTGAAGCGGAACCCGGCGCTGAGGATCCCGAAATCGACGACCTTGGTGCGGAACGTCGCGATGGAATCCAGCGCGGCGCGATCTTCGTGATCGTCATGGGCGAACAGCTTGACTGTCTTGATGTTGGTGATCGTGTCGACAACCTGGCCCGACACCATCGCCCGGCTGGCCGCCCGCGCCTTCGACCGGGTGCGGATCCGCGGCATGAACCAGCGAATGGTTAGAAGATAGCCAGCCAGCCAGACGAACAGCCCGACCGCCATCCAGATATTGATGGTTCCGACCAGCAGCGCGGCGCCCACCAGCGAGGCCAGCGCGAAGCAGACCACGTTGATGAACTCCGACGCGACATCGGTGATCGCGCGGGCCGTCTGCATCGGCTTTTGCGCGATGCGCCCGGCGAAATCGTTGTCGAAGAACGTCACTGCCTGGCCCAGCGTCCACCGGTGCAGGCGCATCAGCACCATCGGGTTCACATTCGGCGATACCATGATCGAGTTCGACGCCGACGACAGTCCGAACATGATCGGGCGGAAGATCAGAAAAAAGGCCAGCGTGCCGATCAACAGCGTCGCATTCTCGCGGAAATAGTCGGCAACCGACGCGGTGCCGGCAGCCGAGTCGACCACGCTGCCGAGAAGAAGCGCCGTGAACACCTCGGCCGTGCCGGCAATGGCCGAGAACAGTCCGGCCAGCGCCATCCACCCCCACGCCCCCGACAGGGCCCAGACGAAGAACTTGCCCAGACTCCGCGGCGGGGGTCCATCCGCAGGACGGAAGGCGTCGATCAGGTTCGCGATGCGCCACATCATTCAGCGGCCTCCAGTTCGAGAAATCCACCCGATTGCCGGGCCCAGAGGCGCGCGTAGAGGCCCCCGGCGGCAATCAGGTCGTCATGCGCGCCCTCTTCGACGATCCGGCCGTCGTCCAGAACGACAATCCGGTCCATCCGGGCGATGGTCGAAAGGCGGTGCGCGATGGCGATGACGGTCTTGCCTTCCATCACCTTGTACAGAGTTTCCTGGATCGCCGACTCGACCTCGGAATCAAGGGCCGACGTCGCCTCGTCCAGGACGAGGATCGGCGCGTTCTTCAGGATCGCACGGGCCAGCGTGATGCGCTGGCGCTGCCCGCCGGAAAGTTTCACGCCACGCTCGCCCACATGCGCGTCATAGCCGGTCCGACCTTCGCCGTCATGCAATCCGGGGATGAACTCATGCGCCTCGGCGCGGCGCGCGGCCTCGACCATCTGCTCTTCGGTCGCAGACGGGTCGCCATACAGGATATTGTCCCGGACCGAGCGATGCAGCAGAGAGCTGTCCTGGCTGACCATCGCGATATGGCGGCGCAGGCTGTCCTGGGTGACGGTCGCGATGTCCTGCCCGTCGATCAGGATGCGCCCGCCTTCGGCGTCGTAGAAACGCAGAAGAAGCTTCACCAGCGTGGACTTCCCCGCGCCCGAGCGTCCGACAAGTCCGACCTTCTCGCCCGGTCGAACGGTCAGGTTCAGTGCATCAAGCCCGCCTCGCGCTTTGCCGTAGTGATGGCTGAGACCCTCGATCCGGATCTCGCCCTTTTCCAAGTTCAGGTCCCCCGCACCCGGCGTGTCACGCAGCGCAATGGGCTGGGCGATGGTCTGCATCCCTTCGGCTACCACGCCGAGGTTGCGGAAGAACGAGCTGACAGCCCACATGATCCAGCCGGTCATCCCGCCAAGCCGTATGACCAACGCGGTCGCGGTCGCCACCACGCCGACGGTTGCCGACCCCGCATACCAAAGCGCAATGGCCCAACCAACGACACCAACGGTCAGCACCCCGTTCAGAATAGTCAGGGCGATGTCCATCAGGGTGTAGAGGCGCATCTCTTCCTGGAACTTGATGCGGGCATTTTCGATCGCCTCGCGCCCGTACTCCATTTCGCGGTCGTGATGTGCGAACAGCTTAACCGAATGAATATTGGTGTAGCTGTCGACGACCCGACCGGTGACAAAGCTACGCGCGTCCGAAGCCGCTTGGCTGGCTGGTCCGATGCGCACGATCACCCACCGGATCAGAACGCCGTAGAGCACACCCCACACCAGAAGCGGCAGGACCAACCTGGGATCGGCGTCCGACAGCAGAAGCGCCGCGCCTACGATATAGGCGACGGCATAGGTCATCGCGTCGAAGACCTGGAACGCGGCCTCGCCGGCCGCGGGGGGGGTCTGCATGATCCGGTTGGCGATCCGCCCGGCAAAGTCCCCCTCGAACCACCCGACGGACTGGCGCATGACATGGCTGTGCGCGCGCCACCGGAACAACGTGCCGTAGTTGGGAATGATCGCGTTGTTCAACAGCAGGACGTTCAGCGCCTGGATCGCCGGACGGACCAGAAGGATGCCCAGCGCGACGACGACAAGTTCGACCCCGTAATCCGAAAGAACCGCCTCGGGGTTCCCATCGGACAGGATGTTCACAACCCGGCCCATATAAGCGATCAGCAGGATTTCGATCACCGCGACCACGACCGAGGTCGCACCGGCCAACGCGAACACCCGCTTGAACGGATGCGACCACGACAACAGGAACGGCCAGAGACGGCGCGGCGGGGTATCCGTCACCTCATGCCGGGCATAAGGATCCACAAGGTTTTCGAAGAACCGGAACATCGTGGCCTTTCGGGCTAACCTCCCTCAGATAGGGACCGGCGCCCGAAAGGAAAACCTTGCACGATCACCCCTTGAGGAGCGTCTCTCGGTCCAGCGTGAAGCCCGAGTCGATCCACCGCCGCTGAAGCTCGTCCAGCTTGCGGCCGATGGCCGGCCCTTCAAGCTTCCCGGCCAGATCGGCGCCTCGCACGGGAAAGACGGCCCCTGCCCCGGTATCCAACCGCGCATTCAGATCGGCAGGCAAAGGCGCCGAGAACACGGCGGCCCGCAGAAGGGCGATATCCTGGCCTTGCTCGCGTCCGTATCGCCAGGCGGTTTCCTCAAGACCACCCTCCGAGCCGAGACCCTCGCGCAAGGTCTCCAGCCCTTTGAACTGCCTTTTGGACAGGCGCAGCCGATCGCTCACATCCTCGCCACCCAAAGCGGCAAGACGGCGGATCGGATCAGGCTCGGCACCGATCAGATCCTCAAGATGGACAAGGGGGGCAAGCGCAGCGGGATCGGCGCCAGGAAGGACGCGCATCAGGATCCCGCTTTGCTGCATGGCACCGATGGCGGGGGCGGGATCCCGCGCGCCCAGCAGCTTAAGCGTTTCCTGCCCGATGCGCTCGGCCGACAATCCTGCAAGCCCTTCGGCTCCTTCGGCGCAGGCGGCCAGCGCCTCGGCGTCGATGCCGGCATCGGGGTCGCCATACCAAGCGTGAAACCTGAAATACCGCAGGATGCGAAGGTAATCCTCGCGGATGCGGGTGCCGGGATCGCCGACAAAACGCACGCGACGGGCGTGAAGGTCGGGCAGCCCGCCTAGCGGGTCGACAACGGTCCCATCGGCTTCGGCATAGAGGGCGTTCATTGTGAAATCCCGACGTGCCGCATCCTCGGCCACGTCGTCGGAGAAGGTGACCACCGCATGTCGCCCGTCGGTTTCGACATCCTTGCGGAACGTCGTCACCTCCAAAGGATGTCCGTTCGCGACGACGGTGACAGTGCCGTGATCAACGCCAGTCGGAACCGGTTTGAACCCCACCGCGTCGGCCAAGCCCATGACCGTCTGCGGCAACGCGTCCGTCGCGATATCGATGTCGAGGACCGGTGCCCCCAACACCGCGTTCCTCACGCACCCGCCCACGAACAGGGACCGGAACCCGGATGCCGCAATGGCACCCATCAGGGCCTGTGCCCCTTCGTGCCGACGCCAGTCGCCGTCGACCTTCAATCTTGCCATGTCATTCGCTCGGCCAGGCCCCGCAGAATTCGCGCTGTCGCCCCCCAAATGTAGTACGGCCCGAACGGAACGGCATAGTAATGTCGCCTCTGCCCGCGCCAAACCCGCGATTGCACAGTGAAATTACCGGGGTCCGCGACGAAGGACAGTGGGACCTCGAAAATTTCGGACACCTCGCCGATCTCGGGACGCAACGGGGGATCGCCGGAGACCAAAGCCAGAACCGGGGTGATCGTGAACCCCGTCACCGTTTCATGGGTGGGAAGGTGACCCAGAACCTCTAACGCACCTTTCGGCAGGGCGGTTTCCTCCCAAGCCTCGCGCAGGGCTGCGGCGGTGGCGTCGGCGTCGGTGGGGTCGATCTTGCCCCCCGGGAACGCGATCTGGCCGGGATGCTGGCTGAGATGCGAGGCCCGCTTGGTCAGGATCATACGCCCGTCGTGCCGAACGGGAACAAGAACCCCGGCGCCCCGAAGCGACCGCTGCGACGGGGGCACGGCGCTGCGGTTCAGATCGAAATCGGACGACGGCCCGGTCGGTCGAGACAGGGCCGTCGTCAATCTTTCGCGAAGCTCACTCACCCTCGCCGGGCGCCTTTTCGGCCTCGAAACCAAGCGTCTTGGGGTCGAACTCGTAGTGCGCACCGCAGAACTGGCAATCGGCGGTGACGATCCCCTCATCCGTGGTCATATGGGCGATGTCGCGCTGCGAATAGATTGACAGGGACTCGCGCACACGATCCGCCGAGCATGTACACCCGAAGCGCACGGGCTGCGCGTCGAAGACACGGGGCGCTTCCTCGTGGAACAGGCGCACCAGAAGCTCGGTCGGCTGAACGTGGGGCCCGATCAGCTCGGTCTCCTCCACGGTGTCGAGCAGCGTGTTCGCGCGGTTCCAGTTCTCGGCCTCTTCCCCGCCCAGGATATCGTCCGGCGTCATCAGACCGCTGGTCCCGCTCGCCTCGGTATCGGCCCGCAGGGGCGACGCTTCCGGCATGTGCTGAAGCATGACCCCCCCGGCCCGCCAATGAGGCGACCGCCCCGGCTCCTGCGTCTGACCGAAGGTCACCGCAAATCGCGTGGGCAGCTGTTCGGACTGTGCGAAGTAGGTTTCAGCACAGGTCGACAACGATCCGCCGGCAATCGGAGTGATCCCCGAGTACGGCTTCATCCCGTCGCCCTGATCCAGAAGGATCGCGAAGTATCCCTTGCCGATCTGCGAAAACGGAGTGACCTCCGGTTCCAGTCGTTCGGCGTCGTAACTGGCATAGGCTCGGATCTGCGCCGGGCTGCCATCCTCGCCGGGGGCATAGTAATCGGTCGCGATCAGGCGCACGGGACCGTCGCCACGCACCTGAAGCGAAAGCTTCCAGCGGAGCTTGATGGTCTGCCCGATCAGGGCCGTCAGCGCGACGGCCTCGGCGACGAGGGATTCAATCTCTTTGGGATAGTCATGCTGCGACAGCACGTTACCCAAGACCCCGTCGAGCCGCGCGACACGGCCGCGGATGTCGGATCGGTCAAGTTGAAATGGCAGGACGGTGTCGTCCCAGGCGATGGTCTGTCCCAGGGTCATGGCTTCCTCGGATGGGCGGAATTTGGCATACCGCGTGCATATAAGCTGCATGACGCGTCCTTGAACCCCGGAGCTTGCGCAATGATCCCCATCGGAGAACGACCGGTCCGCGGTATAAGGTACACACTGCGCCCCGGAGTCTACGCGATCCTGGTATCCGGTGGCAGGATCCTGACGACATACCAGGTGGCGCCGCGGCCGGAACTGCAATTGCCGGGTGGCGGGATCGACCCCGGGGAGTCGCCGTTGCGAGCGCTTCACCGCGAAGTCCTCGAAGAAACGGGATACCGGATTTCCGGGCCGCGACGGCTCGGCGCGCATCGCCGGTTCGTGTACATGCCTGAATACGAGATGTACGCCGAAAAGCTGTGTCACGTTTACCTGGCGCGACCGACATTGCGGGTTGGCCCACCGGCAGAGCCTGATCACGAAGCCGCCTGGATGGACATCGCGCAGGCCCGGGAAAGCCTGGCCATAGACGGGGACAGGCAGTTCCTGGAACGGCTGTTCTACAGTTGACGCTCGATCAGGACGGCTGAAACGTCGTCGGAAAAATCGTCGTCGTCGATCCTTTGCCGCAGCGTACCCTCGATCACAGCGAGGAGGTTCTCGCCCCTGACGTCGAAATTATTCGAGATGAGCGCATTCAGCCCGTCGTCGTCCAGCAAATCCCCGGACCTGTCAGGGCATTCCGTGATTCCGTCCGAACAGATCAACAGACGATCACCGGGGTCGATCATGACCTCGGATTTCTCGTATTCCACGCCATCTATCAAACCGATGGGCGGGCCGCCCGACCCGATAAAACGCGTATCCCCGTTTTTCGTCTGAAGCAGCGGATGTGGGTGCCCGGCCTGGCAGAACACGAACCTGCCGGTTATCAGATCAAGCTCACCGATCACCATGGTGAAATAGTGCCCCGTATCGTGATCGGTCAGGAATCTTTCGTTCATCTGTCGACAGACGTAGTCGGGGGAATGCATGCGTATCGTATCCCCCTCCCAGTAAAGGGAAGCGTTTCGGTCTGGCGATCCCCCGGACAGCCATGAGGACAGGCGGGCGGTGATCAAGGCGGCCGCGATACCGTGACCAGAGACATCGAGGGAGAATAGCCCCATCTTGTCTTTCGCAATTGGGAAGGTCCCGACCAGGTCACCACCGACGTGGCCCGAAGGTTGTAGCAGGAAGGAAATGTCCCAAGCATCCGACCGCACGGCTGTCTTGGGGGCAAGCGACATCTGCAGACGCCGCGCCTCGGCAAGGTCCTTATCTAGGCGCACGTTGATCGCGCGCATCTGTTCCAGGGTCCGGGTAATCAGGCGATTCTTGTCGCGCAGTTCCCGGCTCATCCTCAAAAGCCGTTCACCGGCGGAAATCCGGGCCGACAGTTCCTCCCCGGACAGGGGTTTGGCGAGAAAATCGTCGGCGCCCGAGCGTAGCGCCTCGGCCAGATCCTCTTTCGCGGATTTGGACGTGAGGATGATGAAATAGATATAATCGTCGGTGAATGTCTGACGGATCTCCGCGCAGAGTTCGAGGCCGCTGGTCCCGGGCATGATCCAGTCGCTGATGACGATGTCCGGCAGTTCGCTTCGACAGGCCTCGATCGCTTCGGCCGCGCTTCCCGCTTCGGCCAGATCGTAGCCTTGCCCGCCGAGTGCGGTCATCAGGATACGCCGCTGCAATCGGGAATCGTCGACGATCAGAAGACGCAGGTTCCTGGCAAGCGCCTCGGCCTCGTCGACAGAGACGAGGGTATCTGGATCGATTGCCTTCAAGGTTACTCTTGCTCCGTTTTAAACAAGATAGACTGACGCCCTTTAATGCCAGGTTAAGAAACGGCCTAACCCATTCTTAACCCGCGCGCCCTATCGCAAGGACATGATGATTTCACTTCTGGACATGACCCACCTGGCAGAGATGCGGGAGATCTTCGGGACGGAAGGTCTTCTGGAACTCCTCGACCTGTTTGAGGAGGAGTCGTCCGGCCCTGTCGATGCGCTTCCTCAACAAGTGCCTGACCAGCTTGCCGATCAGCTTCACGGGCTTCGTGGCAGCGCCGAAAACCTGGGGTTCTCCAGGCTGGCCGTGATCTGCAAGCAGAGCGAAAACGCGGCGCGCGACAACCTGCCCGTCGATCTTCAATCCGTAACCTTGGCCTACGCCGACTCGTGCCGGGAACTCCGCTCGATGCTGTCGGGCGGCTAGATCAGAAGCTCGGCCAGAAGCTGGTCGTTGGTAATATCACGATAGGTGAACTCCGCCGCATCCAGGCGGGCGAACAGTGCCGCGAAATTTTCTTCGGCCACGGTCTCGATCCCGATCAGGACGGACCCGAAATTCCGCGCTGACTTCTTGAGGTACTCGAACCGCGCGATGTCATCGTCGGGGCCAAGCAAGTCCAGGAAATCCCTCAACGCGCCGGGTCGCTGCGGCATCCTCAGGATCAGATACTTTTTGACACCGGAGTAGCGTTGTGCCCGTTCCTTGACCTCTGGAAGGCGCTCGAAGTCGAAGTTGCCGCCAGAGGTCACGCAAACCACCCGCTTGCCGCGAATATCAGCTGCCAGCGTTGGCAGAACGTCAAGGGACAGTGCACCCGCAGGTTCAAGCACGATCCCCTCCACGTTCAACATCTCGAGGATAGTCGCGCAAACCCGGTCCTCTGGTACCAACAATACGCGATCCGGTGGCACGTCCTTGAGAACCTCCCACGTGGACTGCCCAATCCGCGCAACGGACGCGCCATCGACGAACGAATCAACCCATGGCAACGTAACCGGTTTACCCGCCTTTAGCGCCTCCGAAAGGCTTGCACCCCCCTTCGGTTCGACCAGCATGAGGGGCACGCCGGGGGCGTTCTCCTCCAGATAGCGTTTCACGCCGGACGACAGCCCCCCGCCACCGACCGGAAGGACCACGAGATCGGGAACACCCGGCAACTCCGCCATCATTTCGACGGCGACCGAGGCCTGTCCTTCGATCACATCCGGATCATCGAACGGGGCTAGAAAATGCCCGCCTTCCGCCGCGCAGAATTCTTTCGCGACCTGCAAAGTCTCGTCGAAATAGTCGCCGATCAGCCGGATTTCGACATGGACGCCGCCGAAGGCCCGGGTCTTGTCGACCTTTTGCCGGGGTGTCGTGACCGGCATGAAGATCACCCCGTTCACCCCGAAATGCGCGCAGTTGAACGCCACGCCTTGCGCGTGATTGCCCGCACTGGCGGCAACGAACAGGGTCTGGTCGGGATCGGTATCCCTGACCTTGCGCATCGCGTTGAACGCGCCGCGGATCTTGTATGACCGAACGGGCGACAGATCCTCGCGCTTGAGCCAGATGTCGGCCCCGTATTTCTGGCTGAGATAGGCATTCTGCTGCAAGGGCGTTGCGGGAAACAGGTCGCGCAGACGCTCGGTCAGATTGCGGGCCGCATCGGTAAATTCGCTCATGTCACAGCAGATGACGCGATGTCGCCGTCAGGTCAATTCGCGGCCTTCGACATAATGGCCGTAAAGGGTGGTCATCACGCTGACGCTGAGGACCGTGATAAGCCATTGGAACGTCAGGTTGGCAACAACAGCGATAATCCCAAGCCCCACAAAGATCAGGATCGAAGGCAATGCGGATAGAAAACCCAGAAACAGGGCCATCACCAAAATGGGCGCAGTGGCCCCCTTCGTCGCGCGCCACGCATCCCCGAAGGACAGCTTGTGACCCACGGCAATGGCAGGAAGCACGGGGCTGAACCGGCCGACGATCGCCCCCGCCAGCCCGAATGCCAGCGTGTTCGACAGTAGGATGACCCAGATCGACGGACCGGCCGCGATCAGCAGGCCCGCGGGGATGAACGCGATCAGGAATATGGGAATGCTCAGAAGGCCCAGCAGGATCGACCGCCCGAAATAGGCAAGGTTCAGCTTTCCGTGCCAGTGCGGCACGAGCCCTTGCTGGATCTCTCCGGTCAGAACGTAACGGTGCCACTGAACAGCCAGCCACAGAAATGCGAGCACGGACAGAAGTACGGCCGGAAAGAAGAGAAGACCGAGCCGCGGCGACGGGTCAGGATCGACCCCGAACACCGCCGGAAACATCAGCGTCACGGCAAGGATGATCGCATACGGCAGCCCCGTGACACGGAACGCAGCGCCGACGTTGTGCGAGATCATGGCAACCGAATGCCTGAAAAGATCCCAACCCTTCATCGCCTCACCTCCTTCGGAATTTAGGACCATCGGTCAGCGCGCCGTGTCCCGCAATCTTGCCGATACCAGCGAAACATCATATCCGCCCCCCTGACGTAAAGGAGACACGGGACCATGTCGCAGCCGAAAAAAGTCGTCCTCGCTTATTCCGGGGGCCTTGATACCTCGATCATCCTCAAATGGCTTCAGACCGAATACGGGTGCGAGGTCGTGACCTTCACCGCCGATCTGGGCCAGGGCGAAGAGCTTGAGCCGGCGCGCAAGAAGGCCGAACAGATGGGCGCCGCGTCCATCCATATCGAGGATCTGCGCGAGGAATTCGTCCGCGACTTCGTGTTCCCGATGTTCCGCGCCAATGCGCTGTATGAAGGGCTGTATTTGCTGGGCACGTCCATCGCGCGGCCGCTGATCTCGAAACGGCTGGTGGAGATCGCGGCCGAGGAGGGCGCCGATGCCGTCGCCCACGGCGCGACCGGCAAGGGCAACGACCAGGTGCGGTTCGAACTGGCGGCCTACGCGCTGAACCCCGACATCAAGGTGATCGCGCCCTGGCGCGAGTGGGACCTGACCAGCCGCACCAAGCTGATCGACTTTGCCGAGAAGCATCAGATCCAGATCGCCAAGGACAAGCGCGGCGAGGCGCCGTTCAGCGTCGACGCGAACCTTTTGCACACCTCGTCCGAGGGCAAGGTGCTGGAGGATCCGGCCGAGGACGCGCCCGATTACGTGTATCAGCGCACCGTGAACCCCGAGGATGCCCCGAACGAGCCGGAATATGTCGAGATCGGGTTCGAGAAAGGCGACGCCGTTTCGATCAACGGCGAGGCGATGTCGCCCGCCACGATCCTGACCAAGCTGAACGAACTGGGCGGCAAGCACGGGATCGGGCGGCTGGACCTGGTCGAAGGGCGGTTCGTCGGCATGAAATCCCGCGGCATCTATGAGACGCCCGGCGGCACCATCCTGCTGGAAGCCCATCGCGGGATCGAGCAGATCACGCTGGACCGCGGACAGGCGCACCTGAAGGACGAGCTGATGCCGCGCTATGCCGAGCTGATCTACAATGGCTTCTGGTTCTCGCCCGAGCGCGAGATGCTGCAAGCCGCCATCGACCACAGCCAGCAGCACGTCACCGGCACGGTGCGGCTGAAGCTTTACAAGGGTGTGGCGCGGACGGTCGGGCGGTGGTCGGACCACTCGCTTTACTCCGAGGCGCATGTCACGTTCGAGGACGACGCCGGCGCCTACGACCAGAAGGACGCGGCGGGGTTCATCCAACTGAACGCGCTGCGGCTGAAACTGCTGGCCGCGCGCAAGCGGCGGCTGGGGTCGTAACGTCACGCTTCCGCGCTGCCCGTCCTTCCGGCACATCACCTGCAAGGGGGACGGGCATGGCACTTGCAGATATTCGCGACAGGTTTCAGCGCGGGCTGGACCGCAAGCCGCTGGACGACAGCATCAAGTTCGACTGCGGCGGCGAAGGGGCGATCACGCTCCACGGAACCGAGGCGCGGCTGGCCGATGAACCAGCGGACTGCACCATCCATATCTCCCAGGCCAACTTGGAGAAGCTCGTGGCGGGAAAGCTGAACCCGATGACGGCCTTCGCCACCGGCAAGATCAAGGTTTCGGGCGACATGAAGGTCGCCCTGAAACTCTCTCAGCTTCTGAAATAGTCAGCCCCAGGGACCAGCCTTGACGGACTTGCGACCTGTCCGCGGGATGGCGGACGGGCGGACATTTCCGGCCAGCTCGCGCAGCGCGGCGATCCGGTTCTCGGTCGCGGGGTGGGTCGAGAACAGGTTGTCGTGCTTGTGCGCGTGCAACGGGTTGATGATGAACATATGCGCGGTGGCGGGATTGCGCTCGGCCGCGTGGTTGTCGATGCGCGCAGCCCCCTGGGCAATCCGCTCAAGCGCCGAGGCCAGCCACAACGGGTTGCCGCAGATTTCCGCGCCCTCGCGGTCGGCAGCATATTCGCGGGTGCGGCTGATGGCCATCTGCACCAACGCAGCGGCCAACGGGGCCAGGATCATCATGGCC
>Ga0208934_1000120_pt1 | contig 60817 bp, 58 predicted proteins | sample MalvirDeepMed_s2_FD_184243 | JGI IMG/M metagenome (GOLD analysis project Ga0208934, IMG submission 184243) | Marine viral communities from the Global Malaspina Expedition - Malaspina viral metaG DeepMed_s2 (SPAdes) (version 2) | ecosystem: Environmental > Aquatic > Marine > Oceanic | place... | reverse complement strand
GTCAGCCCAGCCGGTCGAGCGTCCGGTCGAGCCAGCCGAGGAAGCCGCCCGGCTCTTGGTCCACGGGGGCGAGGAGGGGGGCGAGGATGTCGATCTCCTCGTCCTTCTGGCGGGGTGGCAGGTACTTGTTCACGGGCCGGGTGCCCTGTTCGGGGGCCAGATCCATGCCGCCGCGCTCGGCCACGAGGCGGCTGACATGGCTTTCCGGATCCGAGAGGTCGCCGAAATGACGCGCCTTGGCGGGGCAGGTGCGCACGCAGGCCGGTTCGCGGTCGATTTCGGGCAGGTTGTGGTTGTCGATGCGGTCGACGCAGAGGGTGCATTTCTTCATCACCTTTTGCGACGGGTCCTGTTCGCGCGCGCCGTAGGGGCAGGCCCAGGCGCAAAGGCCGCAGCCGATGCATTCGGCCTCGTTCACCACCACGATCCCGTCCTCGGTGCGCTTGTAGCTGGCGCCGGTTGGGCAGACGGTGACGCAAGGCGCGTCCTGGCAATGCAGGCAGGATTTCGGGAAGTGGACGATCCGGGGCGGACCGGCCTCGGGCGTGACCTCGTAGGAGTGGACGCGGTTGAGCCATGCGCCCGAGGGGGTGGCGCCGTGGGCGTCGGTGTCCGACAGGGGCGCCCCGTAATTCTCGGTATTCCAGGCCTTGCAGGCGACGACGCAGGCGTGACAGCCGACGCAGGTGTCGAGGTCGATCACCAGACCCAGCGTCTTTTCGGTGTGGGTGGGCAGGTCGGTCACAGGAAGCGCGCCTTCAGCCGGTCGAGGAGAGAGGGCGCGGGATCGGCCGCAGCACCTGTATGCCGCGCGACAATGGCGGGGCCTTGGCCCACGGGGCTGTCCTGCCGCACGATCGCGGGGTGGGAGACCTTGGGCGCCTTCACCTTTTCAACCTTCACGCGGCAGTCGAACCACGCCGCCTGCCCGGTGATCGGGTCCGAGTTCGACCAGCGCAAGCCGTCGCCCTTCTCGGGGTGCAGCTCGTGGATGATGTGGTTGAGCAGGAAGCCTTTGGTGGCTTCGGGGGCCTTCGGCGACAGCGCCCATGCGCCGCGGCGCTTGCCGACGGCGTTCCACGTCCAGACCGTGTTCTCGTTCAGGGCGGCCATATGGGCGACGGGGACCGTGATCTCGCCGTGGACCGAGGCGACGCGGGCCCAGTCGCCGTCCTGAAACTTGCACTTTTCCCACAATTTGGTGGGCAAATAGAGGGGATTTCGCCCGTGGATTTGACGTAACCAGACATTCTGACCGCCCCACGAGTGATACATCGCCGCCGGGCGCTGGGTCAGGGCATAATACGGATATTCATAGGGATCGGCGTGGCCGTCTTCCAGCGGAGCGTACCAGATCGGCAGGGGATCGTGGGTCAGCCGCATGCGGGCGCGATAGGGTTCGGGGCAAGGGCCGCCGTCCTCGGCCGCCATCTGGAAGCGGCGCAGCGGCTCGGACCACAGCGCGAAGGGCGCGGGGGCGGGTGCGTCGGTAAAGCCCATCTGCTGCGACCAGTCCCACCACGCGGTGTTGAAGGTCTTCATGTAGCGCGCGGCCTGCGGAACCTCGTAGGTCTTGAAGCCGCCATGCTTGATATACTGGTCGATCTGGCCGCCATTGGGCTGGCCGCGCCCGTCTGTCAGGCCGGTCTCGGCGATGCGCCAGCCGGCCAGCGGGCCCACGCCCGGGCGGCGTTCGTGGTTGGCCATGTAGTCGGCGTAATCGGCATAAAGGGGCTGGCCGTCCGCGACGAAGCCGGGCAGGCCCATGCGGTTGGCGAGGTCGATCAGGACGGTCTGGAAGGGGCGCACATCCCGATCGGGCGCGACCACGGGCCAGCGGATGGCGTCGGCGGCGTGGTCAGGTTCGGAAATCGGGCGATCCAGAAGCGAGATGCAGTCGTGGCGTTCAAGGTAGGTCGTGTCGGGCAGCACGATGTCGGCATAGGCCACGATTTCCGAGCTGTAGGCGTCGGCGCAGACAATGAAGGGGATGACGTGGTTGCCGTCCTCGTCCTTGTCCGAAAGCATCCCCATCACCTGGCTGGTGTTCATGGTCGAGTTCCAGGCCATGTTCGCCATGTAGAGGAACAGGGTGTCGATCTCGTACGGGTCGCCCGCATAGGCGTTCGAGATCACCATGTGCATCAGGCCGTGGATCGACAGCGGGTTCTCCCAACTGAACGCCTTGTCGAGGCGTTTAGGCGTGCCGTCGGCTTCGACCAGCAGATCCTCGGGGCCTTGTGGAAAGCCTAGATGTGGGCCGTCCAGCGGCTGGCCGGGTTTGCAGCCCGCGTGGGGGCGCGGGTGGGCGTGGGCCGGTTTGGGATAGGGCGGCTTGAAGCGGCTGCCACCGGGGACGTCGATGCTGCCCAGCAGCAGTTGCAGGAAATGGATGGCCCGCGCGGTCTGGAAGCCGTTGGAATGGGCCGAGATGCCGCGCATCGCGTGCATGGCGACGGGGCGGGCGGTGACATGGGTGTGGCGCTGGCCGCGCATGTCGGTCCAGTCCTGCTTGTGCTGCCAGCTTTGGTCGAAGGCGGTGTGGGCAAGATCGGCGGCGATGCGGTGGATCTGCGCAGGGTCGATCCCGCATTTCGGTCCGATGCGCTCGGGCGCGTAGTCCTCGGACAAGTAGCGGTCAGCAATGTGAAGGAACACCGAACGGTGCGTGGCCCCGGCGCGGCGGTAGCGCCCCGAAAGGTCAGGTTTCACGCCCGCCGCGTCCCACGGGCGGGGCTTGCGCGTCGCGCGGTCGAGGACCAGCGGCGTGCCCCGGTCGTCCTTCAGCAGAAGGCCGTGGGTCGGGGATTTCGGGTCGCCGTCGACCAGACAGCCCGCATTCGTCCAGCGCGCGAGGTAATCCAGATCGACCTTGCCTGATCGCAACAGGCAGTGGATCAGCGACAGCACGAACAGTCCGTCGGTGCCCGGCGTGATGCCGACCCATTCGTCCGCGATCGCGTTATAGCCGGTGCGGATCGGGTTCACGGCGATGACCTTCGCCCCGCGTTCCTTCAACTTGGCGAGGCCCAGCTTGATCGGATTGCTGTCGTGATCCTCGGCCGTGCCGAACAGCAGGAACAGCTGCGCGTTCTCCCAATCAGGCGACATGAATTCCCAGAAGGCGCCGCCGATGGTATAGATCCCCGCCGCCGCCATGTTGACCGAGCAGAAGCCGCCATGCGCGGCGTAGTTGGGCGTGCCGAACTGCTGCGCCCAGAAACCGGTGAAGCTTTGCGACTGGTCGCGGCCGGTGAAGAAGGCCAGCTTTTTGGGGTCTGTGGCGCGGATATGGCTCAGGCGGTCGGCGACGGTCGTCAGCGCCTCGTCCCAGGTGATCTCCTGGAACTTGCCTTCGCCGCGCTCGCCTACCCGTTTCAGCGGCGCGCGCAGACGCGCGGCAGAAGTGTGCTGCATGATCCCCGCAGCGCCCTTGGCGCACAGGACGCCCTTGTTGATCGGGTGGTCGCGGTTGCCCTCGATATAGGCGATCTCCTCGCCCTTCATATGGACGTCGATGCCGCAGCGGCAGGCGCACATGTAGCAGGTGGTCTTGCGGACCTCGTCGCCCAGGCGTGGGGCGGGATCGAAATGGGGGCTGTCCTTCATGGCCCTTCGAGTAGTGACAGAGGGACCAGGGCAGGGAAAGGGGGTGCGGCGGCGACCGGCGCCGGCGGAGGTCGCAGGCGGAGCGCAGCCTGTGGTCTCGTGCGGAGGATCGTCCACTTGTTCGCACTGTCGGACACTGTCAGCCGTATCGGTATGGTCGGGACGGCCGCGGGCTATGGTCCGGGTCGGGCAGGACTTTCCCCCGGCGTGAACATGCTAACGCGCGAAATACAGCCGGTGCGGGTTGTCGACCAACAACTTCTGACGCAGCTCGGGCGTGGGGGCGATCACGGGGATCCGGTCCACCAGAAGCCCGTCATCCGGCACGTGGCTTTTCATGTTCGGGTGCGGCCAGTCGGTGCCCCAGAGCACGCGATTCGGGATCTGCTCGACAAGCGTGCGGGCGAAGGGGCTGACGTCGTCATAGGGCGGGCCGTCCTGGGTCATCCGCTCGGGGCAACCGACCTTGACCCAGAATTTCGGATCGTCGACCAGCGCGCGGAATGCGTCGAACCCGGGCGCGTCGACGCCTGCCGCGATGTCCGGCCGCCCCATGTGGTCGATCACCACGTCGCAGGGAAGCTGCTTGAGGAAGGGCGCGAGGTCCTCAAGATCGGATGCTTCGAAATAGACCACCACGTGCCACCCCAGCGCCGCGACCCGTGCCGCAAGGCGGGCCGAGACGTCCAGAGGATCGGGATCGACCAGACGGCGCACGAAGTTGAAGCGGACGCCGCGCACGCCGGCGGCATCCATCTCGTGCAGGGTGGAGTCCGAGATCTCCGGGTCGACCACGGCGATGCCGCGGCATCCTTCCGGGTCGGCGGTCAGCGCATCGAGGAGGGCGGCGTTGTCGCGCCCATGGCAGCTGGCCTGCACGATGACGTTGCGCGCAAATCCCAGGTGGCGGCGCAGCGCGAACAGCTTTTCCTTCGGCGCGTCGGTGGGGGTGTACTTGCGCTGGGGCGCATAGGGAAAGCGGTCGCCGGGCCCGAAGACGTGGCAATGGGCATCGACGGCGCCCTCGGGCGGGGCATAGTCGGGAACGCTGGGGTCATGCGCCCAGGTTGGCGGATCGATATCCATGGGATCTCCACAATGAGGCGATGAGGAAGAACAGCGCGACCAGCGCCAGCGCCAGCGCCAGAAGGCTGGCACCCGAGGCGATGGGCAACACGAGCGAGACGGTGCAAAGCGCGGCCACGGCCCAGAAACCGCCCCGATGCGCCAGGGTCAGCGGGGCGATGCACCATCCGCTGAGCGCGGTGCCCGCGGCGAAGGTGCCCGCGAAGGCCGCGATGGTGGCCAGCGCGATGGTCAGGGGCGTGCCGATCAGCAAAAGCTCGGGCGCGTAGACGAACAGGAACGGGGCGACGACCTTCACGAAGCCCAGCCGGATGGAGTCGATCGCCACGGCATTGGGCGGTGCGCCGGCGATGGACGCCCCGGCATAGGCCGCCAACGCCACCGGGGGCGTGATCGCCGACAGAAGCCCGTAGTAGAAGATGAACATGTGCGCCGCGATGATCGGCAGGCCGAACTGTTCCAAAGCGGGGGCGATGAGGATGGCCAGCAGAAGATAGGCCGCCGACGTGGGCATCCCCATGCCCAGAACGAAGCTGGCGACCATGGTCAGAAGCAGCACCGCCAGAAGGTTGCCGCCGCCCACGTCGAGGATCAGCGCCGACATCTTCAGCGCCATGCCGGTCAGGGTCAGCACACCGATCAGCATGCCCGCGATCGCCACGGCCGCCACCACGGGCAGGACGTTGCGGACGGTCAGCATCATCACCTCGACCAGGCCCTTGGGGCCGATGCGCGTCTCTTTCGAGATGACCGAGACCAGCAGGGTCGCGATGATGCATAGGACCGCCGCGGCCGACGGGGTATAGCCCACGGCCAGGAACACGATAAGCGCGATGAGGGGGATCAGCAGATGCCCGCTCGTTTTAAGGACCTCGCTCATCGCCGGGATGTCGGCGGGATCGGCCCGGGCCAGATCGCGCTTGCCGGCTTCCTCGCGCACGGCGACGAGCATTGCGAAGACGTAAAGCAGCGCCGGGATCAGAGCCGCGGCGGCGATGGTGGCATAGGGGGTCTGCGTCAGCTCGGCCATCAGGAAGGCCGCGGCGCCCATCACGGGGGGCATGATCTGGCCCGCCGACGAGGCGGCCGCCTCGATCGCAGCGGCCAGCCGGGGCGGATAACCGGTGCGCTTCATCAGCGGGATCGTGAAGGTGCCGGTGGTCACAACGCCCGCCACAGCCGAGCCGTTGATCGAGGAGAACATGGTCGACGACACCACCGCCGTCAGCGCAGGTCCGCCCTGAACGCGTCCGGTGGCGGCGTGCGCCAGGTCGACGAAGACCTGCCCCAGCCCCGTGCGCAGAAGCAGCGCCCCCAGGAACGAGAACAGCAGGATGTATTGCGCGGCCACGCCCATGGGCAGGCCGAACAGGCCCTCGGTCCGCAGGAACAGGTTCGAGGTCACCCGTCCGAGGCTGTAGCCCGCGTGGCCATAGGTGCCCGGAATGAGATAGCCGAAGAAAGCGTAAACCAGGGCCACGACGCCCAGCGCCACCATCACCCACCCGATGGAGAACCGTGACACGATCAGCGCCGCCAGCGTCGAGATGATGAACAGCGCGATATGCGTCTGGTTCGCGATCCCGCCGGAGCGGATGATATCGATGTAGTTCACCCACAGGAACGGCCCCGGGATCAGTACCAACGCGGCCAGCACGTAGAGGACGATCCGCCACCAGACCGCAGGACGCGCGACCGCCACCACAACGAGGCCCGCGGAAATGGTCAGCGAGAAGAACACCGCGCGCAGGATCAGCGCAGTGATGTCGCCGAACCAGGCCGACCACATCACCAGGGCCGTCGCAGCCACGGCGGTCAGGGCCAAGGCTGCGGTGGCGAGGCCGTGCTCCCACCGCGAGACATGGTCCCGCGGCAGGATCGTGGCGAATGTTTCGTCAATCATGGGGTGGGCTTTCGATAGGGCCGGGACGCGATGGGTCCCGGCCCGGGAGTCCGGTCAACGGCCGTCGAAATACGCCTGCGCGCCCGGATGCAGGTCGATCGGGGTGTTGCCCGCGGCTTCGACCGTGATCTTGGCAGCGGCGGGATGGACGGACCCCAACGTTTCGAGATTGTCGAAGAGGGTGGCCGTGATCTGGCGGACCATCTCCTCGTCCGCATCCGCTGCTGTGAACAGGATTGCCGGATCGCCCACCGCCGAGACTGCACCGTCCTGCCCTTCATAGGTGCCTGCGGGGATGTCGACTAGTTCGTAGAACGGATAGTCCTGAAGCAGACCTTCGACGCTGCCGCCCTCGACCGGGATCAGTCGGACGTCTTCGGTCGTGAAGAGTTCAATGAAGGCCGAGGCGGGCGTGCCGGCCAGGATGATCGAGCCTTCCAGTTGCCCGTTCTTGATCGCACCGGTCGCCTCTCCGTAGGACAGGAACGATACGTTGCCCATGTCGAACGCGTCCTGCGAGGTCAGCAGACGCTCGGCGAAGATCGACGAGTTCGATCCCGGCGGTCCGATGGAGATATCGAGGCCGCCCAGATCGGCCACGGTTTCGGCACCGCTTTCGGCCGTCGCGGCAAGCTGGAGCACGGCCGGGTAGAGATAGGCGATGGCTGCGACATTCTGCGGGTCGCCGTCGAAGGGGCCTTCGCCGGCCTTGCCCTCGTACAGCGTAGAGGCCGAGGAGAAGCCCATGGTCATCTCGCCGTTCGAGACGCGGCGGATATTCTCGACCGAGGCCCCGGTGACTTCGGCATTCGCGGACACTCCGTCGAGCTGCCGGTTCAGCAGATCGGCCATGCCGGCGCCGACGGCATAAAACACGCCGCCCGTGCCGCCCGTCCCGATCGAGACACGGTCCTGTGCGGCCAGCGGCGTCGCTGCAGCCAGCGCAAGCGCAGTGAAAGTGCACCTGAGATACATCGCTAAATCCTCCCTGATTTATTATCCGCATCATACGGGTCGGGCGCGCCGGACACTAATTGGATTCGACGCGGTCTCATTCGGGCGATATTCAGATTGCGCAACAAGCAGCGCCGGTGGTTCCCCTGAGATCCGATCCCCCAAACTTGCGCCATCTCGCCGGAGTTGTGGCAATCGCCGATATCGGCTCTCTCTCGGCGGCGGCGGATGCTATCAGCCTTTCGCAACCGGCCCTGACCCAAGGCGTCGCGAAGATTGAGGGCGACATCGGGTTGCCGCTGTTCTGGCGGACCAGCGGGGGCATGCGGATCACCGAGGCCGGAGAGACCTACGTCGCCCGCGTCCGCCGTGGTCTGGCGCTCTTGGACCGGTCGGGGTGGCCCGCCGAAAGGCCCCGCGTGTGGAAGGCGCTGAGCCACGCGCAGCTGACCGCGCTGGTTGCCGCGGTCGACCATCTAGGGTTTCGCGCAGCGGCCCGTCAGATGGGGCGCGAGGTCTCGACCGTCAGCCGGTCGCTGCGCGCGGCCGAGCGTCGGGCGAATGCGCCGCTGTTCGAGATGACCTCCCGCGGCATGCGCCCCACGCGCCTGGGCGAGTCGCTGGCCAATGCCGCGCGCCTGGCCCTTGCCGAGTTCCAGCAGGCCCGCACCGATCTGGCCGACTGGCAGGGGCATTTTTCGGGCCGGCTGAATGTCGGGTGCCTGCCGCTGGCGCAGACGGCGGTGCTGCCCCGGGCGATTGACGCATTCTCGGACGCCTTTCCGAAGGTCGAAATTCGTGTGGTGGATGGCGCATACCAGCCGCTGGTGCGGGCGCTTCTGCGCGGCGAGATCGACGTCCTGATCGGGGCGCTGCGCGAGGGCGCGGTGCCCGACGGGGTTGAAGAAACACTGGTCCTGCACGACCCGCTGTGGGTGGTGGCGCGATCCGGTCATCCGCTTGGAGCCAGATCCGATTTGTGCCTGGCCGACCTTGCTGGGCACGCCTGGATCGCCCCACGGGTCGGCGCGCCGGCCCGCGTGCATTTCGATGCGCTGGTGGGCAGGCTGGATTTCGGGGACGAGATCGCGATGCCGGTTGAGATGGGGGCCCCCGCGCTGTTGCAGGCGATGCTGCGGGACTCGGACCGCTTGACTCTGATCTCGAGGATGCAGGTGGCCGAAGCGGTGGCCATGGGGCATCTTTGCCGTATCGAGGTCGATCTGGGACCGACCGGGCGCGCAATCGGATATACCACGCGCGCCGACTGGCAGCCCTCGATGCCGCAACAGCGGTTCCTGGATATCCTGAACGTGGAATTCGAAGCGATGGATCGCGCGATGGGCTGAGGTCCTGCGGCCGGGGCAATCGGCTTGTCATGTCGCCACCATGCGCGGAGTATCCGTCCCGCGCCCGACATTGCACAAGGAGACGCAGGATGAATGGCACGATAGCCTTCGTGGGTTTCGGCGAGGCCGGACAGGCCTTCGCGACCGGCTGGTCGCGATCGGTCGGCCAGGTCGCGGCCTTCGACATCAAGACCGATACATCGCAAACGCGCGCCGCGATGGAAGCGCGCTATGCCTCGGCGGGTGTGACGGGTGCGGATCGCATCGAAGCTGCCTTGGACGGGGCGGAGCGCGTCTTCTGCCTTGTGACGGCCGATTGCGCCCTGGAGGCCGCGCGGGCAGGCGCCGGGTCCGTCGCGCCGGGGACGCTGTGGTTTGACGGCAATTCCTGCGCGCCGGATACCAAACGCGCCGCCGCGGAGGTGATCGAAGGGGCCGGGGGGCGTTATGTCGATATGGCGATCATGGCCCCGGTTGCCGGGAAGAAACACCGCGTTCCGATCCTGCTGTCGGGCCCCCATGCCGATGTCGCGCTGAGCGCGCTGACTGCGCTGGACATGCAGGTCCGCGTGGTGGGGGACACGGTCGGACAGGCGTCCTCGATCAAGATGATCCGGTCGGTCATGATCAAGGGGATCGAGGCGCTGACGGCCGAATGCTTTCTGTCCGCCCGCCGCGCCGGGGTGGGGGCCGAGGTTCTGGGCTCGTTCGAAGCATCGGACCCCGGAATGGAATGGCCGTCCCGCGCGGCCTATAATTTCGAGCGTATGATGGTGCATGGCAAACGCCGCGCGGCCGAAATGCGCGAGGTCGCGAAGACGGTCGAGGCGCTGGGCCTGGGCGGTGGCATGGCCGCGGCGACGGCGGCGTGGCAGGACCGGGTCGCGGACACGCAAGCCAACCCGTCTGGCGACGATCTATGGCAGGAGGTCGACCGCGTGCTGAACCGCCTGTAACCCGGCGTTGCGCAGATTGAATGGTCGGAACGACGAACGGATTGGCCGAACTTACCGCATTAGCCTACTCTTCGATGCGTAAAAGCAATCTGTTGCAACACCGGAAGGAGCCGTTCGGATGGCCGGAAAAACAGGTCTCGTGATCAGTGCGCACGCCGCGGATTTCGTCTGGCGCTGCGGGGGTGCCATTGCGCTGCACCAATCGCGGGGCATCGACATGACGGTCGTCTGCCTCAGCTTCGGTGAGCGCGGAGAGAGCGCCAAGCTGTGGAAACAGGGCGGCTACACGCTCGACCAGGTGAAGGACGCCCGCAAGGCCGAGGCCCAGGCGGCGGCGGATGCGCTGGGCTGCGCCGACATCCGCTTCATGGATTTGGGGGACTATCCGCTGCACCTAGACCGTGATGACAAGGACGCGCTGGTGGATATCCTCCGCGAGGTTCAGCCCGGCTTCATCCTGACCCATTCCCAGCGCGATCCGTACAACACAGATCACGCCTATACCTATGCGCTGACCATCGAATGCCGGATGATCGCGCAGGCCTGGGGCCATAACCCCGGGCAGACGGTTCTGGGCGCACCTCAGGTCTATCAGTTCGAGCCGCACCAGACCGAACAGATGGGCTGGGTGCCCGACACGTTCCTCGACATCTCGGACGTGTGGGACAAGAAGCGCGCCGCCATCGAATGCATGCAGGGGCAGGAGCATCTCTGGGACTACTACACCAACGTCGCCCAGAACCGCGGCAATCACTTCCGCCGCAATTCGGGCGGGCAGGCGGGCGGGCGCAAGGCCACCCATGCCGAAGGCTTCCAGTCAGTCTTCCCGCGCTGCGTGGACGCGCTGTGATGGGGGGCGTCGTTCGCACGAAGATCGTCCGCGCCGATCCCGACGTGGTGCGGCGCCTGGGTCAGGCCGGTGTCGCGACCGTGCACGAGGCGCAGGGCCGGACAGGGCTTATGGCGCCCCACATGACACCGATCTGGCAGGGTGCGCAGACGGCAGGGTCTGCGGTGACGATCTCGGCCCCGCCGGGGGACAATTGGATGCTGCATGTCGCCATCGAGCAGCTGTCGGAGGGGGATATCCTGGTCCTCGCGCCGACCTCGGCCTGTGACGACGGGTATTTCGGGGATCTTCTGGCGACGTCGGCCATGGCGCGGGGCTGTCGCGGCCTGGTCATCGATGCCGGTGTGCGCGACGTGTCGGAGCTGACGGAGATGGGGTTTCCCGTCTGGTCGAAGGTTGTCCACGCGCAGGGCACGGTGAAGGAGACGGTGGGGTCGGTGAACGTGCCCATTGTCTGCGCCGGGGCGTATGTCGACGCCGGTGACGTGATCGTCGCCGACGATGACGGCGTCTGTGTCGTCAAGCGCGCAGAGGCCGAGGCGGTTCTGGAAAAAGCCGAAGCGCGGCTGGCCAAGGAAGATGAGAAGCGCGCGCGGCTGGCGGCGGGCGAGTTGGGGCTTGATATCTACGACATGCGCGGCCGGCTGGCCGAACGGGGCCTGCGCTATGAGTGACGGCGTGCGCGTCATGTGGATGCGGGGCGGCACCTCGAAGGGCGGGTATTTTCTCGCCGACGACCTGCCTTCGGATCGCGATGCCTTCCTGCTGTCGGCCATGGGGTCGCCCGATCCGCGCCAGATCGACGGGATGGGCGGAGGCGATCCGCTGACCTCCAAGATCGCGGTCATCCGGCGTTCAAACCGCGCGGGGATCGACGTGGATTACCTGTTCCTCCAAGTCTTCGTCGATCAGCCTGTAGTCTCGGACGGACAGAATTGCGGGAATATCCTTGCCGGAGTCGGCCCCTTCGCGGTGGAGCGTGGGTTGGCGGACGCCGTCGACGGAGAGACCGAAGTCGCGATCTACATGGAAAACACCGGGCAAACGGCGCGCGCCACATTCCCCACGCCGGGCGGGCGGGTGTCTTACTCCGGCGAGGCGCGGATCGACGGTGTTCCCGGCACGGCGGCCCCGGTCGCGCTGGCGTTCGAAGACACGGCCGGGTCGACCTGCGGCGCGCTTCTGCCGACCGGCAACCGGGTGGACCAGATCGAGGGCGTCGCCTGCACGCTGATCGACAACGGGATGCCCTGCGTCGTGATGCGCGCCGATGCGCTGGGGATCAAAGGCGACGAGGACCCCGCGGACCTGGAAGCGAATGCCGACCTGCGCGAAAAGCTCGAAGCGATCCGGGCCATTGCCGGGCCGATGATGAACCTTGGCGATATTTCCGAGAAATCCGTGCCGAAGATGACGCTGGTGTCCCCTCCGCGTTCGGGCGGCACACTGTCGACCCGTACCTTCATCCCGCATCGCTGCCACAAGGCCATCGGTGTTCTGGGCGCCGTCAGCGCGGGCTCGGCGGCGCTGCTTTCGGAAGGTCCGGCAGTCGAGGTCGCGAACCTGCCGGAGGGGGAGGAGAAGCACCTGCGCATCGAACACCCCACGGGAGAGACCACGGTCGTGGCCACGCTGCGCGAGGGTGCGATCGTGCGCACCGGCATCTTGCGCACGGCGCGTAAGCTGATGGACGGGCATATCTTCGGGTGAACCGCGGGCGAAGGCCGACCTATGGCCACGCGAAAAGCTGCGCCTCTTTCGGTTGGCTGCCCGCGGGGCGCCTGTTCGCCGCGCGGTAAGCACCGGGCGGCTGGCCGGCCTCGCGCGAGAATGCGCGAGAGAAATGCGACGCCGAGGCGAACCCCAGCATGTCGGCGATCTGCTGCACGGTTTGGGTCGAGTTTGATAGCATCAGGCGCGCTTCGACCAGGGTCCGACGTGCGATGACGTGTTTGGGCGCATGCCCGCAGGCGCGCATGCAAATGTCCCCCAGCCGGTCGCGTGAAACACCCAGTGCCGTTGCGTAATCCTGCACCTTCCAGCGGTCACGGTAATGCAGATCGACGAGGGTGGTAAATTGTTCGAACACTTCCTCTTCGAAGGCGCGTCGCGGACCCTGCTTCAGGTGGTCGTCCCCTGCGCGCGCAAGCGCGACAAGCAGAAGTTGCAGATGTGCTTCGATCGCGATCACGGAGCCTACCGCCTGACGGCGGCGTTCTTCAAGAAGCGCCCCAAGTCGGTCTCGGGCGTCGCAGAGAAGGTCCGGGCAGTCGACCAGGGGCAGGATCACGTCGCGCTCGGCCGTTTCGCTTAAAACCTCGGCGCGGCGGCCGATAGCGCCGCGCACAGGGAGGCGTCCGATCAGGACGTAGGTTCCGACCGCCCCGGGCGCCAGCGACAGGCGCAGGTCCTCGGCCTGGTGCGTCCAGAACAGCGCCGGTCCCTTCAGATCGTCCCGGCCCGAGGGCCGGTCGATGCGCGCCGTACCGCTTTCCAGAAGCAGTGCGCCATAGGACCGGCCCGGGATCGCTTCGGCCCGACCTACCACGGTGGCGCGCAGGTCACCGGCGATCCTTCGGCCGTGGATCAGGTAGGTCGTCGCATGATTGGGGATCGGCATCGGCATAGAGCAGATTTCCCGCAAAGTGGAAATATTTCCCCGCATTGAGGCATTTATTCCGCCGCGAAACAAGGAAAGGCTGTCTCATGCCCGACGGAGGAGGTCGGGCGGGGGGAAGTTCACTGTACGAGGCGCAACTCATCATCGATGGGGCAGGTCTGCCGTGTCCCGGGGCATCGGTCTTCGAATTGCGGGGGCCGCTGACCGACGCTGTCGTCACCCGCGCGGTGGCGGCCCGGGCCTCCCAGGCGCGGGCCGCGGCAACCTCGGCCGCGGCCGCATTCCCTGCGTGGTCCGAGACACCGCCGCAAAGGCGGTCCGCCATTTTGCGTGACGCGGCACGGCTGATGCTGGAACGGCAGTCCGAGGTCGTGGCCATCGCCGCCCAGGAAGTCGGTGCTTCTGCCGAATGGACACGGTTCAACGTGGGCATCGCCGTGGCGATGCTGCGCCAGGCCGGGGAGATCGCGATGCCGAGCGCCGCGGAGTCGTCTTCGGACCTCGGGGCGGCAGGTCTGATGACGCTGCGCCGCCGCCCGGCCGGGGTTGTGCTTGCGATCGCGCCATGGAATGCGCCCGTCTCGCTAGCGACGCGGGCCGTGGCGGCACCGCTTGCCTGCGGCAACACGGTCGTGCTGAAGGCGTCGGAGCTTTGCGCCAAGACCCACGAATGGGTCGCCCGCGCGGTCATCGACGCGGGTCTGCCGCCCGGGGCGCTGAACTTCGTCACCAACGCGCCGGATCATGCGCAGGAGGTCGTCGGCGCGCTGATCGAACATCCCGCGGTGCGGCGTGTGACCTTCACCGGGTCCAGCCGGGTGGGGCGCGAGATCGCCGTGATGGCGGCGCATCACCTGAAGCCCTGCGTTCTGGAGCTTTCGGGCAAGGGCACCGCCATCGTTCTGGCGGATGCCGATCTGGACCGCGCCGCGCGCGAGGTCGCCCATGGCGCGTTCTTCAATCAGGGCCAAGTCTGCATGTCCACCGAGCGCGTGCTGGTCGAAGAGGCGGTGGCCGAGCCATTCCTGGCGAAGCTCGTCGCCGAAGCGAATGCCCAGCGGGCTGCCACGCCTTCGCAAAGTCCCCTGGGGGCGCTGGTCAGTCCGGGCGCGGTGGCCCGCCTGCGCGGCTTCATCCACGACGCCGAAAGCCGCGGCGCCGTGGTGGCCGCGGGGGGCGAGGCCTTGGGCACGCTGGTCCAGCCCACGGTGATCGACCGTGTCACCCCCGACATGCGGCTGTTTTCCGAAGAGGCGTTCGGCCCCATCGTCGGCGTCACCCGCGTCGGCGATGCCGAAGAGGCCGTGTCGCTGGCCAATCTTACCGAGTTCGGCCTTGTCGCCTCGGTCTTCAGTCGGGACGAGGGGCGCGCGATGCGGATGCTGCGCCAGATCGAGACCGGGATCGGCCATGTCAACCGCACCACGGTCTTCGACGATCCCACCATGCCGTTCGGCGGCGTGCGCGCCTCGGGCTACGGCCGGTACGGCGGGCTGGAGGCAATCCACGAATTCACCGAATGCCACGCGCTGACGACCAACCCGGCGGGCGACGCGTCCGCCGGCAGCACCGACCATCATCACGTCAACAGGGAGGAGACGACATGACCAGGTATCTTACGGCGGCCAGCCTCGTGGCGCTTGTCGCGGGCGGCGGCGCGGCCTTCGCGCAGGAAACGCTGACCATCGGGGCGGTGGGTCCCAAGACCGGACCGCTGGCGGGCGGTGCGGCGGTCACCTACTGGCCCAACGTCCAGCTTTGGGCCCATGACGTGAACGAGGCCGGCGGCATCCAGGTCGGCGACACGTCCTACATGGTCGAAATCATCGAATACGACGACCAGACCAACCCCGGCCAGACGATCCAGGCGGTGCAGCGTCTTGCCACGCAGGACGAGGCCGACTTCATCCTACCGCCCTATTCCACGGGCCTGAACCTGGCCGCCGCGCCGATCTATGACCGCTTCGGCTATCCGCAGGTCACGTCAACCGCCAATACGGGCAACGTGGACGAGCTGTCTGACCAGTTCCCGAACCTGTATGTCACGCTTGGCGCAGCGTCGGGCATGGTGGGCGGATTGATCGACGTGATGACCGAACTTCGCGAGGCGGGCGAGATCGACAACACCGTCGCCATGGTCAACGTCGCGGACGCCTTCGGCATCGAACTGGCCGAAGAGGCGCGCCCGCTGTTCGAGGAAGCCGGGTTCGAGATCGTCTATGACAGCTCATACCCCTTGGGCACGCAGGACCTGTCGCCGGTGATCCAGGGGGCTTCGGACGCCAATCCGTCCAGCTTCGTCGCGTTCTCGTATCCCCCCGACACGTTCGCTCTGACCGAACAGGCGATCATCGAGGAACTGGATGTCGGGGTGTTCTATACCGCCGTGGCTACGGCCTTCCCGGCTTATGGCGAACGCTTCGGCCCAGCTGCCAACGGCGTGATGGGGATCGGCGGCGTCAATGCCGACGACGCGGGCTTCCAGGACTATGTCGCCCGCCATCTGGAGGTGACGGGCCAGGCGCCAGACAGCTGGGCCTCTCCGATGGTCTACTCGACCTTCCAGATCTACCAGCAAGCCATCGAGGGCGCGGGCTCGATCGACCGGGCCGAAGTTTCGGAATACATCGCGAACAATTCCTTCGACACGCTGATCGGCCCGATCGAATGGGACGAGAACAACAACAACCCGGCCTACTGGACCGTCGGCCAATGGCAGGACGGCACCTATCGCGGCATTGCGTCGACCGGGCGCGAAGGCGAGGTCGATCCGATCGTCAAGCAAGGCTGGGGCGAGTGAGCCCCGGGTCGGGCCGGTGATTCCGGCCCGCCCCGAAGCAACGGACAGGCGGACGACATGGACATCATATTCACCGGCCTTCTGCTGGGCGGGACCTACGCGCTGATCGCGCTGGGGTTGAACCTGCAATACGGCATGGCGCGCATCATGAACCTCGCCAATGGCGAGACGCTGGTGGCCGGCGGCTTCGGCGCCTACTGGTTCTGGACGGGCGCGCAGCTGAGCCCGCTTCTGACGGTGTTCGTCGTCGCGCCGCTGGCCTTCGCGGTGAACTGGCTGATCTATGTCGTTATCCTGCGCCCGCTGGTAAAGCGGGCCAAGTCGCGCGGCCAGCTCGAGGTCGACACGATCCTGACCACCTTCGGACTGTCGTTCATGGCCGTGGGCATCATGATCGCGCTGTTTGGCGGCGACTATTTCTCGTATTCCTACCTTGCGACCCCGGTGCGCTTCATCGGCGAGACCTACGGACTGAACCGGGTCGTGGCCTTCGCCTCGGCCGTGCTGATCGGCGGGGCGCTGTGGCTTTGGCTCTATCGCAGCAAGGCGGGCATGGCGGTGCGGGCCATCGCCGTGTCGCCCGAAAGCGCACGGTTGGTGGGGATCAACGTGCCGCGCATCTCGGCCATGGCGTTCGCGTTGGGCGGGGCGGTGACGGCGGCGGGCGGCGCGCTGGTGTCCACCTTCCTGACGCTGGACGCGTCGACCGGGGTGATGTTCACGCTGAAGGCCCTGATCATCGTCATAATGGGGGGCGTGGGGGACATTCGCGGCACGGTGGTCGCCGCCGTCCTCCTTGGCATTCTCGAGACATTCGTGGCCACGCTGATCGACCCCGGGCTGACGCTGGCGGCCGCCTATCTTCTGTTCGTCGTCATCCTTCTGGTCCGCCCGCAGGGCCTGTTCGGGCGGTCGCAGACATGAAGGGCATGGACACGAAAAGCCTCGGGCTCGCGGGCCTAGTCCTGCTTGTCGCGGCGGGGCTGCCGCTGGTGTCGGACGCCTATCTGCTGTCGATCGGCGTCACCATCGCGATGTATACCTGCCTTGCGACCAGTTGGGCGCTGTTCTCGGGGCCGACGCATTACATCTCGCTGGCGACGGCGGCCTTCTTCGGGATCGGCACCTACACGACCGGCATCGGGATCGAGCATCTGCCCTACTGGATGCTGCTGCCCATCGCGGGAGTGCTGGGGGCGGTGGTCGCCGCGCTGGTGGGCGTCGCCACGCTGCGCCTTTCGGGCGTCTATTTCGTCATCTTCACGCTGGGCTTGGCCGAGCTGATCCGCCAGATCATCACGTGGGGGCAGAACGTCTCGGGCGCGAAGGGAATCTATGTCCTGACCTCGATCACCGAGGAGCATATCTATTGGCAGCTTCTGGGCCTCGCGGCGCTGGTCTTCCTTGGCGGGTTCCTGATCTGGCGGTCTCGGCTTGGCTTTGCGGTACGTATCCTGGGCGATGACGAGGATGTCGCACGCCATGCCGGCATCCACACCGCGCGGGTCAAGGTGCTGCTTTTCATGATCCCCGGCGCGGTCGCGGCGATCACCGGGGCGATGCTGGCGCCGCGCTATGTCTATGTCGAACCCTCCATCGCCTTTACGCCAATGCTGTCCTTTCAGGTCGTCATCATGGCGCTACTGGGCGGAACGGGCCGCCTGTGGGGGCCGGTGGTCGGCGTGATCCCCTTCACCCTCCTGTGGGAGGCGATCTCGGGCACGTTCCCCAATCAGACCACGCTTCTGCTGGGCCTGTCCTTCCTTGTCATCGTCTACCTACTGCCCCGCGGCTTCGTCGGGTTGATCGAGGGCGGCCGGGCCCGGATGCGCGCGGGCGGGGCGATGGCATGAGCGCGGTTCTGAGCCTGAGCGGCGCGACCAAGCGTTTCGGCGGGCTGGTCGCGGTGAACCAGCTGGAGTTCGAGGTGGCCGAACATGAGGTGCTGGGGCTGATCGGGCCGAACGGATCGGGCAAGTCCACGACGCTGAACCTGATTTCCGGCGCGCTGCCTTTGACCGCCGGGACGATTTCATTGCGGGGCAGTCGAATTTCCGGGTTGCCGCCGCAGGACATCGCGCGGAGGGGCGTGGCGCGGACGTTCCAGCTGGTCAAGCTGCTCCCCTCGATGAGCGTTCTGGAGAACGTCATGGCCGGCGCGGTGTTCGGGCATCGGCGGCGCTGGGGCGAGGAGGCCGAGGCGCAGGCCATGGCGATGCTGGAGAAGGTCGGGCTGGCCCGGCGGGCGCATGCGCCGGTGGGGGAGCTGACCTATATCGACACCAAGCGGGTCGAACTTGCGCGAACTTTGGCCGGCGAGCCGAAGGTGTTGCTGCTGGACGAATGGCTGGCGGGGTTAAACCCGACCGAGTTGGAACAGGGGATCGCGCTGATCGCGGCATTGCGCGACGAAGGCCGCACGATCATCCTGGTCGAGCATGTGATGGACGCGATCCGCTCGCTTTGCGACCGGTGCGTCGTGATGTCCTCGGGCAGCAAGATCGCCGAGGGTACGACGGCGGATGTGTTGCAGGACAAGGCGGTTATCGAGGCGTATCTGGGGGCGGACGAGGATGCTTGAGGTCGCGGGTCTGCATGTCTCCTACGGCAAGCACCGCGCGCTGGAAGGTGCCGGGCTGGTCGTGGCGAAGGGCGAGATCGTCGTGATCCTGGGCGCGAACGGGGCCGGGAAATCGACGCTTCTGAAGGCGATCTGCGGGGTGTGCGAGGGGTCCGTCGCGGGGTCCGTGCGGGTCGAGGGGCGCGATATCCTTGGCCGTCCGCCCCACGAGATCGTCGACGAAGGTCTGGCGCTGGTGCCCGAGGGGCGGGGCATTTTTCCCGACATGACCGTGGCCGAGAACCTGACGCTGGGCGCCTATTCGGACCGCGCGCGGGACGAGGCGCAGGCCAGTCTGGAACGGGTTTTCAAGCTTTTCCCGAAGCTTAGGGAGCGGCGGCGTCAGGTGGCGCGCACCATGTCGGGGGGCGAGCAGCAGATGGTCGCCATCGGTCGCGCGATGATGTCGAACCCCGCGATCCTGGCCCTGGACGAGCCGTCGCTGGGTCTGTCCCCGATCCTGTGCAAGGAGCTTTTCCAGACACTGGGCACCGTGCGGGATGCCGGTCTTGGGCTGCTGCTGGTCGAACAGAACGCACGCCAGTCGCTGGCGATCGCGGATCGCGGATACCTGCTGGAAAACGGAGAGATCGTGCGCGAGGCGACGGGGGCCGAGCTGCTGAAGGACCCCGCGGTGCAGGAGGCGTATCTGGGCGGGGCCGCGGCCAAAGGGGGCGCAAAACCCGTCCCGCACGCGCCGGACAAACGTCCCGCCGCCGCCGGGCCTGCGCCGGGCGCACGTCCCGCCTCGGTCGCGCAGATGCCGGACACGCGTCCCGCACATGTCCCGACACCGCGTGGGACGGGGCCGTCGCCGTCGGAAATCGCGGCGCATGCGGTGCGCTCGGCCCAGGGCCGGGCCACGCCGCGATCCGCGCAGTCCGCGCCGCCGCGCCCTGCGGTGAAGCCGGCCCCGGACCCGACGCCGACCCCGGCGCAGAGCCGTCCGATCCCGACGCCGACCCCGCGCACCCCCAGCACTGGCCGGGCGCGCGATGTGCTGGGCGGGGTGGAGATCGGGGATTTGGTGGCCAATGCCACCTCACGCGCCGACCGGCGCGGTGGGGGCGGGACCCGGCCTGGGCCGGGTGTGCCCCGGTCGATGCCGGATGCGCAGGGGCCACCGGCGCGGTCGACGACACAGACCGCCACCTCTGCCAGACTGCCCGATGTTCCGATGCCCGATCTGGGATCCTCGGCCGACCGGCTGCGACGGATCCTCGACGAGATCGAGGGCGCCGCGAAACAGGCCGAAAGCTGGCGCCCGCAATCCAGCACAAACCCCCGAGGGAGGTAAGACATGCTTGATCAGATGAAGGCCCGCCCGACCATCCGCGGCAACTATATCGACGGCGCGTGGGTGCCTGCCGCGCGCAGCTTCGACGACCTCAACCCGTCGGATAATTCGCTTTACGCGCATATGCCCGACGGGTCGGTCGAGGATGTGCGCCGCGCCATCGCCGCCGCCAAGAAAGCGTTTCCCGCCTGGGCGGCGCAGCCCTTCCACCACCGCGCCGCCGCGCTGCACCGGATCGCCGAGGTGTGGGAGAAGAGGAAGGACGATTTCGTCGCCGCCGCCGTGGCCGAAGGGGGCGGCTGGCTGGGCAAGGGCATGTTCGAGGCCGGCTATGTCGGCGAGGTGTTCCGGTCGGCAGCGGCCCTTTGTTATCAGAACACGGGCGAGGTCCTGCCCAGCGAGCATGGCAAGCTGATGATGGCGCAGCGGGTGCCGATGGGGGTGGTGTCCGTCATCTCGCCCTGGAACATGCCGGGGATCCTGACCTCTCGCGGGTTTGCCGCCGCATTGGCCGCGGGCAACACGGTGGTGCTGAAGCCGTCCGAGGACACGCCTTATGCCGGGGGCCTTTACTTCGCCGAAATCCTGGACGAGGCGGGCGTCCCGCCGGGGGTGTTCAACGTCGTCACCTGCTCGCGCGAAAGCGTGTCCGAGGTAGGCGACGAGATGATCGAGAACCCGGATGTGAAGGCCGTCAGCTTCACCGGCTCGACCGCCGTGGGGCGCCATATCGCGGCGAAATGCGGGGCGCATCTGAAGAAGGCCTGCGTCGAGCTGGGCGGCAAGGATTCGATGATCGTGCTGGAGGATGCCGATCTGGACGCCGCCGCACGCGCCGCGAATTTCGGCAGTTTCATGCACCAGGGCCAGGTCTGCATGTCGACCGAGAAGCTGCTGATCCACGAGGGGGTGTGGGACGACTTCATGGGCCGGTTCCTGGACCGGGCGCGCAAGCTGAAGACCGGGCCCACGGACGACAAGGACAACGTGATCGGGCCGCTGGTGAACACGCGGCAGGCCATCCGCGTCAAGGCGTTGATCGACGACGCGGTGGGAAAGGGCGCGCGGGTCGAGCTGGGCGGCCATGCGTGGGACAATTTCGTAGAACCTACGGTGCTGACCCATGTCGACCGGTCCATGGACATCTGGCACGACGAGACCTTCGGGCCGGTCGTCGTGGCCTTGCCGTTCCGCACCGATGACGAGGCCATCGCGCTGAACAACGACACAGAATACGGTCTGACGGGCGCCGTCTGGAGCCGCGACGAGCAGCGTGCGCTGGGTATCGCGCAACGGCTGGAGACCGGGATCGCCCATGTGAACTGCCAGAACATCAACGACGAGCCGCATGTGCCGTTTGGCGGCGTGAAGGCCAGCGGGATCGGGCGCTATGGCGGGCGCTGGTCGCTGGATGCGTTCACCGAGCTGCGGTGGATCACGCTGGATCGCGGCGGGCGCCATTTCCCGCCGGTCTTCTGAGCGTGGGATATAGGGGAGGAGAACCGGGATGAGCGCTTTGGGCTGGATCGTTTTGGGACTGATCGTCATCGCGGGGGTGATCGGGCTGGCCGCGTGGGTCTACGAGCGGGCGACCAACGAGGTGGCGCTGGTGCGCACCGGCGTGGGCGGGCGCAAGGTCGTGGCGGACGGGGGGGTGCTGGCGATCCCGTTCTTCCACGAGATCGCCCGGGTCAACATGCAGACGATCCGCATGCATGTCTCGCGCATGGGCGAGGCGTCGTTGATCACCCATGACCGGATGCGCATTGACGTAGGCGCGGAGTTCTATGCCTCGGTCATCCCCGAGACGGACGCGATCGCGCGGGCCTCGCAAACCCTGGGCAAGCGGACCTTCCAGCCTGACCAGCTGAAGGATCTGATCGACGGGATGATGATCGACGCGCTGCGTGCCGTGGCCGCCCAGCGCAGCATGGACGAGCTGCACGAGGATCGCGCGGGCTTCGTCCGCGCGGTACGCGATGCGCTGGGCGAGGTTCTGGCGCGATACGGTTTGCAGATCGACAGCGTGTCGCTGACTGCTTTCGACCAGACCCCGTTTCGCGCGCTGGACGAGAACAACGCCTTCAACGCGGTGGGGATGCGCAAGCTGGCCGAGGTGATCGCCAAGTCCAAGCGCGAGCGCGCCGAGATCGAGGGCGAGAGCCAGGTCGCCGTGCGCCGCGCCGAGGTCGAAAGCAACCGCCGCAAACTGGAAATCGAGCTGGAGCAGCGCCGGGCCGAGATCGCCCAGACCCAGGAGATCGAGACGTTGCTGGCCGCCCAGCTGACCGAGGTCGCCCGCCGCAAGGCCGAGGCCGAGCAGGAGGCCGCCCAGGCCCGCATCCGCATGGAGCAGCAGATCCAGTCGGCCAATATCGGGCGCGAACTGGCGATCCGCGAGGCCGAGATCGCCCAGCTGCGAGCGCTGGACATGGCCGAGCAGGATCGGGTGATCCAGACCGCCGCCAAGAGCCGCGAAGAGACGCAGGCCAAGGCCGAGGCGACCTCGGCCCGGTCGGCGCTGGTCGAGGCCGAGGAGGCATTGCAGACCCTGCGCGCGATGGCCGAGGCCGAGCGGCGCAAGCGGCTGGCGCAGGTCGCCGCCGAGCAGGAGGCCGAGACCGAGGCGTTGCGCGCCTCGCGCCGGGCCAGGTCCGACCGGGAGGTGGCCGGCGCCCGCGCCGAGATCGACCGCGAAGCCGCCGAGACGATGAAGCTGCGCAAGCTGGCCGAGGCGGAGGCCGAGGGCGCCCGGATCGCGGCCGAGAACAACCGGTCCGAGGCGCTGACGGCGATGGAGCTGGAGAAGGCGCGCCTGGCCGCGATGCCCGCGATCATCGGCGAGATGGTCAAGCCGGCCGAGAAGATATCGGGCATCTCCATCAACCACATCACCGGGCTGGACCGGGGCGCGGCGGGGGAGCGGCCGGCCTCGCCCGTGAACCAGACGGTGGATGCGATCCTGGACATGGCGGTCAGCCTGCCCGCGATGAAGAAGCTGGGGGACAGCCTGGGCGTCAATCTCGATACAGGCGCGGCGAAGGACGGCAAAGGCTGAGCCGCTCTGGACTGGCTAGAAGGCTTGACGGAGCGTCCCATCCTGTCAGTGCGTTTTTCAGGGCGGGGCGTCGATCTGGCCGAAGCGTGATCCCGTTCCGACCAACAATTATGGCAGCGAGCGTGGGTGCGGCGTTCTCATAGTTGCCGGAAGCGGGTCGGGCACGGTAGGCGGGGGGGGCGTACCGGCGCTGTCGCCCCAATGTATCCTGCGGTGAGCGATTGCAGTATCGTGCGGTTTCCCGGGCGGCTCGGGCCCGCGAGCTCTACGCATCGTTGCTGACGAACCTGCCGAAGCCCGATGCCTACAGGGTGTTCGTGAGCCGTGATCACGGCACCGATGAGCGCGAGGACCCGGCCCGGGAAAGCGCGGTCGCCGGGCTGACCGCGTAGAACATCCGTCTGGGGGGCCGCACGCCGTGGACGCCTATGCCGAGGTCCGCGCGGCGCGCGATGCCATCTTCGACATGTCCAAACAGATGCTGCACACGCCTCAGGCAACCATGCGCGGCGGCCGGTTGCCCCGCCGGCGGAGGGCGGGGACAGCTCCCCGCAAACCGGTTCTGATCAGGGGCGTCAGGCCGGCTCGGGGACCATCCCTTGGCGGGGGCTGCGCGGGCCGCGGATCAGCATCCACATGGCGAAGCCGATCTCGGCCATCGTTACGATCAGCAGCAGCACGACCTTCAGGCTTGCCAGCAGGGTGGCCTCGGGCAGGGCGAACATCTGCACGCTGTCGACCAGATAGCCAAAGCCACCAACGACCAGCCCCGCGCCCAGAAGCCGGGGATACACCCCTGAGCGCGCGACGAGCGTCCCCAGCAGGATCAGGTGCAGCCAGAAGAAGACCTGCCAGATCCACACCCCGGCATCGTGGACATGGCGCATGAGGCCAGCCAGTTCGATCCGTTGCGCCGCGGAGAAGCTGTCCAGCGGCACGGTCCCGTCGGCCAAGGCAAGCGCGGCCGCGTGGAAGAACAGCATCGCCGCCATTACGGCGACCATCAGCACCCGCGCGTAAGAGGCGGCGAGCGACAATGTCGGGCTCACCTTGCGAAACATGAAATAGAGCATGGCGGAAACGAGGATCTCGGCCGTCATCATCACCACGTCGCCCGCGATCCCTGCGTGGAAAAGGCCACGGCGGTCCGCGATGTTGGCGAATGTCGCCACGGGATCGCCGCCCACATTCAGTGCGCCGGGCACGTAGAGAATGGAGAAGCCGCCGGCGATCGCGATGACGAGGTAAAGTCCGCCGGTCATGCGGGCATAACTGCGGGAAGTGGGGTCCTGGAACGGGTGCATATGGGGCCGCCTTTCGGGATGGGGTTGGGATGGCCGCGATCTACTCCCATACGTTTGCGTAGAGAATGAATTGAATCCTGCGAACTGGTATGCATATCCGTATGGATTGGCGCAGCGTCACGTTCGACTGGACCCGTGTCCGCGCCTTTCTGGTGACGGCCGAGGAGGGGTCGCTGTCGGCTGCGGCACGCGCGCTGGGGATGTCGCAGCCTACGCTGGGCCGCCAGGTCGAGGCATTGGAGGCCGAACTGGGGGTCGCGTTGTTCGAACGTACGGGCCGGGGTTTGCGGCTGTCCCCCATCGGGCACGAACTTCTGGAGCATGCGAGGGCGATGGGCGATGGGGCCCGTGCCCTGTCGCTGGCTGCGTGGGGCCAGACCGAGGCGTTGGAAGGGGAAGTGGCGATTTCCGCTTCGGACGCCTATGCGGCGTATCTTCTGCCGCCGATCCTGGAAAGGCTGCACCGGGCCGAGCCACGCATCCGCATAGATATTGTGGTCTCGAACGACCTGTCCGACCTGTCACGCCGCGAGGCGGACATCGCGGTGCGCAACGTCCGGCCCACCGCGCCCGACCTGATCGCAAGGAAGGTCCGCGACGCTTCGGCCCGCCTGTATGCCGCGCCGGAATACCTTGATCGGGTGGGACGGCGCGGGACGGCGGCGGAATTTTCCGACGCCGAGTTCATCGAGATCGACGATCAGGGCAGCCTGATGCACCTGCTGAACGACAGCGGGTTCGCGTTGACCGGGGCGAATTTTCCTTATCGTTGCCGGAATTTCACCGTGATGTGGGAAATGGTCCGCCGCGGCATGGGGATCGGTGTCATCGACGATCGCATCGGTGACAACGACCCGCACGTCGTGCGCGCGCTGCCGGGGTTCGGGCCGATCGGCTTTCCGGTCTGGTTGGCTGCCCATCGCGACATCGCCCGGTCCCGCCGTCTACGCCTTGTCTTCGATGCGCTGGTCGAGGGGTTGGGACCGTAACCGTCCGGCGCTGACGCCTTCTCAAAGCGCATTAATTGTGGACAGTTTAGGCCCGTCGCGACCAAATCGTATACAAAGAGATCGTCGTCCCGTCTGGAGCGCGATGCAAACTGGTCATCATGCCATCCGGCGTGAAGCCTTGGGCTTGCACATCACTCACGCCAGCGAGGTTCCTGCCATGCTCAGACGAAAGTTTCTCACGACCGCCGCGGTCGCCGGTGCCGCCGCCCCCCTTGCCGCCCCTTCGGTCGCCCGCGCCCAGGACAGCTTCAACTGGCGCATGACCAACGCCTACGGTCCCGGATCGCCCTTCTATGTCGAAGGTCCCGGCAGCCCGACCGATTTTTGCGACAAGGTCGCGGCCATGTCCGGTGGGCGGTTGCAGATCCAGCATTTCGCCGCCGGGGAACTGATCCCCGCGCTGGAAGGCTTTGACGCCGTGCGGGGCGGGGCGGTTCAGATGAACGCCGCCAACGCCTATTTCTGGGCAGGCCGTATCCCGGCGGCGCAGTATTTCACCACCGTGCCTTTCGGCATGAACTTCCAAGGCATGAACGCCTGGCTTTACCACGGCGGCGGTATGGAGCTTTGGGACGAGCTTTACGCGCCGCTGGGACTGAAGGCGTTGCCGATGGGGAATACCGGCGTGCAGATGACCGGCTGGTTCCGCGAGCCGATCGAGAGCGTCGCGGATTTCCAGGACCTGAAGATGCGGATCCCGGGCCTTGCCGGCAAGGTCTATGCCGAGCTTGGCGTCGATGTCCGGCTGCTGCCGGGCGGCGAGATTTTCCCCGCGCTGGAACGCGGCGTGATCGACGCGGCCGAGTTCGTCGGCCCCTATCAGGATCGTCGCCTGGGCCTTCAAAACGCGGCGTCCTACTACTATACCACCGGTTGGGCCGAGCCGTCGAACACGACCGAGCTGCTGATCGGCCTTGAAGCGTGGAACAGCCTGCCGGCGGACTTGCAGGCGATCGTCACCGCCGCTGCCACGGCCTGCAACCTGGAAAGCCACGCCTGGAGCGAGGCGGTGAACGGCGAGGCCATGACCGACCTGGTCGAGAACCAGGGCGTGATCGCCAACGTCCTGCCGCCCGAAGTCGTCGCCGAGTTGAAGAGCGTCACCGAGACGGTGCTGGCCGATGCCGCCGCCGCCGACCCCGATCTTCAGCGCGTGCACGACAGTTACATGGGCTTCATGGCCGAGCACAAAACCTGGGCCGCGCTGTCCGAAAAGGTCCTGTTCGAGCTGTAGGGCATCAGGTGACGGTATTTCTGAAAACGGTCGCGGACATTGCGTCAGGCATTGTCCGCATCATCGGCCAGGTCACCGCGTGGAGCGGCCTGGCCCTTGTGCTGCTCGTGGCGTTCAACGTGCTGGGGAGATACCTGTTCAACTTCGGTACGGTCGGTCTGCAGGAACTGGAATGGCATGTGCTGGCGGTCTCGGCGCTGTTCGGCATGTCCTATTGCCTGAACCAGGGCGGCGAGGTCCGCGTGGACATCTATTACGGCAGGATGGGGCCGCGGGCGCAGGCGGCGGTCGATCTGTTCTCCAGCATCGCGCTTGTGGTCGTGTCGCTGATCATCGCGTGGCTTTCGATCGGCTTTGTCGAGCAGAGCTATTCGATCGGCGAAGGGTCCGCCGATCCCGGCGGACTGACCCACAGATACATTCTGAAAGCCTGCATTCCGGTGGCGTTCCTCCTGCTTGCATTGCAGGCGCTGGCCATGACCTGCGAGGCGGCCGTCCGGCTGCTGACACCAAAGACCGAGGCGTAGATCCAAATGCCGATGATGGAAATCCTGGCCCTGTGCATGATCGGCGCCTTCTTCCTGCTGCTTCTGGCGGGTGTTCCGGTGGCAATCTGCCTGGGCGTGACCGGCCTTGCCTTCGGATACGCGGGCTTCGGGGGGATGCTGTTCACGCTGATGCCGTCGCGCATCTTCGGGGTGGTGACGAACTACACGCTGCTGGCGCTGCCACTGTTCATTTTCATGGGCATCATGCTGGAGAAGAGCCGAATAGCCGAGGACCTGCTGGAGGTCATAGGGCTGGCGATGGGCGGGCTGCGGGGCGGCATGGCGCTGGCCATCATCCTGGTCGGCGTCCTGATGGGCGCGGCCTCGGGCGTGGTCGGGGCGACGGTCGTGACGGTCGGGCTGATCGCGCTGTCGCCGCTGTTGCGCCGCGGTTACGACACGGGCGTCGCGGCGGGGATCATCTGCGCGTCGGGTACGCTGGGCCAGATCATCCCGCCAAGCCTTGTTCTGATCCTGCTGGCCGACATCATGGGTGAAAGTGTCGGCACGCTGTTTGCCGCGGCGCTGTTTCCGGGACTTATGCTGGCCGGGCTGTTCGTGGCCTACATCCTGATCCTGGGCATCGTCTCGCCCGACAGCGTTCCGGCCATCCCGGCCGAAGAGCGCGCCGAGGTGTCTGGCCGCGATCTGGCGGTGCGATTGGTGAAGGTCGTCCTGCCGCCGATCGCGCTGATCGCGCTTGTTCTGGGGTCGATCATCGGGGGGGTCGCGGCCCCGACCGAAGCTGCGTCGATGGGGGCCTTCGGCGCGCTGGTGCTGGCCGCGCTGGCAGGGCGGCTGAACTGGCCGACCCTGCGCGAGACGGTGCGTTCGGCCTTCGTGACATCCGCCATGGTCTTCCTGATCCTGATCTTCGCGCAGCCCTTCGGTCTGGCGTTCCGGGGGCTGGGCGGCGAACGGCTGGTGCAGGATGCCTTCGGCGCCATGCCCGGCGGGCTGAACGGGCAGCTGCTGTTCCTGATGATCCTGCTGTTCGTGCTGGGGTTCTTCCTGGAATGGATCGAGATTTCGTATATCGCACTGCCGCTTTTTCTGCCGGTGTTCCTGGCTTCTGGCGTCGACATGGCATGGATCGCAATATTGGTGGGCATGAACCTTCAGACGTCCTTCCTGACGCCTCCCTTCGGTTGGGCGCTGTTCTTTCTGAAAGGGGTCGCGCCGCCCGAGGTGAAGACATCGCAGATCTATCGCGGCGTGCTGCCATTCATCGCGATCCAGCTGTTCGGCCTGGTCCTGGTGTTCCTCTTTCCCGGGCTGGCGCTCTGGTTGCCCGAGGCGATCGGGTGGTAGGCCTCCGGGGCACCGATTCCTAGCCGTAGGTGCCCTGCCCGGGGTCGGCGGTCTCGGTCGCGTCGTTCAGTTCGCGCAGGACTTCCCGCGCAGCGCTGAGCAGATGCCGCCGTAAAGCGCGCGCCGTGCCTTCGGGGTCGCGGTCAAGGATCGCGGCGACGATGGCGGAATGCTCCTCGTTCGAGCGGTGCATCCGTTCGATCGACTGCAGTTGCGACTTTCGGAAGGGGGCCAGCTTCAGCCGCAGGGAATTGCTGACCTCGGAAAGATCCGCGTTGTGGGCCCCGTCGTAGATCAGCTGGTGGAACTCGGCGTTCGCGACCTCGTACCCTTCGGGGTCCTTTTTCGCCGCGATGGTGCCCAGTCGGGTGTGATGCTCCTCGAGCAGGGCGCGTTCGCTGATCTTCATCCTCTCGCTCGCGAGGCGCCCGCATAGCGCCTCGATCTCTCCCATCGCTTCGAACATCTGCTCGACCCGTTCGGGCGTGATGTCGACGACGATGACCCCGCGAAAGGGGATTCGCTCGGCCAGCGAGCGCGAGACGAGGATATGCAGCGCTTCCCTGACCGGGGTTCGGGACACGCCGAACCGCCTGGTCAGCGACGCTTCGTCCAGCCGCGCCCCGGCGTTCAGGCGCCCGGTGACGATCTCTTTCTCCAATGCGGCGGCGATTGCGGCGCTGTGGACCATGCGCGACGCGGTCGTCATGAAATGCAAGTCCTTCCGCGTCTGATCCGGGGTCCGACAACCATACAGAGAATGATCCCCCTAGAAAAGGGCGGGTCCGGCGTGCTGGATCAGGCCGGTTCGCGCAGGGTGCCCTGCCAATGCTCGCCCATGGCGACGATGCAGGACGTGCCGTTCGCGTAATTCTGCAATATCACCCAATCGCCGCTGGACCGCGATACCCAGACCTCCAGCGTGGTTTCCGGGTCGCGCAGACCCGCGCCGTGACGTTCGGCGCCCAGAACCTGTTTCAGGGTCTGCGACATGCGCGCGCTGTCGTCGCAGCTGACATCCGCCATGGGCGATTGCGCGTGGCCCGGAAACGCCAGGCCAACACACACCATCACTGACAAACGTATGATCATTAATGAAACCTACTCGCCTACCGGATGTAATGTAACAGCTTTATGACGCAGCGCCGTCACAAATCCGTCGTGCAGCTGTCAGAAAACTGAAAGACCCCCGTCACGGAACTGTAGCGTTCGGTGCCTATCCGCCTTCCAAAGACTGGGGGCGACATGCTGAGAATTGAAACGCTGACGAAGCGCTTCGGGGACAAGACGGCGGTGGATGCCGCGAATATCGCGGTCGAGCGGCCCACGATGATCGGGATCATCGGACGGTCGGGCGCGGGCAAATCGACGCTTCTTCGCATGCTCAACCGATTGAGTGACGCGACCGAAGGGACGATAACGTTCGAGGGGGAGGAGGTTTCCTCCCTACGGGGCGCGGCGAAGCGGGACTGGCAATCGCGCTGTGCGATGATCTTCCAGCAGTTCAACCTGGTGCCGCGCATGGACGTCGTCTCGAACGTGCTGCACGGCACGCTGAACAAGCGGTCGACCATGGCCACGATGTTCAACCTTTATCCCCAGGCAGACATCCACCGGGCGATCGAGATCCTCGACCGGCTAGGCATCGCCGAGCAGGCCCCGAAGCGCGCCGAAGCGCTGTCGGGCGGGCAGCAGCAGCGCGTGGCGATCGCGCGGGCGCTGATGCAGGACCCCAAGATCATCCTCGCGGACGAGCCCATCGCCTCGCTTGACCCGATGAACGCGCAGGTGGTGATGCAGTCGCTGCGCACCATCCACGAGGAAGACGGCCGCATGGTCATCGCCAACCTGCACACGCTGGATACCGCGCGGCGCTATTGCGACCGGGTAATCGGCATGCGCGACGGGCGCATCGTCTTCGACGGCACGCCCGCCCAGCTGACGACCGGCGCGGCGCGCGACATCTACGGGGCGGGCGCGGATTTTTCCGAGGATGCCACGTCCACCCAGATCGAAACGCTGGACAGGCCGGAGGTGCGCAAGGCCAAGGCCCTCGTCTGATCCAGTTCTGCCCGCGCCCGCCGCGGACCCCGCTTCATCAACCCGCCCTCAAGCCGCTGTCAGGCAACAGGGCAAACCCAACGGAGAGACCGATGAAAAAGACCCTTGCCCTGGCGCTTGTCGCCACCACCGCCCTGGGCACCACCGCGTTCGCCCAGGAAGAGATTTCCGAGTTCCGCATCGGCATCCTCGGCGGCGAGAACGCCCAGGATCGCATGAACAGCTACCAGTGTCTGGCCGACTACACGACCGAGGCGCTGGGCGTGGAGACCAAGCTGTTCGCCCCCGCCGACTACAACGGCGTGATCCAGGGCCTGCTGGGCGGCACGATCGACATGGCGTGGCTGGGCGCCTCGGCCTATGCCGCCACCTTCCTGCAGGACCCCGAAGTAGTCGAGCCTGTGCTGATAAAGGTGAACCTCGACGGTTCGGTCGGCTATCACTCGATCGGGTTCGCCCGCGCCGACAGCGACATCGCCTCGCTCGAGGATATGGAAGGCAAGGTCTTCGGTTTCGGCGATCCCAACTCGACCTCGGGCTACCTGATCCCGTCGATCGAGATTCCGAAGGCGGGCGACGGAATTACGATGGAGCCGGGCGACTATTTCCAAGACGTCGTTTTCACCGGCGGTCACGAGCAGACCATCGTTGCGGTCGCCAACGGCGATATCGACGGCGGTGTGACCTGGGCCGACGGCCAGGGTAACTGGGAAGACGGCTATAACTCGGGTGCGCTGCGCAAGGCCGTGGATGCGGGTCTGGTCGACATGAACAACCTCGTCGAAATCTGGAAGTCCAACGTGATCCCCGAAGGCCCGGTCGTCCTGCGCTCGGCCCTGCCTGAAGAGGTGAGGACCACGATGACCGAGCTGGTCGACGGTCTTTACGACCAGGATCCCGATTGCGCCTACGGCGTCGCCGCGGGTGACACGCTGGGATTCCAGCCCGTGACCCACGAGATGTACGAAAGCATCATCGCCGCCCGTCAGTCCGTGATCGGCAACTGAACCATCTGACACCACCGACCGGCGGCCCGATCCAGGGCCGCCGGTTCTTCATTTTCGGGGGACGGGAATGACCGACGCAAGCCTCGGCTCCACGCCGCGCGGCCTGGACGCCATTCGCGACAGTTACATGGCGCAGGTCCACCGCCGCCGGCTGTATGGCGGTCTGGCGCTGCTGATCTTCGTCGTGCTGATGGCGTCGGGCTTCAACATCGCCGACGATCGCAACGCCGGCGGCTTCTGGAGTGGGCTGCACCAGATTGGCGACTATCCGGCCGATGTGCTGTCCGAGGCCTGGGAAAAGCGCGCGGAACTGCCGGGGCTGATCGTAAAGTTCTTCCCCGCCCTGGTGGAGACTGTCAACATCGCCGCCGTATCGACCCTGATCGGGGCCATCGGGGGGTTGTTCCTGTCGCTTCTGGGGACGCGGGGCCTGGCCAAGTGGCCGCGGCTGATCCCGCTGTTCCGCCGCATCTCGGACATGATGCGCGCGGTGCCTGAAATCGTGATCGCGCTTGTGCTGATCTTCGTGCTGGGGGGCGGGCCGGTGCCTGCGATGATCGCCATTGCGATCCATACCGCAGGCGCGCTGGGCAAGATGTTCTCGGAAGTGGCCGAGAACGCGGACCTCAAGCCCGTGGAGGGCCTCGCCTCGACCGGAGCCACGTGGTCGCAACGGATGCTTCTGGGCGTGCTCCCGCAGGTCGCGCCCAATTATGTCAGCTATGCCCTGCTGCGGTTCGAGATCAACATCCGCGCCTCTGCTATCCTTGGCTTCGTGGGCGCGGGGGGGCTGGGTTACGAGCTGCGCAACTCCATGGCCTGGGGGCCCGGCCGTTTCGACGAGGCCGCGGCGATCTTCATCCTGCTGTTCGGCACCATCGTCTTCTTCGACCAGCTTTCCAGCCGCTATCGCAATCGCCTTACGGAGGGGCAGGGCCAATGACCGCCATTGATCTGGGGGCCACCAATCTGGATGCCACCAAGCTGAACGCCGACAAGCTGTTCCAGCGCAAGCGGATGGGGGCATTCGCCATTCCGGTGGTGATCGCGATTTACCTCGTCTACATTTTCTTCGCCTTCGACGTTCCGGGCCTTGCCGGACGCGCCAACCTCAACAACGCCGTCACGCTGGCCTCGGACAGCTGGTCGTACAAGGTGCACGTGACGCGCGACAACCGCTCGGGCGACACCAGCTATGCGATCGAGGGGTCGCGCAAGGGGGCCTATCCCGAGGGTCAGCGCCCCGACTGGGTGTCGGGCGACGAGGTCATCACCATCGATCTGGGCGCGGACCATGTCGTGCGCTACCTGCCCGGCGCCCGGACCGAGATCGAGATCCCAGGCTTCCAGATGATCGAGGTGCGGGCTGAGGGGCGCAGCCTTGTCACCAACCTGCCCGAGGATGTGCCTGACTGGATTTCCGCCTCGGATCGGCGCATCGGCATCACCACGCCCGAGGGTCGCATCACGATGACCGGCGCGCGGACCGAGGTGTTCAACTATTTCCCCGGGTGGGAGCTGTTCTGGTTCACGCTCGACAGCCCCTATCACGGGAACGGGCTTGCCGCGATCCTGTTCGGCGACCGGATCGACCCGGACCGCCCCAACATCACTGGCGCGGTGTCGGACTGGTGGAACAACGCCATGTGGCGCCACAAGGACGTGGCCTGGGCGATCGGCGAGACTATCCTGATGGCGTTCCTGGGCACCATGGGGGCCGCCATCATCGCGTTGCCGCTGGCCTTCCTGGCCGCCCGGCGCTTCTCGCCCATCATGGTGTTGCGCGCCGCGACCCGCCGTCTGTTCGACTTCGTGCGGGGGGTAGACGCGCTGATCTGGACCGTGGTTCTGGCCCGCGCCTTCGGCCCCGGGCCGCTGACCGGGGCGCTGGCGATCCTGATCACCGACACCGGCACGTTCGGCAAGGTCTTCTCCGAGGCGCTGGAAAACGTCGACCAGAAGCAGATCGAGGGGATTTCCTCGACCGGAGCGAAGCCGCTTCAACGCTACCGCTTCGGCGTGATCCCGCAGGTCGTTCCGGTGCTGTTGTCGCAGATCCTGTATTTCCTGGAATCCAACACGCGATCGGCCACCATCATCGGTGCGATCACGGGCGGGGGCATCGGCCTGTTGCTGACCCAGGCGATCCAGACCCAGAACGACTGGGAGCAGGTGGCCTATTACATCGTGCTGATCGTGCTCATGGTGATGGTGATGGACTGGCTGTCGGCTTGGCTGCGGGGCAAGCTGATCGGACGCAGTACCTGATGGCACGGTTGAAAGAGGGGGCACCGTTCCTGCACCCGGACTGCGAGATCAGCGACAGCACGTTCGGCGCATATGTCGAAATCGGCCGCGGCAGCCGCGTGGCGCATTCGGTCTTCGGCGATTACAGCTATTGCGACCGCTACGCCGACGTCGCCAATGCGCGGATCGGCAAGTTCGCCAATATCGCGGCCTTCTCGCGCATCGGCGCGACGGACCATCCGTTGCACACCGCCGCGTGCCACCATTTCCTGTATCGCTCGGACGATTACTGGGACGACGCGGACCGCGACGACACCTTCTTCGACCACCGCAAATCCCGGATCGCGTGGATCGGCCACGACACCTGGATCGGCGCGGGTGCGATGATCAAGCCCGAGGTCACGCTGGGCCACGGTGCGGTCGTGGCTGCCGGGGCGATCGTGACGAAGGACGTTGATCCCTATACCATCGTGGCGGGCATCCCGGCGCGCCCCTTGCGTCCGCGCCAGCCGCCCGACATTGCCCGGCGCTTGATCGAGCTGGCATGGTGGGATTGGTCGCATGACGCCCTGCGGGACGCGTTACACGATTTCCGTACGCTGACGGCCGAAGCTTTCCTGGAAACCTACGAGGTCCGATGACCGGCGTCGAAACGACATTGCGTCCGGCCACGCGGGAGGATGCCGCGTATATCCTGCGCCTGGAAGACGCCGGAATGCGCAGCTATGCCAAAAAGCTTTGGGGCGCTTGGAAACCGTCAGCCACCCCCGAAACCCTGGCTCTGGCCGGGCATGAAGTGATCCGCGCGGCAGGGCGGGATGCGGGGTGCATCGCCTGCTCCTGGCACCCCGATCACCTGCGGATCCACAAGCTGTACGTTGCGCCCGCCTGTCGTGGTCAAGGGATCGGGGCCTCTGCGCTGGCATGCAAGCTTCGGGATGCCGCGGCGAAGAGACTGCCCGTCAGGCTTACGGTTCTGGCTACGAACCCCGAGGCCGCCCGGTTCTATGCGCGGGAAGGCCTGTGCGAGATCGCCCGCGATGCCGAGCGTATCATGTTCGAGTATCGTCCGGCCCCGCATCCAGGGTTAGAGTAACCCGATCCCCCGCGAACCACGTCCGGCCATACTCGACCGGCTGTCCCGCCTCGTCCACATTTACGCCCGACGTGCGAAGCAGCGGGTCGCCTTCGGTCAGTTGCAGGTGCAACGCCTGGGTTGCCGTGGCCCGGACGGCCGTCAGGCGGGTCGTGGCGCGGATGTAGTCGCGGACGCCCACCGCGCCCAGGGCTTCGGTCACGCTGCCGGTCTGTCGCAACGCGTCCCCAATTCCGGGCAGGCGGGTCAGGGGAAACAGGCTTTCGAATACGGCCATCGGCTGCCCATCGGCCAGCGACAGGCCGTGATAGGCGCAGACTGGATCTCCGGCGTCGATCTGCAGGGCCTTCGCCTCGCCCGGTGTGGCCGCACGCGCTTCCAGGTCCAGCACGCGCTTCTCGGGCCGGCGGCCCGCGGCGATGACGTTCTCGTGGAAGCGCACGCGCCGCCCGATGGGGTAGTCCGTGGGCGTGGCGGCGACGAACGCGCCGGAGCCGCGGCGGGTGCGGATCAATCCCTCGTCCACCAGGGCCGCGATGGCGTGGCGAACCGTGTGGCGGTTCACGCCGAACCTGTCGGCTAACGCCGCCTCGGTGGGCAGCTTGTCGCCGGGGCCATAGCGGCCTTCGGACAGGTCGGTGCGCAAGGCGTCCGCGATGGCCTTCCAGATCGGGGTCTTGGCTGAGCTGTCACGCAAGTATCACAAATCTCCTCTGTCGCGGGGCGGCGGATCTGGTAAGATGTGTATAGTTGTATAGTATACGGAAAAGTTGTCGAGATGAAAGACGGTTTCGACCAGAACGCCCCGCGAAAGTCCTGGATGGGGCTTCTTGCCAAGGCCCCGGAGGGGCGCGCGGCCGCCTTGCTGGACGGCGCGATGGCGCGCCCGTCCTTCACCTGGCTGCGCGCGCCGGAGATCGGCACCACCATGGTCCGCGCCCGCGCGGGCGGGACCGGCACGTCGTTCAACCTGGGCGAGGTCACGGTCACCCGCTGCGCCCTTACCCTGGAGGGCGGCCCGGTGGGCCATGCCTATATCCGGGGGCGGCGCAAGGCGGATGCCGAAGCTGCCGCGCTGATCGACGCGCTGATGCAGACGGATAGGGCAGGGGTCTTGCAGGCCGAGGTTCTGGACAGGCTGCACGCCGAGGCTGCCGCGGCCAAGGCCGACCGCGCGGGCAAGGCGGCGGCGACGAAGGTCGATTTCTTCACCATGGTCAGGGGAGAGGACTGATGCCCCAATCCCAAACGCTTTCCGGCGGCTTTGCCGATCCCGCACGCCAGTCGGCCCACGCGTTCCGCAGCGTGATGGAGGCGATGGCCCGCCCCGGCAGCCTGCACGACATAACCGGCGCGGAACCGCCCGCGTCGTTGTCGGTTGCGACCGGCGCGGTATTGCTGACGCTGTGCGACACGGACACGCCGGTCCACCTGGCCGGGGACGCGGATTGCGCCACGGTGCGCGACTGGATCGCCTTTCACACCGGCGCGCCCTTCTGCGGCCCCGCGGATTGCATGTTCGCCCTGGGCACGTGGCAGGCGCTGGCGCCCCTGTCGGCCTTTCCCACCGGGACCGCCCAGTATCCCGACCGGTCGGCCACCATGATCGTCGAGGTCCCGCAGCTTTCCGCGTCGGGCGCCACGCTGACCGGCCCCGGCATCAAGGACAACGCGTCCCTGTCGCTGCCTGAGACGCGGGCCTTCCGGGACAACCACGCGCTGTTCCCGTTGGGGCTGGACTTCATCTTCACAAGTGGCAGCCGCCTTGCCGCGCTGCCCCGTTCGACGGAGGTTCGCTGATGTATGTTGCCGTGAAAGGCGGAGAGCGAGCGATCGAGAACGCCCATGCCTGGCTGGCCGAGGAGCGTCGGGGCGATCCGGGCGTCGCCGAACTGGACGTCGCGCAGATCCGCCAGCAGCTCGGGCTGGCAGTCAATCGCGTCATGGCCGAGGGGTCGCTGTACGACCCCGACCTTGCCGCGCTGGCGATCAAGCAGGCGCGGGGCGACCTGATCGAGGCGATCTTCCTGATCCGCGCCTATCGCACCACGCTGCCCCGCTTCGGCGCGTCGACCCCCGTCGATACCGGGGCGATGGCCTGCGACCGCCGTATCTCGGCCACCTTCAAGGACCTGCCGGGCGGGCAGATACTGGGGCCGACCTTCGACTACACCCACCGCCTGCTGGATTTCAAACTCGCGGCCGAGGGCGAGGTGCCCGACGCGCCTAAGCGCGACGCGGATCTGGCCGACGTGCCCCACGTGACCGGGTTCCTGAACCGCGAGGGCCTGATCGAAGAGGCCCCGCAGGACGACACGCCGCCCCCCGACCTGACCCGCGAACCGCTTGAGATGCCCGCCGACCGCGCCCTGCGCTTGCAGGCCCTGGCGCGCGCGGACGAGGGGTTCACCCTGGGCCTGGCCTATTCCACGCAGCGCGGATACGCCCGCAACCACGCCTTCGTGGGCGAGCTGCGGATCGGGTCTGTCCCGGTCGAGATGGAGATCCCCGAGCTGGGCTTCGCGGTCGAGATCGGAGAGATCACCCTGACCGAATGCGAGACCGTGAACCAGTTCAAGGGCTCGAAGACCGAGCCGCCGCAATTCACTCGCGGTTACGGGCTGGTCTTCGGCCAGACCGAGCGCAAGGCGATCTCAATGGCGCTGGTGGACCGCGCCCTGCGGTGGGAGGAGCTGGGCGAAGACGATCAGGGTGCGCCCGCGCAGGACGCCGAATTCGTCCTTTATCACGCCGACAACATCCAGGCGACCGGGTTCCTCGAGCATATCAAGCTGCCCCATTACGTCGATTTCCAGTCCGAGCTTGAACTGGTGCGCAAGCTGCGCCGCGAGGCAGGGGCCCACCAGGTGCAGGAGGCCGCTGAATGACCGACTACAACTTCGCCTATCTCGACGAGCAGACAAAGCGGATGATCCGCCGCGCGATCCTGAAGGGGCTGGCGATCCCCGGCTACCAGGTGCCCTTCGCCAGCCGCGAGATGCCGATGCCTTATGGCTGGGGCACCGGGGGCATCCAGGTCTCGGCCGCGGTTCTGACGCCCGAAGATCGGTTCAAGGTCATCGACCAGGGCGCGGACGACACGACCAACGCCGTGTCGATCCGTACGTTCTTCGAACGCACCGCCGGGGTGAAGACGACCACCGCCACCGCCGAGGCGACGGTGATCCAGACCCGGCATCGCATCCCCGAGGCGCCCCTGACCGAAGGGCAGATCCTGGTCTATCAGGTGCCCATCCCCGAACCCCTGCGCTTTCTCGAGCCGCGCGAAAGCGAGACGCGCAAGATGCACAGCCTCGAGGAATACGGGCTGATGCACGTGAAGCTCTACGAGGACATCAGCCGCCACGGGCATATCGCCACCTCTTACGCCTACCCGGTGAAGGTCGAGGGGCGGTATGTCATGGACCCGTCCCCGATCCCCAAGTTCGACAATCCGAAACTGGGCGACATGGCGGCGATCCAGCTGTTCGGCGCGGGGCGGGAGCAACGCATCTACGCCCTGCCGCCCTACACGCAGGTCGTGTCGCTGGATTTCGAGGATCACCCGTTCGACCCTTCGCGCGCCGATCACCCCTGCGGCCTGTGCGGGGCCGAGGACAGTTACCTCGACGAGGTGATCGTGGACGACGCGGGCGGGCGGATGTTCGTCTGTTCCGACACCGACTATTGCAGTGCCCGCCAGGCCGCGGGCCATACCGGAAAGGATGCTGCATGACCCCGTTGCTGTCGGTTCAGGGCATCACCAAGCGGTACGGCGCGCATATCGGCTGCGCCGACGTGTCGTTCGACCTTTATCCGGGCGAGGTCATGGGGATTGTCGGCGAAAGCGGCTCGGGCAAGTCCACGCTTCTGAGTTGCCTTGCCGGGCACCTGACCCCGGACGCAGGGCAGGTGGTCTTCGACACCCGCGCGGACGGCCCGCGCGACACCGTCACCATGGCCGAGCCCGAGCGCCGGATGCTGGGCCGCACGGACTGGGCCTTCGTCCACCAGCACGCCCGGGACGGGTTGCGCATGGGCGTCAGCGCGGGCGGCAACGTGGGCGAGCGGCTGATGGCCGTGGGGGCGCGTCACTACGGGGATATCCGCAACAAGGCGACAGACTGGCTGGACCGTGTGGAGATCGACGCCGCCCGCGTGGACGACCGGCCCACGACCTTCTCGGGGGGGATGCAGCAGCGCCTGCAGATCGCGCGCAACCTGGTGACCGGCCCGCGGCTGGTGTTCATGGATGAGCCTACGGGTGGTCTGGATGTCTCGGTCCAGGCGCGGCTGCTGGACCTGCTGCGCGGGCTGGTCCGCGACATGGGCCTGTCGGCGATCATCGTCACCCACGACCTGGCAGTGGTGCGCCTACTGGCGGACCGACTGATGGTCATGAAATCGGGCCATGTTGTCGAGGCCGGGCTGACCGACCAAGTGCTGGACGATCCGCAGCACGCCTACAGCCAGCTTCTTGTCAGTTCCGTCCTGCAGGTGTGAGAGATGATCGAGTTAAGAAACGTGTCCAAGACCTTCACCCTGCACAATCAGGACAGTACGGTGATCGAGGTCGTCAACGATGTCTCCTTCACGGTCGGCCGGGGCGAATGCGTGGCGCTGACCGGGGCGTCAGGGGCGGGCAAGTCGACATTGATGCGGATGATCTACGGCAATTACCTGACGCAGGCGGGTGAGATCCGCATCGGCGATCTGAACCTTGTGCAAGCGAAACCGCGCGAGATCATCGCCCTCCGCCGCGAGGTGCTGGGGTATGTCAGCCAGTTCCTGCGGGTGGTTCCACGCGTGCCGACGCAGGACGTGGTGGCCGAACCGCTGCGTGCGGTCGGTGTGTCTGCTGAGGATGCGCAGGCGCGTGCGCAGGACTTGCTGACGCGCCTGAACATACCCGAACGGCTCTGGTCCCTGTCGCCCACCACCTTCTCGGGCGGCGAACAGCAGCGCGTGAACATCGCCCGGGGATTTGCCCATGCCTATCCTGCCATGCTGCTGGACGAACCCACCGCCAGCCTTGATGCTGCGAACCGCGAGGTCGTGCTGTCGCTGATCGAGGATGCCAAGGCGCGCGGGGCCGCGATCATCGGCATCTTCCATGACGAGGCCGCGCGGGCCCGTGTCTGTGACCGCGAGATCGACGTGGGCCGCTTCACGCCCGGACTAGCCGCATGACCGTCGGGCGCCTCATCGCGGTGGTCGGTCCGTCGGGCGTCGGCAAGGACAGCTTCATGGCCGGCCTTCGCGATGCGATCCCCGATCTGAACGTGGTGCGACGGGTGATCACGCGCGCGCCGGATTTGGGCGGCGAAGACTACGATGCCGTGACGGTGGACCAGTTCGACGAGATGGTCGCGAACGGTGATTTCGCGGTGCACTGGGGCGCGCACGGTCTGTATTACGGGATTCCGGATGCGGTGAGGACACGGTTGGCGGAAGGGGCCGATTGCCTCGTGAATTTCTCACGCCATTCCCTGACGGACGCAGCAGAGATCTTCCCGCGACTGACCGTTCTGAATATCACGGCTACGCCCGAAACCCTGATGCGCCGCCTGATCGCGCGCGGCCGTGAGCCCGAGGAGGAAATCGCCCGGCGGCTTGCGCGGGCCGAGAAACCCTTGCCCCAGGGGCTGGACGTGATCCACCTGTCCAACGATGGTCCCTTGAACCAGACGGTCGCCCGCGCGACCGCCTTGCTTCAGCCGGCTAGGGTGTAGCGATGGATCAGCTCGAACCGGCCGTCCTCACGCTCGCCGCACAGGGCGATCTGATCCACCACGAAGGGGTCGGGCAGCTTCGGCAAATGGCGCCCGGCCAGCTCCTTCCATGCCGAGATGGTGTCTTCGGGCAACTGTCCCGAGAGGGTCAGGTGGAAGCGGAATTCCTCCATCACGTATGGATAGCCCCACCGCGTCAGCAACACCTCCTGACGCTCGGTCAGGCCGGCGTTCCGCCGCCGGGCAAGATCGGCCGGGTCGGGCGAAGCGCGAAACGGGTCGAGGTCGCGAACGCAAGCCTCGGCCAGCCGTCGCAGCGGCCCCGCCTCGCCGCGCGGCGTCAGGGCCAGGAAGCGGCCGATCGCCGTCAGGTCCAGCCCAGTGCACGCGGCGGGTTCCAGCGACCCGGCAAGCGTCGAGGCCGCGGCCTTCAGATCCGCAACCGTTCGACCAGCCGCCAGGCGGAAGGGCGGCTTCAAAGTGCCATGGAACCCGTACTTGCGCGGTGTCATGGTGATGTCGCGCAAGGCGGGCAGATCGGGTTGGGGCACCTCGCAGCCGCGGGCGACGTCCCATCCCAGCCAGGTTCGGCCGAACGCCGCCAAGGGGCCCTCGGGCGGCACGTAATAGATTGCGAATCGAGAGTATGACATGAATTCCCTTTTTCCCGTTTCATCTGTGGCGAAGGCCCATGACAGCGATATGTCAGCCGATCTTTGCCTCGCCAATGCGCGACTGGTCCTGCCGGATCGGGTCATGACCGGCGCGCTGACGATCGAACGGGGCGTGATCTCAGGGATTGAGGAAGGGGACAACGTACCGACCGGTGCGGTGGATTGTGCGGGCGACCTGGTTTTGCCGGGCTTGGTGGAGCTGCACACCGACAACCTCGAGCGTCATATCGAACCGCGCCCCGATGTCGATTGGCCCCATCTGCCGGCCCTGATCGCCCACGATGCCGAACTGGCCTCGACCGGGATCACCACCGTCTTCGACGCCATGCGCGTCGGCTCGATCCACAGCGGCAAGGGACGCTATGTCGACTATGCCCGCAAACTGGCGGACGAGCTTCTGGCGGCCCGCGCGGCAGGTCTTCTGAAGATCAGCCACTTCCTGCATCTCAGGGCCGAGATCTGCTCGGAAACCCTGCTGGAGGAGCTTGCGGCGTTCGGGCCCGAAGACAGTGTCGGCATCGTCAGCCTGATGGATCACACCCCGGGCCAGCGGCAATTCCGCGACCTGTCTGCCTTGAAATCCTATGTCGCGAAGAAACGCGGTATGAATGACGCGGAGTTCGCCGAGCACGTGGAGGACCTGCTGAGCCTGCAACGGCGCTTCGGCAGCAAACACGAACAAGGCGCGGTCGCCGAGTCCGGCCGGCTGGGTGCCGTCCTTGCCAGCCACGACGACACCACGGCCGATCATGTCGCGACGTCCGCCGAAAACGGCGTCGGGTTTGCCGAGTTTCCAACGACGCTCGAAGCCGCCGAGGCCTGCCGCGCGCACGGGATTGCCGTGATGATGGGGGCGCCGAACCTGATCCGCGGTGGCTCTCACTCGGGCAATGTCGCGGCGGAACAGCTGGCAGGGGCGGACCTTCTGGACATCGTCTCGTCGGATTACGTCCCTTCGGCGCTGCTTCTGTCGGCCTTCCACCTGGCGGAAATATGGGGCGACCTGCCGCGCGCGATCAAGACGGTGACCAGCAACCCGGCCCGGGCCGCCGGCCTTGGGGATCGTGGCGCCTTGCAGGTGGGACGGCGAGGCGACGTCTTGCGACTGCGCCGGGTCGACCGGGCGCCGCTTCTGCGCGGCGTCTGGAGCCATGGTATTCGGGTCGGGTAACGCATGCCTGACGGCCCAGCTGGCGGTCCGGGGCACGGCTTGCGCCCCGACGGCATGCGTGGTTTGCGCATCCGAAGACTGAGGACTACTGTCCAGGCACGTCAAATCTGGAAAACTTGATGCTCGCCCCTGACGACCCCCATAGACTGGATATCCGGCAAATCAGCAGGATCCGCGAAGTGCCGGTGATCCTAGACGCATGTCGTGCGGCGACGGGCATGGGCTTTACGGCCGTCGCCCGCGTTACCGAGGATCGATGGATCACTTGCGCCTCTCTCGATCATGTCAGCTTCGGCCTGCTGCCCGGGGACGAGCTGGAGGTCCGGTCGACCATTTGCCAGGAGGTGCGCACCTGCCGCGATGCCATCACGATCCCGGATGTCGACGCGAGCGAGGTCTACAAGGACCACGACACCCCGCGCCGCTATGGGTTCAAAAGCTAGATCTCTGTCCCGATCTTCCGAACCGACGGCAGCTTTTGGGGCACGCTCTGCGCCATCGACCCGGAACCGCGGACGATCACACCGGAGACGCACACCACCTTCCGGCTTTTCGCCCAGCTCATCGCGCTCGAGCTGGACCGGAATGAAGAGCTGGAAGCAGGCCAAGCGGCTCTCGCAACCGAACGTGATACCGCCCGCCTGAGGGAGGAGTTCATCGCGGTCGTGGGGCACGATCTGAGAAATCCGATCGGCGCAGTCTCGGCCGGCTTGCGGATGCTGTCGCAGGACGGCACTGACGCCCGACGCGCAGCTATCCTGATCCCCGAGATGCAACGCTCGCTCACGCGGGCGAACCAGATCATCACTAACCTGATGGATTTCGCCCGCGGTCGGTTGGGCGGCGGGATCGAGATAGTGGCTCCGCGTCCGGTCGACCTTGACCCGGTCTTTCGCGGCGTCGCGAACGAGATCTCGCAGTTCTCGACGCAGCCCATCGAATGCATGATCGACCTGCCGCAGCAGATCCGCGCCGATCCAATGTGGCTCGGGCAGCTTCTGTCGAACCTTCTGGGCAACGCGGTCACCCATGGCGAGCCGGGTAAGCCGATCCGGCTTGAAGCTATGACCCGGGACGGAATGCTGCGCGTCGCCGTGACCAACCAGGGCGAGCCGATCGCGGACGCGGACAAGGCTTCGCTGTTTCAACCAGTCTCGCGCGGGCGCGACACGGAGAGCCTTCAGGGGCTTGGCCGGGGACTGTATATCGCGTCCGAAATCGCCCGCGCCCATGACGGGCGGATCGATCTGGAGTCCTCGGTTTCGGGCTCGACAACCTTCGCTTTCACGATGCCGGCACGGCGCTAGCTCCGCCCGGCCACCGACTTGCCGGCCGTATCGTTGGGACGTGGCCGGCAAACCGCCCCCGGGCGCCCTCAATCCTCAGAGCCGTATTCCCGATGATCGAGGGCGGGCCTTGCCGGTACCGTCGGACATGTGCCAATCGACGCTACTCGCGCGGAGCGTCCGGTTCGAGGAGGTCATCCCCACCCTGGCGTTCGGCCGCAACGAGGGGGATCAGCGCCTGTTCCTCGGATTGGCTTGCGGGTTGGTCGGCAATCTCGGCCGGTGGGGGTTTGGCCTCGGTCTTTGGTCGGCTCGGTGGTTCGGAGACTGCCGGGATGCCTTTTGTGCCTTCGAGGCGAATTCGGTAGGTCGTATCGGGGATCGACACGCCGGCCGCTTCGATGGCGTCCTTGACCAGACGGATGGCGTCACCGCGTGCAGAGAAGAAGCCGGTCGTCTCCTGGTCGATCCAGCCTGTCACACGCAGGATCGCGCCGGACTCGTTGACGTTTTCGATCCAGACCAGTTCCTCGGGTTTATCGAGAACGAAGGGCATTGCCCTGAGGGCGCCCTGCGCCAACAGCCGGGTCGCCTCGAGGTCGGCATCGGGGTCGATGCCGATGTCGAACGTGAACCGGCGCGCCGGGTTCTGGCTGTAATTCACGATGCGCCCCTTGAAGACCGAGGCGTTGGGAATCCGGATGTGGTTCCCGTCCAGCGATAGAAGGATCGTTGCCCGGGAGGTAAGCCGGATCACGCGCCCCAGATCGCCTTCGATCTCGACGAGGTCGTTGGGACGGAACGGCTGGCGCAGGCTGAGCATGATCGAGGAGACGAAGTTCTCGACCGTGTCTCGGACCGCGAAGCCGATCGCCAGCCCGACGATGCCTGCAGCCCCTAGAATGGTCCCGAGAAGGGCGACCGCGCCCAGAAGATCGAGGGCGACCACGATACCGGCGATCACGCAGGCGGCCCGGAAGGCCTGGCGATAGATCCCCGCGATGAATGCGTTCGGCGCCAGTCGATCCCAGAATTGGCGCCGCGACAGAAGAACGCCCAAGGCGACGATCGCCATGAAGATCACGGCGGCGAGAAAGAACAAGGGAAGACGCGCGAGGAACTGATCGGCCCTGGCGCGGAACCGCTGGAATGCCGGGTCGATCTGTTGGGACAGGTCGTCCAGCGCCGCAAGCTGGTTCCTGACGGCGACGACGCCTTCGATGCGTTCGGCAATGCCGACGACCTCCGCGCTCACCGAAGGATCCGCGATGTCGCCGTCCAGGGTGACGACGCCTGCCTGAACGGCCACCGCAATTTCGGAACGATCCAGCGCGGCCAGTATGGCTCTCAGGCGGTTGGCTATTGCCGCGTCCGACGGCGCATTCGCGACGGACAGGGTACTGGGCACCGGCCCGTCATCTTGCGCGAACACAGGGGCGCCCAGGGCGGCCAGGAGACAGATTAGAAGGAGAAAGCCCCGCACCATGAAACAGCGTTATCGAACCTTTGCGCCGTTATCCATCCGCTTCCGGCGCCTCATGCGGGACGCGCGATGGGCCTCGGCGGCGGCGATGATCCTGTTCACGATCATAGCGGTCATCGCCGTGCTCCAGTTCCGCCTGCTTCGGGAACGGGCGACGGGATCGCGTCCTGCAATATCTCGCGCTGGCTTTCGTGGCAGTCCTGATGCTGCTACCGTTCGGGGACATGTTTACCGGCGCACTGCGCGGGCGCGAAGACATCTTCGCCGCGCCGCCCAACTACTTCCCCGGCTACCCCCAATGGAACGTCTACGCTCGCGTCTTTGACAAGTTGCCAATGGGACGCTGGTTTTTCGACTTGATCGTTGTGACCACGATCATCACCGCGCTTTAGGTCGCCACCTCGGTCATGGCAGGCTACGCGCTGGCGAAATACGAGTTCGCGGGCCACGACGGTATCTTCCGCCTGGTGATCGGCGCGTAGATGTTGCCGTTCTCCTGTTCATCATTCCGATCTTCTTTCTGCTCGCTTCGTTCCCCTGACCGGCGACATCGGACTGACGCAGTTCTGCGACTGAGGTCTTCCGGGAACCTATGCAGCGCTCGTGCTGCCGTTCCTCGTCACGTGGTACGGCGTCTTCCTGATGCGCCGGTTCTTCGTTATCGCGCCGGACGACGTCATAGAAGCGCCCCGGCTGGATGGATTCGGCGCGTGCGAGACGGCGCATTTGTGGGAGGGCCGAACCGGGCCATGTCGCGACAAGGTGGGGCCGGCGGGCGGACGTTTATCCCGTTGATTTCCTTGGCCCCACAGACGTGTTGGCATTCACCGGATGTAAATGATTCCGCATGCATGTAAGCGGAATGTTCGCATCCATCCGCTCAGACGTGGCCCGAACCCAGGACGCACTGCTTCGGCAAGCGCGCCATCTCAACCATGATTTCGGACCACGTGCGGTCACGCTGTCGCTTTGTACCGTGCTGGCCGCGACGATCGTTTCTCTCCAGTGGCTCGTGGCGAGCCTGGGTGTGTTCCTGCTGACGGAACTCTCACAATACGCCCTTTATACCCGGATCTCGCGGGGCCGCGCGATGTGGGAGCGTCAAGCCTACGTCATCAACGCCTTTTTCGCGGGGATCATCTTCACCGGTTTTCCAATGGTGATCTGGTATAGCGGAACCGGTGCCGGTTACGTCATGGGGCTGGGGCTGGGGGTGATGGTGACGGCCATCATGCATTGCATGCTGATCAGAACCCATCACGTAGGCGTCTGTCTGGCGACCCTTGCCCCGCTTGTCACCGGGCTTGGGGTCATGGTGATTGCGCTGATCACAGATCTTGACCTCGCGCCTTCCACTGCGGTCGCGCCGATCCAGACCCAACAGAACCTTCTGGTCTCCGGGCTGTTCTGCTTTCTCTGTCTGGGCTACCTGACATGCACCGGCATCGATCAGAACCACATCCACCGGGGTATGGCGCAGGCCCTTGCCGAGGCCGAGGCTGCGAGCCGGACAAAAGACCGGTTCCTTGCATCCATGAGCCACGAAATTCGGACGCCCTTGAACGGGATCCTGGGAATTGCACAGGTGAACCGCGACGCTGCGCGAAATGCCCAGGACACGGAACTGGCCGAGACGCTTTTGTCTTCCGGCTTGATCCTGAAAAGCATGGTCGACGATATCCTGGATCACGCCAAGATCGAGGCGGGAAAGATGACCTTCGATCCTGCACCGATGGATATGCGACAGCTCTGCGCCGTGCTTGTGCGGCTGTTCCACGCAGAGGCGAAGGAGAAGGGGATCGACCTTGTCATCGACATTCCTGAAGATTTCCCCGCGACGATCGTTGCCGATCGGTTGAGGCTGCACCAGATCCTCGCCAATCTGGTGTCGAATGCGGTAAAGTTCACGCCCTCGGGCGAGGTCCGGATTGCGGTGTCCTTCGATCCTGCGGAGGACGGATCGGCGAACGTGAAAGTGGTCGTCAGCGATACCGGAAAAGGCCTGTCCGACGCCGAGATCGACGTCTTGTTCGACGCATTCACACAGATCGGGGACCAGACCGAGCTTGCAGTCAAGGGTACGGGGCTGGGCCTTCCCATTTCGCGCGGTCTCGCAACTCTGATGGGCGGCACTCTATCGGTCACGTCGCGCCAAGGCGATGGGGCGCAATTCACGCTGACCTTCCCAGCGAAATCCATGGCTGCCATGGCCCTTCGACCGGAACGCCAGAACACGGTTTCGTCCATGGCTCTGGACGGTATGTCGATCCTCGTTGCCGAAGATAATCGCACAAATCGTTTTATCGTGCGATCTTTCCTGAAAGACACCGGCGCCTTGCTGACCGAAGCCGAGAACGGGGCGATCGCTGTCGAGCTTGCCCAGCAGACACGTTTCGACGTGATCCTTCTGGACATGCGCATGCCTGTGATGGACGGGGAAACCGCGTTCCGAAGGCTTCGGGACGAAGGCATTTCTGCCCCGATCATTGCGCTTACGGCGAACGCGATGCCCGAACATCGCGCGCGGTATATCGAAATGGGGATGAACGACTATCTATCCAAACCGCTCAGCAAAAAGGCCCTCCTCGACGTCCTGATCCGGTCTCTGCCGGCCGAAGTTGCGGCCTGAAGTGCCAGTTATTCCATAGTCCTTCGGGCGATGCGTCCACTCCACGAACGACGAAAGGCATCGGGGTGGCCTGTCATTCAAATCTCGGCGTGTCACGCTGGCCCACCCATTTTCTGCGGCTGCGGCGAGCTAAGGCGCGTTGGAAGGCCAGGTCATCCAAGGCTGGGGCGGCGCAGCTATGAGGCGGTGGAACATGCGGCGCGGGTTTGTTCGGTAAACACCGGCTGATAAACCGGGCGTCCAAGCTCGGCGGCGGGCATCGTATGGCCGGAAGACGGCGCGGCGGCCGTCTTCCGGTTCCGAGCTGGGTCAGCTCGCTGGTTGCGGGCTGCCGCCCGTGGCCCCGAAGACCTGACCGGTCGAATAGCTCAGAGCTGGGTCCGCGGCCATGACGTAAAGCGGCGCGAGTTCCACCGGCTGGCCGGCACGGCCAATAGGGGTGCTTGAGCCGAATTCGACGAGGTTCTCCATCTTCTGCCCGCCTGCGACCTGCAGAGGTGTCCAGATCGGCCCCGGTGTCACCGAATTTACGCGGATCCCGCGCGACGCAAGCTGCTTGGCCAGCGTGTCCGTGAAAGACAGGATGGCCGACTTGGTCATCGAATAATCTATGAGGATTTCCGGCGGGTTTGCCGCGACAGTGCTCGAAGTATTGATGATCGACGCACCCGGATTCAGATGCGGCAGGGCCGCCTTGGTCAGCCAGAACATGGCATAGAGATTGGTCTTCATCGTCTGGTCGAATTGTTCGTCCGACAGCTCTTCAAGCCCCGGCACCCATTGCTGATATGCCGCGTTATTGACGAGGATATCGAGACCGCCGAGTTCCTCGACCACTTTTTCGGGCAGGCCGGTCGTATAGCCCTTGTCCCGCAGATCCCCGGGAAATGCCGCAAAGGCGCGACCTTCGCGTTCGACGACCCGCTTGACGTCCTGGGCATCGGGTTCTTCCTCGGGCAGGTATGCGATGGCGACGTCAGCGCCCTCTTTCGCGAAGGCGATCGCGGCGGCACGTCCGATCCCGCTGTCGCCCCCGGTGATCAACGCGCGCTTGCCGCTGAGCCGTCCGCTGCCTTGATAACTTTCCTCTCCGTGATCCGGACGCGGGTCCATTTCCTGCGCGAGGCCGGGCCAGGGTTGCTCCTGCCTAGGATAAGGCGGTCTGGGGAAATCAGCGGCTTGCCGCGTCATGGGCGCGCTGTCACTGCCGGATTGGTTGGCCTGGGCGAACGCCGGGCCAGAGGCAGCAGCAGCACCCGTTACGGCGGCGCCGGCCATAAGTGCGCGGCGGGTTGGATCAAACTCGGTCATTGGTTACTTCCTTACACTTCGAACTTATGAGGCCTCTGGCGCCCTTCGCTAGCGGGACGGATGAACACCCGAAACGGATAGAACCCCCAGCCCGGCATCCTGTGCCCAAGAACGTCATCGGTCGGTTGGGCAATGGACAAGCGCTCGCCCCGGTTCCGGACGGGAATGTCAAAGCAATCGTGAGGTGACGCGGGGGAGAAGCTTGCTATGCGCCGCAAGCCATAGGCTTATCCGCCGCCGTTTGGCGATCCAGATCAGACCCGTGCGGTATCGTACAGTCCGGCAAACGACCGTTGGACCCGTAACTTTTCAGCGGGTGGGGCGTTGTCGAACCAGACCGGAAAAGTGACGAGTGTTTTATGCGGTTGGTTCGGTTGTCAGGAAACGCGGCTGCGTGTCCAGCTGACGGAGCGGCGCGTTCCGAGGCCTGTGTTTCAACTCGGCTCGACCTGAATTCGTTGAAGAAAATGCCAATCGCAAACGCCGAACGCAGGCCTCTGACCACTGTCGGACTCTCGTGATCGTTCACGAGACGAGTCCGGCGGACGGGATGTGGGAAAGAAAAGTGACCTAAGGGAGAAGGATCATCACCCGTAGTAGCATGACCCATCAAAACGACGCGTCAGCGATGCCGGCCTTGGACCATGCTGCGCTGTTTCTCGATTTCGACGGGACGCTGGTGGATATCGCATCGCGACCGGACGGGGTCACGTTGGCCTCTGGAATGGAGGATGTCCTCGGCGCATTGCATCGCCGTACGAACGGGCGGGTCGCCATCGTGTCGGGACGCAGGCTGGATCAGCTGGAACAGATCATGCCGAGTTTCCAGGGCGTGTTGATCGGATCCCATGGTGCGGAATCGCGGATCGGCGGTGTCCACGAGATCGCCGCCGATGGCGACCGTGCGGCGTTTCTGGCCACGCGTGACATGCTGCGGGCCTGGGTCGGGTATCACGAGGGCGTCCTTCTGGAAGAGAAACCTGTTTCCCTCGTCCTGCACTATCGCCAGGCGCCGGAGGAGGAGGGCAATTGCACCGGTATCCTCGCCGCTCTGTCTCAGGTCCTGCCCGGGTTCGCGGTGCGTCCGTCCAAGATGGCCATGGAGCTGATGCCCCAGAACGTCTCGAAGAAAGAAGCGGTTTTGGGGCTTCTGAAGGACTGGACCGACAGGACCCCGGTCGCAATTGGTGATGACCGCACCGACGAGGACATGTTCGCCGCAGCCGAGTCGTGCGGTGGCTTCGGCATCAAGGTGGGCGAAGGGGAAACGTCCGCGCAGATGCGTCTGGACGGGGTCGAAGAGGTCCACGCGTTGTTGAAAAATTGGCTGGAAACGCCGGAGGATTTGTCATGACGGGTCGGCTGATCGTTCTGTCCAATCGCATCCCGACGGATAAGCCGCCCGCGGGGGGACTTGTCGTCGCCATCCACGAATTGCTGGCCGAGCGCGGCGGCCTCTGGATCGGATCGGGGGATGAATTCGTCCAGACGCCGTCGGACTCCTTCCGGCCCCTCGAAGGCGGAGAAGGTTACGACAAGGCGGCCTTCGACCTGACCGAGTCTGAGCACGAGACTTTCTATCTGGGATACGCGAACTCGGTCCTCTGGCCCCTTTGCCACCATCGGACCGACCTCATCGCGCTGGATCGCAAATATGCCGAGGGCTATGCGGCGGTGAACGCGCGCGTCGCCCGGATGCTGTCGGAAATCCTCACCCCCGAGGACGTCATCTGGGTCCACGATTATCATTTTCTGCCCATCGCACTGGAGCTGCGCAAGCTTGGCGTTGCTGCGCGGATCGGATTGTTCCTGCACATCCCGTTTCCTACGGGCCCGGACATCCAGGCTTTGCCCGAACGGGAGGCGTTTTATCACTGGTTTGCCGCCTTCGACCTGGTCGGCCTTCAGACGGAGGCGGACGTTGCCCGGTGCCTTGACGGATATCGCGCGCACCGATCCGGGGAAATGTTGATGAATGGCCGTATGAAGTTCCGCAGCCGGGTGTTCGAGGTTCGGTCCTTCCCCATCGGCATCGACGTCAAGACCTTCGCCGAGACGGCAGCGAAGCCCCTGACGCATGATCCGGTCCACATAAGGGCCGACGCCAAGCTCATCCTCGGCGTCGACCGGTTGGATTACTCGAAGGGCATCCCCCACCGTTTCCGCGGATTCGGAACATGGTTGGAAAAACGTGGTCCGGACTCGCCGCGGGGCACCCTGATCCAGATTACGCCGCCGTCCCGAGAGACGGTTCCGGCCTATCAGGCCATCGCGCGCGAGCTTGAAGCACTGGTCGGGAACCTCAATGGCCGCTACGGCGAGCTTGACTGGACGCCGATCCGCCTGATCGAACGCGGTGTCCCGCGCGAGACCTTGGCACCTCTCTACCGGCTGGCCGATATCGCCCTCGTTACTCCGCTGGCCGATGGAATGAACCTTGTCGCGAAAGAGTTCGTGGCCGCGCAGGATCCCGAAAACCCGGGCGTTCTGATCCTGTCCCGCTCGGCCGGGGCGGCGGAGCAGATGACCGAGGCCCTTATCGTGAACCCGCATGATGCCGAGGAAGTCGGGGATGCCATTGAACGTGCGTTCAAGATGCCGCTCGAGGAACGGAAGACCCGCCACGCGGCCCTCTTTCAGGTCGTGCAGGATAGCGACATCTTCGACTGGGGAACCCGGTATCTGGACCGTCTGAACAAGGTGGAACGGGCGTTGGATCCAGCCAAGAGGCTTCCCCCCGGGCCATGATCCGGGCTTTATCGGGAGGGCAGGTGGATCTGGAGCAGGCGCGAAAAGTCACCGGGTAGGGGTGGCGCCGAACCGGATCAGCAGATGCATCCTGGCCTGAACGCTGCGCAGCTTCTCGGCGTGAACCTGAATGGCGACGGGGCTACGGCAGGCCACCCTGACGAAAGCGTAGATTGTCCCGGTCCAACTGATCGATCCGCGTGCGACCCATCAGGCGCATGTCGCGGATCAACTCGTCCCGCATGAGGCCCATGGCGCGTTCCACCCCCTGTTGACCGGCGGCGGCCAGGGGGAAAAGGTAGTAGCGGCCAAGCCCGACGGCCTTTGCCCCGAGGGACAGGGCCTTGAGCACATGGCTGCCGCGTGTGACGCCGGAATCCAGCATGACGTCCAGCCTGTCACCCGCGGCCTGGACGATTTCTTCCAGTTGATCGAAGGGCGCGCGCGACCCGTCAAGCTGCCGCCCCCCGTGGTTGGAAATTACGACCCCGGCACAGCCGATCTCGGCCGCGCGTACGGCATCTTCCGCGGACATGATCCCCTTCAGGCAGAAAGGGCCACCCCACAGATCGACCATCTCGGCAACGTCGTCCCAGTTCATCGCGGGGTCCAGCATCTCGGTAAAATACTGGCCGATCGAGGCGGTGCCGCTGCCCATGTTCACGTGTTCGTCCAGTTGCGGCAGCGAGAACTTCTCGTGGCGCACATAATTGATCCCCCAAGCCGGCTTCAGCACGAACTGGCTGAGACCCTTGGCGTTGAGGCGGAAGGGGATCGAGAAGCCGGTGCGCTTGTCGCGCTCGCGGTTGCCGCCCGTTATGCTGTCGACGGTCAGCATCATGACCTCGACCCCGGCCTCCTTGGCGCGCTGCATCATGGCGCGGTTCAGGCCGCGATCCTTGTGAAAGTAGAACTGGTAAACCTGCGGGTTCGAATGCTTTTTCCGCAGTTCTTCCAGGCTGACGGTACCCAGGGACGACACACCGAACATGGTCCCGAACTTGGCGGCGGCCGCGCCCACGGCGCGTTCTCCGTCGTGGTGGAACAGGCGTTGCAGGGCGGTGGGCGAACAATATACGGGCAGGTCGAGTTTCTGCCCCATGACGGTCACCGAAAGGTCCACGTCCTTCACACCGCGCAGGACGTTGGGGATCAGGTCGACCTCGCCGAAGCTGGCGGCGTTGCGGGCATAGGTCGTCTCGTCATCGGCGGCGCCATCGATATAGTCAAAGATCGGAGAGGGCAGGCGCTTCTGGGCGAGGCGGCGAAAGTCCCTGAAGTTATGGCAGTCTTTCAGTCTCATTGCGTGCTCCCTCTCGAATCCTTCTGCGCGGTCTCAAAGCCCCCTAAGCCTTTCGGGATCTGGGGGCGTCATGACGTGGCCGGTTCGTTCCTGATACCCCTCCATCGACAGAAGGGCACGCCCTTGAAGTACAGATGCCCGTAGTCGACACCTCGACTGTGCCGCGCTGGGGTGACCTGCATGTCGGGCGCCAGGAAAACGGACCCGTCCTGCGCGCTAATCCCTGTTGTCATTGCGGCCCCAGACAATCGAGGTCTGATGCCGCTCGATCAGGAACCGCAGAAGGTCGAACTTGCGCATGATGTGCCTCGCGAGCTTGTCCGCCGCCGGGAGCGGGCTTTCACTGGCGGCGCGTAAAATTCCGAGAGAGCGTGGTGGCTGCGGGATCTGTAGCGGAAGGACCGTGATCTGCCGGTCCTTGCGGTGTGCGAAGACGACCGAGTGGGGCAGGATCGTGAGGGCATCGGTCTCTTCAAGGTAGTTGAAGACCGACAGCAACGAGCCGCCCGAGTATCGGATGCTCACCTCGGGCAGGCCGATGGAAAGCAACAGCGCGTGCAGATCCGCCAGCAGCGGAGAGCCGGGCAGGGGGGCGATCCACGGGAAGTCAAGCAGGTCGTCGGTGGACAGTTTCTTTCGTCGCAGAAGCGGGTGGCCGATCCGGCAGGCGATAATGTTGCGGGCGGCTAGGATAGGGGTGAACTGAAAGCCGCGCGCGGCATCCACGATGCCGAGCGGGCAGATCGCGAGGTCGAGCTGGTTCGAGGCGATGCCCTTCTCGAGATCATGAAGGTTGCCGTAGCCCTGTTCGATGCGGATCTCGGGTTCCAGCCGTTGGAATTCGCCGATCATGACGCTGATGAAGGCGTCCATGAAGAACGGCACGCCCGCGATGCGGATCGTTCCGACCGAGCCGGCGCGGAACTTGGCCACGGTCTCTGACGCCTGGCGGGAGGCTTCGAGGATGACGCGGCCATGATGCGCAAGTTGCGCGCCGATCAGGGTCGGCTCCAGTGGACGGCGGCCCGGTCGAAAAAGCGGCTCGCCCACGCGTATCTCCAGCGCCGAGAGCGTGCGCGAGACCGCCGGTTGCGACAGGCCCAACCGGGCCGCCCCGGCCGTGACGCCGCCCGCGTCGACGACGGCGGCAAGTTGGGCGAGGTGCTTCTCCTCCAGCTTCATAGCGATTTGCTATATTGATGGGCGAAATAATGATAGTTCTTTTGCCGGGTTCCCATAACGTCGGTGGCGGGAGGACATTGGTTGCGCCGCGCAGGTTCTGTGCGCGCAACCCGTGCCGGAGATCGAACGGAACGGGAGGGAGGCGAGCATGGACCAGATCAAGGGGTTCCATCATCTGACGATGAGCACCGACGGCGCTCAGGAGGACTATGATTTTTTCACAAAGACCCTGGCGCTTTACTCGATAAAGCGGACGGTCCTCTTCGACGGCACCATACCGGTATATCACTTGTATTACGGCTCGAAGGGGGGGGGACGAGTCGACGATCATCACGACCTTCCCGTTCCGCAAGCCGGGCGTCTACGGGCGGCGCGGTACGAACCAGTCCAAGATCGTCCAGCAGGCGATCCCGGTGGGTGCGTCCGAGTTCTGGGTCAACCGTCTGGGCGAGCACGGGATCGAGGCGACGCGAAGCAACCGCTTCGGGATCGACCGCGTCGATTTCCGGCATCCGTCGGGGATCGAGTTGCAGCTGGTCGAGAACCCGAGCGATGACCGCCAGCCCATCGTGAACGAGGAGGCCGGTGTCGGCGCCGACCACGCGATCAAGGGGATCTATGGCGGGGTCGTGGCCGTGACGGATCGCACAGCGATGGACGATTTCCTGACCATCGCGCTGCCGTTGAAGAAGATGGCCGATGACGAGAACGGAATGGCCTACGAGGTGCCCAACGCGAACGGGCCCACCAGCGTTGTCGAGGTGACCGAGATCCGCGACGAAGCCCAAGGGACATGGACGCTTTCTGGCGGGACGATCCACCACTTCGCGCTGAACACTGGCGATGAGGAGAACCAGATGAACCTGCGCGCCCATATCGAGGGGCTGGGGTTCACCGACATCTCCGAGCAGAAGGACCGGATGTATTTCAAGTCCTGCTACGTGCGCAGCCCCGGCGGCGCGTTGTTCGAACTGGCGTGGACCGTGCCCGAGGGCTGGGCGCGGGACGAACCTGCCGACGCGATCGGCCAGACGCTGGTGTTCCCGCCCTGGTTCGAGGGCCGCAAGCAGGAACTGATCGAGGGGCTGGAGCCGGCCAGCTTCCAGGACGCCTGACTGCGGTGGCCAATCCAATGACATCGGGAGCCCAGGCCGATCGGGCCCGGGCAGTCGCCGTGGTGCTGCACGGCCGGGGTCAGGAGCCTGCGTACATGCGCGAAGCGCTCCTCTCGCGATTATCGGCGGAGTCCGTGCGCTATGTGCTACCCGATGCACCGGGACAAAGCTGGTATGATGCGAAGGCGGTCGACCCGCCGACGCCTGAAACCGAGACGCAGCTGAGCGATGCGCTGGGCCGCGTTGCCGAGGCGGTGGCGGTCGCGCGATCGGAATGTGCCGGTGTGCCGCTGGTTTTGATCGGGTTCTCGCAAGGGGCGTGCCTCGTGGCCGAGTATCTGATGCGCGGGGACAGGGCGGATATGGCGGCGATGCTGACGGGCTGCCGGGTCGGGGCTGTGAGCGATGCGCTTCCGACGGCGCAGCTCGACGGGATGCCGATCTATTGCGCGAACGGGAACACCGATCCGTGGATCCCGCCCTGGGCGTTCGACAAAGCCGTTGCGGGGTTCGTGGCGATGGGCGCGCGGGTGAGGAGCGACGTTTTCCCGGGCCGACCGCACGAAATATCAGCGGGCGAGATCGCCGAGATCGACAGGATGCTTGTCTCGCTCTGCGAGGGTCGGCCGGTGTTCGGGCCGGCGCCATGAGCGTGCGTCTTTCCGATTTCACTTTTCCCGGTATCCCGACCCGGGTGGTCTTCGGCAGTGGGACGCTTTCGCAGGTCGGCGACGAGATCGTGCGGCTCGGGCACGCGCGTGCGCTGGTCCTCACGACGGACGGTCAGGCCGAAGCGGGGCAGGCGCTGGCGGACGAGCTTGGGGGCCTCGCGGTCGGCACCTTCGCGCAGGCCCAGATGCACACCCCGGTGGCGGTGACGGCGCGTGCGCTGGAGGATGTCAAAGGCAGGGACGCGGATTGTGTCGTTTCGCTGGGTGGCGGATCGACCGTGGGCCTTGGAAAGGCCATCGCCAGCCGCGTGGGGTGCGGGCATGTCGCCGTGCCGACGACCTATGCGGGCTCGGAAATGACGGATATTCTGGGCGAAACCGAGAACGGAGAGAAGACCACCCGGCGGGACGCGTCTATCCGGCCCGATGCGGTTGTCTACGATGTCGATCTCACGCTGAGCCTTCCGGTTAATCTGTCGGTGACTTCCGCCCTCAACGCCGCGGCGCATGCGGTGGAGGGGCTTTACGCGCCGGACGCCAATCCGATCACGAGCCTGATGTCCCTAGAGGCACTGGCCGCGTTTTGCGATGCGCTGCCGAAGCTGCGCGACCAGCCGAAGGATCCGGACCTTCGGGCGCGGCTGCTCTATGCGGCGTGGCTGTGTTCCACGGTGCTTGGAAGCGTGTCGATGTCGCTGCATCACAAGCTGGCGCATGTGCTGGGCGGATCGTTCGATATGCCCCATGCAGAAACGCATGCGATCCTGTTGCCGCATAGCGCGGGCTTCAACGCGGGCGGAACCGAACTGCTTGACCCTGTCGCCGAGTTATTCGGCGGATCGGTAGGCGGCGGGCTGTGGGATCTGGCGCGGCGCAGCGGCGCGCCCCTGCGACTGGCTGATCTGGGGCTGAGAGAGGCCGATCTCGACCGCGCCGCGTCCATCGCGCTGAAGAACTCGTACGACAATCCCCGGCCCTTCGACGAGGCTGATATCCGGGACTTGCTGCAGGCCGCCTGGGAGGGGACACGGCCCGCCGCATAAATCGCACACTTTGGGAGGAGTAGAGACATGTTGACCAGAAGACGCCTGCTGAAATCCGCCGCCGCCACGGGGCTGGTGACGTCCGCGAGCGGGTTGGCCGCTCCGGCCATCGCCCAGAACGCGCCGGTGCGCATCGGCTATGTCAGTCCGCAGACCGGCCCCCTTGCGGGGTTCGCAGAAGCCGATGCGTTTACCATCGACACGTTCAACCGCATCGCGTCCGAACAGGGCCTCAATGTCGAAGTGATCGTCAAGGACAGCCAGTCCAACCCGAACCGCGCCGCCGACGTGGCGCAGGAGGCGATCATCGACGACGAGATCCACCTGATGCTGGTGGCCTCGACGCCGGAAACGACGAACCCGGTCACGACGGTGGCCGAGAGCGAGGGCATCCCCACGATCTCGACCATGGCGCCGTGGCAGCCTTGGTTCATCGGCCAGCAGGGCAATCCCGGTGATCCGGGCAGCTGGCGCCCCTTCGAATATGCGTTCCACTACTTCTGGGGGCTGGAGGACGTCATCGCCGTCTTCACCAACATGTGGAACCAGCTTGATACCAACAAGGTGGTGGCGGGGCTTTTCCCCAACGACGCGGACGGCAATGCCTGGGGCGATCCGAACACCGGCGTGGCGCCGGGCTTCGCACAGGATGGCTACGAGACCGTCGATCCGGGGCGCTATCAGAACCTCACCGACGATTTCACCGCGCAGATCAATGCGTTCAAGCAGGCCAACGCGGATATTGTGACTGGCGTGGTGATCCCGCCGGACTTCACCACGTTCCGAAATCAGGCCAGCCAGCAAGGCTTCAACCCGAAGGCCATCACGGTGGCCAAGGCGATCCTGTTCCCGCAATCGGTAGAGACGCTGGGAGAAGCGGGGCACAATCTCAGCTCCGAGGTTTGGTGGTCGGCGAACCACCCGTTCACCTCGTCGCTCACCGGTCAGGGTTGCAGGGAACTGGCGGACGCCTTCACCGAGTCGACGGGGCGGCCCTGGACGCAGCCGATCGGCTTCATCCATTCGCTCTTCGAGGTGGCCGCGGACGTGGTGCAGCGCGCGGAGGATCCGACGGAGTGGGATCAATTGGCGGAGGCCATCGCGGCAACGAACCTCGACACCATCGTCGGGCATGTGGAGTGGAACGGCGCGGGCGTGCCGGATTTCGCAGCACAGAACGTGTGCAAGACGCCGCTTGTCGGGGGGCAATGGCGGCGGGGCGACGACGGGACGTTCGAGCTGGTCGTGGTGGACAACGAGACGGCGCCCGACATCCCCACGCAAGGCGAGATGCAGCCGCTGAGCTGAGGCTGTCCGCCCGCCCGGAATGATTTCGGGCGGGCCACATTTTGGGGGGAAACTTTGGTATGTCTGCGATCCTGTCGCTTCAGAACGTCAGCAAGAGCTTTGGCGCCCTGACCGTGACCGACGACGTGACCTTCGAAGTGCCGCGGGGCCAAGCGCTCGGGATCATCGGGCCCAATGGCGCGGGCAAGTCGACGCTGTTCAACCTGATCACCGGCAACCTCGCGCCGGATTCGGGGCATATCTCGTATGACGGCCGCGACGTGACCCGGGTGCCACCCATGCAGCGCTGCCTGTCTGGGATTGGGCGGTCGTTCCAGATTCCACAACCCTTCGACCGGTTGACGGTGTTCGAGAATCTGCTGGTCTCCGCCACCCACGGGCGCGGCCGGTCGGAGCACGAGGTGGAACAGGATTGCGCCGCGGTGCTGGAGCGAACGGAGCTGATCAAGGTCGCCAACCGCGCATCGGGCACGCTGACCCTGCTTCAGCGCAAGCGGCTGGAGCTGGCACGGGCGATGGCGACGCGGCCGAAGCTGCTGCTCCTCGACGAAATCGCCGGCGGCCTGACCGAGGGCGAATGTGTGGCCTTGGTCGACACGATCCGCGCGATCCATGCCGAGGGAGTGACGATCATCTGGATCGAGCATGTGCTGCACGCGCTCAATCGCGTGGTGGAGCGGCTGCTGGTGCTGGATTTCGGGCGGATCATCGGCATTGGCGAGCCGGACGAAATCATGGCCAGCCGTGAGGTGCGTGAAATCTATCTGGGGATCGAGGTTTGATGTCACTTCTGGAAACCCGCGATCTGACCGGCTTCTATGGTGATTTTCAGGCGTTGTTCGGTGTCGATATCACCTTGTCGGAGGGGGAAACCGTAGCCGTGATCGGGGCCAACGGCGCGGGAAAAACGACGTTGATGCGATCAATCTCGGGCGTGATCACACAGGCGCCGGGCATGGTTCGGTTCGACGGGCGAGAGATCGGGGCCTTGCCGCCCGACGAGATCATGGCCCTCGGGATCGCAGTGGTGCCCGAGGGCCGCAAGCTCTTTCCTTCACTGTCGGTGGAGGAGAACCTGATGATGGGCTGTCACCGCCGCAAGGTTGCGGGCCCGTGGTCGCTGGACACTGTCTATGGGTTGTTCCCGATCCTGAAGGAGCGGCGGCATCAGCCCGGTACGGCGCTGTCGGGCGGACAGCAGCAGATGGTCTCGATCGGGCGGGCGCTGATGTCGAACCCGCGCGTGCTGCTCTGCGACGAGATCAGCCTTGGCCTCGCTCCGGTGGTGATCAAGGACATCTACGCAGCCTTCCCGCAGATCCGCGAAACCGGCGCGAGCGTCGTGGTGGTCGAGCAGGATGTGGGCCAGGCGATGAAGGTGGCCGACCGGGTTTATTGCATGATGGAGGGGCGGGTGACGCTGTCGGGGCGCCCGAGCGACCTAAGCCGCGAAGCCATTCACGACGCCTATTTCGGGGCCGCGGCATGATCTGGGTCGATACCGTTCTGCAGGGCGTGCTGCTCGGGGGGCTCTACGCGCTTTTCGCGTTGGGTCTGAGCCTGGTCTTCGGGATCATGCGGCTGGTGAACCTTGCCCATGGCGATCTGATCGTTCTGGCTGCTTACCTGATCCTCATGCTGGTAACCCTTCTGGGACTCGGCCCGTTCGTCGCGGCGCTGATCGCGCTGCCGGTAATGTTCGCCGTCGGATGGGTGCTGCAACGGCTTGTCCTGAACCGTGTGCTGGGGCCAGATATCCTGCCGCCGCTTCTGGTCACCTTCGGCCTTTCGGTCGTTTTGCAGAATGCGCTGCAGGAGGGGTTCTCCGCAGACAGTCGGCGCATTCCGGCGGGCTGGTTGGAGACCGCGTCCGTGCCTGTGGGGCCGATCTCGCTGGGGGTCATGCCGCTATTGACGTTTGGGTCAGCCATCCTCGTGACGCTGGCGTTGCAATTCGTGTTCTACCGCACCGCGCTGGGACGGGCGTTTCGCGCGACGTCCGACGATCCAGTGACGGCCAGCCTCATGGGTGTGAAACCGGCTTCGGTCTTTGCGATGGCCACGGGCATCGCCATGGTTGTCGTAACCATCGCGGCGCTGTATCTGGGGACACGGGCGAATTTCGATCCGACCACGGGCCCCGCACGCCTGATCTATGCCTTCGAGGCGGTGATCATCGGGGGGCTCGGGTCGCTTTGGGGGACGCTGGCGGGGGGCATCATCATTGGCGTGGCCCAGACG
>Ga0208934_1000118_pt1 | contig 61228 bp, 58 predicted proteins | sample MalvirDeepMed_s2_FD_184243 | JGI IMG/M metagenome (GOLD analysis project Ga0208934, IMG submission 184243) | Marine viral communities from the Global Malaspina Expedition - Malaspina viral metaG DeepMed_s2 (SPAdes) (version 2) | ecosystem: Environmental > Aquatic > Marine > Oceanic | place... | reverse complement strand
CGGCGGCGACATCGACGAGGCGCTCGACCGGGTGCGCGAAGCCGCGGACCGGGTCGAGGGCGACCTGCCCGAAGACGCCACTGACCTGTCGATCACCGAGATCAACACAGCACTTTTCCCGATCATCACCGCCATCGTGTCGGGTCCGGTGCCCGAACGTACGCTGAACGCCCTGGCGAACGACGCCCAAGAGGTCATCGAAGGTGTTCCGGGCGTGCTGGAAGTCGAGATCGGCGGATCGCGCGATGAATTTCTGGAAGTGCTCATCGATCCGACGGTCTTTCAGACCTACAACCTGTCCTTCGACGAGTTGATCGGCCAGTTGCAGCGCAACAATCGTCTTATCGCCGCCGGCGCCATCGAAACGGGCGGCGGCCGCGTGGTGCTGAAGGTGCCGGGTCTGATCGAGGACCTTCAGGATGTCATGGACATCCCCGTGAAGGTGCGCGGAAATACCGTCGTCACGTTTGAGGATGTTGCCACGATCCGGCGCACGTTTCAGGACCCGACCGGCTTTGCCCGGATCCAGGGCCAGCCCGCGTTGGCGCTCGAGGTCAAGAAGCGATCGGGGGCCAATATCATCGAAACCGTGGCGGCGACCAAGGCCGCCCTGACCGAGCTCAGCGCCGACTGGCCGGACAGTGTCGAGGTCACCTATCTGCAGGACCAGTCCGAACAGGTCGAGACGCTGCTGTCGGATCTCGAGGCGAACGTGATCGCAGCGGTGATCCTGGTGATGATCGTCATCGTCTTCGCGCTGGGTGTCCGTTCGGCGATCCTGGTCGGCCTGGCCATTCCCGGCGCATTCCTGGCCGGCGTGTCCGCTTTGTGGGCTATGGGCTTCACGATGAACATCGTGGTGCTGTTTTCCCTGATCCTCGTGGTGGGGATGCTGGTGGACGGCGCCATCGTCACCGCCGAACTGGCCGACAGGCGCTTGCAGGAAGGCGCATCCCCGCCCGAGGCCTATGCCTTTGCCGCCAAGCGGATGGCATGGCCGATCATCGCGTCGACGGCGACGACCCTGTCGGTGTTCTTCCCCCTGCTGTTCTGGACCGGCCTCGTCGGCGAGTTCATGAAATTCCTGCCGATCACCGTCATCCTGACGCTTTTCGCGTCGCTTTTCATGGCGCTGATCTTCATCCCGGTTCTGGGCGGTCTGATCGGCAAGCGGCAACCGCAGACGGCCGCGGCCAAGCAGGCGCTTCACGAGGCAGAGACCGGCGATCCACGGCGCATCGGAGGGGTGACCGGCGCCTATGTCCGCGTGCTGGAACTGGCGATCCTGCGCCCCGGCGCGACCGCCTTGCTCGCGCTGGCTTTGCTGCTGGGGGGCTTCGGTCTTTATGGCCAGTTCGGCAAGGGCGTGACGTTCTTCCCGTCCGTCGAGCCCGAATTCATGCAGGTGCAGGTCCGCGCCCGTGACAACTTTTCGATTTACGAACGCGACGCGCTTGTCCGACAGGTCGAAGAGCGACTGCTGCGACTCGACGAGGTCGCCAACGTCTACGCCCGCTCCACCATGAGCGCGGGGCAGGGCGACGAGGAAACCATCGGCACCCTGCAACTGGAGCTGATCGACTGGGACACCCGCCGCCCGGCCGCCGAGATCGGCGAAGACATCCGCGAAGACGTGTCCGATATCGCCGGGATCGACGTGCAGGTGCAGACGGAAAGCGGCGGGCCGACCAGCGGCAAGCCGGTGAACCTTCAGATCGCGGCGCGCAATCCGGCAGTGCAGAACGACGCGGTGGAACAGGTGCTGAGCATCATGGCCGACATCGGCGGCTTCACCGATGTAACCGATACCCGCCCCCTGCCGGGCGTCGAGGTCTCGATCCTCGTCGACCGGGCCGAAGCCGCGCGCTTCGGGGCCGACGTCAGCCTTCTTGGCCAGGCCGTGCAGCTTCTGACCCAGGGCATCGCCGTCGCGGATTACAGGCCGTCCGACGCGGACGGCGAGCTGGATATCCGCGTGCGCTTCCCGGCCGAGGAACGGTCGTTGTCCGAATTGGGCAACCTGCGGGTGCCGACCAGCGCCGGTCTCGTCCCAATCTCGAACTTCGTCACATTCGCGCCAAGCGAGCGCACCGGCAATATCACCCGCATCGACGAAAGGCGTGTCGTCTCGATCGAGGCCAATATCGCGCCGGGACTTTTGGTGAACGATCAGGTGACGGCGCTTCAATCCGAACTGGACGCGGCCGATCTGCCGGACGGCGTCAGCTACAGTTTCGCCGGCGAGGCCGAGGATCAGGCCGAAACGATGGTTTTCCTCGGCGGGGCCTTCGCCTCGGCGATCTTGCTGATGCTCGTCATACTGGTTCTGCAATTCAACAACTTCTACCAGGCGTTCGTGGTGATGAGCGCCATCGTCTTCTCGGTCGCGGGCGTGCTGCTGGGCCTGATCATCACGGGCCGCCCCTTCGGCGTCGTCATGGGCGGCATCGGCGTCATCGCGCTGGCGGGCATCGTGGTGAACAACAACATCGTGCTGATCGACACCTATAACGACCTGAGGCGGTCGGGCCTGCCCCCGCGCGAAGCCGTGTTACGCACCGGGGCGCAACGCCTGCGCCCGGTCATGCTGACATCCATCACAACGGCGCTTGGCCTCATGCCCATGGTTCTGGGAGCCAACCTGAATTTCTTCACCCGCGAAATCGTGTTCGGCGCGCCGTCCACGCAATACTGGACCGAGCTCTCCAGTGCGATCGTCGGCGGGCTGGTGGTCGCGACCTTGCTCACTCTGATCCTGACCCCGGCGATGCTGATGTTGGGCCCTGAACGAAAGAAGTCCCGATCGCTCGCCGGTACAGTGCTCGAACCGGCTGAAACGGGATGATACTGTCCCGGTTGGTCGACCATATCACCGGGGCACTTCATGAGAGCTTTTCGGATAGGCTGTCTGGCCTATTCAGACTTGAAAACACTCCCATGCATCTGACTGACAAAGTCTCGGGCACGGGACAAGTGGGCGCGCGCTGCCATGTCTGCGGCGGCGACGTCGCCATTCAGAACAGCGTTGGCGATGTTCCGGTGTTCACCGATCGACTTCGCCATGATGTCCGGTGTCAGCGACGCGGAAATTTGCGCCATGATGAGTGAGAGCTGCAATTGACGGTTTATCAACGACAGTTGGCCATTGCCTGAAGCTCGAAACACGGCGGCGTGAAATTTTTCGTTCTCTATAAGATAAGCCGAAGTCGAGAGGCGGACATCTTCCTGCCAGATCTCGGATACGTCTTGTTCGAATCGATCCCTGACTTGGGGCGCGGCGCAATTCGCCGCCGCCAGTCGTGCGGCAAGTGACTCGAGCTCGATGCGAATCTGGAACAGTTCCATCGTTTCTTTGAGTGACAGGCGATGTACGACGGCGCCCCGGTTGGGGACGATCTCCAGCAAGCCTTCAGCAGACAAGCGCCGAAACGCTTCTCGTAACAGGCTACGGCTTACTCCAAGCTCTTCTGTCAGGTCGATCTCGACCAGCCGCTGACCCGGAACGTAGCGACCCAGCTGAATGGCGCGTCGTAAATGTGCGACGAGATCTTCGCCCTTCATGCCCCTTCGGGCGGTCTGCGTCGCTGTTCTGTCGGATTGCACGGCCAAGCCTATCGAATTTCGTTCTGCATTCTAGATCAGGCAACCCCTGTTGACAACGTCAATATTGTCGGACAATCTTGTACTCAACATTGGAGGCGCGCGATGATGATCGGGAAAGGCGGTGATGCAACCACCGCAATCAGTACGGCGGATGCGGATAGCGTCACGGTGCGCGGAAAGGACCTCACCGGCGACTTGATGGGGCGGGTTTGTTTCAGCAGCTACTTCTTCTTGCTGACCACCGGACGCGAGCCGACCGCGGACCAGGAGTATTTCCTGGACCTGCTCTTGGTCGCCATTGCCGAACACGGTCTTGTCCCGACGAACCAGGTGGCCCGCATGACGCTGGCGGCCGACCCGGAGTGCCTTCAGGGCGCGGTCGCCGCCGGCATTCTGGGCTGTGGTTCGGTCATTCTCGGCACCGCAGAAGCCTGCGGTGCGTATCTCTCCGAGGCCCGTGAGGCCGTACGCGGCGCACCAGAGCGGTCCGAAGCTGTCACATCTTTGGTGACGTCGATCCGAAAGTCGGGTCGCAAGATCCCCGGCTTCGGCCACCCGTTGCACAAGCCTCTGGATCCGCGCGCGGAACGAATCTTCGAACTGGCTGACTCCCGCGGTGTGGCGGGACAACATGTTGGGCTGGCCAAGGAAACCCGTAAGGCGGTTCACGAGGTCTGGGGCAAGCCGCTGACGATGAACGTCTCGATGGCCATTGCGGCGGTGCTGCTGGACCTCGATTTTCCGGCCTCGGTCCTCAAGGCCGTGCCGATCCTCGCCCGGACGGCGAGCCTTCTGGCGCATCTGGCCGAAGAAAAGCAGACCCCGATCGGCTTTGTCATGGCGCATCACGCCGAAGAGGCGATCCGCTACAACGGGGAGAGCTCCTGATGCATGATCCGGACGTCGAGGCGCGTCCCTGGGCAGAGCAATCCCAGATTGACGATGCCGCTTACCGCACGCAGGTCGCCTACCTGTTCGAAAACTCGCCTTTCTACCGCAAACACCTTGGCGACGCCGGATTTCACAGCGCGGCGGACGTGGGCGGGTTGAGTGACATCGCGGTATTGCCATTCACGACCAAGGATGACTTGCGTCAATCGCGCACCGAGGATAACGCGATCGGCGGTCATCTTGCCGCGCCACTCGACGACATCCAGCGGATCTATTCGACCAGCGGTACGACCGGCACGCCCAGTTATATCCCGTTGACCAAGCAGGATCTGGCGAATTGGGTCGCGATCTCTTCGATTTCCTACGCGGCCTCCGGTGTCCGTGCCGGGCACAGGCTGGTCTCGACCTACAATGCCGGGCCCTTCGTTGCAGGCGTCACACTGGACGCCTTCGCGGCGCTTGGCCTGTGCCATATCCCGGTCGGAGCGGGTAACACAGAGCGGCTGATGTCAGCGGTTCAACTGCTCAACCCGGATGTGCTGGCCTGCACGCCTTCCTACGCATTGCACCTTGCCGAATGGGCAGACGCGCGGAACGTCGACATACGCAATTCATCCGTCAAACGTATTCTCGTGGCTGGGGAACCCGGGGGCGGAGAGCCTGCATTGCGCGCGCGCATCGAAGACGCCTGGGGTGCCCGCGTCACCGAGGCAATGGGCATCGGGGACATTTCCGTATCGCTCTGGGGCGAATGCGAGCGTCAGTCCGGGATGCACTTCTCGGGCCGCGGATTGGTTCATTTCGAACTGGTCGATCCCGAAACCGGCGCGCCTGTCCCGATCGAGGACGGAGCGACGGGCGAACTGGTCTACACGCATCTCGCGCATCAGTCCGCGCCGGTTCTGAGGTTCCGCAGCCGGGACCACGTGGTGATCCACACAGGCCCCTGCGATTGCGGACGCACCGCGCCGAGGGTGCGTTGCATCGGGCGGACAGACGACATGCTGATCGTGCGCGGCGTCAATGTGTTTCCCACTGCCGTGCGCGAGGTGGTCAATGAATTCGCGCCGGCGGTAAGTGGCGTTATCTCGATCCAGCCGACTTTGGCCGACGTAAAGCAGCAACCGCCGTTGCCGATCAAGGTGGAGCTTGCGGCCGAACAAGAGCCGGACGACGGCCTGGCCGACCGAATTCGCCAGCGCATCCGCGACAAACTCCTGTTTACAAGTGCCATCGACCTCGTTCCCCACGGCAGCCTGCCGCGGACGGACTACAAGTCCAAACTCGTCGAAAAGACCAAGGGCGGCTGAGGCCCAGAACGGTCCGCCGTCAAAAGACATTCAAGGGAGGAGAAACCATGAAGAAACTGATGAGAACCGCGACGGTACTCGCAGCCAGCCTGACCGGCTTTACTGCCGCGCAGGCTGCGGAATACGAGATGAAAATGTCCTCGATGTTTCCATCGACGCATTTCATCAACACAATGGCCATGGTGCCTTGGGCGGAAGAGATCGAAGAGCGCACAGATGGACGCGTGACCTTCACACTCTTCCCCGCAGGCTCCGCGCTAGGCGATGCCACCAAGCAATTCGACCAGGCGCGCGCCGGTGTGGTCGAGGTCTCTGTCGGCATCCCGGCTATTCCGCGCGGCCGCCACCCCAAATCGGTATTGGTCGAGCTGCCTTTCACCGTGCCCGACTCCACCGTCGGCACGTGCGCCATGATGGCGATGAAGGATGACCTGGCTTCGGATTATCCGGACACGAAGGTGCTTTATCTCACCGTGACCGAGCCGAGCGGTGCGCACACCAAGCAGGAAATCGCCAGCCTCGACGACTTGAAGGGCCTGCGCATTCGCACGCCCACGCCCGCGATCACCGCGATGCTCGAAGAAATCGGCGGAACCCCGGTCGGTATGCCACCCACCGAGATTTACGAAAGCGTCGAGCGTGGCGTCGTCGACGGCAACATCATGCCCTGGGGACCGGTCGGCGCGTTCAAGCTGCACGAAGTGCTGGGCTACCACCTTGATGCGGCAATCAATCCGGTCGCGATGTATATCGTCTTCAATCAGCGCAAGTTCGACGCGCTGCCAGAAGACATCCAACAGGTCATCGATGAGGTCAGTGAAGAGGTCTTCTCAAACTGGGGCCGCTGGTGGCACGAAACGGACCAGGAGGCCATCGCGGCCGCGAGGGAAGCGGGCAACACGATCATCCCGATGTCCGACGCGGATCGCGAAGGCTGGCGCGAAAGGCTGCAGCCGGTGATCGACAACTATCTCGCAAACGACTCCGACATGTCGGAACAAGACGCCAAAGCGACGTACGCGGCGATCCGCGACGCTGTTGCTGCTTGCGAATAACGACACTTCGGGCGGCGCGCGCTGCGCCGCCTGTCCCTGTGGCGATCTGACCTGGACGGGTGAATGAAACGCGCAACCTACTACCTTGCCCTGCTGGGTACGATGGCCTTTGTCGTGGCTGTGGGCCTGACGGTTCTGGACATCGTCCTGCGATCGGTCAGCGGTCTGACGGTGCACGGCCTTACCGACATCGTGACACTTTGCACGATGATCGGTGCCATGCTGGCCATCCCTTACGGCTTTGCCGCCCAGGAGCACGTGGCGATCGACGTTTTCACGGCGCGCCTGGGCCATAGCACCCAAGCGATCCTGATGATCTTCGCAGCCTTTCTTGCCTTTTGTTTCCTCGTCGGCGCCGCATGGTTCGGATCCGAGCAGATGATGCGCGAGTACGGGTACGGCGATCGCAGCCAGTCGATCGGCATCCCGACCATCTTCTACTGGCTGCCGCTGGTTGCGGGACTGGGGCTGTCGGCGCTGGTGAATCTCTGGCTGATCCTGCGGCAGATTCGCAGCCTTTCAAGGACCTGAACTCATGTCACCCCCTCTGACCGGTGTCGTCGGCCTCGCGGCCCTGCTTATCCTGATCGGCCTGCGTGTGCCGGTTGCCATCGCCATGGGTGCCGTCGGGATTGTCGGCGGGGTCTATCTGAACGGCTGGTTCAGTCTTGGCTTCGTTCTGGGCTCGCAACCTTTCGTCACCTCGTCGAGCTATTCGCTGTCCGTGATCCCACTGTTCGTGATGATGGGCGCATTCGCGTCCCGCGCCGGTCTCTCCGCCAGCCTCTATCAGGCGCTGAACGGTCTCATCGGACACTGGCGCGGCGGGCTGGCATCGACGACCGTCGGCGCTTGCGCTCTTTTCGGAGCGGTTTGCGGCTCGAGCCTTGCCACGGCAGCAACCATGTCCCGCGTCGCCGTGCCCGAGATGACCTCCATCGGTTACGACCGGCGTCTCACGTCCGGTGCGCTCGCCGCTGGCGGAACGTTGGGTATCCTCATCCCGCCGTCGATCATCATGGTGATATTTGCGCTGCTGACCGAACAATCCATCGGCCGCATGTTTCTGGCCGGGATGGTGCCTGGACTGCTTGCGGCGGTCCTGTATATCGGCACCGTCACGCTGGTTGCCACGCTGCGCCCGGACTGGGCGCCGCGAACGCCGCGTATCACCGGTGCCAATCGACTGGCAGCCTTGGGGCAGATGTCGCCGATCCTCGGCCTCTTCGTGGTGGTCATGGGCGGCATCTACGTCGGCATCTTCTCTCCGACCGAAGCGGCGGCTGTCGGCGCTTTCGGGGCGATCGTCCTTGCCGCGATGCGCCGCACGCTGAACCGCGAAGTGGTTCGAGACGCGCTGATTGAAACCGCCTCGACCACCGGCATGCTTTTCATGATCCTGATCGGGACCTCGGTTCTGCAATTCTTCATCGAGACCTCCACGCTGCCGCGGATAATTGTCGACTGGATCACCACGCTGGGACTGTCGCCGACCGGTGTGGTTGTCCTGATCCTAATTATTTACGTGATCCTGGGGTGCTTTCTCGACAGTCTTTCGATGATGCTGATCACCCTTCCTCTGGTCTACCCGGTGATCCTTGACCTGGGAATTGACCCGATCTGGTTCGGGGTGCTTGTGGTGTCGGTCGTGGAAATCGGCCTGATCACCCCACCCCTCGGCATGAACCTGTATGTGATCGCGAGTTCCGTGGAAGACCTGAAATTCGAAACCGTGGCGGTTGGTGTCGTGCCGTTTCTGCTGGCCGACGTTCTGAGGATCGCGCTGCTCGTCTCGATCCCGGCGCTGTCGCTCGCCTTGCCGGAGCTGATGATGTGATACGTTTCACGACCTGCGCAGCCAGCAGATCCTGATCCTGCTGCTCGAACATCCCGGCTCCTGCTCGGCGTTCTCGGAAAGGCGACCGTAGACGTCCATCGTCATGATGATCGACGCCTGGCCAAGCAGCGTCTGGACCTTGCCGGCACCGTTCGCCAAGACGAGATTCTGTGCTGATGGCCAGCATCATACCGAGAAAGCCCGACGTGGTGCTGCCGACGCAAAAGCATATGACTTGCGGAACATCCGCGCTGATTTGAAGGCGTAGGCAGACCGCGACACCAGCAAGATGATGGCCGATAACCGAACCACCTCTCCGTGGCTGGGCGAACTGAACTTTACCGGCGCATGCCCGTGGTTCGGGTCCTGAGGCCCTCGCTGATTCCAATTTGGGACGCCGAAGAGGAGTCGCTGATCCCTCACGTTTACTTCGAGCTTTCAGGCATCCGGTCAGCGCTGCCGCACAAACTTTCAACCAAACCAAACCGGCGGTGGCTCGCGGTTCGCCGCGGGGTATCTCGTTGCGGACGGAAGTATTGGTCAGCCGTTCGCGGATGCGCTCGCCGCCAGATGCAAGCGGCGTATCAAGGCCGGAGCGACCTGCGGCATCAATCCGTTCGCCACGGCGATGGCGCGGCGTGACTGATCCGCCCCAACCCACCCCTCGATAGAGGAGGTACCGGGAGCTTTCCCGACGCGATCAGCTTGCGAGCTTTTCCTGCTGTGCGAAGGGGCTGAGGCCCAACCAGGTCTGCATCGAACGGATCAGGTCCGAAGATCCGACCAGCAGCAGCGCATCTCGGTCCACGGCATCGGCGACAGACCGCAGGCCCATCCAGATCTCCGTCATCGTCCGCAGATCGACGGTTGCGTAGAGATCCACGTCGAAGCCTGGGTCGATATGGCACAGGTCCACGGTTTCGTCGGGCTCCACGATCAGCCACCATTTGCGTTGCGACCGCGGAAGTTCCGGATAGATGAACTCGATCACCACGCGGCGGTCGGGCACCGGCGTCGTGTCGAGGTTGCGGCGCATGTCCCACATCAGCAGTTCGGGGTCGAGGTTTTCCAGCGACGGCTCGGTCTCGACCCATTTCTGACCCCACATTCCGATAGCCTCGATCACCGGCTGCAGATCCCGCCCGGCCCGGGTCAGCCGGTAGGCATCCACATCCGGCGGGTCGGTCAGCCGTTCGCGCTCGACCACGCCCGCTGACTCCAGTTCGCTCAGGCGCTTGGACAGCAGCGCCGGCGACATGCGCGGGACGCCGCGGCGCAACTCGTTGAAACGGGTCGACCCGGCGACCAGCTCTCGCAACAGGACGACGGTCCAACGGGTGCAGAGCACCTCGGCCGCCATCGCGACGGGGCAGAACTGCTTGTAGCTCGCATTGGTCATGACAAGCCTCCTTTCGCTCTCGGGTCCGGACCATGACAGATTCGCACAGTCTCCGGCCAGTTCAGAACCTGTACCGGCCGCGATTCAGTCCGTGAACTGGCGGGCGCGTCGGTCCGGCTGGCAGTCTGCGCCCATGCCGGTTGGCACCGGTAATGACGTGAACTGACTGACATGAAGGGAGAAAGACTATGCCTCTTGTCGATATCGAACTGATCGAAGGTGTCTTCGACGATGACCAGAAGCAACGCATGATCCGCGACGTGACCGAAGCCATGGTCGGCGTCGAGGGCGAGGCCATGCGCGGTGTCACCTGGGTCCGGGTGCAGGAAATCGCCAGCGGCGAATGGGCCATCGGCGGCAAGCCGATGACGGCAGAGGCCGTCAAGGCGGCGCAATCCGAACCCGCCTGAGAAAATCGGAAAGGAGCAGCCATGACCAGCCAACTCGCCAGAGACTTGCAATCCGTGACGCTATACCAGCGTCTCGGAGGTGCAGCCGGCATCCGCCGGATCGTCGACGGGGCCGTCGCGGCGCACATGGACAACCCGTTGATCGGGCACCGGTTCGCGCCCTACGCGGACCAGCCCGAGCGGGTCGAGGAGATCAAGCGGCACACCTGCGATTTCTTCGCCGCCGGTAGTGGCGGCCCCGACAACTACCGCGGCCGCAGCATGGCCGACGCGCATCGCGGCATGGAAATCGAAGCGACCGAGTACGATGCCGCTTGCGACGACATCCTCGGGACGATGAGGGCCCTGCACTATGACGCGCCAACGCGCGGCGAGGTCGGGGAAATCCTCCAGTCCCTGAAACCGGAAATCACGCACGTATGAAGGGTCCGGTCTTGCGGGACCGACTCGCCGAAAGGCAGGAGAGACATGACCAAAGCCATCGAAACCATCGCTTCGAGCGCCCCGATGACCGCCTTGACATGAAGGAGCGCGGCGGCATCGACATCGTGAAGACAGCACAGGGATCGACCGGCATGCACGCCGTGTTCGAGCCCGGCTGGACCTGGGAGACGGACGAGAAGCCGCTCCTCGGTCATCCCGATACCTGTCCGATGCACCACACCGGCTACTGCATGTCCGGGCGGCTGGTCGTGCGGATGGTCGAGAGCGGAGAGGAGACACCGATCAAGAAAGGCGATTTCTTCGAGATCCCGCCGGGTCACGACGCCTATGTCGCGGGCGACGAACGTGTCGAGATGATCCTTTTCGAAGCACCGAGCGCGCAGACGTGATCGCGCCCGCACCTGGCAACGGGCGTTGTCCATGAAGGGCTCCTCCTCTTGTGGAGCCCTTTTCAATCCGTCCAATTCGTGTGTGATTGCATTTGCCTAGCGGCAACAGAGGCCGATGCACTCCATTGATTTGCGGCGCTTGTTAACCGTCGAAACGCAGCATACGCATGACACCCGCCCACGCAGAGGAACCGGTCAAAACCACGCCCCATGTCGTATCAGCGGCTACCTTCTGCCGGGGCCAGTCCTTCATAATCGCCATCGAGGTGAATTCTCAGGTGCGATAGGCCTTTGCGCCGACGATCGGCCCGTGTCGTGGGGCGCGCGTGGGGGCTGCATCGCGCAGAGGGGACGCCGAAACCGGAAACATGAGCCCGGCGATATAGGCCTGATAGAACAGACCTACTGGCGCCATCATCGGGCTTTCTTGCATTGCGTCGCCGGGGTGGTGTGTGAAGAGAGGCTTCATCACGAGCGTCTTTATAACCACGTCGATAGCAAGGAAAATCAGAACCGTGGCGGCGTAGTGGCACATAGCGCACTCCCGTTCGATGCGCTTGAGGGTATTCGCCCAATTACCAAAGCTGCATTGACACGCCCAAGGTAAAGCAACCACCATGCAGGCGTTGCCGGGCTGCAGTACGTGCAACCGGTTCAGCAAGTCGAACCAAATTTTTTTACAAAGAGAAGGTTAGTATGCTTCCCGACCTTAACAACCTTGAAAATTTCACAACCTGGACGACCCTTCTAGGCTCTACCGCCGGCTTTATTGGCGTGCCTGAAGTCACCGCCGTCTTCGCCGCAGATCCGAACGAAGTGACCGTCGGTGAATTTCTTACCCTTCTCGATGCGGCGGATCAGGCGCTGCTTGAGACCGACTTCAGCTTCTTCCAGGTGCTGTTGGCCGATTTGCCGGCGACGATCGAGGACACAATCCCACCTGAGTCCCTGCCGGAAGGTTTCGATCTTCAGGAGCTGATAGACGAGACCGTCGGCCTTCTGGAGGATTTGATTGCGGAGCAGGACAGTGTGCTCTCAACGGGCTTTGCTGACTTGCAAGACTTTCTTGCGGAATTCGATCCGACGATCCTTTTGGCGGATGCGCTGTCGTCGGGATTTGGCTCAGGTGTTCCGATCGACTTTCCGTCTTTCGACGAAATTCTGCCCGAAGGCTGGGCTTCAGGCGACCCGCATCTGTCGACGCTGGACGGGGTGTCCTATGATTTCCAGGCGGCTGGCGAATACGTTCTGCTTCAATCGACCGACGATCAAGGATTTGTCGTTCAGGCCCGCATGATCCCGGTCAACGACAATCTCAGCGTGATCAGCGCGGTCGCCACCGAGATTGACGGCGCGGCCGTGATGATCGACGCAACGGATGCCCAACCGTTGTCGGTTGGGGGGGCAGCCACGGCCCTCTCTGATGGCGGGTCCGTTGTCGTCGGCAATGGCATCGTCGAGCGCGAAGGCGACACATATACGGTGACGCATCCCGGTTCGGACGGCGTGGTGAACGAGGGCGACACGCAGATCATCGTGCAAGTTCGCGATGACCGTGTCGACCTGCTGCTGCGGCCCGCCCAGGAGTTGCTGGGCAATCTCGAAGGTCTGCTGGGGGACGGTGACGGCAATCCCGACAACGACGTGGCCCTGGCCGATGGCACAGTGCTCGCCCGGCCGTTGGCTTTCGGTGACATCTACGGCCAGTTCCGGCAGGATTGGCGCGTCACCACCGAGGCGCAGAGCCTATTCAGCTACGATGCGGGCGAAAGCCTTGATGGCTTCTACATCCCGGATCAACCGTCCGAGGAAGTGACTTTGGACACCCTGGATCCGGCCGCGCGCGCCGATGCCGAGGTAGCTGCGGAGGCGGCAGGTCTTGTCCCAGGCACTGAAGCCTACGAAAATGCCGTGATCGATTTTGCCCAGACCGGGGATATGAGTTTCATCGACTCGGCACTCAATCTTCCGGTCACCGAAGAGGGCACGGCCGCAGATGACATCATGTTCGGCGGTCTGGGCGACGATTACCTGTCCGGGCTCGGTGGCAACGACAGGCTTGAAGGGCGCGATGGGGATGACAGCCTTGTCGGTGGCGAGGGCGACGACGGCCTTCTCGGCAAGGACGGCAACGACATCCTGATCGGCGGTCCCGGCAATGACCGTCTTCCGGCCGGCGCTGGCAATGACACCTCTTACGGCGGCGAAGGCAATGATCGCCTTGGCGGCGGTGATGGCGACGACTATATGGACGGCGGCAACGGCCACGATGGTGGCGGTGCCGGACCCGGGAACGATACCGTGATGGGCGGTGCGGGCAATGACACATTCAATGGTGGCTATGGACGAGATCTGATCGATCTGGGCGACGGCGACGACCGGTCCGGTGCCAGCTTTGCCAATGACACGATGTTCGGCGGTGACGGCAACGATTTGCTGACCGGCGGGCATGGCAATGATGAAATCCATGGCGAGGCGGGCGACGACACGATCAATTCCGGCCTGGGCGAAGACACGGTCAGCGGCGGTGAGGGGGCCGATACCTTCATCTTCAACGCCCTGTTCGGTGGCGGTACGACGGTGATCGAGGATTTCGAGGATGATGTCGATGTCATGCGTGTCACCGGTCTGCGCAACCCCCCTGATCCGTTGGGACGACTCGACATCACGGACACGACTTATGATGGACAAGAGGCAGCGACATTCTCCTACGGCGATCATACAGTGATTGTAGTCGGTGTCAGCGCGTCGGGTCTGACCGAAGCAGACTTCCTGTTCTCGTAGTCCATCAGCAGAGACCAGACGGCGATCAAGTGAGCCGCTGAGGCTCGTTGCCGTCTGGTCATCGGCCTTCCGGTCATCTCGGATTCATCGTGGAAGAACTGAAATAGCCGCTTCCGGGCCAAGTGCTGTGAGGTGACCCTGGATTTGTGGACGCTCTGCCCCCTAACGTTGAGGCGAAGAGGCCGACATGGGGACAAGCAATTACAGCGACGAGTTCAAGAGCGATCCGGTGCATCAGATTACGGTGCGGGGGCATCCGGTTCGGAAGGTCTCCCGGTGTTTAGCCGTGGGCACCTATTCCCTCTACAAGTGGCCGAAGCAGTTCGGGGAACCGGTGACGAAGCTCGGCGTGCATCAGACCCGGATCTACACCTGGGAGCGGCAGGCGCCCGCCGGCATGTCCGGAGTTTTCTCCGGCAAGGCGACCGAGAAGGAAGGCGAGATCGAGAAACTGCACGCCAGGATCGGCCAGTTCGTGATGGAATGCGATTTTTTGGCCAAAGCCTCCGGACGATAGGTATGGCCCCGAGGCGAGAGATGATCGAACCAGGCCAGCCTGCTCTGCCGTTTGTCGAGCCACGGCTGAACATACCCGAGGGCCGCTCGCGACTCCGGATGGGTATTCGCAGTACCGCGCGCGACGATTGCAATCCAACGGTAGAAAGCGTGGCTAACGGGACAGGTGGTCCCGCCGTGTAAAACCGGACGAGGTCAGGCCCAAGGTCCAGAACGTTTGGGCGTCCTGGTGCTAGGAATACGGCTGGCGGACAGCGACGGCCCAGAAGCCTTCGAGCCGTGCCCGCCCTGCGATGCCATCTCTCGAAGCGCCGCCACCCGGTTCTCGGTCGCTGGGTGCGTCGCGAAGAGGCTGTCGTGCTTGTGCGCGTGGAGCGGGTTGATGATGAACATATGGGCTGTCGCTGGATTGCGCTCGGCCGCGTGGTTGTCGATTCGGGCCGCACCGGCTGCTATCTTCTCCAGCGCTGACGCCAGCCAGAGCGGCTGCCCACAGATCTCGGCCCCCGCTTTGTCGGCGGCGTACTCCCGGGTCCGGCTTATCGCCATCTGAACCAGGGCCGCCGCCATCGGGGCGAGGAACATCATTGCCAATGTCCCGATCAGCCCCATCCGCTCTCTCGCGCCGCCGAAGAAAAGCGCGAAGTTGGCCAGCATCGAGATGGCACCGGCGAAGGTTGCGGTAACGGTCATGATCGCCGTGTCGTGGTTGCGGATATGTGCCAGCTCGTGGGCGATAACACCGGCCAGTTCCTCCCGCGTGAGGCTTTGCATCAGACCCGAGGTCACCGCGACGGCAGCGTTCGCGGGATTGCGCCCGGTGGCAAAGGCATTGGGCTGCGGCGTATCGATCAGATAGACTTGGGGCTCGGGCAACCCGGCGTTGCGCGCGAGCTCTGTGGTCAGAGCGTGCAGACCCAGGCGATCACCGTGGGTTACCGGTTGGGCGTTGTGCATCCGCAGGACCATTCGGTCCGAGTTCCACCAGGTAAATGCGTTCATCACCGCCGCGACGCCAAGCGCGATGACGGCGCCACCGTATCCGCCGATCAGGTATCCCACGCCCATGAACAGCGCCGTCATCGCTGCCATCAGCACCGCTGTCTTCACGTAGCCCATCTTCGTCTCCTTGCCTCTGCACGTCCGCGGTCGTGGAGATATGGGGCTTTTCCCAACATACACAAGCAAACTGTCCCGAGCACACGCGCGGACCGGACTTTGGGAATGTGCTCCGATAGCTGTTTTGGGAAGGTCGCACCCATCGGCTATCTAAGCCCTACCGCCTTCGCGGAGAGAACTATGAAAGCTTAAACTACCCTCCACGAAACCGGCAGCAGGCCATCATGTTGCTTGTGCAGTGATGATGGAAGGAGGACGGGGGGCCTCGATCGGAACTGCGGATGTGGACGACAAGTCCTAGGCAGGTTGGGCTTTGCCTATTGGGGCATAGTGGGTGCGGGCGCCACGGTCAGTGTCGATCCTTGGAGTTTGGCTGGACATTTTATCGCGCCGAAAAGGCGGCTTGGATGCTGATTTTGGGACCAGCCCGTGAACTCTTGCGCGGCACATGGTCTTGTACTCAAAAATAGTCTGGATACTTCTCGATGATCTGGTCGAGCTGGGACAGCGTTCCCGACAGATGTTCGCGCACGACGGCTTCGGCGCCGCGATGGTCGTGGGCATCGATCGCGTCAAGGATGCGTCCGTGGCACGAAATGATCGACCCTGATTTTCCCGGATCCGGCAGGTTCAACTTCCGAAGACGATCGATATGTCCGGACCGAGCAGTCACGATGCTCCACAATGTACCAACACCGGCGGCGTCGCACAGGGCGGCGTGAAATTCTTGATCCAAGCGCGAGAACTCCACGAGGTCGTCCGATTCAAGTACGGCGCGCTGAAGGGTAAGGCACGTCCTCGCCTTGGCGATCTTTGCATCCGCACCTTGCCGGATCAGAGCGCGCACAACCTCGAGTTCGATCGACAAGCGGAGAAACTGCGTTTCTTGGGCATGCGCCACGTCGATCTTCGACACCACCGTTTTGGACTGTGGATAGATGACCAGCAGTCCTTCTTCCTCAAGCCGCATCATGGCGTCGCGTACGGGGGTCTGGCTCACGCCATACTGAGCGGCGATCTCGGAGCGCGAGAGGTACGCGCCAGGAGCCAGCTCGAGACTGACGATTCGTTCGCGCAAGGCATCGTGAAGCACGGCGCTGGCAGAGCCACGCTTGATCGTCATGTGTGCAGCAGGGCGCCTGGCCTGCATTTGCCTCTTTATGTCAGTGCTTTCAGCCATTTCCACGCGTCGATTTCGAAGTTTCCTGTTCCAGACAATAAAGCGTCCTTGCCAGATTTACACTAATATATTAGTACATCAATAAGCCGAGGGGGGAGGCCCCCGGTGTCGTCTTAGGGAGGACCTTCATGACCGTTTCCAGAACAGCCGCACTTACCATGTCCGTTTCGATGCTTGCCGGACTTGCCCATGCCGATACGCTGAACATTCAGACGTCGTTCAACGCCGGCGATTTCTCGACCAAGTACATCACCGAGGAATGGCTGCCCAAGATCGAAGAGACGACCGAGGGACGCATTTCGATCGTTCTCACGCCGAATGGCTCCGTGGTTCCGGCACGCGATACGCCCGAGGCCGTCGCGGCGGGCGCGCTCGACGGTGACTTTACATCGGTCAACTACTTCTCCGGCCAAGAGCCCGCCTTTGCCCTGCTGGGCGACCTGATCTCGGGCTACGACACACCCGAGCAGATGATCGGCTTCTGCCAGGATGGCCCCGGCGAGGAAATGATGCAGAAAGCGTCCGACGCGATCACGGGTGGCGAGGTCAAGGTCGTCGCCTGCGGCCCGTACTCTCGCGAAGCTCTGGTCGCCCGCGAGCCGATCCGGACCTTCGAGGACCTGGAAGGCAAGAAGATCCGTTCGCCCGAGGGGCTCGCCGCCGCCGTGTTCCAGGCCGCTGGCGCGTCTCCGGTCGCGATCCCGTTTTCGGAGGTCTTCGGCGCGCTGGAGAAGGGCATCGTCGATGCTGCCGACGCGTCGGCTTACGTGAACAACGACGCGACCGGCCTGCACGACGTTGCACCCTATCCGCTTTATCCAGGCATCCACTCGATGCCTGCAATGCAGTTCACCGTGAACCGCGAGGTCTGGGAAGGTCTCGAGCCGCAGGATCAGGAGGCGCTGCGCACCTGGTGGTATGACGCGATGCGCGCGATGGCCGCCGAAGTCACCAAGCTCGACCGCGAACTGGCCGAGCGCGACGACCAGAAGGACGACATCGAGGTCATCGACTGGGCGCAGGAAGACCGTGACCAGCTGCGCGAAGTTGCCCGCAAGGAGTGGGAGAGCTACGCCCAGAAATCCGAGCTGGCTCAGGAAGCTCTCGAAGCGCACATCGGTTACATGACCGAAATCGGCCTCTTCAAGGAGTAACCGTCTCTCCCGCCGCCGGGGGCGGCGCGATGTGTGCGCCGCCCTCGGGGCTTCTTTCGAACCAATGGGAGGGACCCATGAAACGCCTGCTTGCGGGCTATGCCGATTTGATGGACCGGTTCAGCGTCTTCATCGGGCATGCCTGCTCCACCCTCTTTTTCACGTGCATCGCGGTCTCGGCGCTCGAGGTCGTGCTGCGCTACGGCTTCGACAGCCCGACCGTCTGGTCGACCGAACTGGCCATGACGCTGTGCGCGACCGTCTGGGTCCTTTCGGTCGGATACGTGACCCAGCGCAACCGGCACATTTCCATCACCATGCTTGAACTGCTCGTAAGCCCGCGGGTCTGGCGCTATTTCCGGCTGTTGCAGCTGGCGATCGCCTTCGGCGCCATTCTGGTGCTGTCCATGGCGCTCTGGGGACCAGCCGAAAAGGTCATGGGCCGCATCGAGCATTCCGGCACGGCGTTCAATTCGCCCCAGCCCACGTATCTCAAGGTTCTGATCGTCGTCGGATGCGGTCTCTACCTGGCGCAACTGCTGGCCAACATCATCCGCTGGTTCCAGAAAACCGAGGGAGGCCTGTCCGGTGGGCATTGAACTGATCACTCTCTTGATCGTCGTGGCCCTGTTGGGGCTCATGGCGATCGGCGTGCCATTGGGCATCACCACGCTCTCGGTCTCGCTCGTCACCGCGATCCTGTATTTCGGCGAACGCGCGGGATTTTTCATCGTCGCCGCGAACGTCAGCGAAGTGCTGCACAAATACGAGCTTATCGCGGTGCCGTTCTTCGTCTTCATGGCGAACGTTCTCGAACGATCGGGGATCGCGAAGTCGCTGTTTGACTCGATGGCCATCGCCGGTGGCCGGTTCCGCGGATCGGTCGGCGTGCAGACCTGCATCGTGGCGGTGCTGCTGGCGGCGATGTCGGGCATCATGGGCGGCGAGATCGTCATGCTGGGGCTGATCGCTTTGCCGCAGATGCTGCGCCTGGGCTACGACAAGAAACTGTCGATCGGGATCATCTGCGCTGCCGGCGCCCTGGCGACGCTCATTCCGCCATCGGTCGTGCTCATCGTCTACGGGCTGGCCGCGCAGGTCTCGATCACCAAGCTCTTCGCGGCGTCTGCGGTGCCGGGCATGCTTCTCGCCTCGCTCTACATCACCTACATCCTGGTGCGTGTGCGGCTGAACCCGGCGATGGCGCCGATCTACGATATTCCCGAGACCGGCCTGCCGTTCCTCCAGCGCCTGAAATACCTCAAGGGTGTCGCCCTGCCGGGTGCGCTGATCTTCACCGTTCTCGGTGTGATCTATTCCGGCATCGCCACCGTGACAGAGGCCGCCGCCATCGGCGCGGTCGGCGCCCTGGTCGTGGCCGGCGTTCGCAAGGAACTCAACTGGACGATGGCGCGCGACGCAATGCGCCAGACCGTGCTCACGGTTGGGTCGATCATCTGGCTGGTGCTCGGTGCCGTGTCGCTGATCGGGATCTACAACCGGATCGGCGGAGGCGACTTCCTGCGCGGAATTCTGTCCGGACTCGACATGCCGCCTCTGATGATCGTGCTTGTGATGATGCTGATCGTGATGCTGCTTGGCACGTTCCTGGAATGGATCGCGATCATCTTCATCACCGTGCCGATCTTCGCGCCGGTGGTGATCGAACTTGGCTTCGACCCGATCTGGTTCGGCGTTCTCTTTGCCATGAACATCCAGATCTACTACCTGTCGCCACCCTTCGGTCCGGCCTGTTTCTTCTTGAAATCAGTGGCGCCGAAAGGGGTCGAGCTTCAGGACATCTTCGTTGCCGTGCTGCCGTTCATCGGCCTGCAGATCATCGGCCTCGCCCTCGTGCTGTTCTTCCCGGACATCGCGCTGTGGCTGCCCAACCTGCTCGACTAAGGAGACACCTTTCATGTCCCAAGACGACGACAAGGACCTGACCCGTCAGGATGAAGAGATCGACGCGGCCCATTTCGCGGCTGAAGAGATCAAGGACAAGCATGATTTCGGCAACTGGCCCGACGTGGTCGGGCTGGCCTTCGCGGCCGCCGTGATCTGGTACAGCTTCAGCTTCACGGGGTGATCCTATGACGAAGAAAACGCCAAGCGACCTGCGCTCGGCGCGGTGGTTCGCGCCCGACGATCTGCGCAGCTTCGGCCACCGGTCGCGCATGATGCAGCTCGGCTACGACGAAGAGGACTTTCGCGACAAGCCGGTGATCGGGGTGCTCAACACCTGGTCTGAGCTCAACACCTGCCATTCGCATTTTCGCGAGAGGGTGAAGGACGTGAAACGCGGCATCGCCCAGGCCGGCGGTTTCGGAGTCGAGATGCCGTCCCTTTCGGTCGATGAAAGCTTCACCAAGCCCAGCTCGATGCTCTACCGCAACTTGCTGGCGATGGAGACCGAGGAGATGATCCGCTCGCATCCGCTCGACGGGGTCGTGCTGATGGGCGGCTGCGACAAGACCACGCCGGGCCTGGTTATGGGCGCGATCAGCGCAGGCGTACCGATGATCTACCTGCCCGCCGGGCCGATGCTGCGCGGCAACTACGCCGGCAAGATTCTCGGCTCCGGCTCGGATGCCTGGAAATACTGGGACGAACGCCGTGCAGGAAACATTTCGGACGAGGAATGGCTGGGCGTTCAGGGCGGAATCGCCCGTTCGGCCGGGACCTGCATGACGATGGGCACGGCCTCGACCATGACGGCCATTGCCGATGCGATGGGGCTGACGCTGCCGGGCGCTTCGTCCATCCCCGCGGTGGACAGCGGCCACCAGCGCATGTCGGCCGCTTGCGGGCGCCGCATCGTCGAGATGGTGTGGGAAGACCTGACCCCGGACCGCATCGTGACACCTGCGTCCTGCCGAAATGCTGCCGTCGTTGCGATGGCGACGGGCTGCTCGACCAACGCCGTGGTCCATCTTATCGCCATGGCGCGGCGCGCGGGTGTGCCGCTTGCGCTGGACGACCTGGATGCCTTGGGTCGGACCACTCCGCTGATCGCCAACGTCCGGCCGGCGGGCAAGGATTACCTGATGGAGGATTTCTACTACGCCGGCGGTCTTCGCGCCTTGATGAAGCAGATCGAGTCGATGCTCGAGACGTCCGCGCTGACGGTCACCGGCAAGTCGATGGCCGAAAATCTTCAAGGTGCAGAGGTTTACAACGACGACGTGATCCGGCCCTTGTCGAACCCGGTCTATCACGAAGGCTCGCTCGCGGTGCTCAAGGGCAACCTGTGTCCCTCTGGCGCGGTGATTAAGCCCGCTGCCTGCGATCCGCGGTTTTACCAGCACGAAGGACCCGCGATCGTCTTCGACAGCTACCCCGAAATGAAGAAGGCCGTCGATGACGAGACCCTCGACATCACGCCCGATCACGTGATGGTTCTGCGCAACGCCGGACCGCAGGGCGGACCGGGCTTCCCCGAATGGGGCATGTTGCCGATCCCGAAGGCGCTTATCAAGCAGGGGCATCGCGACATGCTGCGGATCTCCGACGCGCGCATGTCGGGCACATCCTACGGGGCCTGCGTCCTGCATGTGACGCCGGAAAGCCACGTGGGCGGACCGCTCGCGCTGTTGAAAACCGGCGACACCGTGCGGCTCGATCTCGCGGACCGGCGGCTCGACATGCTCGTGGACGAGTCCGAACTCGAGGCACGCCGGGCGGCCCTGGCGCCGCCGCCGCCGCGGTACGAACGCGGCTACGGCTACATGTTTCTCAAACACGTCACCCAGGCGGATGAAGGCTGCGACTTCGACTTCCTGCAATCCGATTTCGGCCGCGCGGCGGGCGAACCCGACATTTTCTGAGGCACACAATGACCGACTACATACTCTCCGAAGTGACGCTCGCGCGGTACAAACGCATCTCGACCGCTTCGATCGCCACGCAGCTCTACAAAAGAGGGCTTCGCAACCAGTTCATTCAAGGCGTTCGACCGGTGTCGAAGAAGGCCGAGAACATGGTCGGCCAGGCCTTCACCCTGCGCTACCTGCCGGCGCGCGAGGATCGCAACACGCTCGACGTGTTCCGCAACCCGGACCACCCGCAGCGCGTCGCTGTGGAAACCTGCCCGCCGGGCCAGATCCTCGTGATGGATGCGCGCGGCGATGCCTCCGCCGCGACAGCGGGGTCGATCCTGATCACGCGTCTGCAGGTGCGAGGATGCGCCGGCGTGGTCTCTGACGGCGGGTTCCGCGATTTCGAAGGCATCGGAGAACTCGACATGCCCGCCTATTGCGCGGGGCCGTCGGCGCCGACGAACCTGACGAAACACGAGGCCATGGAACGCAACATTCCCGTCGCCTGCGGGGGAGTCGCCGTGTTTCCGGGCGACGTGCTGGTGGGCGACGGCGACGGCGTCATGGTCATCCCCGCGCATCTTGCCGACGAGATCGCCGAGGTCTGTTCGGGCATGGAGAGCTTCGAGGCTTTCGTGCTCGAGGAGGTGCTCGCCGGCACTCCGATCATCGGTCTCTATCCCTGCACAAAGGAAGAGAACCAGAAGAAATTCGAAAACTGGCAGCGCGAACGCGGCCAGTGAGGAGAACGACATGACTTACCTCCCGCATGGAAAACATTTGATCGCCGGGGCATGGACGGGTTCGGACGATACCTTCGCCTCTCAGCCCGTCACGGGCGATCGGCTGACCGTGTCATCGGGTGGCGCGACCGAAGTCGACCGGGCCTGCCAGGCGGCCGAAGACGCGTTTCTCACCTACGGGTGGACCACGCGCGAGGCGCGGGCCGTCTTTCTTGAAACGATCGCCGAAGAGATCGACGCACGCGGCGACGACATCACGCGGCTTGGCTGCGCCGAGACCGGACTGCCCGAGGCGCGCCTGAAAGGCGAACGCGGTCGCACCACCGGTCAGCTGCGCATGTTCGCGGATCACATCCGGAAAGGCGATTACCTCGATCGCCGCCACGATGAAGCGCTGCCCGACCGCCAGCCGTTGCCGCGCCCCGACCTCAAGATGGTGCAGCGGCCCATCGGGCCGGTCGCCGTCTTCGGCGCATCGAACTTCCCTCTGGCCTTTTCGACCGCCGGAGGTGACACGGCCGCGGCGCTCGCCGCGGGCTGCCCGGTCGTGGTCAAGGGCCATCCGGCACATCCCGCCACGGGCGAGATCGTCGCTGACGCCATCGCGGCCGCAATTGCGCGCACCGGCATGCCGTCGGGCACCTTCTCTCTGATCCAGGGGACGTCACACGAACTCGGCGGCGCGCTTGTGCGGCACCCGCTAATCCGGGCCGTGGGCTTTACCGGATCGCTCGGCGCGGGACGCGCGCTGTTCGACCTTTGCGCGGCGCGGCCCGAACCGATCCCGTTCTTCGGAGAGCTCGGCTCGATCAACCCTGTCTTTGTCATGCCCGAGGCGCTGGCCCAACGTGGCGCCGAGCTGGGGACTGCCTGGGCGGGTTCGCTGACAATGGGCGTGGGGCAGTTCTGCACCAATCCCGGCGTCGTGGTCATTCCGGATGGTGAGGCCGTCACGACATTTACCGAGGCCGCGGCCAAAGCCCTCGCAGACGTCGGAGAGAGCGTGATGCTGACAGAGGGCATCGCGGAAGCTTATCGCCGCGGCGTGGCCGAGGTGGCTGGCAAAGATGGCGTTCAGGAACTGCTGCGCGGCACGTGCGACCGCCGCAAAGCCGCGCCCGCAATCTACAAGGTCAGCGCCGAGGACTGGTTGGCGAACGAGGCGCTTTCCGAAGAGGTGTTCGGACCGTTCGGCATCGTCGTCACGACCTCGGGACCCGAGCAGATGCTCGAGGTCGCGCGAAACCTCAAGGGTCAGTTGACCGTGACGCTGCAGATAGACGATGCCGATATGGAGGTCGCGAAGCGCTTCGTCCCCGTTTTGGAACGCAAAGCGGGCCGCGTGCTGGTCAACGGATTTCCGACCGGGGTCGAGGTCGCCGATGCCATGGTGCATGGCGGACCATATCCGGCCTCCACGAACTTCGGCGCGACCTCCGTCGGCACTATGGCAATCCGCCGCTTTCTGCGTCCCGTGTGTTACCAGAATATGCCGAACCAGCTGTTGTCGAAGGACCTTGCCTAAACGCCATGGTGTTCGGCAGGGCGGTTGTGATGTGAAACGCGGGAGCTTCCCGGGCAAGCATACTCGAAGGTCTTGCTGCCCGGAGCGCGTCGTCTCCGATTACGTCACCCCCCGAACGCCTCTCTAGACATGGCCTCCAGCGCAGCATCCCGGATGTCCATCAACTGTTCCAGCATCTCCAGATAGGCGCGGCGCTCGGATCGACACAGGCGCTTGAAGCGTTCAACCACGGGCTGCAGCCCCTTCATGTAGATCTGCGCTCGGGAAAGGCCTTGGTCGTGCCTGACATCCCAGAGAGCTCCAAGTCTCCGGCAAAACTCCATCATCGCGGCGCGCGTCAGCAGGTGTGGGTCGATCCCGGTGGCCCTGGAAAAGGCAGGGATCCGCTCTACCGGCATGCGCATCTCGCCGGACTTCAGCATGGAGACCACGTTCGGGCGCTCGAAGCCGATCTCGTTGGCGATCTCGCGCTGGGTCTTGCCGCTGGCATCGATGGCTTCTGCGATCAGGCGGGCGGTGGGGCTGTCAGTCATGTCGTACCTCTTCATCTTGTTGCTTGTGCAGTGATGATAGAAGGAGGGCAGGGGTCCTTGATCGGACCTGGGGCTGCGGACGACAAGTCCTAGGGAGGACGGACGTTGCTTCCGGGGGCATGTAGGGTGCGGGCCGTAGGGTCAGCGTCGATCCTTGGAGCCCGCGTTTGTGGGCACCTTCTGCCTTCGTCTGCCTCGGCCCGTTATCTATGCCGGCATCTTCAGAGACGTGCCGGGAAAGCTGTAGGTTTTCAGCTGAAAAGAAGGCTGCCATGCAACAGCAAACCTCTGAGGTTCGTCACGGCCTCATCGCTCGAATTGGTACTTTCCAGAGCTTGGCGGCTTTCCAACGCTTTAAAAATCAGTGTCGACCTGCTCACTTGCCCGATCGCACGGGTCTGAAGATACACGGAACAAGCACGGGATCCGTTGACTTCGCGTCGATCTCGATCAGATCGAACGTCCTGTCCAGCATCGTTTCGAAATCTTGCTGCATCATGCCGACGTTCCCGGGCAGGAATTCTCCGAACGGATCCCAGTCGAAACATCCGAAGCGGATCAGGTTCGACTTTGCCGGCGCCTGATTCCGATACCAACGCATCGCCCCTTCGAGCGAGATCGTCGAATTGATGAACAGTCCGGCCGGTCCCATGATTTTGCATGACATCAGGGCGTTCTCTGAATTTTCCGCGGAATACCCCAGCGCCAGAACCGTCGCCTTCTCCGGATCGATCCCACGGCTTTTCTGCGCATCGATGAAGCCGCGCAGGCGTTCTGCCGTGTTGTGATCGCTGAGCCGTCCGCCAACGAAGGTCAGCGGCCCCTGCCAGGCGAGATCCTCCTGGCACCTGTCCAGCAACACGCGGGTAAGTTCCATGGCACCCGCATAGTTGTCTGAGATCACCGAAGGCGCACCTGCGCCGGGCAGGTCGAGGTTGATTGACCGGACCCCGGCCGCCTGGCAGATCTGTGTAATGCGCTCGGGGTCGGTGGCACCCGTCGCGATCAGAGTTTCGACCTGGTAGGAAATCAGCTCTTTCGCGGCCTCGACCTCCAGCGCCGGGTCACGCTGGGTGCAGGTGACGACCGGGAACAGACCTTGCGCACGGGCGCGAGCCTCGAAATGTTCTGCGATGGCGCCGAAGTAGCGGTTGTCGTATTTCGGGATGATCATGCCGATGATGTTCGACCGCGCCCGTCGGAGGACGCTGGCCTGGATATTCGTCGTGTATCCCCGCTCTTCTGCGATCCGCGAGATCCGGTCGGCCAGCTTCACGCTGATTCGACGTTTTTTCCACGTGCCGTTGAGAACAGAACTGACGGCGCTGGGCGATGTGCCCGCGAGGGTGGCGATGTCGTAAATCGTTGGCCGCTTTGAGACTTCGCCGCTGTCGTCTGCCACCGTCAGTGCCTCGCTCTGCTGTCCGTCATCGAAAGTCTTGACAGGAAAATCCGTCGCTGACAATGTTTGCTCAATCGATTGTGCAGACTTGCGCAATCGATCGTGCATGTGAAAGTCGCGCTTGGAGGAGGGCGGCGGGCAGATCCGTGATCCGAACCGGGCAGGGCGCGCCGGCATCAGAGCTGCGCCTGGCCCGACGTCGACTTTCAACGCATCAACAATGTGGAGGAAAAACGCATGACCAAGACAACTCTTATGGCCGCTGCATCCGCGATGGGCCTCGGCTGCTTCGCAGTGCCTGCTTTCGCGCAGGACGCGGCAACTGTCGCCTTCCTGATGCCCGACCAGGCATCGACCCGGTACGAGGAACACGACTGGCCCGGCTTCCAGGCCGCCATGGGCGAGCTTTGCCCCGACTGCACCCTGATCTATCAGAACGGCAATGCCGACGTTGCGCTGCAGCAGCAACAGTTCAATTCGGTGATCGCGCAGGGCGCGTCGATCATCGTGCTGGATCCGGTGGATTCCTCCGCGGCGGCGGCGCTGGTGCAGATCGCGCAGTCGCAGGACGTCAAGGTCATCGCATACGACCGCCCCGTTCCGGACGTCCCGGCGGATTACTACGTGTCGTTCGACAACGAGGGCATCGGCTATGCCATCGCCCAGTCGCTGGTCGAGTATCTGCAGGCTGAGGGCGTTCCGGAAGGCTCCGGCGTGCTGCAGATCAACGGCTCGCCGACCGATGCCGCAGCCGGTCTCATCCGGGATGGCATCGACCAGTCGCTGGACGCTTCCCAATACGAGACCCTGTCGGAATTCGACACGCCAGACTGGGCCCCGCCGCGAGCTCAGGAATGGGCGGCGGGCCAGATCACCCGGTTCGGAGATCAGATCACAGGCATCGTCGCCGCCAACGACGGCACCGCCGGCGGCGCCATCGCCGCACTGAAGGCCGCGGGCGTAGAGCCGATCCCGCCGGTGACAGGCAACGACGCCACCATCGCGGCGCTTCAGCGCATCATCGCGGGCGACCAGTACAACACGATCTCGAAGCCGTCGGAAATCGTGGCGAAAGCCGCGGCAGAAGTCGCAGCGACTTTCCTCAAGGGCGAAACCCCGGAGGCCAAGACCACGCTCTACGACACGCCCTCCGAGCTTTTCGTCCCTGCGGTCGTGACTCGCGACAACATCAAGGCGGAAATCTTCGACACCGGGATCCAGACCACGGACGAGGTCTGCACGTCCGAATATGTCGACGCCTGCCGTGAACTCGGGCTCATCGACTGACGAGGATCGGCGCGGCGACCTCGATCGCCGCGCCGAAACGCCTTTGGGAGGAGGATTTCAGGAATGAACCGGGCCAGTCAGAGCCGCGATAACGGAGAGCTCATTCTCCGGCTGCGCGGCATTTCCAAGCAATTCGGTGCGGTGACCGCGCTGGAAGATATCCAGCTCGACGTGCACGCGGGCGAAGTCGTGGCGCTTGTCGGGGACAACGGTGCGGGCAAGTCCACGCTGGTCAAGACGCTGGCCGGGGTACACCAGCCCACCGCAGGAACCATCGAGTATCTCGGCAAACCGGTCACGCTCGACACGCCGGGCAAGGCGCTCGAGATGGGCATCGCCACGGTGTTCCAGGATCTGTCGCTCTGCGAAAACCTCGACGTGGTGGCCAACCTGTTCCTCGGTCACGAGTTGAACCCCTGGCGCCTGGACGAAGTGCAGATGGAGGTCCGCGCCTGGACGCTGCTGCAGGAACTCGCCGCCCGCATCCCGTCGGTCCGCGAACCCATCGCCTCGCTTTCGGGCGGACAGCGGCAGACGGTTGCCATCGCGCGTTCACTGCTGCTTGACCCGCAGATCATCATGCTGGACGAACCGACCGCGGCGCTGGGTGTCGCGCAGACGGCCGAGGTGCTCAACCTGATCGAACGGGTGCGTGAGCGCGGTCACGGCGTGATCCTGATCTCGCACAACATGGAAGACGTCCGCGCCGTCGCCGACCGCATCGTCGTGCTGCGCCTTGGCCGCAACAACGGCGTCTTCACGCCAGAAAACACCCATGAGGAACTTGTCGCCGCAATCACCGGCGCCACCGAGAATTCGGTATCGCGCCGCTCCGCGCGCAAGCTCGAAACGCAGGGGGAATGACATGACCCAAGACACCAAATCCCCCACCGCCCAGTTGGACCGAGCCGACACGCGCGTCCGTCACGACGAGGGCATCTCGGGCGAGATCCGCGCTTTCATCGACCGGGTGCGGTCGGGCGATCTCGGCATGTTGCCGGTGATCGTCGGGCTTCTGCTGATTTCCACCGTTTTCAGCACGCTGAACCCGGTCTTCCTCGCGCCCAACAACCTCGTGAACCTGCTCTTCGATGCGGCCGCGGTCGGCTTCATCTCTCTCGGCGTGGTCTGCGTGCTACTGTTGGGCGAGATCGACCTGTCCATCGGATCGATGAGCGGCCTAGCTTCCGCCGTGATCGGCGTGCTCTGGGTCAACACCGGACTGCCGCTGCCGCTGGCCATCGCCGGTGCCTTGCTGGCCGGCGCGTTGACCGGCTTCGTCTACGGCAGCCTGCGCAACCGTTTCGAGATGCCGAGCTTCGTGGCCACCCTTGCCGGTCTTCTGGCGCTTCTGGGGATGCAGCTTTACATTCTCGGTCCAACCGGGTCGATCAACCTGCCGTTCACCTCGGGCCTCGTGCGCTTTGGCCAGATCATGATCATCCCGGCCTGGCTGTCCTATGTTTTGGCACTCGTGCCCGGCGCGATAATCATCTTCGGCGGCCTCAAGACCATTCAGCAGCGCAGCGCCGCCAACCTGTCGTCGGGTGGAATGACGGTGGTCCTGGTGAAGGCGGCCATCCTGACCGCGGCCCTGCTCTTCATCGTGTTCTATCTCGAACAGGGGCGCGGCGTGCCGTGGATGTTCGGTGTCTTCGTGCTCTTCGTGGTGATCCTCGACTACGCGCTGACCCGGACGCAATGGGGCCGGTCGATGTTCGCGGTCGGCGGCAATGCCGAGGCGGCCCGGCGGGCGGGCATCAACGTGCGGCGCATCCGCTTGTCGGCCTTCGTCCTGTGTTCGACCTTTGCGGCACTCGGTGGCGTGTTCTCTGCCGCGCGGCTTGCCTCGGCCAGCCAGCAGGCGGGCACCGGAGACGTGAATCTCAACGCCATCGCCGCGGCGGTCATCGGCGGCACGTCGCTTTTCGGCGGACGCGGGTCTGCATGGTCCGCGCTGCTGGGCGTGCTGGTCATCATGGCGATCTCGAATGGCCTGACTTTGCTCAATCTCAGCTCGTCGCTGCGCTACATGATCACCGGCGCCGTGCTTGCCATCGCCGTCATCGTCGACTCGCTTGCGCGCCGCTCGCGTGCCAGCCACGGCCGCGCCTGAACCGGAAAGGGAGGAAACCCAATGGCACAATCGCTTGCAGGCAAGACCGCCGCCATCACCGGCGCCGCCTCGGGCATCGGTCTCGAATGTGCGCGGGCGTTGCTGGAGCAGGGCTGCACCGTGGTTCTGATCGACCGCGCCGAAGACCGGCTGACCGCGCTTTGCGACGAGTTGGGACAGAACGCTCATCCGCTTGTGCTCGATCTCTTCGACGGGGCGGCGGTGTCGGACATGGTGCCTCGGATCGAGGCGTTGGCCGGCCCTCTGGACATCTTCCACGCCAACGCGGGCGCCTATGTCGGCGGCCCGGCGGCAGAGGGCGATCCGGACGTCTGGGACAAGGTCCTGACGCTCAACATCAACGCCGCCTTCCGCTGCGTGCGGGCCGTTCTGCCCGGGATGATCGAACGAAAATCCGGCGACGTGATCTTCACCAGCTCGGTCGCGGGCGTCACACCCGTCGTATGGGAGCCGATCTACACCGCTTCCAAATATGCGGTGCAAGCGTTCCTGCACGCGACGCGGCGGCAGGTCAGCGAACACGGCATCCGCATGGGCGCCGTTCTTCCCGGCCCCGTGGTGACCGCGCTCCTCGACGACTGGCCCAAGGCCAAGATGGAAGAGGCGCTGGCCAACGGGTCGCTCATGCAGCCACGCGAGGTTGCCGAGGCCGTCGTCTTCATGCTGACCCGGCCGCCCGGCGTCGTGATCCGGGATCTCGTGATCCTGCCCAACAGCGTCGATCTGTGATCGCCACACCGCGACAGGAGGAACGACATGACCGAAAAGGCTGAAGGTTATCTCATCGGGATCGACGTGGGCACCGGCAGCGCCCGTGCCGGGGTGTTCACCGCAACGGGCCGGATGGTTGGTACGGACAAATGCGCCATCGCGATCCACCGCGAAGGTGGCGTGATCGTGGAGCAGTCTGGCGAAGACATCTGGCAAGCAGTCGTCCGGGCCGTACGCGGCGCGGTGGCGGACGCGGGGGTTGCGCCTGAGCAGGTCCGCGGCATCGGGGTCGACGCGACCTGTTCGCTGGTCGTGCTCGGCGCGGACAGGGAGCCGCTCCCGGTTGGGGACCCGTCTCATCCGGAGCGCAATGTCATCGTCTGGATGGACCATCGCGCCGTGGATCAGGCGGAGCGCATCAACACCATCGGTCACCGCGTGCTCGACTACGTCGGGGGCCGCATCTCGCCCGAGATGGAAACCCCCAAGCTTCTGTGGCTCAAGGAGAACCGGCCTGACGTATACGCCCGGGCCTGGCAGTTCATGGACCTGACGGACTTCCTGACATGGCGGGCGACCGGCGATCTGTCCCGGTCGATCTGCACCGTGACATGTAAGTGGACCTACATGGCACACGAAAGGTCGTGGGACCGAAGCTATTTCGAGGCAATCGGCCTGGCTGATCTGGCAGATGACGGATTTCAAAGAATTGGAAAGACGGTCGTCGATCCCGGCGCTACATTGGGAACGGGGCTGACTGAAGACGCGGCGGATGCGCTCGGACTTCGATCCGGCACGGCTGTCGCTGCCGGGCTGATCGATGCCCATGCCGGCGGCATCGGCTCGGTCGGAGCGCGGGACGGTGGCGGTGCGGAAGCCAATCTTGCCTATGTCTTCGGGACATCCTCCTGCACCATGACCACAACGCGTGAACCAGTCTTCGTTCCGGGAGTCTGGGGGCCGTACTTTTCCGCGATGATACCAGGTATGTGGCTCAATGAAGGCGGACAGTCGGCCGCCGGCGCCGCGATCGATCATTTGATCGAATTCCACCCCATTTACGCCGAGGCGCATGCGGAAGCATCGCGGGACAATCAATCGCTTCCGGCCTGGCTGGCGCAACGGGCTGAAATGAAGCTCTCCGGGGACCGCAACGTCGCCCGTCTGGCCGGGGGGCTTTACGTCGTGCCGGAATTCCTGGGTAATCGAGCGCCCTATGCCGATCCGCACACGCGAGCCGTGATCGCGGGCCTGGGCATGGAAAGAGACCTCGACAGTCTTCTGGCCCTCTACATAGCTGGACTGTGCGGGATCGGTTACGGCCTGCGCCAGATCCTTCACGCCCAGGCCGAAAAAGGCGCGAAGGTCGACCGTGTGGTTCTGAGCGGTGGCGCCGGGAAGAGTGACCTCGTGCGACAACTCCTGGCCGACGCGGCCGGGGTCGAACTGTCGATCCCGGCCGCCGAAGAGCCTGTGCTTCTCGGATCGGCGATTCTTGGCAGCATGGCTGCCGGAATTCACGAGGATATCGAGACCGCGATGGGAGAAATGTCCGCCTTTGCCAAGGTGTTCCGCCCGCAAGTAGGCGACGTCAGAGCCCTCCATGAAAAACGGTATCAAGTGTTCAAGAAATTCCAGTCCGCCGCTCGCCAAGCCGCAAAACTTCAGGAGCTTGATTGAATCGCCCCGGGTTTACCGGAGAGTGAAATTCTCGAAGGATGAGCCCTATGACGAAGAGGCGAAGGCCGCGGGGTTGAACATCATCTCATGGTCGCTCGAGCGCTCTGGCCCTCTCGCGGGGGGCGGCGGCTGGTATTTCCAGTCGGTGAATAACGCGATCGGCAGCGACGGCGACTACCTGCGCGTGCTCGATGTGCTGGCTCAGGATGTCGGGATCGTCGGCATGTTCTCGGACTGACCTGCGACGGTGACCTTCTACGCAAATTGCATGGATCTTTGACGCAATTCCCTGCGGCGGGCATGGCTTGCCGCGGGATCAAATCCGGTGCATGACGAAATCCGGCACGATGCCGGACGTCTCGATTGCCTCGCCAACGTCAAGCCCCGACAGCGATCCGTCCGCGGTCACGAGCGCCGTAGCAAAGCCCATATGCGCGCCGCCGAGAATGTCCGTGTGCAGCGTGTCGCCGACCATCAGCACCCGCGAGGGCTTACTGGCAAGGCGCGCGAGGGCAAGGTCGAAGATTCCGGGGAACGGCTTGCCGACGAACTCTGGCGTGACGCCGGCCTCATCGACGAGCCGATGCGCAAAATAGCCTGGCTCTTGCGTCAGACCGCCTTCGCGCGGCGCGACCAGGTCAGGGTTTCCGATGCAGACCGGGCGCGGGTGCGCACGCAATGAAGCAGTTAGAAGCGCTTGCCGCGCCTCGGTCCAGCCGTCCGCTCCGATCAGCAGAAAGCCTTCGGCCCGGTCGTATTCCTCGCGGAAGTCCCCGAGATAGACGATGTCGAAATCAAGCAGTTCGTCGTCCCCGGGCTCTTGCGTGAGCATAACGCCCCAGCGGCGCGGCGGCGCCGTGGCCAGTTCCGCGAGCAGTGCCTCGCGGCTGGTCACAACCTCGGCAGGTGAGAAATCGAACCCGAGCTTTGCATAGCGGTGCATCATGCGCCGCTTGGGATAGCCGGCCGAGTTCGAGACGACCATCAGCGGCTTGCCCTGTTCCCGAAGGTTCGCGATGCGCTTGGCCGCACCCGGAATCGGCGTCTCGCCCACGTTCAGCACGCCATAGGCATCAAGCAGGATCAGGTCGAATTCGGCGGCGATCTCACCCAGGTTCCCGACTGCATGACATCTCTGCGGGAACCGCGCCTCGGGAAGGCGCGGGCGCACCCGTTGATAAGCCTCGAAGGCGCGCGCCGGGTCGGTCGCGGTCAGGACGCTCACAGGATACGGCGCCGCAGGAAGGCCGAGACCACCTCTCCGAGGATGACAAGCACGAGGATGGCCAGCAGGACCGTCGCCGCCTCTGGCCAGTTGAACGTGTCGATCGCGCCCTGAAGGATGATGCCGATGCCACCCGCGCCGACGAGACCGAGCACGGTCGACTCGCGCAGGTTGATGTCCCAGCGCAGGATCGCCACCGCCCAGAACGTCGGCATCACCTGCGGCACGATAGCGTAGGCGATGACCTTGAAGCGCGACGCACCGGTGGCCTCGAGCGCCTCGACGGGGCGCTTGTCGATCTCCTCGATCGCTTCGCCGAGCAATTTGCCGATGAAGCCGATCGAGCGGAACATGATCGCGATAATGCCCGCGACGACACCGGGACCGAAGATCGCGACGAAGAGCAGCGCCCAGATGATGGTGTTGACCGACCGCGAGGTCACGAGGATCAGCCGCCCGAGCCAGAGCGTCGCGCGGTTGGGCGTGGTGTTCTGCGCGGCGAGATAGGCGACTGGCAAAGACATCAGCACCGCGAAGGCGGTGGCGAAGGTCGCGATGTTCACCGTCTCCCACAGCACCCTAAGGATCGTGGCGAGGTTGGTGGCATCGGGGGGATACATCCGCTCGAACAAATCGCCCATCTGGCTCGGCGCGTCCCAGACCCAGGCCCAAACCACCTCAATCGAGGTGATCGACCATGCAATTGCCAGCGCGCAGACCGCGAATATCGAGAAGCGCTGCCATTTCTGTTTGGACGAAAAGCGGCTCCAGTCCTCGCGCCCGAACTGTTCGGAAATGCTTGTCATCCGATGCGCTTCCTGATCATGCCGCTGATACCTTCCGAGATGAGGATCACGCCCACGATCACGATGGTGATGGCGAGGGCGAAGTCGTAGTCATAGCGCCCGAAGGCGTTAGCGAGGGTGGCGCCGATGCCGCCTGCACCGACGATGCCGACGACCGCCGAGGCGCGCAGGTTGCTGTCGAGCTGGTAGATCGTCAGGCCAATTTGGCGCGGCATGATCTGCGGGAAGATCGCGTAGAAGATGGTCGAAAAAAATGGTGCCCCGGCGGCCTTCATGGCCTCGACCTGGCCGAAGTCGATCTCCTCGATCCGCTCGGCCAGCATCTTGGCGACGAAGCCGATGGAATAGACCACCAGTGTCAGCACGCCCGCGAACGGGCCGAATCCAACGGCCTTCACGAAGATGATCGCGACGATCACCGGATGGAAGCTGCGCGCAACGATGATGATGAAGCGCCCAAGATAGTAAATTGGCAACGGAGCCACGTTGCGTGCGGCCATGAAGGCGATGGGAATCGACAGGAGCACCCCGCCGGTGGTGGCGAGTATGGCGATCTTGAGGCTCTCGAGAAAGCCGTCGATCAGGAGGCCGCTGCGCTCGAAGCTCGGTGGGAAAGCCCCGCCGAAGATGCGCCCCGCGCGGCCGAACCCGTCCGCGACGCGGGCCCAGTCGATGGGCATGGTCGCACCGACCCAGAGGAAGTAGCCGAGCGCGCCGAGATACACCGCCCAGCGGATCGCGGGGTTCGCGATGAAAGGTGGCTTTTGCCAGGTGTCGCGCGCCTCGCTCATGACGCCGCCTTCAGGTCTTCGCTGCGGTCGGCATGCGGGCTGCCGGAATAGATACTGTCCATCGCTTCCTGGTCGAGGCTGGCAGGTTTGTCGTCGAAGATGATCCGGCCGTAACGCATACCGACGATCCGGTCGGTGTATTCCTTGGCCTCGGTCACGTTATGGATGTTGATGAGCACCGGCAGCTTCAGCTCTCCGGCGAGGTCACGCAGCAGTCCCATGATCTGCTCGGAGGTCTTGGGGTCGAGCGAAGCGGTCGGCTCGTCGGCCAGCAGGATCTCGGGATCCTGCATCAGCGCGCGCACGACGCCCACCCGCTGGCGCTCGCCGCCCGAGAGTTGGTCTGCGCGGGTATTGGCGTATTGGGCGATGCCAACCCGCTCCATCAACTCGTAGGCGCGGCGGATGTCCTCTTTTGGATAACGCCGCATGATCGCCGCCCAGGTCGAGATGTAACCGAGCCGCCCTGACTGGACGTTCTCCATCACCGTGAGGCGGTCGACGAGGTTGAAACCCTGAAAGACCATGCCGATCTTGCGCCGCGCCGCGCGCAGGTTCCCGCCACGCAGCTTCGTCAGTTCGGTGCCGTTGAGCTCGATCGAGCCCGAGGTGGGCTCCACCAGCCGGTTGATGCAGCGCAAGAGAGTCGACTTGCCCGCACCAGACGAGCCGATGATGGACACGACGCTTTCGCCCTCGATGGTCAGGTCGAGGTTCTTCAGGACCGGGTCGCCGCTGCCGTAGCGTTTGACGAGGTCGGTGATCTTCAGCATGGGATGCTCCGTTGTCGGACCGGCGCACGACTGCGCCGGTCCGGTAAGTGCGAGTTATTCCGCCGCGAGGCCCTCGGGGGTGTATTCGACGCCGTTCGCGCTCTGGATCTGACGGATCACCGCCCACTGGTCCTCGTAGGTGATAGGCACGAACTTGGACACGCCAGCGAACTCCTCACCTAGCGCGGTGCCTTCGAAATCGAAGCTGAAGAACGCCTCCTCGATGCTCTCCTTCAGCTCGGGCGCGAGGTTGTGCGCATAGGCGTAGGAGGTCGTCGGGAAGGGCTCGCTTTCCCAGACGATACGGACCTCCTCGGGATCGTAGAGGCCGCGATCGGCCATCCGCTCGACCACTTCCGAGGCAACCGGCGCAGCATCGTAGTCGCCTGCGACGACGCCCAGCATCGACTGGTCATGGCTGCCCGAGTAGTTAACCTCGTAATCCTCGTCCGGCACGACGCCGAGGTCGGGGAAGAGCGCGCGCGGCGCCTGGTTTCCCGAGTTCGAGGTAGGCGAAGTGTGCGCGACACGCTTGCCGGCCAGATCCGGCATTTCCTGAATGTCGCTGTCGGCTTGAGTGTAGACTTGGAGCGTATAGCCGAAGCGCCCGTCGTCGGCTCCCATGATCGCAAAGGGTACAGCTCCTGCGAGGTTCACCGCGAACGGCGTGGGGCCGGTCGAGAAGCCTGCGATGTGCAGGCGGCCAGAGCGCATGGCCTCAACCTCGGCCGAGTTGGACTGGACCGCGAAGAACTGAACGTCCTTGCCGGTCGACTCCTCCAGATGCTCGATGAACGGCGTCCAGATGTCTTCGTAGATCGCCGGGTCTTCGACGGGTGTGTAAGCGAAGACCAGCGTATCGGGATTGCGAAGCTGGCTTTCATCTTCCGGCGCGTCGGCGACGAGGTCGCCGTTCGCATCGCAATATTGCTCGTCGAGTTGACCGCGGTTCTCGCAGCTGTCTTGCGCGAAAGCGGTCGACGCCGTAAGCGCCAGCGCGGCAAGCGCCGTCGTTCCGAAGATCGTGTCCTTGGGCATGTCAGTAATCCTCCCGTTTCAGTCGGTGTGTCGCCTCCACGACACATTATGTGGATGACAGCATCGAAAATTGGGATATGCAACATACTTCATTCCAAATTCTGCGATTTTCACTTATTCACCATGATGAAAATTGGCGTAGAGCAAGGTCCGTGATCGAAGCCCTGGAACCGAGACGACTGAAAAAGGTAGAGCGGCGAGAGCAGATTCTGCTCGAGCTCAGGCTCAAGCCGCATGTTCGCGTCAGCGAGCTTGCAAGCCTGTTCGGCGTCACGACCGAGACGGTTCGTCGCGACATGGAAGAGATGAGCGAGGCTGGCCTGCTCAACCGAGCGCATGGCGGTGCGTCAGCGGCTGCACCCGGTATCCACCGCGACATGGACGAGCGCCGCCTTGAACGTGTCGCGGAGCGCGAGAGGCTGGGACGTTTCGCGGCCAGCCTCGTCTCGGATGGCGAGACGGTCATGATCGACGCCGGTACGACGACGATGGAGTTTGCCCGCGCCCTCGCATTCGCTGAACGCCGCGTGACGGCAATCACGAACTCTCTTCAGGTGGCGATGGTCCTTGGACAAAGCCAGGCGGCACAAGTGCGCCTCGCACCAGGCAGATACATGCAGCAGGAAGCCGCCGTGATCGGCACGGAAGCGTGCGATTATCTCTCGGGCTTCAACGTAGACGCCTGCTTTCTGGGGGCCGCGGGTCTGAGCGAGGCCGGTGTGACCGAAGCGGTCGAGGGGTTTGACGCCATCAAGCGAACGATGCTGCGCCAATCCGCGGCCCGACGTTTTCTGATCGACAGTAGCAAGTTCGGTCGCACGTATCTGTTCCGCATCGCCACGTGCGACGAGATCGGAGCTTTGGTGACCGACGCTTTGCCTGAAGGCCCACTGGGAGCTGCGATACGCGACACTTCAACAGAGATTCTCGTGGCTCCGGCTGGCCCGGTCTGCGTCGGAACGAAAAGGGCGCCGGCACCGCGTTGAAGTCCAAATGTGGAAGATGATAAGCGCTGTCCGGATGCAGAGAATGACGATGCTTAATACGATATGGTCCCAGTTCATAAAGCCGATCCTGAGACGGCCGTCGCGGTATCAGGTCGCCGCCCTGTGCTTTCGCCGCGTGCGGGGTGAGTTTGAGCTTCTGCTCATTACCTCGCTTGAGACGCGCCGCTGGGTCCTTCCGAAAGGCTGGCCCAAGACCGGCTTTGATGCGGGCGGCGTCGCGCTAGAGGAGGCATGGGAAGAGGCTGGCGTGAAGCCTCGTGGAGGCAAGCCGATGAAGATCGGTCGGTATCGCTATGACAAGCGTCTTCGAGGCGGCATACCGGTGCCAACCGACGTCGACGTTTATGCGATCGAGACCGAACTTCTTTACGACGTTTACCCCGAAGCCGGTCGGCGTGAGCGCTGTTGGATGACGGCGCGCGACGCTGCGGCTGCCGTCGACGAGCCGGAACTGCAACGTCTCGTGTCAAATGTCGATAATCTGCTTGTCCTTTCAACTCGATAAGTTCGGTGCCCTACGAAGAGATAGAATATGAGCGAGCAGGATAGCTCCTACAGCTGGCAGACGCTCGACCGGGACCTCAACCGGCTGTCGCGGCTCGAGGTGGCGACCATGTATGCCGCACGGCCACTCATTGGGGTCGGACTATCGCTTCTTTTCGTTGGCGTCGCAGCTATCGCTGCCGGACTGATCGTCGGCCAGACGCCGGGCGCGCTTTTCGTGGTCGTGGCGGCGGCGTTCGGTGCCTACATGGCACTCAACATCGGCGCGAACGACGTCGCCAACAACATGGGTCCGGCCGTCGGTGCGCGGGCCCTTTCAATGGCTGGTGCCATTGCCATCGCAGCCGTGTGTGAAAGTGCGGGGGCGCTTCTCGCCGGTGGCGACGTCGTGGACACGATTTCCAAGGGGATCGTTGCGCCGGAAAGTCTTGCCGATGGAAAGGTGTTCGTCACCGCGATGATGGCGGCGCTGCTCTCCGCCGCGCTTTGGGTAAATCTCGCCACCTTCATCGGCGCGCCGGTCTCGACCACTCATTCCGTCGTCGGAGGGGTCGTGGGGGCTGGTATCACCGCTGCGGGTCTCGGCGCAGTCAGTTGGACGACGATGAGCGCGATCGCGGCAAGCTGGGTGATCTCGCCCGCGCTCGGCGGCGTTTTTGCCGCAACGATGCTCGCCTTCATCAAATGGAAAGTCATCTATGTAGAGGACAAGATTGCCGCGGCCCGGGTTTGGGTGCCGGTCCTTATCGGTCTCATGGGCGCCGCCTTCGCGAGCTATCTCGCGCTGAAGGGCCTGAAACGCGTCATGTCGATCGACCTGCCGACCGCCCTGTTGATCGGAGCCGCGATCGGCGCGCTCTGCACGCTCGTGTCAGTGCCGCTGATCCGCCACCAGGCGAAAGGACTCGAGAACCGTAACCGCTCCCTGAAGGTGCTTTTCCGCATGCCGCTCGTCATATCGGCGGCGCTATTGTCCTTCGCGCATGGCGCGAACGACGTCGCGAACGCGGTGGGTCCGCTCGCTGCCATCGTCTATGCGCAGGAAACCGGGGGCTCGGCCGCCGAGGTCGCGATCCCTGTCTGGGTCATGCTGATCGGAGCGATCGGTATCTCAGTGGGCTTGATGTTGTTCGGACCGAAGCTGATCCGGATGGTTGGAAATCAAATCACCAAGCTGAACCCGATGCGGGCCTATTGCGTCGCGCTATCGGCCGCCGTCACCGTAATCGCGGCCTCATGGCTCGGTCTTCCCGTCAGCTCGACACATATCGCCGTCGGCGGGGTCTTCGGCGTGGGGTTCTTCCGCGAATGGCACGCGGAACGGCGGGCGCGCATGATCCAGCAAGCGCGCCCGCCGGCTCAACGCGTTCCGAGCGAAGAGCGCCGCCGCCGCAAGCTGGTCCGACGCTCACACTTTCTTACGATTGCGGCAGCTTGGCTCGTTACCGTTCCGGCGGCAGCGGGGCTTTCGGCGTTGTGCTACCTGGCTCTGTCGTTCTTTCCCGCCTGACACTCACATCGTCACGCTCGAAATGGCGCACTCGGGGACGTCCAGATCACCCTCTGACCGAAACTGTCCGTGGTCGCGGGGAAGGCTGAGGAGATGCGCGACTGGCAAGTAGGTCTGTGTAGCTAGAGTTCATACCGCCCGACCCAACGGCCTGTGGAAATATCTGAAACGGTAATTCCTCGACACCGACGCGGCGATACGTACGATCTCATTCCCGTTGCCAGATCGCTCGGCAGCGGGCGCTGGAGAAATGGCGCAGAAGGGCGATCAGGAGCGGATTGCGCGCCACTTGCGCGATCGGCTGGTGAAAAGCGTCATCCGCACGCTCGCAAGCCGCGCGGTCGCGTGCCGCCCGTCCCTCGGCGACGCGCCGGCGCAAGAGGTCGATGTCGCCCGGCATGCGCCGCATCGCGGCCGCCGCCGCGACCTGCGGTTCGAGCAATCGCCGCGCGTCCATCAGATCGGCGGGAGAGGTCGCCTCCAGTAGCGGCGTGTCCTTTACCGGGCGACCCAGAGGGGCCCGCCCCCGGAGCGTTCCCTGACCGACATGCCGCCAGATCTCTCCTTCGGCCTCGGGCGCGGCCAATACTGCGCGAAGGGTTTCCCGGCTGCACCTGACGAGATCTTTCAGCACGCGCTCCGGCGGCAGGCGATCTCCCGCGGCAGGCGCACACTCCTCGAGAACGCGCCACAGTCGATCCCGCGCCACCTGTTTGTCCATTCGCATGCTGCTCTCCAGGGCACGCCGAATTACGGACCTCGCTCTCGCAAAGGCAAGTAGTAGGATGTTTCCGTGTCGGCGCGTTCAGCGAAATCCTGACCTTGGCCGTGGGGCGAGTCCGGGACCCGTGTCCTTTTTTCGAGTATGGCCGTTCACTTTCCGCCACTCAAACTTTCCGCCACTCAATAAGGCATGCTCCGGAAAATTCGCGTAATACTTCGGCGCCTTAGGAGCCCTCCCACTTGCGAGCGTGGCATCATCTCTACCCGGCTCTGCCGGGATTGCATGGCCGCGAGCAGTTGCGAGCCGGCATCGGCGCGCTGATCGGGATCAGCCTGTGCGCCCTCGTGGTAAATCTCGGAGCCAGTCTTGGGGTGTCACCGCTGTATCTCGTTGCTCCCCTCGGGGCGACTGCGGTGCTGGTCTTCTGCGTTCCGAACTCGCCTCTTGCCCAGCCGTGGTCGGCGATTGTCGGGAATGTCACATCGGCGCTCGCCGCGCTCGCGGTGATCCAGATTGTTCCCGCCCCTTGGTCGGCTGGTGTCGCAGTCGGCGCAGCGATCACCGTGATGATGTTCGTTCGGGCCCTGCACCCGCCGGGAGGGGCCGTCGCGTTGCTGACCGCGCTCGATGCGGCCCCGGCTCTGAATACGGGGCCGCTCTTTGCAGTGATGCCGGTCGGGCTGACCACCGCCGTGCTTGTCCTCGCCGCCATAGTCTATAACAGGGCCACTGGGCGGGTGTATCCGTTCAGACAGCCCGACACTGAAACCGCAGATGAGCCGGAGCAACGGCTCGGTATGTCGTCCGAGCAGCTCGGCCAATTGCTCGAACGATTCAACCAGTCGACAAACGTTGGTGTTGCCGATCTCGGCCGATTGCTGGCCGCGGCCGAAGCCGAGGCGACACGGCATCGGTTCGACGGCACGACCTGCGGCGACGTCATGACCACCGGCCTTATCACGGTGCGCCCCGAAACGCCGCTCCCGGAGGCCGCGCGACTCTTCCGAAGCCATGCGATCAAAAGTCTCCCGGTCGTGAACCCCGACATGCGATTGCGCGGCCTGATGCTCCAAGGGGATCTCCTCGAAGCCGTAGAGTTTAAGGGGCGTCTTGCCGCACTGTGGCATCTCTCGCCCCGCCGCAGCGTGTCGAAGGTTATGCGCCCGGCTGTTCGGGCCGTGTCTCATGATCTCCCCGTCGGCGCGCTTCTCAACCGACTGGCGACGCAGGGAAGCGAGGTCATTCCCGTGACAAAAGACGGCCGCCTCGTCGGTATTCTCACCCGTTCCGACATCATCGGGTTGCTACTTTATGGGGCGGAGGACCGTCCGGCGGCGCAAGCGCCCGCTTGAAAAATCGGTGCGCCAATCCCATCATGGAGGTAGGCGAGGACGACCTTGCCCGGCCAAACGGTCAACACGCGGGACGGCCCGACTTACAATCGGAGCCCTTCCATGCGCAGCACCGCAGACCGTATCCGTCAGGCAGTGAGCTTCGAGCTCCTTGGCATCATGATCGTCACGCCTCTCTTCGCCTGGGTCTTCAATCACCCCATGGGGGACATGGGTGTCCTGGTCGTGCTCGGCGCCACAGCCGCGACGGCATGGAACTATCTCTTCAATCTGGGTTTCGACCACCTCCTGCACTGGTGCAGAGGTGACATCCGCAAGACAATGCTCCTCCGGGTCGGTCACGCGTTGCTTTTTGAGGCGACCTTGCTCGTCCTCCTGCTTCCGATCTTCGCGTGGTGGCTGGACACCTCGCTGATTGCCGTGTTGGCAATGGAGCTCTCGTTCGCGGTCTTCTACATGATTTACGCCTTCGTCTTCACCTGGGGCTACGATACCCTGTTCCCGCCGCAGAGAGCCCAAGGAGCGGCGTAACGATGGAAAGCGAATACGAGAGCGGGGATGCACCTTGCTTTGGCCCTCTGCTGGTCGACGGGCATCCGGTCGATCCCGATACGGCACGCGATGTGGCGCGGTTCAGGCGCGCCGAACGTGCGCGACTTGTAACGGCACGTGCATTGCCATCGGAGGAGCGCGAGGAGGCGACGGCCGCCCTGATTGACGGCCTCGACCGGATCGTCGCCCTTGAGCAAGGCATGACTGTTGCAGCCTACTGGCCGATCCGGGGCGAACCGGATTTGCGTCCCTGGATGCAAAGGGTTCATGACGCCGGAGCGCATGTCCTGCTACCCGTCGTGATCGAGGAGCACACGCCGCTGGAATTCCGCACATGGTCTCCGGACAGCCGGATGGTGCGGGGCGTCTGGAACATCCTCGTGCCTGCTCACGGCGCGCCACGCCGGCCCGATGTCGTCATCGCGCCGCTGGTCGGCGTCGATAAGGCTCTCCACCGCCTTGGCAATGGCGGCGGTTATTATGACTGCTCGCTCATTCGGATGGACCCGAAGCCGCGCATCATCGGCGTTGGCTTTTCCGGATGCTCCCTGCCGACGATCTATCCCATGCCCTGGGACGTGCCGATGGACGATGTGCTCCTGTCGGACGGCACACATCTGACAAGATAGACCTCCGGTACAGGCGCCTGTCAGATCACGAAGAACACTATCGTCAACACCGCGCCGATCCCCACGATCAGGGCGCGGAGGTATTCGGTGTGTCTTATCCGTCGCGTCTGCCGCGCGTCGACATATGCGTCCGAAGGTGGTGCTGTTACCTGCATTGATCGCGATGGCAGGGCAGCGATGCGGATCGCCAAGCTGATTCCGGAGGCCGGCGGCACGGCTCTGTCGCTCACGGCCGACGCCACCGATCTGGCATCTATGGACCGGGCGGTGCAGGAGGTGGTGCGCGCCTGGGGCCAGATCGACGTTTTGCACAACAACGTGGGTGCCACGATCATGGGTGGTCCCGCGGAACTGAGCGAGGCCGACTACATCCGCGGTATCGAAATGAATCTCGGCACGGTTTGGCGCAGCAGCAAATTGGTCCTTCCGCAAATGGTGAAGGCTGGTCGCGGCGCGATCGTCAATATCTCGTCGCTCGCGGCGATCCGCTGGACCGGCTACAAATACTTCGCTTATTCCGCCGCCAAGGCCGAGGTGAACCACGCGACGGTCACCATGGCGTTGCAATACGCCCGGCAGGGGATCCGGGCGAACTGCGTGATGCCCGGGGTCATCGACACCCCGCTGGTCTATCGTGAGATCGCCGGCACTTACGGGTCGGACGAGGAGATTCGCGCTGCCCGGGCCGCGATGGTCCCTTGCGGCTTCGCCGGGCGTCCGCAGGACGTGGCCGCAGCCGCCCTGTTCCTGGCATCGGACGATGCCCGCTTCATCAACGGTGTCTGCATCCCGGTCGACGGCGGGCAGCACGCCAGCGCCGCGGGCGCACCCCATTCACACTCTTCGCAGTTTGAACCGCCGGAAGGCGTGTCTGCACAAACCTGAAATCGAAAGGAAACGCGATGGTTCAGGAGGCCAAGCTCCACAACAGCCAACTTGCCGAACGGGCCGGACGTGTCCGGCGCAACGCGCTGGTCATGGCAGAAACGCAGGGGCAGGGATACATTGCTCAAGCCCTAGGTGTCGCCGATGTTCTGTCGGTAGCATATTTTCACGCGATGCAAGTTCGGCCGGAGCAACCAGAATGGGAAGAGCGCGATCGGTTCCTGCTGTCCGTCGGCCACTACGGCATCGCGCACTACGCCGTCCTGGCCGAAGCGGGCTACTTCCCCGAGGACGAGCTGACCACCTACGCCGCCGACGATAGCCGCTTGCCGATGTCGGGCATGACCTCGTATACGCCCGGCGCCGAGATGTCGGGCGGGTCGATCGGCCTTGGCCTGCCAATGGCCGTTGGCATGAGCATGGGCCTGAAGCGAAAGGGCTCCAAGTCTTTTGTCTACATACTGATGGGCGACGGGGAATTGGCCGAGGGCCCGACCTGGGAGGCCGCGATCTCGGCCGCGAACTACGGTCTGGGCAACATCATTGCCCTGGTAGACTTCAACCAGGTGCAGGCCGACGGGCCGTCGATGAAAGTGATGAATACAGAGCCTGTCGTCGACAAGTTCGAGGCGTTCGGTTTCTACGTCCAGCGCGTAGACGGGAACGATCTGCCGAGCCTGGTTGCAGCCTTCGACAACGCCCGCGAGCACCCAGAGCCAAAGCCCCGCATCATAATCTGCGACACCAAGATGGGCTGTGGCGTCGATTTTCTCGAAGGGCGCGAGAAAAGTCATTTCATCCGTCTCGGAGATGACGACTGGAAACGCGCCTACGCGGCGCTGGGCGAGAGGAGCAAGGCATGAGCGGGGCAGATCTCAAGCAGATGAAAACCACCAAGAAAGCACCAGACGTGACCGCATCGGCCGTAGACGAAGGGCATCGCACGGTGCCAATGCCCTTCGGTCACGCGCTGATCAAGCTGGCCGAGACGCGCCCCGAGATCGTGGGCATGAGCGCCGACCTGGCCAAATACACCGACATCCACATCTTTGCTGAACGGTTTCCCGACCGTTTTTACCAGATGGGCATGTCCGAGCAGCTTATGGCGACGGCAGCGGGGGGGCTGGCCAAGGAGGGCTTCGTTCCGTTCGCCACCACCTACGCCACCTTCGCCTCGCGCCGTTGCTATGACTTCATGTCTCATGCCGTTGCCGAACAGGATGCCAATGTGAAGCTGATCGGTGGCCTGCCGGGGCTGACAACCGGCTACGGGCCGAGCCATCAGGCAACGGACGACATCGCCATCTTCCGCGCGATGCCAAACATGACGGTGATCGATCCCTGCGACGCGTATGAAATCGAGCAGATGGTCCCGGCGATCGCGGATTACCCCGGCCCGGTCTACACGCGCATTTTGCGTGGCAATGTCGCCAAGGTGCTGGACGAATACGACTACCGCTTCGAACTGGGCCGGAGCGCCCTGCTGCGCGGCGGCCGTAACGTCCTGATCGTATCGACCGGTTTCATGACCATGAGGGCTCTCGACACCGCCAAGGAATTGCAGGCGGACGGCATCGACGTCGCGGTCCTGCACGTCCCCACCATCAAGCCGCTGGACGAAACGGGTATTCTGCGCGAGGTCCGCCGCACCGGTCGCCTAGTCGTCACGGCCGAGAACCACTCGATCATCGGGGGCCTGGGCGAGGCCGTGGCCAGTCTGATCGGCCGCTCGGGGATGGGCGTGGAGCTGCGCCAGATCGCGCTGCCTGACCGATTCCTCGACGCCGGTACGCTGGGCGTGCTCCAGCATCGTTACGGCATATCGAGGGCCGCGATGTGCGAGAGCATCAAGAGGTGGCTATGACCGGCAGTCAGGGGTCATGGGGGACCCTGGTCCTGACGGGCGGTGCTTCGGGTATCGGCCGCGGGATCCTGGGTCTTGCGGTCGACGCGGGCTACCGCGTCGGCGTCATTGATCTGCCCGGAGAGGCGCTTGATGCGCTGGCATCGGAATTCGCGGAGGCAGCCGTCGTCACCAGCGGCGCCGACATCACCGACGAGGCGGCGGTGGAAGCGGCCATTGCCGGGTTCGCCAAGGGAGGCGAACTGTGCGGCGTGGTAAACTGTGCCGGTGTCGGGCAGAATACGCCTTTCGCCGAGACGACCGCGGACCAGTTGCGCAAGGTGCTCGACGTGAACGTCGTTGGCAGCTTCATCGTTGCCAAGGCTGCCGCGCCTTTCCTCAACAATGGCGCTATCGTCAACATCACTTCGGTCTCCGGGATCTAGGGCAGCGTGGGGCGGGCGGCCTACGGTGCCTCGAAGGGCGCGGTAAACACTCTAACCCGAATCCTCGCGACGGAACTGGCTCCAAAGGGCATCCGCGTCAACGCGATCGCACCCGGCCCGGTGGAGACGGCGATGGCCGCCCGCTGGCACGACGACGAAACCCGCCGAACATGGATTTCGCGCGTGCCGATGGGCCGTTACGGTACGATTGAGGAAATTGCGTCGATGACCCTTGCCCTGCTCGACGGGGACGTCTCGGGGTTCGTGAACGGCAAGGTCATCGCGGTGGACGGCGGCTTCTGCGCGGCACGGCCGATGTCAGAATAGGGAAGGAGACCGCATGCCACGCGCACGGATCGTCGGATGGGAACACAGCAAGTTCGGCCGGGCCGAGGAACCGGATCTGGAAGCCCTGCTCGCGGGCGTGGTGCCAGCTGCCCTCGTCCATGCCGGCCTCGGGGCCGAGGACGTGGACGGAGTCTTTCTCGGGACCTATAACAACGGCTTTTGCCGGCAGGCGTTCGAGGGCTCGATCGTTGGCGTGGCCTGTCCCGAGCTGGCCCATGTCCCTGCGACCCACCTTGAGAACGCCTGTGACACCGGCTCGGCCGCGCTTTATGCCGCGCTCGATTTCCTCGAAGCCGGGCGCGGTCGGGTCGCGATCGTCGTCGGCGCCGAGAAGATGACCGCAATTCCGACGCGGCAAGCGGGTGAGATCATGCTCTCGGCCTCCTATGTGCCGTAGGAGGCTGACGTGGACGGCGGGTTCGCCGGCCTCTTCGGCCAAATCGCGAACGGCTATTTCCAAGCCAACGGGGACCATTCGCTGGAACTGGCGATGATCGCCGCAAAAAATCACGAAAACGGCACCCTGAACCCCTACGCCCACATGCGCAAATCGCTGGGCTTGGAGTTCTGCAACGATGTGAGCGACCGGAACCCGCGCGTCGCGGGACCGCTCCGACGCACCGACTGTGCGCTTATCTCGGACGGGGCCGTGGCGATGGTGCTGGCGGTGCCAGAGGTCGCCGACACCCTGGAGCGCGGCATCGCCTTCCGGGCGCGATCGCAGGTCAATGACGTGCTGCCGCTGTCGCGCCGCGATCCCACCGCCTTTGCCGGCGCCGCCGGCGCTTGGCGCAAGTCTCTAGAGACCGCCGGGCTGAACCTCGACGATCTTGATATGGTCGAGACGCATGACTGCTTCACCATTGCGGAACTGCTGGAATACGAAGCCATGGGCCTGGCGCCGCGAGGGCAGGGGGGCCGCGTCATCCGAGAGGGCCTTACCACGCGTGGCGGCAAGCTGCCGGTAAATCCCTCGGGAGGGTTGAAGTCGCGCGGTCATCCGCTCGGCGCAACGGGGGTGTCCGCGCGAGATCGAGGAAAGACTGCTCGAACATCCAGCCATCGCCGAAATCGCTGTGCTCGGATGTCCGCACCCAAAGTGGGGTCAAGTCGGTCTGGCTGTCTGTGTCAAGGCCGAGGGTCGAGACGTCGATCCGCAAGAGCTTTCGGACCACCTGCGACCTAAGCTGGCACGCTATAAACATCCCGCAGCCTATGTGTTCGTGGCCGAGATGCCGAAGTCCAGCTACGGCAAGATCACCAAGCGGCAAGTCGAGGCCATGCTCAAGGAGAGGGGCGTCTGGCCGGATTTCGGTCAAAGTCTTGTACAGTAGCCATTGTGTCTGTCAGGTATCCTGACCAACCCATTTCTGGAGGTACCTGCACGGTGCGTTCGTGAGTGCACAAGCTTTCAGACCACCGCGGCTATGATGACTTTTTGCGGGTTTCTGGCGTTGCGGAGCCGCTGAGCGAAGACTTTAATGGTCGAGGTGCGATGCGTGCGCATCTCGCCGGACTTGAGCATGGAGACCACGTTCGGGCGCTCGAAGCCGATCTCGTTGGCGATCTCGCGCTGGGTTTTGCCGCTGGCATCGATGGCTTCTGCGATCAGGCGGGCAGTGGGGCTGTCGGTCATTTTGAACCTCTTCATCATGTTGCTTGTGCAGTGATGATAGAAGGCGGGCAGGGGTCCTTGATCGGACCTGGGGCTGTGGACAAGATGTCCTAGAACGAGTGGGCTTTGGCTTTAGGGGCATGTTGGGTGCGGGCCGCAGGGTCAGCGTCGATCCTTGGAGTTCGGCTGGAGGAGCGGTTGCGGGAAACTGCCACAATGGTGACTGGCCAATGCCAGCCCAAGCTGACTTTCACCGCCGAAAGGGAATTTTCTCGAGTAAGCGGAAACTTCCTCGGGCCGAGTTCTTAGTGAAAGTTCTCGAAGCACAATCTCCTAAGACAGGCAGATAGGGCAGAAAGCGGAAGTTCGTTGAAGGTGCGGAAAGACCGCCACCTAGGTCGAGAAGCTGCTTTTCACGACAGGCGCAAGAACAGGGTCTGCTGCGGATAACGTTCTTTGGTTCGGTGCTGCCGTCGGCGCCGGGCGTGAGAAATGGACGCGTTACGGTTTTTCCGACTTGCATTGCGCTAAAAAACATCCATATACCATCCATACAGATGGAGATTGATCGTGAGCAACATCAGACACCTGCGTGACAAGACGCCCGAGAGCGAAAAGATCACCATCAACCTCGGCTATGTGGACCTGGGGCGCATTGATCTGCTGGTACAGGAAGGGTTCTATTCCAATCGCAGCGATTTCATCCGTACCGCGATCCGCAACCACCTGGACAGTCACGCGGATGTCGTCACCAAGTCGGTCGAGCGGCATACGATGGAACTGGGTCTGCGCGACTACAGCCGGACCGACCTCGAAGCGCTGCGGGACGCGGGGGAAGTCCTGCATGTGAAAGTCGTGGGGCTGGCGCGCATCGATCCCGACGTCTCGCCGGAACTCGCTCTCCAGACCATCGGCTCGATCACCGTTCTGGGCGCGCTGCAAGCCTCGAACGAGGTGAAAAAGGCGCTCGCCGACCGCATTCGATAACTCAACATATCTTATCCAAGGACCAACATCATGTTCGATTTCAACATCGGCGCGCGGCGCCCGGTGACCGGGGAGGCGCGCGCCAAGAGGCTGGCGGACGCGCAGGAACTGGTGCAGCGCACGCTTGCGCAGCACGGGCTCGACGGCGCTTCTTCGCCGTCTCAACTGTCCAACGCAGACGGTTTGACGCGGCTGTTGCAGCGGCTACTGCCGGTCGGCGAAAGCCCGACAAGGGCAACTCCGGTCCCGGAGCGGCTGGACCTCCCCGCCGGGGCGCAGTTTCTCTCCGGCAGACATCAGGGCAAGTGCGGAAGCCGCGCCTATCGTACTTGTGTACCGGCCTCGGCCGACGCGGGCGCCACTGCGATCGTCATGATGCTGCACGGCTGCACGCAGACGCCCGAAGATTTCGCCATCGGCACCGGCATGAACGCCCTTGCCGAACGGCACGGGTTCGTCGTGCTCTACCCCGAGCAATCGCGCGGTGCGAACGCGCAGACCTGCTGGAACTGGTTCAGCCCGAACGACCAGACCCGCGACAGGGGAGAACCCGAAATCCTTGCCGGCATGGCACGGGAGGCGATGTCGCATTACGATGTCCCGCCCGATCGGTGCTTTGTGGCCGGGCTCTCCGCCGGAGCGGCCATGGCGGTCATCCTCGGGACGACCTACCCGGATGTTTTTGCCGCTGCAGGCGTCCATTCGGGCTTGCCTTACAGGTCCGCCAGAGACGTCGCTTCCGCCTTTGCCGCCATGGCCGGTCAACGCTCCGAGCAATCGGCAGAACCAAGCCACCCCGGGATCCGCACGATCGTGTTTCATGGCTCCGCAGACAGCACGGTGCATGTCTCCAACGGCGACGGCATCGCCCGGAATGCCGATCGAAACGCGCCGTCACCCAGTCTGCAGACGACCCGGACGGGTCAGGTGAACGGACGCACCTGCTCCGTCACGACTTCGACCGGACCCGACGGGCGCGATCATCTGGAACACTGGGTGATCGACGGGCTGGGCCACGCCTGGTCGGGCGGGCAGCCCGGCGGCTCCTACACAGATCCGCAGGGCCCTGACGCGAGCGCGGAAATGATACGCTTCTTCTTCGAATTCAAGGACTGACAGACATGACCATGACACTCACCTTCGATGCCGTCAGCGAGCAGGCGCCCGGAGCAAAATGGCATAAACGCTGGCTGCGGTCGTGGCCCGCCTATGAAGCCTGGTTCGTTGCCCGTGGTGGCGATGCCGGACCCGAGCGTTCCGCCTGCCGTGCCGCACTGGATCGGCATATGCCGGAACTGCTGCCGATCTACGACCAGCTTGTCGCGATCGCCGGCGGCGGTGACCGCGCGGCGCGGTTCCTGTCCACCTGGTGTCCCCCGCGGTATCTGGGTGGCTGCTCTCTCGCCGCGATGTCGGACGGCACCGATGTGCGCCTGCTGCGCAACTACGACCTGGCGCCGGATCTGAACGAGGGTCTGCTCTTGCGCAGCGAATGGAGCGGCAGGCCGGTCATGGGCATGGTCGAATTCCTCTGGGGCCTGTCCGACGGTATCAACGATGCCGGTCTCAGCGTCGCGCTGGCCTATGGCGGGCGGTCGGAGACCGGCGAAGGCTTCGGCGTCACGACGATCCTGCGCTATGTGCTGGAGGTCTGCGATACCGTGGAAGAGGCGCTCATCGTCCTCGACCGGGTGCCGTCACACATGGCCTACAACCTCGTTTTGGCCGACGCATCGGGCGCGACCGCGAGCGTGGAGCTGGCCCCCGGCGGCGGGGCGAAACGCATGCCCCGCGCCATCGCCACGAACCATCAGAGCGGCGCAGCGGTGCCGGATCGCGCTGCCTTCACTCGCACCTACGACCGGCACAACTATCTCAGCGCGCTGCAAGTCGGCGTTCGGGACCTGCACAGCAGCTTCACCCGTGCGCCACTTCGGCAGGACCGTTTTGCCGAAGGTTTCGGCACGCTGTTCACCGCCGAATACGATCCCCGGGGGCGGTCAATGCGCCTGATCTGGAAGAACGAGTGCTGGCACCAGACGCTCGCGCAATTCGAGGAGGGGCAGCGCGTCATCGACTATGCAAGCACGGATCGTCACGCCGGAAGTCCCGGCTGGACAGCTGAAATAGACTGGTCTTGGTCTGCAAGGATCGATTGGGCCAGGGTGGGACAAGATTACCGTAGCGCTTCCTGTAGCAATCCGATTGCGGCGAGGCCGGAAAATAGCGAAGTTACCTTGTTTTACTGGGCCATTTCGTACAACGACGGGAGAATATTGGTGCCCGGGGGCGGAATCGAACCACCGACACGAGGATTTTCAATTGGTCCTGAAGGTGGTTTTGCACTGGCGTAGCTGCAACGATCCTTACCTAATTCTAGAATATCTCAAGCTGCAGGCGATGTCATTGTTTCAGTATCATCGGTGAGGCAGCTGGTGGCGGGACGCGACGAGAAAGACAACCCTTGTCCATAGATGAGCTGGATATCGGGTTCAGATAGCAAATTCAGATTATGTGTACGGTCGAATTCGGTCCAAAGCTGCAGTTCAGCAATGGGTGGTTAAGTCGCCTCGGCATTCGGAGCAAAGCACCCGAAAGACCTCGTTCCAGCTTGCGGCAAAAACCTCTTCGAAAGCGTGGTTTTGGCGGGTGCAGACGGACTGAACTGGCGGGGTGCCTTCCGCCAGTTTCAGAATGTCGCGGCGCCATCCGTCGACAGACCCTTCGCTGACAAGAATGGCGCCATGCGTGACATGGTCGACCAGCCCGTCGACCGGGTTCACCAGCAAAGGGCGTCCTGCAGCCATGGCCTCTATTGCGACGAGGCCATAGGCTTCCCAGGCCGATGGCATCGCGACGGCGTCTACAGCTTCCATCGCGTTTAGCGGGTCCGACGCGAAACCCATGAAACGGATCCTCGGATCGTCCTGGGCCAAGTGACGAAGATGCGCCTCTTCCGCTCCTTCGCCGTAGATATGCAGGGCGAGGTCGGAACGGTTGATCTGGCGAAATGCTTTTATCAAGGTGTCGAAGCCTTTTTGCCTGTCGAGCCGTCCGATCGCACCGAGGATCTTCACGGGTCTGTCGACGGGTGCAAGGGCGCGGAAGCCGGAAAGATCGACACAGGATTGGATGACCTTCAGTTTTTCGGTGGGGACTGCACCACTGCGTTCCAGCCAGCGTCCCTGAGCATGGCTAACCGCGACGGTACGGTCAAAAAGGCGAAAAGCCGTTCGGAGAAGCAGGCCGAACCTGCGTGTGTGAGTGACATTGGCGGCGACGAAGCCCTCGGTGTAGCTGTGCTCGACGTGCACAAGCGGCGTGCGCGGATGGAAAGCCCGCAAGGTCGCAACCAGCGGCATCATGCGCCAACTGATTGCCAAGTGAGAGACGATGGCATCCGCCCGGACACGATCGGCGAGCACGCCGTAGCGGTCCACCACCCGCAGTTCATGATCCGCATCTCGCGACAGCGCGTGGCTGGTCAGGATGTGATCCAGCACTCGCATGACGCCGCCGGCCGTTGTGTCGTCGACAAGGTGAACGACCCGCAGGCGACCCATCAGACTGCCTCCGACGTACGAAGCCGCTGGGCGTACTTCATGATTCGTCGCAGGACGGCCGTGCCGCAAAGTGACAACACCGCGGTTGCTGCGAGGGTGACGAGAGATTTCGCCGGTTCCTCGATCAACGGCACAGAGGAGTGTGCCATCCAGTCGCGCGAGAGGGCCGCCGCGCGGGGGGCGTCGAGGTCGCTGATCGCGCGCCGTGCCAGGTACCGGAGCTGGTAGGCCCGGGCGGCGGGGGTGTTGACCTCGAAGAAAGCGGGGTTGAGCGGGGTGAGCTTCGTCACCATCCGTTCCCACGCGGCACGCTGGCGGTCGGTCGCAGCCGACAGCCCGCCCGCGTTGATCCGGTACTGGGTCCATAGACCCGGAATGCCTTCAAAGACCCACTCTGTCCTGAGCGCGATCCGGAGCCAGCATTCGATATCCTCGGACTGGCGGAAGGTCTCGTCGAAATACCAGTCGCGCAGGGTCTCGTGGCGCGGGCGGAAAGCGATATCGTCGAGCACGGCACGGCGCATGACCGCGGCGGAGCCATTGCCGATGGGGTTGCGCTTGAAGATCGTCGCGGCGTCGATGCCGGTCAGGCGCGGGCGCTGCGCCTGGCCCGTCAGCGCGCCGTCGTCGTTCATCAGAGCGGAGCCGCAGTAACTGATCCCGACCCGGGGATTTGCGTCCAGATGCGCGACATGTCGCGCCAGCTTTTCCGGCAGCCACAGGTCATCGGCATCACAAAAGCCGATGTACCTTCCGCGCGCGGCGGCGATGCCGCTGTTGCGCGCTCCGGCGAGGCCGCGGTTGGCCTGCCGTATGACCCGGACACGGGGGTCGCAGGCAAAACGGGCTGCGATCTCGGGTGTGGCATCGGTGGAACCGTCGTCCACGACAATGATCTCGTAGGCGGGGTGGGTCTGGTGCAGCAGGGCGGTCATGGTGGGCCAGAGGGTGTCGGCGACGTTGAAGGCGGGCACGATGATGGAGGCGAATGTCATGGGATCGGTCTTTCGGGATCAGGAGAACAGGGAGCGGCGGAAACCGCGGGGGAGGAGCGGGGCAACGACAGCGGCCAGAAGCGTGGGGAGGCCGCGTCTGAGGGGGCAGAGGAACCCCGACGGGCTTTGCAACAGGCCGGAGATCGCGAACCGCAGCGCGGCGCCGCGTTCGGGAGCGATGCGCAAGGCTCGGCGGGCAAGGTAGCGGTAATGGACTGCGTGGCTGCGACCGGACGGGAAGACGCCGAAGCCCGCAGCCGTTCGGAGCGCTTGTGCCCGCCCGGATGCCATCTTGCCGAGGTCGGTAGAGAGCCCGGTAGGGCTGGTCCGATACCAGGTTTGCATCTGGTCGATGCCGACGACTCGGGCGCCGTAGCCCACCAGCCGGATCAGCCAGTCTAGGTCCTCGTTGTGCACCATCGCCTGATCGAACCCGCCGCTGCGCTGGAACACGCCGCGGCGAAGGGAAATGTTGGACATGGTGCAGACCGGGTTTTCGCCCAGCAGCATGTCGATGGTCAGATCGCCTTTCGGAACCGAAGAGGTGACGCCGGTATCACCCGGCACTTTGTTGAAGAAACCGATCCGCCCATAAATCGCATCGACGGAGCGGTCGGTGAAGGCGGTGCGCAACTGTAGCAGCTTGCCCGGAACCCAGAGGTCGTCGGCATCGCAGAAGGCGAGGAAATCGCCGGTGGCGCATTTCAGCGCGGCCATGTTGCGTGCGGCGCTTGGGCCTTTTGAAGTGTTGCGAACCAGTCGGATGCGGCGGTCATCGCGCGCGGCTGCGCGCACGAGGAAGGCGGTGGCATCGGTCGACCCGTCATCCACGCAGATCGCCTCCCAATCGGTGAAGGTCTGTGCCGACAGGCTGGCCAGCGTTCTGGTTATGGTGGCCTCGGCGTTGAAGCAGGGCATGATGATCGAGAAAACTGGCATGAAATCAGACCTTTGCGAAACGTTGCCCGAAGGCCAGGGTCAAAGCGGGAAGCGAGGCGCCGAGCATCACCAGGCTGGCGACGACGGCATAGCCGGAGGCCACCGTGACAAGGCCGAAGGGTGCCAGCAGCGCGGTGTTGAGCATCAGCGCGGCTGTCATCGCGGCGGTGACGTAGAATTCGCGGTGAGCCCGCCCGGTGGCGCGCAGCCACCCGGCGGTGGCGGACCAGAGCGTCGTGGGGATGGCGACGAGGCAGAGGATCGACACGATCCGGTCCAGCCCATCCCATCCCTCGCCGAAAAGGATCGGCACATACCAGGGCGCGAGGATAGCCTGAGTGACCACGGCGGGGGTAATCAGGCCCATCGCCAGCAGAATGCTCTGGCGCAGGGCGTGGGTCTTGTCGCGACTTGCGCAGAGATGCGGAAAGAGCACGGTCGAGAAGGCGACCGAGAAGGAATTGGCGAGGCTGAGCCCTGCGTTGAACGCCATGAAGTAGAGACCCAGCGCCTCGGCTCCCATCAGGGTGCCGACGATCAGCTTGTCGGCCTGCAGACGCAGCGCCTTGATCAGTTCCACGCCCAGCACCGCCCAGCCGAAGCTGAGGAACGGGCGCAGCGGGGCAAAGCCGTTCGACAGGTCACGGGTCCAGGGATGCAGCCTGCGCATCGCCAGCAGCCAGAAGGGCGCCGTCAGCAGGCGCGGCAGGATCAGAGCCAGAGCCGAGGGCCAGAGCAGCGCCAACGCCGCGGACATGAGGTTGGCGCCGACGATCTGCGCGCCGGAAATGGCCGCGGTCTGGCGCAGTTTGCCGGCCCGCATGGCAAGCGCGGTCTGCACGAGGCCCGCCGGCATGAAGAGGTATTCGCCCGCCAGAAGCAGGATCAGCAAGAGCAACTCGGGGCTCCCGCCTGCGGCGTAAAGCGCAAGGCCGATTGCGGATTGCGCCACGAACAGCCCGACGCACCAAGCCCAGAAGATCCGGTGCGCGGTGGCACAGGTCTGCGGCAGATCGGCCTCGGGTGCGGCGATTATCCGCTGCCCGACGCCGTTCTCGGTAAGCGCCTTCAGGATATCAGCCGCCGCAAGCGCCGCCGCGGCCACGCCGATCTGCGCGAGGTCGAGCGAGCGAGCCACGGCGACCACCACCAAGAGGCGCGACGCCTTCGCCGCCACCTCGGACGCGCCGTAGGCAAAGAGGTTCTGCGCGACGCTCGATGTCTTGAGGAGGGCGGTCATTGTCGGGGTCCAGTCATGTTTGCAGGACCGGTTCTAACCGGGCGGCGTGCTTGCCGTCTCGGACGCCACGGGCGAGCGGCATGGGGCAACAGAACTGCATCATATCCAAACGGATAGGCATCCGATGCGACCGCGCGCTCGACCGGCAGAGCGGAAATGCTTAATACGATTACAACCGCAGGTGAAAGCGAGCGCAGGCATGTCCAAGACCCTCAGATTCGGTTCGGTGCTGCTGGCCGTGCTGGCCCTGTCGAACTGCGCCAGCTACGACACGCCCGACAATCTTGAACCGGTGGCGGCGGGCGACGGCTACCAGGCGCAGTATCGCACGCCGGACGTCAGCCGCGGCCAGGCGCAGTTCCTGCGCTCCGCGGATATCAATGCCAGCAAGTGCCGACCGTGGCGCGGTGGGGCCGGGGGCAAGGGTGGCGGCATCGCCGCCGTGGCACTGCGCGGCGAACGGCTGAGCCGCAACGACCTTGTCGATATTCGCATCGCCGATGACGAGACCTTCAGCGGCGATTACGTCGTGTCGCGGGACGGCACCCTCAAGCTTCCCTTCCTCGCGCCGATCCGTGCGCAGGGGCGCAGCACCGGCGAGATCGAAGCGGACATCTCCGCGCAACTCCTCGCCGGGGATTTCTTCGTAGAACGCCCGCGCATCTCTGTCCGCGTGGCCGATTTCGCCTCGGTTACGGTGGGCGTCTCCGGCGCCGTGTTCGAACCGCGCGCGGTCGAGATCGGCGGCGTTTCGGGCGACCAGGTCGACAGTCGGAGGCAGGGCGCGCTCGGTGCCTCGAGTGAAGGACGCAACCTCTCGGCGGCGCTGCGTGCCGTCGGTGGCGTGCGTCCCGATGCGGATATTTCCGCCGTCGAGGTGCGCCGGGGCGGCACGCTCTACACGCTCGACATGCGCGGCGTGTTCGAGGGGCGCAACGCCGTCGACATCATGTTGCTGACCGGCGACGAGGTGTCGGTGCCCAGCCGCGGCTGTTTCCAGGAAGACCTGATGCGGCCCAGCCCGATCAGCCCGCCGGGCGTGTCTCTGTTCCTGTCGAACCTCACGCAACCGGCCACCGGCAATGCGCCGTCTGCCGTGGGCCGCGACGTGCGTGAAGTGCCCTACGGTACGCGCTACATGCAGGCGGTGATCGATACAAACTGTGTGGGCGGGGCACGGGCGACGAGCGCGGACCGGTCGGCGGTGCTGTTCTCGCGCAACCCGATCACCGAAGTTTCCGTGGTGATCGAGCGCGACATCGAGAACCTGCTGCGCCGCGCGGACCGGGACGATTACGACCCATTCCTGCTCCCCGGCGATTCCATCGCCTGTTACGACAGCACCATCACCAACGTCGGCGAGGTCGCCCGGGTCCTTGGCATTCTCGGTATCTCGGCACTGGCGCTCTAGGCGTCGGGGGCGTCGTCGCGGTCGGCCCGCATCTGGGGGCGCGTGACGAACCAGATCGCGGGCAGCGCCGCGATGGCCTTGGCCATGCCCTTTTCGTCGCCCGCGTTCGCGGCGGTCTCGACCGCAATCAGTCCGGCGCGAAGCTCGACGGCGCCCAGAGTCGCGGCACTGCCCGCGATCCGGTGCGCGCGCGCGGCAATCTCGGCCGGGGCGTGGCTGTGATGATCTGCAAGAAAGGCGAGCGTGTCGTTCACCTCGGTCACGAACCGGTCGAGCAGCGGGCGCAGCGCCTCGACGCCAAGCGTTTCGCGCAGATCGTCGAGATAGGCCCCGGCGACCGCTTTCGATGCGTCCCTCGCAAAGGCGGGAGGATCGGTGTCCCTGTGCACATGGTTGCCGATCACCTGCAACAGCCCCTCGCGGGTCAGCGGTTTGGTCAGGATGTCGTTCATGCCGTCCGACAGGAACGCCTGTTGTTCTTCGGCCATGGCATTCGCGGTCAGGGCCACGATCGGCGCCCGGGCCGAGGCGCCGTTGCCGTTCCGGATGTGACGCGTGGCGGTGCGCCCGTCCATGACCGGCATGCTGATGTCCATCAGGATCAGGTCGAACCGTTCTGACTCTGCCAGGTCCACGGCGACCTTGCCGTTCGCGGCCTCGGTCACGCTGTGCCCACCCGAGACCAGCATCTCGCGCGCGACGAAGCGATTGATCTCGTTGTCCTCGACCAGCAGGACCCGGCTGGGCTGAACGTCCGCGCTGCGCGAGTTGCGATGGGGTCCGGCGGCCGCTGGCGCGGCGACCGGAGTGATCGGAAAGTGGATCAGGAAGGTGCTGCCCTCGCCAAGGGTGCTTTCGACGTCGATCCCGCCTCCCAGCGCCTGCACGAACCGCCGGGCGATGCCAAGCCCAAGCCCGGTGCCGCCGACCTCGCGGTCGTAAGAGCTGTCGCCGGTCAGGAAATCGTCGAAGATCTGCGACTGCAGGGTGTCGTCCATGCCGATTCCGGTGTCGCTGACCGTGACGTGGAGTTCCGGCGTGCTGTCAGGGGCTCTCAGCACCTCTGCCTGGACCGAGACGCGCCCGCCATGGGTGAACTTCACCGCGTTGCCGATGACGTTCATCAGGATGTGCTGGATCCGGTCGCGGTCGGCGTGGATCCAGTCGGCGGGCGGCCCGACCCAACCCCAGTCAAGCGTCGTGTCGTGGGCCAGGGCGGCCCCGCTCTGGTTGTCGATGATGTCCTGCAGCAGCGTGCTGATGTTCATCGGCACCGGCCGCAGGTGGAGCTTTCCGGCATCGTACTTGGTGATGTCCAGTACATCCGAGATATGGTTCATCAGCAGCTTGCCGGAGGTGTCCATGTTGTGGATGTAGCGCGCCTGCCGCGCGCTCAGCTTGGTGTCGCGCAGCAGGGACAGGTTGCCCAGCAGGCCGTTCAGCGGCGTGCGGATCTCGTGGCTCATGGTCGCCAGGAAATCGGTCTTGGCCTTTTCCCCGGCCAGCGCGCGGTCGCGGGCGGCTACGAGGTCGGCCTCGGCCTTCACCCGGTGCGAGATGTCGCGCAGGAAGGCGATGAAGATTTCGCCGTCGTCGGTCTGCGCCGACTGGATGGCGAACTCCACCGGAAAGACCTCGCCGGTGGCACGCTTGGCTTCGAGCTTGATGCGCCCCTTGCCGACGACCCGCTTTTCGCCGTGGGCGCGCATGCGCTCCATGCCCGCGACATGGGCGGCGCGGTGATGGTCGGGCACGATCAGCGCGCCGAGGTCCGCGCCGATGGCTTCTGTGGCGGAGTATCCGAAGATCTGCTCGGCGGCGGCGTTGAAATCCAGGATGCGGCCTTCGGCATCGCTCACCACCACCGCGTCCAGCGCGGTGCCGGTGACGATCTTCATCCGCTCGCTGGCCTGAACGATTTCGGCCCGGCGCCGCACGTTCTGGGCATTGAGATAGGCGAGGTAGAGCGCCAGCAGCAGCAGCGTCACCAGCAGGATCGTGACCACGGCGGCCATCTGCATCAGGGTGACGGCGATGTTGCTGCGGCGGCGGTCAGAATCCTCCGCAAAGTAATTCAGCCCGGAATTGGCCAGTTGCCGGACGTTGGGCCGCACGGCCTCGGCCCGCTCGATAAGCTCGGGCAGAGCGCCCGTCAGCGCCGTGTCGGAGGCATCGATGGTGTCGACGGTCCGGTCGAGAAAGGTCTGCACGATCCGGAGGTTGCGCGAGAACTCGGGCACGTCGCGCAATGCGGAATAGATCGACGCCTGCCGCAACGTATTGATCCGGCTGTAGAAGATATCGAACTCGCGGCGCAGGGTTCGAAGATCGGGATCAAGGTTGCCAAGGCTCGTGTTGAGATGCAGGTCATATTCGAGAAACTCCACCTCCGCCTGTGACAGCGTCCATTGCACGTTGTCCGAACGGGCCGAGTTGAGCAGCCGCAGGTCGCGCACCACGGCCGTGGAGAGATAGAGCGTCACCCCGAGGCCAACGGCCCCCAGCAGCAGCGTGATCAACAGCCGCAGACGCATGGGGGAGGCTTTCAGGTTGGACATGAAGGACCGGTCCGATTGGGCGGCGCCGGAGGCTCCGGCGCCCGGTTACCGCTGATTACTGCATCACCTCGATGCGGTCGAGTTGCCAGATGCTGCGCGAATAGGTCACTTCGGAGCGATAGTCGGAGCTGGCATCGTAGGGGTAGATGACCCAAAGCGGTCCCTTGTCACGTACCGACATCGTCTCGCCGTCCATCCGATAGGCAAGGATGGGGCCGCCTTCGACCGCGTCCGACACGGGAATGTCCACCGCGTAATCGTTGATTGCGGTGGCGCGCAACGTCTCGCCCTCGACCCCCAGGCGCTCAAGCAGCGTGTCGAGCGACACGCCGGTAAAGCTGTGCGTTCCCTCGGTCCAGATGGTCGAGGTTTCAAAGGTGGTTGCGTCCAGCGCCTCCAGCATCTCGAGGTCGAACTGCGCGGTGCCGCCGACGTTTGTAACGTCCAGCGCGCCCGACACCGTGAGGATCACCTCGCCCTCGGGCTCTGCAAGGCTCTGGGCCCAGGCGGGCAGGGCGGTCGCGACGACAAGGGCCAGGGCAGGAAACAGGGAACGGTACATGGGAACATCCTCTTTAAGATTGTCCCCATATGGCACATCCGCGCGTCGCGCACATGGGGTCAGACGGATAGAGACCTATCCGTTCGGATAGGACGGCCCGTCAGGCCGCCCGCTGCTTTGGCATCGCGCCCGCGTCGAGGACCCTCCCCAGCGCGCCCTGCAAGTCGGGGCGGTCGAGGGCGAAGGCGATCGTCGCCTGCACGAAGCCCGCGACCGATCCACAATCAAAGCGTTCGCCCTCGAACCGGTAGCCGGCGACTCCGACCGCCTGCACATCGGCGTTGATCGCATCGGTCAACTGCACCTCGCCGCCCGCGCCCGGACCGAGGTCGGCAAGGCGGGCAAAGATCGACGGCTCCAGGATGTAGCGGCCGACGACGGCGCTGGTCGACGGGGCCAGGTCGGGCCGCGGTTTTTCCACCAGCCCACGCGCAGTGGTCAGCCGCCCGGCGGTCCGCGCCACGTCGAGGATGCCGTAGGACGAGGTCTCGGCGCGCGGCACGTCCATCGTCGCGACCAAGTGGCCGCGGGTCTTGGCATGGGCGTCGACCATCTGGGCCAGCGCGCCTTGAGGACCTCGAATAACGTCGTCGGGCAGCAAAACGGCAAAAGGCTCGTTGCCCACCAGCCGCCGCGCCAGCTTGACCGCGTGACCCAGGCCCAGCGGTGCGTTCTGACGGAGGAAGGACAGCGCGCCCTCGGGCATCCGCGTTCGCTCGAGCGCGGAAAGCGCAGAGGTTTTCCCGGCGGCGGCAAGGCGCTGTTCCAGCGCGGCGGCGGTGTCGAAATAGTCCTCAAGCGCGCCCTTGCCCGCGGCGGTGACAAAGATGAACTGTTCGATCCCGGCGGCGCGGGCCTCGTCCACCGCGTACTGGATCAGCGGGCGATCGACGAGCGGCAGCATCTCTTTCGGGATCGACTTGGTGGCGGGCAGAAAACGCGTGCCCATGCCGGCGACTGGAAAAACGGCGGTGCGGATATGTGTCATGGTCCGGGTC
>Ga0208934_1000110_pt1 | contig 64934 bp, 69 predicted proteins | sample MalvirDeepMed_s2_FD_184243 | JGI IMG/M metagenome (GOLD analysis project Ga0208934, IMG submission 184243) | Marine viral communities from the Global Malaspina Expedition - Malaspina viral metaG DeepMed_s2 (SPAdes) (version 2) | ecosystem: Environmental > Aquatic > Marine > Oceanic | place... | reverse complement strand
AAGTGAACGAGGCCGACATCGTCGCGCCCGCATCCACGGCGGCGTCCAGCGCGTCGGGCGTGGAGAGCCCGCAGATCTTGACCTCGGTCGTCATTCGGCTTCCGCTAAAGCGACCGGATTCCGAAAGAAAGCCGAATGCCGACTTCTCACCGGCAGCGAGAATAGACGGTCATGTTATCGGTGACGAGGCCCACACCGGCAACGTGCCTCACATCGATAGGCCGCGCGCGGCTGACCGCGCGGCGGAACTCATCGCTGTCCACGCCCCAGGTGCGCAGCCGGTCGCTTTCCAGCGTCAGGCGCGCAGAACCCCGATTCTGGCGGATTTGTACCGGGATGACGACCTGCCAGTCGTCCCATCCGCGATCTTCCCAGACCAGTTTACGCAAGCCCCCCGTCGCGGTGATCCGTCGGCCATTCTGCATGAGGTACTGTCGCGATCCGCCTTCCGTGCGGCCCGACATCGAGACGTGAAGCTGCGAATCGCGCATGCAGAATTTCACATTCTTGGGCAGCAACTCGGTAACGCCTTCCCAGGATTCGAAGTAGCAGCCGTCGCAATTCATGACCCCGGCGGGCCTGCGCTTGATCGTCGACATCCGATCGAGGCTGATATCCTCGAACCAGATCTGCATCCATCGGTTGAGCGCGGTCTTGCCGCTCTTCTGGCGCAGGTCGACGGTTTGCTGGGCGGATACGGCTTGTGGCTGCGCGATACTGCAAACGAGCAGTGCAGCGAGCGCTGCGGGCAAGATCGGTTTCATGAAAATCCCCTTCAGGTCTCTTTCGGGATGGCCCGGAAGGCTACCGTTCCCCGCAGGGTTTCAGGGCATTGGCAAGCTCTCGGGTGAAAGCCTCGGGCGAGCGAGCGTAGCTTTCCCTATCGGAACTGTTCATCGACAAAATTTCCCCTCTCTTGTTGCGCACCGCGCTCGGGAAATTGTCGGCGTAGACCTCGTCTACCCAGGCCAGGCGATCGCCGTACCAATTGAGCTCGATATCCTGCGTGGCAAATTCGAAGCGATAGGTGTCGTTCGAAGCCGTGATGTCTACCGGGATGATGAACTCAAGGCGCGGCTCGTAGTCGACGGACCCGTCGCCGGGCCGCGGCCATCTGCTGCCATCGCGGTTGAACGTTTCCTTGAGACGATACTGCTCCATCGTTCCGTCGATGAAAACCGCCAGCCGACCATTCGCAGCGCGGCAGAGCCGGGTATTCGTATTGAATGAGATCATCTGGTAATTGCGGAGCGTGTAGGAACCACCGTAATTCGTCTTTCGCTCCTCTTCGCCATATCGATCGTAAACATGGCGGAAGGCATCGCGCGCCTGGCCGATCAGTTCGCCGCCGACGGATCGATTCTGCCCCGCTGCACCGTATGGCGTCAGCAGCACAAGTCCCGCCAGGGCATGCAAAAGCAGGTACTTGAAATTGCGAACATTCACAGCCCACTCCCTTGAAAAACTCGCGATGTGAACGGGTCCGCGCGCGATCGGCGCGGATATCGACCTCGACAAAACGTCGCATGGTTGGTGCGGAATAGTCAAATTGAGCGGACGCCGGAGCTTCGCGAAGCCACGGCTGTTCAACCGACATCCGGGATTTGGGCGACATCCGGGATTTGGGCTGGCGAAGAACTCAGCGTTCGATCGGCGGGAAGACCGGGCCGCCGCGCGTTCCGTCGAAGGCCAAGCGGCGGACTTTGTTGGCCTCCAGGTCGAACTCCACCCCGAAGAAGCGGAAGCCGCCATCGCACAGCACCACGGGCTCACCCGGTTCGAGCCGGAAGCCGGTGGGGAAATAGCTGCCGTAGATCATCCGGCGGCCATCTTCGTGATAGCCGATATACTGGCGATCGTAGAGCGAGGGATCGTCCGGCCAGTCGAAGGGAGTGGCGCTGTCGTCGCTGCCCATCGCCGCCTGCGCGAGAAGCGCTTCATAGTCGGGCCGGTTGTCGCGCAGCAGCCGCATCGCCGCGCTTTCGATGGCGGTGACTTCGCGCGCGCTGGGCGTGAAATAGTCGCTCGGGTCTTCGGGCCCCGCGCGCGAGCAGGTGGTCGTCGCACGTTCGCCCTGCGCCGGGTCGATCAGGGTGACGCGCTCGGTATAGCCGCCGGTCGTGGTGCAGCCCGCCAGCGCGATGGCGAAGAGCGACGCGAGGGCTCTCACAGTGTCTCTTCGATTGCCCGCGCCGCTGCCAGCGGGTCTTCGGCCTTCGAGATCGGGCGACCGATCACCAGCACGCTGGCGCCTGCATCGCGGGCAGCGCGCGGGGTGACGACGCGCTTCTGATCGCCGACCGCGCTCCCGGCGGGTCGCAGGCCGGGGACGACGAAGAAGCCGTGCTTCCAGCGCCTGTGCACCTCGCCCACCTCGTGGCCCGAGCATACGATCCCGTCGAGACCGGCGTCCTGCGCCAGATCGGCGAGGCGGAGAACCTGGTCGTGCGCGCTGCCTGATACGCCGGTGCGCGCGAGGTCGCGTTCGTCGAGGCTGGTCAGCATGGTCACCGCGACAACCTTCGTGTTCTCGCCCGCCGCCGCCTTGGCATCTTCCATCATGGCGCGTCCGCCCGCAGCATGAACGGTGACGATCCGCGGTTCCAGAACGTGGATCGCCTGCATCGCGCCGGCGACCGTATTGGGAATGTCGTGGAGCTTGAGGTCGAGGAAGATCGGCAGGCCGACCTGCGCCAGTTCATGGACCCCGTGGTGGCCATGCGCGCAGAAGAATTCGAGCCCCAGCTTGATCCCGCCGATGTGGCCCTTGACCTTTTCGGCGATGGCGCGCGCCGCGTCGACGCGCGGGAGATCGAGGGCGAGATAGACGGGGTTGGTCATTTTGTGGCCGACTTTTCCTTGGTGTCGATGGCATCGTCACCGTCGACCGGCGTGGCGGAATCGTCCGCCGTAAGCCGGGCGTCGGTCTCGTCCTGAGCTTCGACTTCGGCCTGCGTTTCGGGCTCTGGTTCAGCCTCGGGCTCTGTTTCTGTTTGGGGCTCGTCCTGTCGCGCCGCTTCCTCGCGGTCGCTTTCGCGCGCGGCGGCGGAGACCGAGCTGGCCTTGGCCGCGATCTCGAGGCTGCGGATCTTGCGATTGAGGCTCCAGATGACGCCGCGCGCATAGAGCCATGTCGGCAGGAAGCCGAGCAGGAAGGAAATGATGACCAGCGCGGGCACCTTGGTTTCGAGCACCAGGTTGTCCCAGATCGTCACCTCGACATCGCTCCAGTTGAAGAACGAGAAGAGGAGCACGCCGACGAGGATCAGGACCCAGATGATTGTCCGAATAATCTGCATTGCCAAAATTCCCCCGAATACGCCTTGCTCAAAGCCTAAACCGCCCCGCCACGCCCGTCCAGCCGGAGCCTCGCGGGCGAACCGCCGGTCACCCGAAGACGCGGGCGAAGATCGTTTCGACGTGTTTCAGGTGATAGTCGAGGTCGAACAGAGCGGTCAGGTCATTTTCGGACAGTACCTTCGCGACATCCTCGTCCTGCTTGAGCAGGTCGAGCAGCTGCAGCTGCCCGTCGCTGCCCCACACCTTCATCGCGTTGCGCTGGACGATGGCATAGGCATCCTCGCGGCTCACCCCGTTCTGGGTCAGCGCCAGCAGCACGCGCTGCGAGTGGATCAGACCGCCCATCCGGTTCATGTTGGCCTCCATCCGCTCGGGATAGACGAGCAGCTTGTCGACCACGCCGGTGAGGCGGGCGAGCGCGAAGTCGAGCGTGATGGTCGCGTCGGGGCCGATGAAGCGTTCGACGCTGGAATGGCTGATGTCGCGCTCGTGCCACAGGGCGACGTTTTCGAGCGCGGGCAGGGCATAGGCGCGGATCATGCGCGCCTGGCCGGTCAGGTTCTCGGTCAGCACGGGGTTGCGCTTGTGCGGCATGGCCGACGAACCCTTCTGCCCCTTGGAGAAGAACTCTTCCGCTTCCAGCACCTCGGTGCGCTGGAGGTGGCGGATTTCCACCGCCAGCCGCTCGATCGACCCGGCGATCACCGCCAGCGTGGCGAAATACATTGCGTGGCGATCGCGTGGGATCACCTGCGTGCTGACCGGTTCTGGGACCAGTCCCAATTGGTCCGCCACATAGGCTTCCACATCAGGGGAGATATTGGCGAAGGTGCCGACCGCGCCCGAAATGGCGCAGGTGGCGATTTCGGTGCGTGCATCCCACAGGCGCGCGCGGCACCGGTCGAACTCGGCGTAGGCCTGCGCCAGCTTGAGCCCGAAGGTGACGGGTTCGGCGTGGATGCCGTGGCTGCGCCCGATGGTGGGCGTGAACTTGTGTTCCTCTGCCCGGCGCTTGAGCGCTTTGAGCAGGCCGTCCATGTCGGCCAGCAGGATATCGGTCGCGCGGACCAGTTGGACCGAGAGGGTCGTGTCGAGCACGTCCGAACTGGTCATGCCCTGGTGCATGAAACGCGCTTCCTCGCCGACATGCTCTGCCACCCAGGTGAGGAAGGCGATCACGTCGTGCTTGGTCACCGCCTCGATCGCGTCGATCGCCTCGACGTCGATAGTGGGATTCGTCTCCCACCAGTCCCACAGCGCCTTCGCGGCACTCTCGGGCACCACGCCCAGATCGGCGAGCTTTTGGGTCGCATGTGCCTCGATCTCGAACCAGATGCGATATTTCGCCTCCGGCTCCCACAGGGCGGTCATTTCGGGGCGGGCGTAGCGGGGGACCATGGAGGGCTCCGGATTGGAATGGCGGGGATGCAGGCGCGGCTTAGCGGCGAGACGCGCTAGATCAAGCCCTTCGCCTTCAGGCTGACATGGCGGCCCTGGCCGATGATGACATGGTCGTGCACGCCGATGCCGAGCAGCCGCCCGGCTTCGGCGATGCGATGGGTGACCGCAATGTCGGCGCGGCTGGGCTCGGGGCTGCCGCTGGGGTGGTTGTGGACGAGGATCAGCGCCGCCGCGCCGAGGTCGAGCCCGCGCCGGATCACCTCGCGCGGATGGATCGCCGCTTCGTCCAGCGATCCGTCGCCCACGTGATGATCCTGTACCAGCCGGTTGCGCGTATCGAGGTACAACACCCGCACGCGTTCAACCGTCAGGTTCGCCATGTCGGTGGTGAGGTAGTCGATCAGCGCATGCCAGTTCGCGATCACCGGCTTTTCCGCCACCTCGCTGCGGGTCATGCGCCGTGCCGCCAGCGCCACCGCCTTGAGCGCGGCCGCACTCGCTTCGCCCATGCCGGGCGACTTGGCGAGTGCCGCAGGCTCGGCCTCCAGCACGCGTGCCAGCGATCCGAAGCGGGCGAGCAGCGCCTTGGCGATCGGCTTGGTGTCGCCCCGGCGGATCGCAGCGAACAGCAGATATTCGAGCACTTCGTAATCGGCGAGCGCCTCTGCTCCGCCCGTCAGCAGGCGCTTGCGCAGCCGTTCGCGATGCCCCTCGGCGGAATGGCCACCCTTCTTCGTGGCGAAATCGTCATTTCCTTGCGCCACGCCGACATCCCGATAGGAGTGCACCGATGCGTAAAGGTGCCTGTTGCGGGCAGAACGCGCAAGTGAGTGACGCGAATGGCCGACGGCGCCGATGCAGAGGGTGAAAGCGACGGCGCGGCCAGTGGCCGGCGACGCGGCACGCGCACCCTTCTGGCGTATGCCCTTGGCGTAACCCTGCTGCTGATCGCTATAGCGGCGGCGGTCGTGTGGTTCTCGCGCGAATCCATCGCCGACGACTTCATCCAGCAGCAGCTCGACGAATATGATCTGCCTGCGACCTACGAGATCGAATCGATCGGCCCCGACCGGCAGGTCCTGCGCAATCTCGTCATTGGCGATCCGGGCGATCCCGACCTGACCATAGAGCGCGCCATCGTCGACCTGCGCATCCGGCCCTTCGGCACGCAGTTCGGGCGAATCACGCTCGAAAGCCCACGACTGAAGGGTGCGCTGGGCGAGGACGCGATCAGCTTCGGCGTGCTCGACAGCGCGCTGTTCCGCGACAGCGGAGGGCCGCCGGGCCTGCCCGAGCTCGACGTGAAGATCGTCGATGGCCGCGCACGAATCGGCGGCGCGTATGGCGATCTTGCAGTGGCGCTGGCGGGTGAAGGCAAACTCGATGGCGGCTTTGCCGGGAGCTACGCCCTGCGCGGCGAGAATCTCTCGGTGGCGGGCTGCGCGCTGGACGATGCGCGGGGGCAGGGCCGCATCGCGGTGCGCCGAGGGCGACCCACCTTGCGCGGGCCGCTGCGCATTGCCCGCATCACCTGCGACGATCCGCGAATCCGTGTGGACGATCTGCGCTCGCCCCTTGCCCTGACGATCGACGATTCGCTCGATGGGCTCGATCTGGCTGTCGATGGCACCACGGCGCGGCTCGCGGCGGAGCTGTTCGCGGCGGCCCGCAGCACGATCGAGGGCGAGCTGGCGCTGCGCGATGGCCAGATAAGCCTGCGCTACGATCTCGGGTTCGGCAATGCGCGGGTCGCACATGTCGCCGCCGACAGCCTCGATGCCGAGGGCACGGCCCGGCGGACCGAAGAGGGCCAGTGGCGTGCCCGTGCCAGCATCGCGGGCGAAGGCCTGACGCCCGGCAGCGGCTGGCAGGGGCAGCTTCGCGAATGGGAGCGAGCGAGCCGCGATACGCTCATCGCGCCGTTGCTCGCGAGGGTGCGGGCCGCGCTGGCGCGGGAGATTCCCGGCAGTCGGCTGGCTGCGGAGGTTCAGGTCGCGACCGGCGCCCGGGGGATCGCGATCGGTGCGCCGAGCGCCGATCTGTTCGGCGCGAGCGGTTCGCGCATCCTTTCCCTCTCGCGCCTTTCCATGCAGCCGACCGATGGCGCGTTGCCGCGTGCGACCGGCAATTTCCGCACCGGCGGCGCAGGGATGCCGGTTATTGCGGGCCGGATGGAACGCGCGCCGTCGGGCCGCCTCGTCCTGCAAATGTCGATGGACGAATATCGAGCGGGCGACAGCAGCATCGCCATCCCGCAGCTCGCCGTGGCGCAGGCTCCGGGGGGCACTGTCGGGCTGGCTGGCGCGGTCCGGGCGAGCGGGCCGTTGCCGGGTGGCTTCGCACGCGGCCTGAATCTGCCGCTCAAGGGATCCTATGACGGCAATCGCCTCGCGCTGTGGCCCGATTGCACCAAGGTGACGTTCGAGCGGCTGGTCTATGCGAACTTGGAGCTTGAGCGGCGCGGCGTGACCCTGTGCCCGCCCAGAGGCCGCCCGATCCTGACCGCAGGCGGCGGCGATATCCGCATCGCCGCCGGTGCGCCAAGCCTCGACCTCGACGGGCGGCTGGCGGGAACGCCGATCGCCATCGACAGCGGCCCGGTCGGCTTTGCTTATCCCGGCGCGCTGTCCGCGCGCTCGCTCGACGTGGTGCTGGGTTCAGGGGGGAGCGCCGCACGCTTCGCGATCTCGGACCTGCGGGCGCAGCTCGGTCGGGAGATCGGGGGCACGTTCAGCGGCGCGGATATAAGCCTCGATGCAGTTCCGCTCGATCTGCGCCAGGCAGAGGGAGACTGGTCCTATGCCGATGGCGCGCTGGTGCTGACCAATGGCGCGTTCGAGCTGCACGACCGCGACGATCCACCCCGGTTCGAGCAGCTTGTCGCGCGCGAAGCCAGCCTGCGCCTGCGCGACAACCGGATCGTGGCCGATGCCCGCCTGCGCGAGCCCGGGACCGACCGGGTGGTGACCGATTTCGTGGTCGAGCACGACCTTGGCACCGGCATCGGCTTCGCCGATCTCGATGTGCCGGGCTTGCGCTTCGGGCCCCAATTGCAACCCTCGGACATCACGCGCCTCGCTTTCGGGGTGGTCGCGCAGGTCGACGGGGTGGTCACGGGCACGGGCCGGATCGACTGGAATCCGGACGATGTCACCAGCACCGGGGCATTCACGTCCGACGATATCGATTTTGCCGCCGCCTTCGGCCCGGTCGAGGGCGCGTCGGGCACGATCCGGTTCGACGATCTTCTCGGCCTGACGACCGCGCCGAATCAGCGGATCGCGGTTCGCTCGGTCAATCCGGGTATCGCGGTCGAAGGTGCGACGGTCGACTTCGCGCTGCGCGACGGCCAGCTGATCGCGGTAGACGGGGGGCGGGCGCCTTTCCTCGGCGGCACGATCGCCCTGCGCGGGCTCGATATCAACATCGGCACCGAAGAAGAACGCGCTTACATTTTCGATATCGAAGGACTCGACGCGGCGCGGCTGGTCGAGCGGCTGGAGCTTGGCAATATCAACGCGACCGGCGTTTTCGACGGGAGCATCACGGTGCTGTTCGATGCGCAAGGCAATGGCCGGATCGTCGACGGGCTGCTGACATCGCGCCCGCCGGGGGGCAATGTCGCCTATGTCGGCGAACTGACCTACGAAGACCTGTCGCCCTACGCCAATTTCGCTTTCTCGGCGCTGCGCTCGCTCGATTACAAGGCACTGGCGGTCGAGATCGAAGGGCCGCTGACCGGCGAGATCATCACCCGGCTGCGGTTCCAGGGTATCGCGCAGGGCGAGGATGCAGACAGCAACTTCATCACCCGGCGCATCGCGGCGCTGCCGATCGAGTTCCGCATCAACATTACCGCGCCGTTCTACGCGCTGGTGCAGAATGTGCGGTCTTTCTTCGATCCCGCCTTCGTGCGCGATCCGCGCTCGCTCGGCCTGCTGAGCGACGACGGGGTCCGCTTGCGGCGCGACATCACGGGCGAAGAGGTGCGCGAGCGGGACGAGGCCGAACAAGAGAGCCGCAAAAACGGCGAAGCAGCGGAAAATGGCGGGGAAGGGATGAAATGACGTATTCAGGACGCGGAAAGCGAGGAAAGCCCATGATGCCAGGGAAAGTGAAGGGCCTCGGCTCGATCGGCGGGCTTTGCCTGCTGGGTGGCTGCATCAACGTGAATGCACCGTCTGAACCGATCGTGATCGAGCTCAACATCAACATCCAGCAGGAGGTGATCTATCGCCTCGCGGCGGATGTTGAGGAGAATATCGATGCCAATCCCGACATCTTCTAGGTCGGGCGAAGGGAAGTTGAGATGACGATGGGTTCCAGGCCGAAGATGGCAAAACCGGCGATGGCCAGGCTGATGCTGGCGATGACGGGCGGCGCAATCGCGCTCGCGCTCGCCAATCCGGCAGCGGCGATGTTCCAGCGCGATCCCGCCTATGCCGCCGCGCGCGAAAACGGGCAGGTGGGCGAGCGGATGGACGGTTTCCTCGGCGTGGTCGGCGATCAGCCGCAGGCAATCCGCGATCTGGTGGCGGACATCAACATCCGCCGCCGTGCGAACTACACCGAGCGCGCCAGCGAACAGAAAGCCACCATCGACGCCTATGCGCTGACCCAGGGGTGCATCCTGATCGCCCGCACCGAACCGGGCGAGAAATATCAGGCGCCCGATGGTTCGTGGAAGACGCGCACCACCGCGCCGCCCGAGCGCGACAGCCGTTGCCCTCCCGCTAGTTGAAACCGTGCCCCGGGGCGTGTTCGCCCTTGTTGACTTGGCTGGGAGCCTTTTCTAAGGCGACCGCGCCCTCGGCGGGCAGGTCGTGCCCATGCCGCGCGAACTTCTTTTATGAAAGGGAGCCAGGCATGAGCGACGACAAGTCTGCACGAGAGCCCATACCCGAGGATGCGCGGATCGACGCGCTCGAGGCGCGGCTGAAAGCCGCACGCGAGCGAGAGGAGAAGCGCACCGGGTCCAAGGTGTCCAGTAAGTCACATGCGGATCATCGCATGGGCAACCGGGTGCTGGCGGATCTCGTGGGTGGGTTGCTCGGCGGTTCGCTGCTCGGTTTCGGCGTCGATACGCTGGCCGGGACGGGGCCCTGGGGTCTGTTGGTCGGCCTGTTCCTCGGGATAGGCGTGGCTTTCAGGAATGTCTTCCGCATCGCGGGAACGCAAAAGCCGCCCTCCGACGAGGGTTGAAACGAATTCACATTGCGCCTTGGCGCAGCACACGCGAACGGGAATTTCAGGTGGCCGCCGAAGAAGGCAAAGTCGATCCGATGCACCAGTTCACCATCGAGCCGCTCGGTTCGTGGGCCAACTGGGATATGAACGGCGTCAACATCGCATTCACCAACAGCGCGTTGTGGATGATGATCACGACTATCGTCCTCATCGCCTTCGTGCAGTTGGGCAGCAAGCGCCAGCTGATCCCGGGCCGCTGGCAGATGGCGGTCGAGAGCCTGACCGGCTTCGTCGACAACATGGTGCAGGAGAATATCGGCAAGGAAGGGCGCAAGTACCTGCCTTACGTGTTCTCCCTGTTCACCTTTATCCTGTTCGCCAACCTGCTCGGCCTGATGCCACTGGGTGTGATCGGCCTGCATCCGTTCACCTTCACCAGCCACTTCACGGTCACCGGCGTGCTCGCCGTGATCAGCTTTTCGATCGTGTTGATCGTGGGCTTCTGGAAGCACGGCCTCAAGTTCTTCACCTTGTTCGTGCCGCACGGCACGCCGTGGCCGATGGTTCCGATCATCGCGCCGATCGAGTTCGTGTCCTTCATGGTGCGTCCGTTCAGCCTCGCGCTGCGGCTGTTCGTTGCGATGATGGCCGGTCACGTGCTGCTCGAAGTGCTGTCGAGCTTCGTGATCGACGGAACCAATGCCGGTGTCGGCTTCGGCCTGCTGGTCGGCCTGCCCAGTTTCGTGCTGATGATCGGCATCTGCGCGCTGGAACTGCTGGTCGCAGCCATTCAGGCGTATGTCTTCGCGCTGTTGACCGCGCTGTATATCAACGACGCCGAAAACCTTCACTAAACCTTTCTCAAAACGTCTATTTTTCCAAGGAGTATCAACAATGGATCCTGAAGCAGCCAAGCTCGTCGGTGCAGGCCTCGCGGCGATCGGTGCCGGTATGGCGGCAATCGGCGTGGGCAACGTCTTCGGCTCGTTCCTCGACGGCGCCCTGCGCAACCCCGGTGCAGCGGACGGCCAGCAGGGCCGCCTGTTCATCGGCTTCGCCGCTGCCGAACTTCTCGGCCTGCTGGCCTTCGTCGTGGCGATGATCCTGATCTTCGTCGCCTGACGATACTTTTCGACAGGGGCACGTGCCGCGCATCTTGCCGGTGCGTGCCCCGGTCGAAGCTTTTCTCTGCCGATCGTTCGACCGGCCGTTTTTCTGACCGGATAGGCCCGCAATGCCTCAGATAGCCCAGCTCGCCGAGACCTTCTCCAGCCAGATCTTCTGGTTGCTGGTGTTCTTCGGCATCACTTTCTTCGTCGTCGGGCGAGGCATGGTGCCGCGCGTGATGGACACCATGGACCGCCGCAGCAAGCAGATCGCCGACGATATTTCGGCGGCACAAGCTGCGCGCGACCAGGCGGACAAGGAAGAAGAGGCATGGCGCACGCGTGAGAACGAGAACCGCGCACGCGCCCAGGCGCTGATTTCCGAAGCCAAGGCGGAAGCTGCGGCCAAGTCCGAAAAGAAGATCGCCGCCGCGCAGAAGCGGCTCGACAAGAAGCTGGACGAAGCGGATCAGGAACTCGCTGCCGCCCGCACTGAAGCGATGAACGAGATCGAGGCTGTCGCGACCGACGCCGCGCAGGACATCGTCGCCCAGCTGGCGGGCATCAAGGTGACCAAGCCGGCCGCCAAGGCCGCCGTGAAGGAGAGCCTGGTCCATGGCTGACACCACCGCCACCACCACCGGCGCATCCAATATCGACCCTGCCGAAGCCGACGCAATCTTCACCACCGAAGAGCCGGTCGCCCACACCGGAGCCGACGATCATGGCGCCGGGGGCCCGCAGCTGTGGGGCTTCGCGCCCTACCAGTGGGTTTCGGTCTCGATGCTGGTCCTGCTGCTCATCGCGTTCTTCGTGGCAAAGGTCCACAAGACCGTGGCGGGCGGGCTCGACGGTCGCATCGCCGCGATTCGCGAAGAACTGGACGAGGCCAAACGCCTGCGTGCCGAAGCCGAAAAGCTGCGCGACGAATATACCGCCAAGATCGCCAATGCGGAGAGCGACGCCGAGGCGATGCTCGAAAACGCCAAGGCCGAATCCGAAGCGATCCTCGTCCGTGCCGAGGAAGACAGCAAGGCACTGGTCGAACGGCGCAAGCGCATGGCGCAGGACAAGATCTCCGCCGCCGAGCGTGAGGCTGTCGCCGAGGTGCGCGCCAAGGCCGCAGCCGCAGCCGCAGCCGCGAGCCGCAAGCTGATCGGCGAGACCCTCGACGCGGAAATCGACCGCAAGCTGGCGGACGACCTGATCGCCGGGATCTGATCCGGGCATCATGCCAGCGATATCGCCCGATCGGATCGTCGTGCGTCGCGACGATCTGACGGGCGAGGCCAGCCGTTCCCTCATCGAACTGCACCTGCGCGGCATGCACGAGCATTCGCCGCCAGACGCCATCTTCGCGCTCGATCTAAGCGGCCTGCGGCGATCCGACGTCGAAGTGTGGTCGGCCTGGGTGGGCGAGGCGATTGCCGGCATCGGGGCGCTGAAGAAGCACTCGGACAGGCGCGGCGAAATCAAGTCGATGCGTACCCATCCCGATTTCCTGCGGCGCGGGGTGGCCGATGCGCTCCTCGGCACCATAGTCGAGCGTGCATGTGAGCTTGGGCTGTCTACGTTATCTCTGGAGACCGGCAGCGGGCCGGGCTTCGATCCCGCGATTTCCTTCTACCGCGCGCGTGGCTTCGAACCGGGGGAAGCCTTCGGGAATTATGCCAAGAGCGCGTTCAATCAGTTCTTTCACCGCACGCTCTGACGCGCGGCGGCCTGTCGCAGCCTAGAACGCGTCTTTGGCGGCGCGAAGCTTGGCGAAGGTATCCGCCGGGCCCTCTCCGCCCCAACGCTCGCGCATGGCGGGTGCATCTGCGCGCAGGAAGGGATTGGTCTCCAACTCGCGCGAGAGGACGGTGGGCACGGTCGGCTCCTCCCTAGCGCGCGCCGCCTCGATATCCTTCGCATAGGCCTGCAACGCTTCGTTCCCGGGATCGGCATGGAGCGCGAACTTCGCATTGGCCTGCGTATATTCGTGCGCGCAATAGAGCGTGGTTTCGGGCGGCAGCGCCTTGATCCTCTCGAGGCTGTCCCAGAACTGCTGCGGCTCGCCTTCGAACATCCGCCCGCAGCCCAGCGCGAATACGCTGTCGCCGACGAAGGCGATCCCGCTCTCGGCCAGATGGAATGCGATATGCCCGTTGGTGTGGCCCGACACGTCGATCACCCGCGCGTGATGGTCGCCCAGCGTCACTTCGTCTCCATCCGCGACCACACGGTCGATCTGAGCGATCCGCTCGACCTCCTTTGGGGCAATCACCTTGGCGCCGGTCGCCTCGACGATCGTCTCGTTGCCGCCTGCATGATCCGGGTGCCAGTGCGTGTTCCAGATATGCGTGATGCCCCACCCCTTCGCCTTGGCCTGGCGCAGATATTCAGCGCCGTCGGGCGTGTCGATCGCAGCGGTGAGCCCGCTATCGGTATCGTGGAGCAGGAACCCGTAATTGTCGGACAGGCAGGGGAACTGGTGGACTTCGAGCAAGGCGCGCCTCCGTTGGGCGATCAGTAGACGATGACGTCGAGCCGCTCGGGATCGCCGTCACGTTCGTACAACTGCACGCGGACCAGAACGTTGCGGTCGACGATCTTGCTCGCCATCCCCTCGGTCAGGTTGCCGTTGGCGGCCATCTCTTCGATCCGCTCGCGATTGGCGGGATCGGCGAAGAGCGGATCGGTCTGGTCGTCGGCCTGCGTAACACCGCGCGCATGAAAATTGGCGCGGTCTTCGCGCAGCACCTGCCACGCTTCGGTCAGCCTGTTGCCTGACGGATCGGTGTGGTCGGGGCCGTAGAGGAATGCCTTGTATTCGCCGACCATCTCGAGAGGGGCGCGGGTTTCTTCGGGGACGGGTTCTGCGGGAGCCTCGGGCTCGGTCGGCTCGTCCGAGCAGGCGGGTGCGACGATGAGCGCGGCGATCAGCGCGATGGCGGGTAAATTCGGCGTTTTCATGCGCGCATTGCTATGGGAGGGGGACTGGAGAGGCAAGGGTTCCGGCAACAAGGACAAAGGTCAGCAGATCGCGAGATCGAAACCTCGGCAATATCCCAATCGGCAGGTGTCCCTGCCAATCGATAACTCGGTCTGGACAGCGGAGCCGTCACGCGCGCTTTTTCGGTCCCCCATCCGCGGTACGCTGCTCAGGAGCCCGCCCTGGATGAGCAGATAAAAGCTGAGGCTCAGGGAATAATCATCGGTGAGGAATTGGAAGGTGCCCAGAGCGAGGACGCCAGCCAAGCAGAAAATGCCGATCACCTTGTTCAGCAAGGGTCGGTCCGGTGTCAGGACGCTCCGCTCCGCACCCTCCATATAGGGATAGAGTATGGTGAAGAATGTGATGGCGAAGATGAGCAGACTCAGTAGCGCTATTGGCAACACTGGGACCCATGGAGAGATCACCGCCAGAATCAGGCATAGTGCCGCCAGCTCGACCCGCCAACGCAAGGGCGCACTGAGGATCGGTTTGCGCGCATAGGGTGCCGGTTTCTCCATCCCGCCAGCTTACGCCCGCACGCGCGATACGAAAAGGCCCGCCGCTCCGGTGGGGAGGGCGGGCCATCGGTTGCCTGTGGCGCGAAACGAGCCTGACGGGCTCGAACCCACCCCTCGATCCCCTCCCTCGAAAGGGAGGGGAGGGTTCAGGATCAGTCTTCTTTCTTCTTGAGCGCTTCGCCCAGGATGTCGCCGAGCGAAGCGCCGCTGTCGGCCGAACCGAACTGTGCCACTGCCTCTTTCTCTTCGGCGATCTGGTAGGCCTTGACCGAGAAGGTCGGCTTCTTGGAGCGGTCGAAACCGGTGACCAGGGCGTCGAGCTTCTGGCCAGCCTGGAAACGATCCGGACGCTGCTCGTCGCGGTCGCGGCCGAGGTCCGAACGCTTGATGAAGCCGGTCGCGCCGTCTTCGCCAACCTGCACTTCGAGGCCGCCATCGCGGACTTCCAGCACCGTGACGGTGACGGTTTCGCCGCGACGCAGCGAACCACCGGCAGCGGCTTCGGTCGGCGCGCCCTTTTCGAGCTGCTTCATGCCGAGGCTGATGCGTTCCTTGTCGACATCGACGTCGAGCACGATTGCCTTGACCTCTTCACCCTTGCGGTGAAGCGCCAGCGCGTCTTCGCCCGAGATGCCCCACGCGATGTCAGACATGTGGACCATGCCGTCGACGTCGCCCGGCAGGCCGATGAACAGGCCGAACTCGGTGGCGTTCTTGACTTCGCCCTCGACTTCGCTGCCCACCGGATGTGCTTCGGCGAACTCTTCCCAGGGATTGCGCTGGGCCTGCTTGAGGCCGAGCGAGATGCGGCGCTTTTCGGAATCGACTTCCAGCACCATGACTTCGACTTCCTGCGAGGTCGAAACGATCTTGCCGGGGTGGACGTTCTTCTTGGTCCAGCTCATTTCCGAAACGTGGACCAGGCCTTCGATGCCCGGCTCGACTTCGACAAAGGCGCCGTATTCGGTGATGTTGGTCACCTGGCCCGTCAGCTTCATGCCGACCGGGTACTTGGCGGCGACGCCATCCCACGGATCGCTTTCGAGCTGCTTCATGCCCAGCGAGATGCGCTGCGTTTCGGCATTGATGCGGATGATCTGCACGGTCACGGTCTGGCCGATTTCGATCACTTCGCTGGGGTGGTTGACCCGCTTGTAGCTCATGTCGGTGACGTGGAGCAGGCCGTCGATGCCGCCCAGGTCCACGAAGGCACCGTAATCGGTGATGTTCTTGACCACACCGTCGACCACTTCGCCTTCGGCCAGCTTGTCGATCAGTTCGCTGCGCTGTTCGGCGCGCGTTTCTTCCAGCACGGCGCGGCGCGAGACGACGATATTGCCGCGGCGGCGATCCATCTTGAGGATCTGGAAGGGCTGGGGCTGATCCATCAGCGGGGTGACGTCGCGCACGGGGCGGATGTCGACCTGGCTGCCGGGCAGGAAGGCCACGGCGCCGTCGAGGTCGACGGTGAAGCCGCCCTTGACGCGGCCGAAGATGCGGCCTTCGACGCGCTTGCCTTCGCCGAATTCGCTTTCGAGGCGATCCCACGCGGCTTCGCGGCGGGCGCGGTCGCGGCTGAGCATCGCTTCGCCGTCGGCATTTTCGACGCGGTCGACATAGACTTCGACTTCGCTGCCGACTTCGAGGCCGTGCTCGTCGTCGTTGCGCATGAATTCGCGCAGGTCGACGCGGCCTTCGCTCTTCAGGCCGACATCGATCATGGCCATGCCGTTTTCGATTGCGGTGACGGTGCCCTTTACGACGCGGCCTTCAAAGCCGCCGTCGTCCGCATCGCCGAGTTGTTCGTTAAGAAGCGCTTCGAAATCGTCGCGCGTTGGGTTGGCTGCAGTTGCCATAGGGTATCAGGTTCCTAATTCACATTTGCTACCGGCCACCGGTTGTCCGGGGTCTTTACCCGTCTCCCACGCACTATTGCGAAGGCTAACGGGGCAAGAGGGCCGCTTACCACGCAAGGCCGTATGCCAACGCGCGGGTCCCCATCAATTCCATGGGCGAATCCAAAGATTGCGAGAACGGGCGCGCAGGTACGTCCGATGCCCCGAAAATGCAAGCAAAAGCGGATGTCATGCCTTGCGGTCATGCGGTTCGAACCGGCGGCCATCATGGTCAACGAGTTTTTTCCCGCATGCCGCAATTGGCTTGGTCGCAGTCAGACTATGATGGGTACTCTCAATCCGAAACATCTGTTTTTAGAATGTTTTAGTGGTTTTGTTGCAATCCTCGCGTGATGAAGGAGAGGGCGATGAAAACCGGATGCCAAGGTTGCCGTGCGCCGGAGCACGACTTCGCGATTGCAATGGCCTTCCAGCCGATCGTGGACTGCGAGACTGGCGAGGTGTTCGCTTACGAAGCGCTCGTCCGCGGCATGAATGGCGAAGGCGCAGAAGAGGTGCTGGGCGGGGTGAACGATGCCAACCGCTATGCGTTCGACCAGCGGTGCCGGATCGCCGCGATCAGGGGCGCGGTGGATGCGGGCATCCTCGAAACGCAGGCCAGGCTGTCGATCAATTTCCTGCCCAATGCGGTCTATTCGCCGCTCGCGTGCATCCAGCTTACGCTGGCAACCGCGCGCGAAGTAGGTTTCCCGACCGAGCGGCTGATTTTCGAACTGACCGAGAACGAGCAGATCGACGACGCCGATCACGTTCGCCGGATCGTCGATACCTACCAGCAAATGGGTTTCGGTACCGCGATGGATGATTTCGGGGCGGGGCACGCCGGACTGGGGCTGCTGTCCCGAATCCAGACCGACTACCTCAAGCTCGACATGGAACTGGTTCGCGAGATCGACCGGTCGAAGCCGAAGCGGGTCATCGTTGAAGGTGTCGTGCGGATCGCGAAGCGACTCGGCATCACCGTCATTGCCGAGGGGATCGAGACGCTTGCAGAAGCGCAGACCTTGCACCTGCTGGGCATCCGTTACCTGCAAGGCTTCTACTTTGCCCGCCCGGCATTCCGGGCTCTTCCCGAAATAGAGGCTTCGGCCAGGTTGCGCGACGCCGCCTGACGGATCAGCGCGTTTCCCGCACGGCGCTCGCCACGATTTCGATGGCCGCTGCGATCGAGGCATCCTTGTCCAGCGCCGTGGTATCGAGCACGTAGGCATCCGGCGCCGGTTTTAGCGGTGCATCCTTGCGGCCCATGTCGCGCGCGTCGCGCCGTCCGATCTGCGCGTGCACCTCTTCGCGAGTCACCTCACGCCCCTGCGATTGCATCTCGGCAAAACGCCGGTCGGTACGGGCATCGAGCGAGGCGGTGACGAACAGCTTCACGTCCGCAGCGGGGCAAATGACCGTGCCGATGTCCCGCCCGTCGAGCACCGCGCCGCCGTCCGCTTGCGCAAACGCGCGCTGCCGGTCGAGCAGTGCTGCGCGGACCCCGGGATGAATCGAGATGCGGCTGGCAAAACCACCGATCGCCTCGCTGCGCAGCTCCGGATCGGTCAGCAGCGTGTCGGGGAAATCCGCCGCCGCCAGCGCATCGCCTGCATCGTCCGGGTCCGCCCCGGCGAGTTGCACCTGCCGCCCGACCGCGCGGTAGAGCAGGCCGGTATCGAGATGCGGCAGCCCGAAATGCGCCGCGATCGCGCTGGCAATCGTGCCCTTGCCGCTGGCGGTGGGTCCGTCGACGGCGATAATCATGGCGCGTCGTGCCTTGCCATCCACGCGCGCAGGATCGCCTCGCTCTCCATCGGGCGGTCGGTCATGAAACCGTGCGCAGCTCCGGGCACTACACCGAATTCGGCACCCGGGGTCATCCGCACGTACTCCTCCACCGTATCGATCCGCGCCTCGTCGTACTGGCCGATCAGGAACAGCGTGCGCGAACCGTCGATTTTAGCGAGCAGCGGGACGGCGTCGTAGGTCTTGAGCGACCCCTTCGAGCGAAATTCGCTCGGGCCCCACATCGCGTTGTAGATCACCGGGTTGAAGCCTCGGCCGCCGATTGCCGCGGAATAGGCGCGCAGTTGTGCGCTGGCCGGTTCGCGGCGGTTGAACTCGGCATAGAAGGCGTTGGTGGCCTGGGTGCATTCCTGCGCCGACGGGGGCGCGTCGGTTTCGCAGGCGGCGATGGTCTGCTGCACATCCTGCGGCAGCTCTTCGAGCAGGCGGTTCGCATCCGCGATCCAGCGCTCGGTATTGATGTAAGTCCCGCCGAGCACGGTCGAGGCGACATGCTGCGGGTACTTCGCGGCATATTCCAGCGCGATGGCCGACCCCCAAGAGTGGCCCACCACATGCCACCTATCGACACCGAGCGTCCGGCGGATCGTCTCCAGTTCCTCGACGAAGCGCTCGACGCGCCAGTTGGCGGGATCGTTGGGGTGGTCCGACCTGCCGCTGTCGAGCTGGTCGTAGAGGATCACTGCGCGCTCGTCCGCGAGACCCAGCATCGATGCGAGCCCGTTATGCGTGCCGCCGGGGCCACCGTGGAGAAACACCACCGGCGGCGCTGCGTCGAGATCGCCGTTGACTCGAACGTATACGTCGCCGCCTTCGACCGGCACCATCAGCTCGCGCTCGGGCGCGGCGTAGGCTTCGACGCTGTCCTGAAGAGGGGCGGGCGCTGACTCGGGCGGAGGAAGCGTCGCGCAGCCCGACAGGGCGAGCGCGGCGGCGGCGAGGAGGGTTCGGATCATGGCTGTTGCGCGGCCTCGCCGCCAGCCGTGGGCCCGTGAAGGGTGGTAATCATGAAAACGTGTTCCTCGCTTGCTTCGGGCTCATTCTTCGCTTTTCTTTCATCCGCCATCGAAAATGCAGGATGGCGGATGCGATCGCTCCGACAAGACAATTGGTCGCGATGGAATATAGCTCGACTTGAGAGCCGTTTGCGACATGCCAGAAGAATGGCGATCCAACTGCGACTGCAATGATTGCCAAAGCTGCAATGACGCGTCGGCGGATCACGGTTGCGGCTCGTCCGGGGATATAGCGTTTCGAGTGCGGATCGCCTTGGCGAGTCCCCAGATTGCGATGGCCGCCCAGAAGCCTTCGAGGACGAGGCTGGGCCAGTTGGTGTGCACCAGCAGGCTGACGGTCAGCAGCGCCGCGCCCGCCAGATTGGTGCCGTGCAGGATGAACGGGTTCGGTGCCTCGCTCGAGGTCAGGTAGGCGTAGGCCCCGATAATGCAGGTCATCCCGACGAAACCGACGAGCGAGTAGATGTCCATTGCCACCCTATGCCTCTCCCCGTGCGGGGAGACGGTACGTAGGCTTGGCGCGCACAGCGCCTAGCCGGAGTTGGAGAAGGGCGTGCCTGCGAGCCGGCTCGAACGCCCCTCTCCAAGCTTCGCTAGCTCCTGACGGAGCAAGCTGCGCTATCCTCTCCCCGCACGGGGAGAGGGAAGGGAGCTGCGATCGCCTCACCGAGTCACCTCGTCCAGCAGCGGCATGAAGTTCGGAAAACTGGTCGCGATAGGGCTGGTGTCGTCGACCTCCACGCCGTCGCGGCTGACGAGGCCGGCCACCGCCATGCTCATCGCGATGCGGTGGTCGAGATGCGTCTTCACCCGCGCATTGGCGGAGCCGCGCAGCGGCTCGCCGCCGGTGCCGTGGATGGTGAGCCCGTCCTCGTTTTCCTCAACCCGCGCACCGACGGCCTCCAGCGCCGCGGCCATGGTGGCGAGGCGGTCGCTTTCCTTGACCCGCAGTTCTTCCAGCCCGCGCGTGACCGTAGTGCCCTGCGCCAGAGCAGCGGCGACGAACAGCACCGGAAATTCGTCGATCATGCTCGGCGCGACGGTCGGATCGACTTCGATGCCGGTCAGGGGGGCATGGCGCACGCGCAGATCGGCGACGGGCTCTCCGCCGACCTCGCGCGCGTCGATCTCCTCGATATTCGCGCCCATCGCGCGCAGCACGCCGACCACCCCGGCGCGAGTCGGGTTCATGCCGACGTTGCGGATCGTCAGGTCGCTGCCCTCGACCAAGGTCGCGGCGACCATGAAGAATGCAGCGGAGGAGGGATCGCCGGGCACGACGATGTCCTGCGGTTGCAGGTCGGTCTGCCCGGTCAGGCGGATGACCCGCGCGCCGTCTTCTTCGGCGACCTCGAGCTGCGCACCGAAGCCGCGCAGCATCCGCTCCGAATGGTCGCGCGTCGGTACCGGCTCGATCACGGTGGTGATGCCGGGCGTGTTCAATCCCGCCAGCAGCACCGCGCTCTTCACCTGCGCACTCGCCACCGGCAGGCGGTAGCTGATCGGCACCGCCGGGTGCGCGCCCTCGAGCATGAGGGGGAAGCGGCCGCCGGGGCTGGGAGTGAAGCTCGCGCCCATCAGTGACAGCGGTTCTATCACGCGGCCCATCGGGCGTTTGGAAAGGCTCGCATCGCCCACGAAGCTGGTGATGATCCCATGGCTCGCCACCAGGCCCATCAGCAGGCGCGCCGAGGTCCCGCTATTGCCGCAGTCGATCGCGGCCTCGGGTTGCAGCAAACCGCCGATGCCCAAGCCATGCACGCGCCATTCGCCATCGCCGAGGCGTTCGACATCCGCGCCCATCGCGCGCATCGCCGCGGCGGTGGCCAGCACGTCCTCGCCTTCGAGCAATCCGGCAATGCGCGTCTCGCCCACGGCGCATGCACCGAGGATCAGCGAGCGGTGGCTGATCGACTTGTCGCCCGGTACGGCAGTCGCCCCGCGCAGGGGGCCAGAGGGGGCGAAACGATAGGAGGCGGTCTCGGCATTCATGCGCGGGCGGCTTTGACACCGGCATTGGTGCATGGCAAGGCGCGCGCCATTCTTGATTCGGGCGCGATTTGCCCCCAAGTCAGCCCTCAACGAATTTCCGCCTAAGTCTCAGGGGCGCGCCCAAGGCAAGCAGCGCCCGCAACAAGGAACCTACACGTCATGGTCAAACCCGAATGGGGCACCAAGCGTACCTGCCCCAAATGCGGCACGCGTTTTTACGATCTCGGCAACGACGACCCGGTGACCTGCATCGAATGCGAGAACACCTGGTCGCCCGAGCCCGTGCTCAAGTCCAAGCAGCCGATTCCGTTCGAGGACGAGGACAAGAAGAAGAAGGACAAGGAAGCCGACAGCGACCTTGCCGATGACGATCTGGAAGATATCGACGTCGACGACGACGACGATTCGCCGGATAACGAGGTCGATCTTGGCGGTGATGACGATCTGGGCGTTGCCAAGTCCAAGGGTGACGACGACGATAAGGACGAAACCTGAACGCAATAGCGGATATTCCGCTTGCAAAGGGGCGCGGCGCTTTCTAAACGGCGCGTCCCATAACCGGCCGGGGCCTTAGCTCAGCTGGGAGAGCGCTACAATGGCATTGTAGAGGTCAGCGGTTCGATCCCGCTAGGCTCCACCACCGGTTTTCAGGATAGTCCGCTATCCGGTTCGAGTTTCAGAAGGGGCACCGCCCCGACGCTGGCCGACGAGTTTTCGTCCGCCGGCGTTTTTCGCGTTTCCCGCAATCGGGCGGCGCAAATGGAGTGACCGCGTAGATATGTTCGACGCACTGTCGGATCGCCTTGGCAATACCTTCGACCGCCTGCGCGGGCGTGGTGCCCTGCGCGAACAGGACGTGCGCGACGCGATGCGCGAAGTGCGAATCGCGCTGCTCGAAGCCGACGTGGCGCTGCCCGTCGCGCGCGATTTTATCGAGAAGGTCACCGAAAAGGCGGTTGGCGAAAGCGTCCTCAAGTCGGTTACGCCCGGCCAGCAGGTCGTCAAGATCGTCAACGACGAGCTGGTTGCCATGCTCGGCGGCTCCGAAGGTGAGGACGGCCATGTCCCGCTGACGCTGGAGGCCAAGCCGCCGGTCGTCATCATGATGGTGGGCCTGCAGGGCTCGGGTAAGACGACCAGCACCGCCAAGCTCGGCAAGTTGATCCGCGAGAAGCACGGCAAGAAGGCCATGATGGCCTCGCTCGACGTCAATCGCCCCGCCGCGCAGGAACAGCTGGCGGTGCTGGGCAAGCAGGCGCAGGTCGATACGCTGCCGATCGTCGAGGGCCAGCAGCCGGTCGAGATCGCGAAGCGCGCGCTCGAATCGGCCAAGCTGCGCAATGTCGATGTGGTGCTGCTCGATACCGCAGGTCGCCTGCATGTCGACGAAGCGCTGATGGCGGAGATGAAGGCGGTGGCTTCGGTGGCGACGCCGACCGAAGTGCTGCTGGTGGTCGACAGCCTGACCGGTCAGGACGCGGTCAACGTCGCACAGAGCTTCAGCGATGAAGTGCCGCTGACCGGCGTGATCCTGACCCGGATGGATGGCGATGCGCGCGGCGGTGCGGCGCTTTCGATGCGTGCGGTCACCGGGAAGCCGATCAAGTTTGCTGGCGTCGGCGAGAAGCTCGACGCGCTCGAAGCCTTCCACCCGCGCCGGGTTGCCGAACGCATCCTCGGCATGGGCGATGTCGTGTCGCTGGTCGAGAAGGCCGCCGAGACGATCAAGGTCGAGGAAGCCGAGCTTCTCGCCAAGCGGATGGCCAAAGGCCAGTTCGACCTCAACGACCTGCGCATGCAGCTCAAGCAGATGCAGAGCATGGGTGGCCTCGGCATGCTGGCGGGCATGATGCCCGGCATGAAGAAGGCCAAGGCCGCGATGCAGGCCAGCGGCATGGACGACAAGGTGCTGGTCCATATGGACGCGATCATGGGATCGATGACGCCCAAGGAACGCGCCAATCCCGCACTGCTCAACGCCAAGCGCAAGAAGCGCGTGGCTGCGGGCAGCGGCACGCAGGTGCAGGACGTCAACAAGGTGCTGAAGATGCACCAGGAAATGTCCCGCGCGATGAAGCAGATCAAGAAGATGGGCGGGATGAAGGGCCTCGCCGCAATGCTCGGCGGAGGCGGCGGTATGGGCGGCCTTCCGGGCATGGGCGGCCCAGGCGGAAAAGGCGGTGGAGGGCAGATCCCCGGCATGGATGGCCAGGGCATCGGCGATGTCGACATGAGCAAGCTGCCGCCCGACCTGCAGAAATTACTTCCGAAGAAATAACCGAAACCGATAGACGAAAACCTAAGGACGAACCGAAATGGCTATTGCACTCCGACTTTCGCGTGGCGGCGCCAAGAAGCGCCCCTACTACCGCATCGTGGCAGCGGACTCGCGCTATCCGCGCGATGGCCGCTATCTCGAGCAGATCGGCACCTACAACCCGCTGCTCGCCAAGGACGACGAGAAGCGCGTGACGCTGAACGAAGATCGCGCCAAGTACTGGCTCGGCGTTGGCGCACAGCCGAGCGACCGTGTCGCCCGCTTCCTCGATGCCGCCGGCATCCGCGAGCGCGCCGCGCGCAACAACCCGAACAAGGCCGAGCCGGGGGAGAAGGCCAAGGAGCGCGCCGAAGAAAAGGCCGCCAAGGAAGCCGAAGCCGCCGAAGCGCTGAAGGCTGCCCAGGAAGCTCCCGCGGAGGAAGAAGCCAAGGCTGAAGAACCCGCAGCCGAAGCGCCCGCCGAAGACGCTGGCGAAGAAAAGGCCGAGGGCTAAGCTCTCAATGGTCGGAACCGCTCGTGCCGAGCTTGTCGAAGCACCGTCCTTTCTTGCTCTGGACAGCGTCCGAAGTGAAGAACGACCTTTCGACAGGCTCACGGTGAGCGGCTCGTGACCGACAAGGCCGCCGACAAACCCGTCACCCTTGCCGCCATCATCGGCGCGCATGGGGTGGCGGGCGAAGTTCGCCTCAAGCTGTTCGGCGATGGTTTCGAGACGTTGAAGGGCCACAAGTCCTTTAACGACGGCACCCTGACTGCGACCAAGATACGTTCCGACAACAAGGGCGGGGCGATCGCCCGATTCGCCGGGATAGCCGATCGCACGGCCGCAGAGGCACTGCGCGGCACGACGCTGAACGTGCCCAGATCCGCGCTTCCCCCGCTCGATCCGGATGAATTCTACCACGCCGATCTGATCGGTCTGCCGGTCGTCACCGACGATGGCGAGGCCATCGGAACCGCAACTAACGTCATGAATTTCGGGGCAACCGACATTGTCGAGATTGCTCCGAGCGCCTCGTGCAATGGGGGCAAACCCTTCCTCGTACCGCTGATCCCCGCCGCCGTTCCCGACTGGACCCCGGAACGATTGGTGCTTGCACGCGCTTTTCTGCCATAGGGCCGGGGCACGACGCCACTTCGGTTGAAATGGCATCGCGTGGTATGTTCTAAGTCCGGCACGCGAAATCGACGGGCCTCCCGCATTCGACGGTGAGGCCTTCCATTGTGGCCGGCACGCTTCCTCACGGTAGGCTCGCCCGGCCAGAACGTGCGAGGGGACATCCACGATGACGACCGAAGCCGACAAGCGTACTTTCGCGCCTGAATCGACCCAAGATTATGGCGACGATCCGAATGCCGTGCGCGATACCGAAACCTACCAGAAGGAATATGTCCGCGGCTTCGTCGAGAAGTGGGACGAACTGATCGACTGGGATGCACGCGCGAAGAGCGAAGGTCGCTTCTTCGTCGACATCCTCGCCGGGCGCGGCAAGAAATCGGTGCTCGACGTGGCCACCGGCACGGGTTTCCATTCGGTGCAGCTGCTCAAGAACGGGTTCGATGTGACCTCGGCCGATGGCTCGGCCGAAATGCTCGCGATGGCGTTCCAGAACGCCGCCGACCAGGACTTCGTGCTCAAGACCGTCCACGCAGACTGGCGTTGGCTCAACAAGGACGTGCACGGCAAGTTCGACGCGATCATCTGCCTCGGCAACAGCTTTACCCATTTGCACGACGAGGCCGACCGTCGCCGGGCGCTGGCCGAATTCTACGCCGCGCTCAAGCACGATGGCATCCTGATCATCGACCAGCGCAACTACGACGGCATTCTGGACGACGGGTTCAGCACCAAGCACAAGTACTATTACTGTGGCGACCAGGTGACTGCCGAGCCGGATTATGTCGACGACAGTCTGGCGCGGTTCAAATACACCTTCCCGGACAAGTCGGAGTACTTCCTCAACATGTTCCCGCTGCGCAAGAGCTATGTGCGCGGCCTGCTCGAGGATGTGGGCTTCCAGCAGATCCACACTTACGGCGATTTCCAGCAGGCCGACGACGAGGAAACCCCGGACTTCTTCATCCACGTTGCGGAAAAAGAATATGCCGAGTGAAGCGACCACCGATACCGCGCGCGACTATTACACGAGCGACGACGCGGTCGAGTTCTACTCTACCGTGTGGGGTGGGGAGGACATCCATGTCGGCCTGTATGACGATACCAGCGATATCCGCGAGGCGAGCCGCCGGACCGTCGATCGCATGGCAGCGACGGTTGGCGATCTGGCGGGCAAGGCGGTGCTCGACATCGGCTCGGGCTATGGCGGGGGCGCACGCCGCATCGTGAGCGAGCACGGGGCGGGCCACGTGACCTGCCTGAATATTGCGCCCGCCGAGAACGAGCGCAATCGCAAGCTGACCGCCGAGCAAGGGCTGGAAGATCGCGTCGCGGTGGTCGAAGGTTCCTTCGACGATCTGCCGTTCGAAGACGGCAGCTTCGACGTCGTATGGAGCCAGGACGCCATCCTCCACGCGCCCGATCGCGGTGCGGTGCTGAGCGAGGTCGCGCGAGTGCTGAAGCCCGGTGGCGAGTTCATCTTCACCGATCCGATGCAGGCCGACGGGATCGAGGATACGTCCTCGCTCCAGCCGATCTACGACCGCATCCACCTCGCCAACCTCGCCTCTTTCGGGTTCTACCGCGAGGCGCTGGGCAAACGCGGGATGGACGAGGTTCGGATCGACGATCTCAGCCCGCAGCTGCGCAACCACTATGCGCAGGTGGCCGAAGATCTGGATGCACAGCGCGGCGAGTTGTCGACCGACGATGCCTTCGTCGACCGCATGCTCGAAGGGCTGGCGCACTGGGTACGCGGCGCCGATGCGGGCAAGCTCAAATGGGGCATCATGCATTTCCGCAAACGGGGATGATGCGCAGTCACGTTCCGGAACCTTGTTAAATTCGGAACCCCATGCGCAGCCAGTCTTTGCCCCCGCATGGGCGAACGCAAATTCACAGCAATTCTCGTCGCCGCGCTGGTGGCCGCTGCCGCCTGCGCAGGCGAGACCGATCCCGCCACCGATGCCGGGGATGGCTCCACCAGCGCCGCCGGTACGCGACCGGCAGGGGAGCCCAACCTGCTCACCCTCGAAGGCCGGATCGAAGATGGCGCGGAATGCCCGCTTTTGCGCACACCCAACGGCGAAACCTATGCGCTCAGCTTCCGGGATACCGAGCTTGGCACGGGCGACTACGTTCGCGTGACGGGCGAGATTGCCGATGCGAGCTTCTGCATGCAGGGGCAGGGGACCCTGATCGTTCAGGAGGCAACGCAGGCTGAGCCACCCGCGCGCGACCGCGACCCGGCACGCGCCGGGGGCGTTGCGCTGACCCGCGCCTATGTCGAGGGCAATTGGGTCGCAAAGGGCGTCGATGCCGATTGCCGCGACCCGGATTTTCGGATCAGGTCGACCCCGGCCGGCACGATCCTCAAGGGCGATATCGCGCGCCACGACGACAGCGCACGGCTCATCTTCGATGACTATCCGCGGATCGACCTCGACGAACCGCTGGCCGACCTGCCGATCGAAACACGCGGACCCGAAGACCTTGCGATCCTGCGGCCCGCAACCGATGCGCAATACGATCCCGTTACCATCGGCAGTGCGACGATAGAGGGCGATGGCGTGGTTTTCGTCAAATGCTGAGGTCAACTCTGGCGTGAGCACTCGGCCTCCGCGATAGGGGCGGTATGCGGGCGACCGAAACCGATCTTTGGCAACGTCTCGACAGCTACGAGATCGGCCCGGCGCATTGCGCGTTCACTTTTGCCCAGCGTCTGGCGAGGGAGAACCGCTGGGACCCTGCCTACGCGGATCGCGTGCTTACCGAATACAAGCGCTTCTGCTGGCTCGCCTGTGAGGCTGGGCACGAGGTCACCCCGTCCGATGCGGTCGATCAGGCCTGGCATCTTCACCTGACCTATAGCCGCGATTACTGGGACCGTTTCTGCGCAGACATCCTGCGCCAGGCTCTGCACCACGGGCCAACGGCTGGCGGCACGACCGAGCGCACGCGCTATTACGATCAGTATGCACAGACGCTCGCCAGCTACGAAGCGCATTTCGGCGAGGCGGCGCCTGACGACATCTGGCCGGGCGCCCATCGCCGCTTCGTGGTCGATCCGCGCGCCGTGCGGGTCAATCCGGCGGATGTTTTCATCCTGCCGCGCCGCCAAGCCTATGGTCTCGCCGGGGCTATCGCGGTAGCATTCGCGGCGCTGCTGCTGATGGCGGCCATGTGAGAAGGGGCGCATGATGGAACTGGGCTTGTCGCAATATGATGCGGGCGATTTCCTGCTAGCCTATTGCGCGCTGATCGTGGTCGGCTGGCTGCTGGCGCTTATCGTGCCGATGCTCCTGCGTCCGGTCGGCGAACCCGGCATCCCCCGGACCGCAGGGCAATATGCCGCGCTGGCGAGCGGAAAGAGCCGCTATGCCGAGGCGATCATGGCGGATCTGCTCGCCTCCGGTCGGCTGGAGATGGAGGGCAAGCGCTTTCATGTGCGCGACCGGCAGGTGGCAAGCGGTGGCGCGGAAACGCGGCTGATGTCGCTGGGCGATTCCTTCGGCTGGAAGAGCTTCGTTCGCGCGGTGGACGATGGCTATCGCGTTGATCGCGATACGCTGGTCGAGGCGGGGCTGCTCAACGGATCGGGCCAGGCCCTTCCGGTCCGGCTGATCGCGGTGGTGCCGATGGTGCTGATCCTTCTACTGGGCCTCTACCGCTTTCAGGCAGGCAATGCGCTGGGCGAGCCGGTCGCCATCCTCGCGGTGCTGATGGCGGTGGGCGGGGTCGTCATCGCCTGGCGGTTGCTCGCAGGGCTGCGCCGGACGCGCGAGGGCGAGCGGGCACTGAAGGATGCGCGGCAGGAGAATGTCGGGCTGAGGCGCGCGCCGACGCGCGATCAGATGGGGCTTGGCGTCGCAATCTTCGGCACCGCCGTTCTCGCGGGTACGCCGTTCGACCCGCTCCACGCGATGCGCCATGGCAGCGGCGGTGATGCCGGTGCCGCGGCCGGTGACGGCGGTGATGGCGGATCGGGCTGCGGCGGCGGCGGTGGCTGCGGCGGTTGCGGGGGATGATATGGCCGATCCATCAAACCGAAGTCGATTCGGTCATCGGTCGTATTTTTGTTGATGATCGCGCCAGTTGTTCTGGCTTCCGCATGGTTCATCTATCGGGTTGTTGTTTTCCTCTGGTCCCGAAAATGATCATTGTCCCCATTATCCCGAGCCACAGCCCGCGGTCTTTCCCGACCCGGTGGGCTGCTTGCTGCGTCGGTCGCGCCGACACCTAGAGCAATCTTAGAAATCCCTGCCGTGACTCTGGTGTCGAATGGAACCTGTCACGCGGTTCGATGGCTCGCTTGACCCTCGGCGGGGTTGCGATAGGTTTCCCGTGCGTTTCGAAGGGGGTTATGGAATGAGAAAACCGATCTACTTTGCAATCGCTGCGCTGTCTCTTTCGATGACCACCGCAGCGGGCGCGCAAATAGAGCAGGCCAGCGAAGCGCCCTATGCCTTCACTGCGGACTATTTTGTTGGCGAGTGGGTCGATGGGGATTCCTGTGATGTCGACCGGCTGGTTATGCGCGCCGATGGAACTCTCATTGCACCGACCGGCGGGAGGTCCACATGGTCGCTCGACGGCAACCGGCTGACCTTCGGCACGGGTGAGGGCGCATCGTCCTTCACGGTCCAGCCCATTAACCGCGATTTGGTTTACCTGTTCTTAGACAACGGCAATATGGGATATTCGCGGCGCTGCTGAGCTTTGCTGCTGAATTTCGGTTCGCATTGATCTATTGGCGGCGGCGATGACCTTTGCTGCCACCGTCTTGACCCTCTACCCGGAGATGTTTCCCGGTCCTCTCGGCGTGTCGCTTGCGGGGCGGGCGCTTCGCGAGGGGGCGTGGTCGCTCGATACCGTGCAGATCCGCGACTTCGCGACCGACAAGCACCGCACGGTGGACGATACGCCTGCCGGGGGCGGGGCGGGCATGGTGCTCAAGTGCAATGTGCTGGCGGCGGCGTTGGATTCGATCCACTCACCCGGCCCCGCTCTTGCTGAGCCTCTCGAAGCATCGCCCTTTTCTGCGGATCAGACCTACGAAGTGAGGGGCGGCCCTTCGACAAGCTCAGGGCGAGCGGGCATAATCCCCGTCCTCGCCATGACCCCGCGCGGCAAGCCGATCACGCAGGAGCGTATCCGCGAAATCGCGGAAGGCCCCGGCGTCACCATCCTGTGCGGGCGGTTCGAAGGCTTCGATCAGCGGCTGTTCGAGGCGCGCCCCGAGATCGAAGAAGTCAGCCTCGCCGACATCGTCCTGTCGGGCGGAGAACCGGCGGCAATCGCCATACTCGATGCTTGCATTCGGCTGCTTCCCGGAGTAATGGGCGCGGCTTCAAGCGGGGCGGAAGAGTCGTTCGAAGACGGCCTTCTGGAATACCCGCACTACACCCGACCTCAGGAATGGGAAGGGCGCACGATCCCCGAAGTGCTGCGATCGGGGGATCATGCGAAGATCGCGGCGTGGCGAAAAGCCCAAAGCGAAGAGATGACACGGTTACGCAGGCCGGATTTGTGGGAGCGCCACACTGGTGCTCCGGTCCAGTCTGCCTCTGGCGCGCAGCGAGAAACGAAGGACGATTAGGCATGAACCTGATCCAGACACTCGAAGCCGAAGCGATTGAAAACCTCGGCAAGGATATTCCGGAATTCCGCCCCGGCGACACCGTGCGCGTCGGCGTGAAGGTCGTCGAAGGTACGCGCGAGCGTATTCAGAACTTCGAAGGCGTCGTGATCGCGCGTTCGAACCGCGGCATGGGTTCCAACTTCACCGTGCGCAAGATGAGCTTCGGCGAAGGCGTGGAGCGCGTATTCCCGCTCTACTCGCCGATCGTCGACAGCGTGACCGTGGTCCGCCGCGGCGTCGTGCGTCGCGCGAAGCTCTATTATCTGCGTGGCCGCACCGGCAAGAGCGCGCGTATCGCCGAACGTCGCGACACGCGCCCGGCCAAGGAGGCGCCGAGCCAGAAGGCCGACTGAGGCTTTCTGCCAGCATTGGTTTGACGAAAAGGCGCTGCGGTCTAGAACCGCGGCGCCTTTTCTTTTGTCTGTTTACGAGGGATCGCCCACCAAATGCGCCACCTGCTCGCTGCCGCCGCCATTCTGGCCCTTGCAACCCCGCTCGCGGCGCAGGAAAGCGGGGATATGACCACCGAGACCACGCAGAGCGCCGACCTCACCTTCGAACGCGTGTTCGCCAGCCCAAGCCTCGACGGGCCGAGCCCGCGGCAGGCAAAGCTCTCGCCCGACGGGCGCTACCTCACCCTGCTGCGCAATCGCGAAGATGAGCGCGAGCGGTACGACCTGTGGGGCTACGACCGCGAGAGCGGCGAATGGACCATGCTGGTGGACAGCGAGAAGCTCGGCTCGGGCCGCGAACTCTCCGAAGACGAAAAGATGCAGCGCGAACGTGCGCGGGTCGGCAACCTGCGCGGCATCATCAGCTATCAGTGGAATTCCGATGGCTCGGGCGTGCTCGTCCCGCTCGACGGCGATCTCTACCTTGCGAAACTGGACGGCACCGTCACGCGCCTCACCGATACCGAAGAGAGCGAGCTCAACCCCAAGCTCAGCGAGGAGGGCAATTACGTTTCCTTCGTGCGCGACCGGCAGCTGTGGGTCGGCCCGGTCGGTGGGGACGCGAAGCCGATCACCCCCAAGGAAGGCGAACTGATCCGCTGGGGCGAGGCGGAATTCGTCGCGCAGGAAGAAATGTCCCGGATGGACGGGTACTGGTGGAACCCGGACGATACGCGGATCGCGGTCCAGCGGACCGACGAGGCTCCCGTAGGCGTCGTCACCCGCGCGGCGATCGGCGCAACGGGCACCAAGGTGTTCGACCAGCGCTACCCTGTGGCAGGCAGCGACAATGCCCGCGTCGAGCTGTTCGTGATGGACCCCGACGGCGGCAATATCATCAAGGCCGACCTCGGCCAGGACCCGGACATCTACCTTGCCCGGGTCGACTGGGCGCATGACGGATTTCTCTACGTGCAGCGGCAGAACCGCGAGCAGACCGTGCTCGAACTGCTCGTGGTCGATCCCGCCACCGGCAGCAGCGAAGTGATCCTGACCGAAAAGGCGGCGATCGAGGATTACTGGATCAACCTTGGCGACGACTATCGCTTCCTGAAGGATGGAACGCTGCTGTGGTGGTCCGAGAGCGACGGCTACGGCCACCTCTACCGCCGCACGCGCGAAGGGCCGGTGCAACTGACCAGCGGCGAGTGGGTGGTCACCAAGCTGGTCGGGGTGAACGAGAACACCGGCGATGTGTTCTTCACCGGCACGAAAGACAGCGTGCTGGAACAGCACGTTTACCGCCTCAACATGGCATCGCCCGGCGAGATCACGCGCCTGACCGAGCGCGGCTTCACCCACTCGGCAAGCATGGACAAGGACGCGCAGACGCTGCTCATCAGCCGATCCTCGCCCGGTCAGCCGACCCAGAGCTATCTTGCCGATACGAATGGTGAGCGGCTCGCCTGGGTGCAGGAAAACGCGCTCGACGCGGATCATCCCTACGCCCCGTATCTCGCCAGCCACGTAATGCCCGAATACGGAACGATCCCGGCCGAGGACGGCACGCCGCTGCATTACATGATGCTCAAGCCCGAAATGGAGCCGGGCAAGCAGTACCCCGTTTTCATCATGCACTATGGCGGGCCCGGGCCGCAGATCGTCGACCGCGGCTGGAAGGGCGCGCTGGCGCAGGCCATCGTCGACAAAGGCTACATCTATTTCGCGATGGACAATCGCGGCTCGGCCAATCGCGGAGTTGAGTTCGAACAGCCGATCTACCACGCGATGGGCGGCGTCGAAGTGCGCGACCAGAAGGCGGGGGCGGAGTTTCTCAAGACGCTCGACTTCGTCGATCCGGACAAGCTGGCGATTTACGGCTGGTCCTATGGCGGCTATATGACGCTCAAGCGTTTGCAGGCCGATCCGGGGCTCTATGCCGCGGGTATCTCGGGTGCGCCGGTGACGCGCTGGGGCCTCTACGACACGCATTATACAGAGCGTTTCATGGGCGATCCCAACGTGGTGCCCGAAGCCTACGAAGCCGCGAGCGCGATCCCCGACGCCGGAAAGATCAGCGATCCGCTGCTGCTGATCCACGGCATGGCCGACGACAACGTGGTGTTCGAGAATTCGTCCGAGCTGATCTCGGTCCTGCAGGAAGGCAACGTGCCGTTCGAGATGATGCTCTACCCCGGCTACACGCACCGCGTTTCCGGCGAAAACATCAGCCCGCACCTGTGGAACACGATCTTCCGCTTCCTCGAAAGCCATGAGGTAACGCCGCCGGAGTAAGACCCGCATGAACGGGAGGGCATCGGGCCGACGCGCAGCTCGGGCTAGCCGCCGTATGGGCGATTGCGGTCGGCGGGATGGTCGGCGGCGGGATTTTCTCTACCCTTGGCGTCGTCATCTCCAGCGCCGGGCACTGGGCCGCGCTCAGCTTCGTGCTTGGCGGGTTGGTCGCCTATGCCACCGGCCACAGCCTTGCCGCGCTGACGGTGGAGAAGGACGAGGCGGGCGGCATCTACACCTTCCTGCGCGATCTCGAATTCACCCTCCTCGCGCGCGTTTCCGCATGGGTTCTGCTGGCGGGTTACGTGCTCACCTGCGCGGTCTATGCCTATACCTTCGGCGCATATCTGGGGCAGGCGATCGGCGGGCCTGCGTGGCTGCCCCCGGCAATGGCCTCTGCGGTGATCCTGGCGATGACCGGCATCAACCTGCGCGGTGCAGGGCAGGCGGCGGGGGTGGAAATCGCCATCGTGGTGGTGAAGCTCGCCATCCTCGCCGCGCTTGCCGCATTCGGTCTTGCGCAGTTCGAGGCGGAGAAGCTCTCCATCGCCCAGCAACCCGGCCTGATCGGTATTGTGATCGGCGCGGCGAGCGTTTTCATGGCCTATGAGGGCTTCGAACTACTCGCCTACGACTACGACGAGATGAAGGACCGCAAGCGGGTGATGCGGCGGATCATGCCGCTCGCCATCGGCAGCGCGGCGCTGATCTATGTCCTCGTTGCGCTGGCGGTGCCGATGCTGACGGGCACGCAGGCGGTGATCGAGGATGGCGAGGTCGCGCTGTCGCGGGCCGGGCAGGCGGCGCTCGGCACGCCCGGTCTGATCGCGGTGACCATAGCGGCGGCGCTTTCCACCGCCAGCGCGATCAACGCAACGCTATTCAGTTCGGCGCGGCTGGCGCGCGAGGTGGCACAGGATGGTGGCTTGCCCGGCGCGCTGGGGCGCGAGAACTCGGAAGGGTCGCCGTCCTGGGCGGTGCTGCTGCTGGCGGCAGGCGCGCTGGCGCTGGCGGTGATCGGCGGGCTGGACGGGCTGGTGAGCGGGGCCAGCGTCGTCTTTCTGCTCGTCTTCGGTACGCTCAACGCGCTCGCGGTGAAGGAGAATGTCGGCAAGCGGTGGATCACGCTGCCGGGCGCGGTGCTCGCCCTCGGGGCGTTGGCGGTGCTGGTGCTGCACATGCTCGAGGTGATTTGAGCCCACAATCGCTTGCGACGTGCGCCGCTCGGCCCCATGTGGCAGTGCAGCACGCACAGGAGTGATTGATGGGTTACAAGGTCGCCGTAGTCGGCGCGACAGGCAATGTCGGACGCGAGATGATGCAGGTGCTGGCGGAGCGCGAGTTTCCGATCGACGAGATCGTGGCGCTGGCCAGCTCGCGCAGCCATGGCACAGAGATCGAGTTCGGCGACACCGGCAAGATGCTCAAGTGCAAGAATCTCGAGCATTTCGACTTCACCGGGTGGGACATCGCGCTATTTTCCGCAGGCGGCTCCATCGCCAAGGAATATGCGCCCAAGGCGGCGGCGGCGGGCTGCGTGGTGATCGACAATTCCTCGCACTTCCGGATGGACCCCGACGTGCCGCTGATCGTGCCCGAGGTGAACCCCGACGCGATCGACGGCTATACTGCGAAGAACATCATCGCGAACCCCAATTGTTCGACGGCCCAGCTGGTCGTTGCACTCAAGCCCTTGCACGATGCCGCGGGGATCAAGCGGGTGGTCGTCTCGACCTATCAGTCGGTTTCCGGCGCGGGCAAGGAAGGCATGGACGAGCTGTTCCAGCAGAGCCGCGCGATCTTCGTCGGCGATCCTGTCGAGCCAGCCAAGTTCACCAAGCAGATCGCCTTCAACGTGATCCCGCACATCGATGTCTTCCTCGACGATGGATCGACCAAGGAAGAATGGAAGATGGTGGTCGAGACCAAGAAGATTCTCGACCCCAAGGTAAAGCTGACCGCCACCTGCGTGCGGGTGCCGGTGTTCGTCGGCCATGCCGAGGCCGTCACCATCGAATTCGAGCGCGAGCTAAGTGCGCAAGCAGCCCAGGACATCCTGCGCGAGGCGCCGGGCCTTATGCTGGTCGATAAGCGCGAGGACGAAGGCTACATCACCCCGGTGGAATGCGTGGGCGACGGCGCGACCTATATCAGCCGCGTGCGCGAAGATGCGACGGTCGAGAACGGCCTCAATCTGTGGTGCGTCTCCGACAACCTGCGCAAGGGTGCCGCGCTCAACGCGGTGCAGATCGCCGAACTGCTGGGCCGCCGCCACCTCAAGAAGGGCTAGGCAATGTTCGGCCCGGATCCCGAGCAGCAGCGCCGCATGGCCAGCGAGATGGACGCCTCGCTCGAACAGATCGAGCGTGAAACGTCCGCCTTCGTGAAGCGGTTGGTTGTGCGCTGGGCGATCCGCTGGGCAGTCGCATTCGCGATCATCTTTGCGCTGACCCGCATGGTCGACTGGCTCGACTGGCTGTGGTGGATCGCGGTGCCGATCGCGGTGCTCACGCTGGGGGTGCCGTTGCTGTTCCGCCGCTTCCTGATGAAGCGACTGGCGGGGATGCGCGGGCAGATGGGCGGCATGAGCGGTATTGGCGGCGGCGAGACCATCGATGGATCGTGGCGCGATGCCGAACGTCCGGGGCAGGATCGTTCGCCATCCACCGCCGACGCGGTCATCATCGACCAGCGCGATCCGGAGGAGGATGGAAGCGGCGGTGGGCGCTTGTGAAGCGCGCGAGCCTCTGACACTGTTCGTCCCCAAGCAATGTGTCGGCTTGGGCTTCGGTTTGGGAGAGTGAGATGAAGGCTCGGTTCGGTTTCGCATTGGTTGGTCTGGCGGCCTTCGCCCTTGCGGCTTGTGGCGACGGCGTGGAAGAACCGCAGCCGAGCGAGCCGCCGACCGCCGAGGAGATCGCGGCGCAAACTCCCAACGCACCCGAAAACCGCCCTGTCACACTGCGCGCGGACGGCCTGCTGATCGCCGCACCCGAAGCGGGCGGATCGGCCGTCGAGCTGAGTTTCGGCGCACCCCAGGATGCGGTGGTCGAGCAGCTGACGATGGTCTTCGGCGGGCCGCAATTCGCGACCAACGAGGAATGCGGTGCCGGCCCCATCACCTTTGCCACCTTCGGCGATTTCGCCGCGCTGTTTCAGGATGAGAGCTTCGCCGGCTGGTCGGTCACCGGGCCGAGCGAGCGGGCCGATTTCACCGGTCCCGACGGCGTCACCATCGGCATGGCGGGCACCGACCTGCGCAAGCTGGCAACTTACGATGCCTTCGAAGACAGCACGCTGGGCGAGGAATTCATGCTCGGCGATGGCGAAATGGCTGTGTCCGGATTGGTCGAGGACAACCAGGTCGCCACCCTGTGGGGCGGCGTCTCCTGCAATTTCCGTTGATAGTTTCATGACGACCGAACATTTCCGTTCCTTCGACGGCACGAAACTGGCCATCCATCGCATGGGGGAAGGGCGGCCTTTCGTCCTGCTGCACGGTCTGTTTTCGAGCGCGGACATGAACTGGATCAGGTTCGGTCATGCCGCGCGGATTGCCGAGCAGGGCTTTGAAGTGTGCATGCTCGATTTCCGTGTCCACGGGCAGAGCGAGGCGCCGCGCGCTCCCGATGCCTACCCGTCCGGCGTGCTGGTCAAGGACGTCGCCGCACTGATCGAGCATCTCGGCCTGACCGACTACGATCTGGGTGGGTTTTCGCTTGGCGCGCGCACCGCGATCCATGGCGTCGCCTCGGGCACGCTGAAACCGCAGCGACTGATCCTTGGCGGAATGGGGATCGACGGGCTTTCGCAATGGGAGAAGCGCGCAGCGTTCTTCACTCGCGTGATCGACGAATTCGACGCCATCCCGAAAGGCGATCCGGCCTATTTCTCGATGCAGTTTCTCAAGTCGCAGAAGGTCGATCGCATTGCTGCACGGCTGTTGCTGGGCAGCATGGAAGATCTCGACCCGGCCCAGCTCGCCAGTATTACCTGCCCCACGCTGGTGGTGTGCGGCGATGAGGACCGCGACAACGGCTCCGCGCAGGAGCTGGCCGAAGGCCTGCCCGACGCGACCTATGTCGAGGTGCCCGGCACGCATATGAGCAGCGTGACGAAGCCCGCTCTGGGCGAGGCGATGGCCGATTGGCTGGGGCGTACCGTCGCCTGACTCGCGCGCTTGCTATTACCCCGCGTGGAGTTAGTTTCGCGGCCAATCGCAAACCCTACGACAGGATGCCGCTCATGAAGCTTTTCTCCGTCTCGCTCGCCGCGATCGCTGCGGCGACGCTCGCCACTCCGGCGCTGGCCGATCATCACGGCGGCAGTGAAACCGAAGCGGCGCTGGCCGAATACCCGATGACGCCGCAGGGCGCGGCGGACTGGGTCGCGATGGTCGAGCAGACGCTGTTCGATTATTCGGTCGAGGCATCGCGCGTCTACTGGGTCAACGCGACCTATATCACGCCCGATACCGATGCGCTGGCAGCCAAGGTCGGCGCGCAAGGCACCGAGATGAGCGTGAATTATGCACTCGACGCGGCGAAGTACGCGCAGGTCGACGGGCTCGACCCGGAAGTCGCGCGCAAGCTCGATATCCTGCGCAACGGCATCGTGTTGCCCGCGCCGACCGCCGATGGTGCGGCGACCGAACTGAACGAGATCGCGACCAGCCTCAACAGCCAGTACGGCAAGGGCAAGGGCATGCTCAACGGAGAGGAAATCAACGGCTCGGATATCGAGGCGGAGATGGGCAACCTCGAACGCACCCCCGCCGAGCTCGCAGAGATGTGGGCAAGCTGGCACACCAATGTCGGCGCGCCGATGAAGGACGATTATGCCCGCATGGTCGAGATCGCCAATGCCGGCGCCGAAGAGCTGGGCTTCGACAATGTCGGCACCATGTGGCGCTCGGGCTACGACATGCCGCCGGAGGAATTTTCGGACGAGCTGGAGCGGATGTGGCAAGAAGTCGCGCCGCTCTACCAGTCGCTTCACACCTATGTCCGCGCCAAGCTGAACGAGAAGTACGGCGATGCCATCCAGCCCCCGACCGGGCCGATCCGCGCGGACCTGCTGGGCAATATGTGGGCGCAGGAATGGGGCAATATTTACCCGCTGGTCGCGCCCGAGGGTTCCGGCGATCTCGGCTACGACATCGGCGACCTGCTGACAGCGCAGGGCAAGGACCCGATGGACATGGTGAAAATCGGCGAGGGCTTCTATTCCTCGCTCGGCTTCGAGCCGCTGCCCGAAACCTTCTGGGAGCGTAGCCAGTTCACCAAGCCCGCCGACCGCGAAGTCGTCTGCCACGCGTCGGCCTGGGACGTCGACAACAAGGACGATATCCGCATCAAGATGTGCATCAAGGTGAATGCGGACGACTTCGTCACCATCCACCACGAGCTGGGCCACAACTATTACCAGCGCGCCTATAACGAGCAGCCCTATCTGTATCTGAACGGCGCGAATGATGGCTTCCACGAAGCGATCGGCGATTTCATCGCGCTGTCGATCACGCCCGAATATCTCGTCCAGATCGGCTTGCTCGATCGCGCGGACGTGCCGAGCGCGGACAAGGACATCGGTTTGCTGCTGCGTCAGGCGATGGACAAGGTCGCGTTCCTGCCGTTCGGCCTGCTGGTCGACAAATGGCGCTGGGGGGTCTTCGATGGCTCGATCACTCCGGCGGATTACAACACCGCATGGCATGATCTGAAGCGCGAATATCAGGGTATCACCCCGCCGGTGGATCGCCCCGATGACGCCTTCGATCCGGGCGCAAAATATCACATTCCGGGCAACACGCCCTACACGCGCTATTTCCTCGCGCGGATCCTCCAGTTCCAGTTCTACAAGGCGGCGTGCGATCAGGCGGGCTGGGAAGGCCCGCTGCATCGCTGCTCGTTCTACGGTAACGAAGAAGTCGGCAGGAACCTCGACGCGATGCTCGAAATGGGTGCCAGCAAGCCGTGGCCCGACGCGCTGGAAGCCTTCACCGGCAGCCGCGAGATGAGCGGAGAGGCGCTGGTCGAATATTTCGCACCGCTCAAGGCATGGCTCGACGAGCAGAACGAGGGCAAGCCGAGCGGATGGTGATCGGAAATTCTGCCTGGCATCGAGCGGTTTCCAGCCTGTGATCACCGTCGGATGGCGTGAACTGGTCAATTTGCCCGATCTGGGCCTGAAAGGCGTGCCCGCGAAGATCGACAGCGGCGCGCGTACCTCTTCGCTGCACGGCATCGTGCTCGACGAGTTCAAGCGCGACGGCGAAAAGTTCGTCCGTTTCGAGGTGTTCTTTCCCGGCACCAAGGTGATGCAGGTGTGCGAGGCGGTGCATGTCGATGTGCGCGGGATCACCAGCTCGAATGGGGAGACGCAGCTGCGCTATGTCATCAAGACCCCGCTGCAGATCGGCGAGTTGAGCTTCCGGGCAGAGATCAGCCTTGCCGATCGTAGCGACATGAAGTTCCCGATGCTGATAGGAAGGAGCGCGCTCAGGCGACGCTTCCTCGTCGACTCGGGCAATTCCTGGCTCCAGTCCTCCGGTCGAGAACCGGTGAAAGGCCATAAACCATGAGTACCCCCATGAAGATCGCCATGCTGGCGCGTAATCCGAACCTCTATTCGCACAAGCGTCTGAAGGAAGCGGCAGAGGCGCGCGGCCACTCGCTCGATATTCTCAACACCACCCGGTGTACCGTACATATCGCGAGCCACCGGCCCGAGGTCTATTATGACGGAGAACCATGCATCGGCTATGATGCGGTCATCCCGCGCATCGGGGCTTCGGTCACCAATTACGGCCTCGCCATCCTGCGCCAGTTCGAAATGCGCGGCTGCTGGCCGCTGAACGAAAGCGTCGCCATCGGGCGCAGCCGGGACAAGCTGCGTTCGATGCAGATCTTCGCCAAGCACGGCCTCGGCCTGCCGCTGACCGCCTATGCCAACGACCCCAAGAAGGCGGAGGAGATCATCCGCGCGGTCAAGGGCCCGCCGGTGGTCATCAAGCTGCTGGAAGGCACGCAGGGCATCGGCGTGGTGCTGGCGGACTCGATGTCGAGCGCGAAGTCGGTGATCGAAGCGTTTCGCGGCGCCAACGTGAACATCCTGGTGCAGGAGTTCATCAAGGAAGCGGGCGGCACCGATATCCGCGCGCTGGTGGTCGGCGGCAAGGTGGTCGCGGCGATGAAGCGCACCGGTGCGCCGGACGATTTCCGGTCCAACCTGCATCGCGGCGGCAGCGCGCAGCTGATCAAGATCACCCCCGAGGAACGCAGCACTGCCGTGCGCGCGGCCAAGCGCATGGGGCTGAACGTGTGCGGGGTCGACATGCTGCGGTCCAATCACGGGCCGGTCATCATGGAGGTGAACTCCTCTCCGGGCCTCGAAGGAATCGAGGCCGCGACGGGCAAGGACATCGCGGGCCAGATCATCGAATTTATCGAAAAGAGCGCCAAGATCGGGGCGACGAAGACGAAGGGCGCGGGTTGAACGCCGCAGCTGCAAGGGGGAATCCAATGCGTAAATCGGCATTCACAGGCCTGCTGTTGGTTGGCTTGGCTTCCCCGGCGATGGCGCAGACGCCGCCATCGATGGTCGGCGCCCACGATCCGGCATCGATCGTCGCGGCGCTGAAGATGGGCGGTTACAAGGCCGAACTGGATACGGACGGTTCCGGCGATCCCATGATCAGCACCGAGTTCGCGCAGATGCCCTCCTACATCCATTTCTATGGCTGCAATGCCGAACATGTCGAGTGCACCTCGCTCATGTTCGCGACCGGATTCGACCGGGAGACGGAATGGGATGCGGCATCCGCGATCGAGGTGAGCAAGAATCTGCGCTTCGCGGCGATCTGGCTCGACGACGAGGGCGATCCGTTTATCTCGTGGGACGTGGTCACCGGACGCGAAGGTGTCCCGGTGGGCACCTTCTCCACCGCCGTCCGGATGTATGTCGATACGGTCGATAGCGTGGCCGACATCGCCTTTGCACAGCAACGCGGGGAATAGGGCGTGCGTCGACAGCGACGCGTTGGATGATGCGGGCGGGTTGGCCATTCTATCCCGGCGCGCGTGACGACCGGGGCCCCGGTCGGGCAGTGAGAGTCTTCTGTGCCCGATGGATCGCAGCGGGTTCGGCGCTTGTGCTGGCATCTCCCGTCAGCGCGACCTGAACGATCGTTGCGGTCGATCCGGAAACGCAGGAAGTGGGCAGCGCCGGTGCATCATGCACGGCCTTCGTCGCGGGTGTAGCGCGGCTGGTGCCAGGGCACGGGGCCGTTGTCGCGCAGGCGAGAAGCAACATGGAGGCGAAGGAAAAAGCGGCCGATATGATGGCCCTCGACCGGCCCATATCCGCGATCCTCGCGACCATCACCGATCCCGCGTTCGACACCATGGCGCAAGACCAGCAATACGGGCTCGCCGTGTTGCGCGATGAGGGAGAGGTGCCCGGTGCGGCTGCTTTCACCGGCAGCGAAACCCACGCGTCACGCGGGCAGATCGTAGGTCGGCGGTTTGCCGTGCAGGGCAACATTCTCGCCAATGATCGCGTCGTGCAGGCCAGCTACGATGCCTATCTGCACGCCGAAGCGGGGGGCTTGCCCTTGGCCGAACGGCTTATGCGCGCGCTCGAAGCAGGTGCCCACGCGGGCGGCGATCGACGATGCGGGCCGGAAAAGACGGCGCAGTCGGCGTATCTTGGCGTGGGTGTACCGTCCGACACGTTGCGTGAGCTGAGCCTCAAGCTCATTGTTGGTACAAACCGGGACAGCGACGAGAACCCGGTGGTCGAGCTCCGCAGGCGCTACCAGGAAAGCTTGGAACTACGCTGACAGGACGGCTCAGGTCAGCTGCGCGAAGGCCATCAGCAGCCCGATGCCTGCGATCACGCTGGTGAAGATGCCGAGCGCGCGCGAGCGGATCCAGCCTGCCACTCCGATCGAGCCCACCATCGCGGCGATGCCGAACATGAAGCTGATCGCAATGGTCACCTGGAGGCTCGCCAGCGGGGTTTCCCTGATCGTCGTCGGCGCGTTCGGATGCAGCGCGAAGCTGATCGAGACGGCGGAGGTCAGGCAGATGATGAACGCCACCGCCGCGAAGGCCGAGGCGCCGATGGCGATCCGCGCAAAGATGCCCGGCTTGGCCAGCGTCAGCAGCGTGACGAAAATGGTCGCCGAAAATCCGCCGAGGAACGAACACACGCCGATCATCATGTCGGCGAGCGCGAGCTGGTAGGCGGGATCGAGCTGGACCATCGTCTTTTCCGTCGGGCGCGACCTACCTGAAGGCAGGTTCGTTGAACGCGCGCAGCTTGCGTGAATGCAGACGCTGGCCTTCCTTCCGCAGGTGGCGGCAGGCGGCGATGCCGATCTGCAGGTGCGCGGCGATCGCCTCTTCGTAGAACGTGTTCGCCTGCTTGGGCAGCTTGATCTCGCCATGCAGCGGCTTGTCGCTGACGCATAGCAGCGTGCCATAAGGCACCCGGAAGCGGTAGCCCTGGGCGGCGATGGTCGCGCTCTCCATGTCGATCCCGACCGCGCGGCTGAGCGAGAAGCGCTTGGCCGACAGGGCATAGCGCAATTCCCAGTTGCGGTCGTCGGTCGTCACCACCGTACCGGTGCGCAGCCGCTGCTTGAGATCGCTGCCATGCCTGCCCGAGACTTCCTCGGCGGCGGCGGCGAGCGCCTGCTGCACTTCGGCAATCGCAGGCAGAGGGATCTCGGGCGGCAGCACCGGGTCGAGCACGTGGTCGTCGCGCAGGTAGGCATGGGCGAGCACGTAGTCGCCGATCTTCTGGCTGGCGCGCAGGCCGCCGCAATGGCCGATCATCAGCCACGCCTCGGGCCGCAGCACCGCAAGGTGATCGCAGATCGTCTTCGCATTGCTCGGCCCGACGCCGATATTGACCAGCGTTATCCCGCCGCCGTCCTTCCCGATCAGGTGGTAAGCGGGCATCTGATGCCGTCGCCACGACGCGTCGGAGAGCTGATCCTTCGCATTCTCCGTCGGCTCGGTCAGGAAGAGCCCGCCCGGCCCTGCAAGCGCGCTGCACTCGTCCTCACCCAGCCGCTGGCCCGCCCAGTCCACGAATTCGTCGACATAGCGGTGGTAGTTGGTGAACAGGACGAAGCGCTGGAAATGCTCCGGGTCGGTGCCGGTATAATGCGCCAGCCGCGCGAGACTGAAGTCGGTGCGCAGACCGTCGAACAGCGAGAGCGGGATCATTGCATCCTCGTCCTCCAGTTCGATCCCGTCCGCCAGTTCGTCACCGATATCGGCAAGATCGGTGTGGGGGAAATGACGCGCGATTTCCTGCGGGCTCGTGCCCGAGAGCTTGGCCGTCGCCTCCCCGTCCAGCACGTAGGGGAAGGGGATTTCCTGGTCCGACGGCTGCACGTCGAGGTGGATCGCATAATCGCTCTCGATCAGCTCCAGCTGCGCGCGCAGGTAATCGCGGAATAGCGCGGGGCGCGTCACGGTGGTGGCATAGGTGCCAGCGCGGGCGAGGCGGCCGAAGGCGCGGCTGCGCGCGTCCTGCGGCTCGCTGCCGTCGTAATGCAGCAACAGGCGCGGATAGGTGTAGCGGCCCTCGCGCGCGCTGGCGGTGGGCAGGGCGCCGGTCTTGGCGAAGGCCACGATATCATCGCGCAGCGCGGTGATGGCGGTGTCGTATTGCGCTTCGAGCGCGTCGAGGGCTTGGTCGATGGTCAGCATGGCCGCGCGTCCTAGCGGCGTCGCATGATACCGCCAAGTGGCGATCGCGCTGAAGGGCATTCAGCGGCCGAACGAAAAAGGGCCGCTGCGCGTCGGGTGACGGCAGCGGCCCTTTGTTCCGGTATAAGCTGTTAGAGGCTTATTCGCTCTTGGGTTCGACCTCGTCCGAGCTCGTTTCCGGCTCGGTCGCTTCGATCAGCGACTCGGTGGTCGTCTGGTCTTCCGGGGTCGACACACCGTCTTCCATCAGCTCGGCAGGGATTTCACCGGGTTCGAGCGTGGGGTCGATCTGGTTCTCGGCAGCCGCTTCTTCGATCTGCTTCTGGTCGTCTTCGAACATCTGGGCGAGGACGTCGACGCCCTGGCTCTGCAGTTCGGCTTCATCGTCCGAACGCGCGACGTTGGCCTTGACCGTCACGTGCACCTCGGGGTGCAGTGCCACGGTCACATCGTGCATGCCGATCACCTTGATCGGGCTGCCCATGATGACCTGCTTCTTGTCGACTTCGTGACCCTGGGCTTCGAGGCCCGCCACGATGTCACGCACGTTGACCGAACCGTACAGCTGGCCGGCGTTCGACGAGGCGCGGATCAGGACGATCTCTGCCCCGGCGATCTTCTCGCCAGCCTTCTCGGCTTCGCCACGACGTTCCGCGTTTTCCTTTTCGAGGCGTTCGCGGTTGGCTTCGAAGACCTTCTTGTTGGCAGAGTTGGCGCGCAGCGCCTTCTTCTGCGGCAGCAGGAAGTTGCGTGCGTAACCGTCTTTCACGGTCACAACGTCGCCGATGCTGCCCAGATTGCCGATACGTTCGAGGAGGATAATATCCATGGTGTCTCGCTCCTCTTACTTCACGACGTAGGGAAGAAGGCCGATGTGGCGCGCGCGCTTGATCGCCTTGGCGAGTTCACGCTGCTTCTTCGCGCTGACGGCGGTGATGCGGCTGGGCACGATCTTGCCACGTTCGGACATGAAGCCCTGCAGCAGACGCACATCCTTGTAGTCGATGACCGGAGCATTCTTGCCCGAGAACGGGCAGGTCTTGCGGCGGCGGAAAAACGGGCGGGCCATTAGTCGTCTCCCCGATCGGAGCGCTCGCGGCGCTTTTTGTTGTCGCGTTCGTTCTTGCGCATCATCGCGGACGGGCCTTCTTCCAGCTCGTCGACGCGGATCGTCATGTAACGAATGACGTCTTCGTTGATGCGGGTCTGCCGCTCCAGCTCGGCAACCATGCTGCCGGGGCCTTCGATGTTCAGCAGCACGAAGTGCGCCTTGCGGTTGCGGTCGATCTTGTAGGCGAGATTCTTGAGGCCCCAGGTCTCCGTCTTGGTGACCTTGCCTTCGTTCTTCTCGATGATCTCGGTGGCTTGCGCGGCCAGAGCGTCGACTTGCGACTGGCTCAAATCCTGGCGCGCAAGGAAAATGTGCTCGTAAAGAGCCATCCCTTGTCCTTTCACGTTGCTGCCGATCGCTGGCTGATCCGTCCGGATGACGGGGCCCCTCCGGCTTTCTTGGTTTCCCCACTGCCAGCCGTCGCCGACAGCAGGGAAGCGGGCCACATAGCGGGATTGGCGGGTAATGCAAGGCTTCGCTTGCGAGCAATGCGGTGCCAAAGATGGTTCTGCCGCGTTGGCGTGGCGTACGCACAAAGTGAAAAGGAATTGCAATGCCCGGTGGCCTCGCCGCTTTATTGGACGACGTATCGATTATCGCGCGCGCAGCGGCGGCTTCGGTCGACGATGTGGCGGCGGCTGCCGGCCGGGCGGGCACCAAGACCGCAGGCGTGGTGATCGACGATGCGGCCGTCACGCCCAGCTACGTCACCGGTTTCTCCCCGGCGCGCGAGCTGCCGATCATCTGGAAGATTGCGCTTGGCAGCATCAAGAACAAGCTGCTGATCCTGTTGCCCGGGGCCTTGCTGCTGAGCGAGTTCCTGCCTCAGGCGATCGTCTTCATCCTCATGCTGGGCGGCTGCTACCTTTCCTACGAAGGCGCGGAAAAGATCATCGAGAAGCTGACCGGCGCGAAGCACGGCGAGACGATCGAGGAGCCGATCAAGGACGAGAAGGCATTCGAGAAAAAGCGGGTCGATGGCGCTATCCGCACCGATCTGATCCTTTCGGCGGAGATCATGGCCATCACGCTGAACGAGGTGGCGGCGGAGACTCTCGTGACCCGGACATTCGTGCTGGCGCTGGTTGGCCTGGCGGTGACGGTCGGTATTTACGGCGCGGTGGCGCTGATCGTGAAGCTGGACGATATCGGCCTGCACCTGATGGAAAAGCCCGGCGATTTTGCGAAAAAGGTCGGCAAGCTGATGCTCAACGCGATGCCACATATCCTCACCATCCTGTCGGTCGTGGGAACGGCGGCGATGCTGTGGGTCGGTGGCGGGATCATCCTGCACGGCACGCACGAGCTGGGCTTCCACACGCTCTATGATGCGTCGCACGGGCTGGAGAATGCCGTGGAAAGCACGACCGGCGCGCTCGGCGGCATTCTTGGCTGGGTGACCTACGCAGCGGCCTCCGCGCTACTCGGGCTGGTGCTGGGCGCGGTGATCTTCCTCGTGCTGCACAAGGTCTTCGGCATGGGGCACGACGAAGAAGGTGGTGAGGGCGCGCACTAGGCGTCCGGCCCGGCCACCTTCGTCAGATCGGTCCCGCAGCGGCTGCACGTCTTGTTGGGCCACGGCAGCATGATGGCACCGCGAAAGAACAGGTTGCTGCGGCAGTTCGGGCAGTTGAAGCCGAGAATGCCGATATTGGCCATGAACAGGCCGAAGATGACGATCGCGAAGGCAATGCTCGAATGGCCGATCCACGCATCGACCGCGATGATGAACACCACGCCGATAGCAACTCCGACGAGCATCTTGAGCGCGTGGCGGCGGGCGGCTCGGTAGGCGGTCATGTAAGCTGCTCGTCGGTGAGATCGCGTCGACACTTCCAACACTCTGAGCGCGGCCACGGCCAGAAGAACCCGTACGCCCTGAAAACGCTGTAGCCGCAGTTCGGGCATGCGTAGCTGTAGGTCCAAAGACCTAGACCGATCCATACGAGCGCGAACAATCCCCCAGCCCATTCGAAAGGAAGGAACCGGGTCGTGATGAGCATCCAAGGAATAAAGCAAACGAAAGCGAGAATGATGCGTTTCGCGTGTCACTCGGCATTTTCGTAAACGCTCACCCCAGCCGCTCCTGCTCATATCTCGCAAACCTGCTTCAGGTATCGGCGCGAGTGCTCATGAAGGCAAGCTGGCTGCCTGTTCCCGCTAGCCATCCTGCGCCGCAGCCGCCCGGTCGAGCACGTCGAGCTGGGCCTTGTAGGTCGGGCAGTCGTAGTGCTGCTGGCCACTCATCCCCAGCGTCGTCCCGCCAAAATCGACCATGAAAGTTTCGTCGCTCAGCCGTGCCTGCACCTTGTCGAGCACCCGGCAGCTCAGCCCGCCATAATAGGTCTGCGTGCGCGGGCTATCGATGACCGCCTGGTAGGCCGTCGTGTAGTGCGCGTGGGCTTGCTTGAAACGCTCGGGCAGGTCGACGAAGCCCTCTGCGGTGCAGGCATCCCAGTCGACCACACCGTCGATCGGCGGCCTGCCATAGGCGCACATCACCGATTTGATGGCGTCGGGGTCGGTGCCCGCAGCAAACAGCGCGTCGATATCCTGCTGGGAGAGTGCCGCTGCAATTGTGCGATGCGCGTACTCGCTGATCTCCAGCGAATAGGGCGTGAATGCGGAGCGGATCAGCGCATTCGACTCTTCGGCAGTGAAGTTTGCGTGGGCAGCTTCTTCGGTAAAGCCTTGGCCATCGGGCGAAATGACCATATCGGTGATGGTCTGCTGAGAGAGTTGTTCGAGCATGCGGGCCAGCGAAGAATCGGACACCGCGCGTTCGAAATGCTGGGTCTTTTGCCAGTTCTCCAGCGGCTCCTCGGCATTGCAGGCGGTCGTGGCGAGCAACAGTACCCCCGTCGCAGCCAGCGTTATCGCATGTCTCATCGTTTGCATCCCCCCAATTGCGGGGAGCCTAATGCGCCCCGCAGCACCCTGTCGATGAGGGCTGCGGTGACAAATGCTGTCAGGTTTGCGCAGCTAACCGAGCCGGTCGAGCAGATCCTTTGCAAACACGCTCAGCGTATCGTCGCGCGCGCCCATCACGGCGATGCGGTCGCCGGGTTTCGCGTTCGCTACCAGCCAGTCGCCGCAGCCTTCGCGGGTGTTGATGTGGATCGCTTTCCCTCCGTGTTTCGCGATCAGGTCGACGATCCGCTCGCTACCTTCGGAGCGGTCGACCGTGCCGCCGAAATAGACCGGGTCGCACAGCAGGGTGACGTCTTCGGGACCGAGTTCGCGGGCGAAGGTCTCGGCCAGTTCGGCGCCCATCTGTTTGAGCGGGCCGTATCCGTGCGGCTGGAAGAACGCGAGCACGCGGCCCGGGTGGGACTTTAGCGTGCGCAGCGTGGCCGCCGCTTTCTCCGGGTTATGGCCGAAATCGTCGATCACCGTAACGCCCGAGGGGGAGGTGCCGACGATATCGAACCGCCGCGCCAGCCCCTTGAACTCGGCCAGCGCCGCGACCGCATCTGCCACCGGCACGCCCGCCGCATTCGCGCCCGCAATCGCGGCGAGCGCGTTCGAGAGATTGTGCCGCCCCGGCAGATTGAGCGTCAGCGCGTGCTGGCTATCGTCGCGCTTGTCGTGGACCATCGCCGCCTGCCGCGTCGGCCCCTCGGCCAGCGAACCCTCGACGATGCCGAGCGCGGCACAACCATTGGTCACGCCGAAGGTCAGCGGCGCATTGGCGTGGGCGACGAGGCGGAAGGCTTCCTCGTCGTCGGCATTCACCACGCCGCGCTCCGACGCTTCGAGGAAATCTCCGAACAGCTGACGCAGCTCGTCCATGCTCTTGTGATCGAGCGATACGTTCAGAAGGATGCCGACCGCAGGCTTGTACTGCGCGATCGAGCCATCGCTCTCGTCGACTTCGGAGACATACAGGTCCGCATCGCCGACCACTGCGCTGGCGAAGGGGCGGTCATCCGACACGAAGTTCTTCATCACCGCGCCGTTCATGATCGTCGGCTGCTTGCCCGCGTGGTGCAAAATCCAGCCGAGCATTCCGGTGACGGTCGATTTGCCGCTGGTCCCGGCCACCGCCACGCCGGTTTCGGCGGCGTTGAACAAAGCGGCGTTAAGGTCCGCGCGGGTCAGGCGAGGCAGGCCAAGCTCCTTGGCGCGCACGACTTCGGGCACGGTGTCCTCCACCGCGGCGCTGGCCACCAGCACCTGGCTTTCCGAGGTGATCCCGCTGCCGTCCTGCGGGAAGAGTTGAAAACCCTGGGCCTCCAGCGCGGCGAATTTCTCGGGCGTGCGGCCCTGGTCGAAACTTCGGTCCGACCCGGCCACTTCCGCGCCGCGCCCTTTGAGGATCGCCGCGAGCGGCTGCATTCCCGATCCGCCGATGCCGCAGAAGAACCAGGGGCGGGCTGTGAGGTCGGACGTGGGGTCGGGGAGGTCGGTCATCCGGCCTGCCTATTGTCATTGTACCAACTCGTCACCCCCGCGCAGGCGGGGGTCCCGCTTTTTCCCATTCACCTTCGCTGAAGAGAGCGGGATCCCCGCCTGCGCGGGGATGACGGGGGTGCATTTGGCGGATACAACCGCGCAATGACACGCATCGCCATCTGCGCGCCCGCGACCGCAATCACGCCCGCTCATGCCGAGGCGATAGAGCGGCTCGTCACTGACGAATTCCCCGAGCACAGCGTCTATGTGCATCCCCAGTGCTTCGAAAGCTGGGGGCATTTCGCGGGCGACGATCTCACCCGCCTCACCGCGTTGGTCGAATGCGCCAATGACCCGAAATATGATGCGGTGTGGTTCGCCAAGGGGGGCTATGGCTCCAACCGGATCGCGCAGGCGGCGGTCGCGCGGATGAACGATGCGGCGCGCGAAAAGACCTATGTCGGCTTCTCCGACATGGGCTACATGCTCGCCGCGCTTTACCGCAACGGGATCGGACAGCCGGTCCATGGCCCCATGCCGGTCAGTGCGCGCAGCGAGCGCGGGCGTGAAGGCGTGCGCCGGGTGCTGCGCTGGCTCTCCGGCGATGGCAGCGGGCTGGAGCCGCATCTAGATGGCAAGACGCCGACGGTCGCGTTCAACCTCATCACGCTCGCCATGCTGGTCGATACGCCGCTGCTGCCCGATCTTTCGGGCCATGTCGTGATGGTCGAGGAGGTGAGCGAGCATCTCTATGCCGTCGACCGGCTGTTCTTCAGCCTTTCCAACACGTTGCCCCGCGTCGCGGGCCTGCGGCTAGGCGCGGTGACCAACGTGCCGGAGAACGACCGCGAATTCGGCCAGAGTGCGGAGGAAATCGCGCAATACTGGTGCGCGCGGGCGGGCATCCCCTACCTCGGCCGGGCGGAAATCGGGCACACGGTCAGCAACCGCATCGTCCCCTTCGGCCTTGCCAGCCCGGCGCGCGGTTCCTAGTCCCCGGCCCGACAAGGAGATTTTATGAGAGCTTTTATTTTCCCGGGGCAAGGGAGCCAGAAGGTCGGCATGGGTGCCGATCTTGCCGACGCCAGCGCCGCCGCGCGCGAAGCCTTTCAGGAAGTCGACGACGCGCTGAACCAGAAGCTGTCGACGATGATGCGCGAGGGGCCGGACTCCGAACTCACGCTCACCTCCAACGCCCAGCCCGCGATCATGGCCAATGCCATCGCCACGCTGCGGGTGCTGGAAACAGACTTCGGCGTGAAGCTGAAGGATGTAGGCAGCTGCGTCGCGGGCCATTCGCTGGGTGAGTACACCGCGCTGTGTGCGGTCAACGCCTACTCGCTGGCCGACACCGCCCGGCTGCTGCGCCTGCGCGGCATCGCGATGCAGGATGCCGTGCCGATCGGTGTGGGCGCGATGGCCGCGCTGCTGGGATCGGATATCGAGACCGCGCAGAAGGTCGCCGACGAGGCCGCCAACGGCCAGGTGTGCGAGATCGCGAACGACAATGATCCCTCGCAGGTCGTGCTCTCCGGCCATGCCGAAGCGATCGAGCGCGTGCTGAACATGGCCAAGGACCATGGCGTGAAGCGCGCGGTGCGGATCCAGGTGTCGGCGCCCTTCCACTGTTCGCTGATGAAGCCCGCCGCGCAGCGGATGGGCATTGCGCTGAAGGACAATGGGCCCTCGGCGATGGACCTGCCGCTTTATGCCAATGTCACGGCAGCCAAGGTCTCCGACTCGGCGGAGGAGCGCGACCTGCTGGTCGACCAGATCACCGGCCGCGTGCGCTGGCGCGAAAGCGTGCTCGCGATGCGCGCCGACGGGATCGAGCACTTCGTGGAACTGGGCGGCAAGGTGCTCGGCCCGATGGTGAGCCGGACGGACAAGGAAGCCAAGGTCGCCAGCGCCATCACGATGGAAGACCTCGAAGCGCTGGCGAAGGAGCTTTAGCGCACAGCGAACCCTCGCATTCCCGCTTGCCACGGGCCGCGGGAGGTGAGAGCCTTCCGGTCAGGGATGGAGGGCGAGTATGGGGCGGTTCGGCAATCTGGCTTCGGCGGCTTTCGCAGCGGCTTTCCTGTCCGCGTGTGCGACGCTTCCGGCGCCTCCTGACGATAGGTCGAGCGTCGCGATGTTCGAGAGCGATGCGCAGATCGACGCCTATACGCGCGCCCAGAAGCGCGAGGCCGAACGGGAGCGCAAGCGCCGCGAGCAATCCGGTTACGAAGACATGATCGTCGTCACGGGCTCGCGGATGGAAGCGGTCCCCATCACCAACGTCCAGGAACAGGGCGTCGACGAGGGCGGGATCGTCAAGGCCACGACCGACCACATCCTCGTCCTGCGCAAGGGGCGCTTGCACACGATCCGCCACGGCGGCGGTGCGCTGGAGGAAATCGATTCGATCGCGGTCTATCCGCCGGGCGACGACGACCCGGACGACACCTGGTACGACGAGATGCTGCTGTTCGGCGATGTCGTGGTCGTGATCGGCTATTCCTACGGCGAAAGCGGAACGGAAATCTCGCGCTTCTCGCTCTCGGAGGACGGCAGGCTCGCCTATCGCGATACGCATTACCTGCGCTCGGACGATTACTATTCCTCGCGCAATTACGCTTCGCGGCTCGTCGACGGGCACCTGCTGACCTACACGCCGACCGACTTCGGCACCGACTGGCGCGAGGAATTGCCGTATCTGGAGCGCAGGCAGGCGGACGGATCGCGCGTCCGGGTTGCCGGGCCAAGACCGCAGATCGGGATCGGCGACATCGCGCTGGCCAATCCCGATCCACGCTACGACATCCTGCACGCGATCACCTCCTGCGATCTTGCGCGCGAGGAGATGGCATGCACGACCCGCGCCGTCGTCGGCTCGTATTCGCGCAATTCCTATTTCAGCGCCGATGCCGCCTATGTCTGGACCGGAGGAGAATCGTGGAGCTACGCGGCGCGAGCTGCGGGCAAGGTCGATCACGCCGATACGCTCTACCGCATCCCCTTGCGCGACAGCGAGCCGATGACCGCCGTTGCCGCGCGTGGCTCCCCGATAGACCAGTTTTCCTTCCTCGAAGACGCAGAGACCGGGAACCTGTTGGTGCTGCTGCGCGACGACGATCTGGGGGAGGGGATGTGGCAACCCGAGTTCAGCGATGGCGCGACATTTCTGGTCTCCATCCCGCTCGACGATTTCGGGGACGGTTCGGTCGAGGTGCCGCCGGGGGCATACCGCGCCTTGCCGACGCCCGAGGGGTGGCGCACGCAGAATCGCTATGTCGGGCGCTTCCTGCTCTATGGCGGCGGCTTTTACGGCGAGGAGGACGAGACGCCCGAGCTGTTCGTGGTGCCGCTCGACCGGCGCTGGGCGGAGCGGATTGCGCTGCCGCACGGGGTTTCGCGGATCGACCGGCTGGGCGAGGATGGCGTGGTAATCGGCCCCGGGCCGGACGATGCGCTCGGCTTTTCGACCATCGCGCTCGATGCGGAACGCCGTACCGCGACCGTGACAGACAGCTTCGCGCTCCCCTCTGCCGACGAGGGCGAGAACCGCAGCCATGCGTTCTTCTTCCGTCCGGATGCCGGGGATCCCGAAGGCTCCGATGGTGTCATGGCCTTGCCCGTCGCGCGCGAGCTGGACGGACTGGATCTCGAATTCCTCGGCTCCTCGTCCGAGATGTTCTTCCTGCGTCGGAATGCCGGCAAGCTCGCCCCGGCGGGAAGCCTTGCCGCCGTGCCGGACGAGCGCGTGATTTCCGCCGCGCAGGCGATGGAAGACGTGGAGGATTGCGAAGCCTCATGCATCGACTGGTATGGCAACGCGCGCCCGATCTTCATCGGCGATCGCATCTTCGCGCTGATGGGTTACGAGATCGTGGAAGGCCGGATGGTCGACGGAGAGATCGAGGAAGTCCGCCGGGTGGATTTCATGCCGCGCTAGCGCTTTTTGGCGCCGACCATTGACCATCGCTGCGCGGATCGCGAAGGCGTGATGGATATTGCACAGTTTGCGGAGAAGACCCCTTGTTCTCACTCGAAGGAAAAACCGCGCTCGTCACCGGCGCCAGCGGCGGGATCGGCTCGGCCATTGCGAAGGCGCTCGCCGCGCAGGGCGCCCGGTTGGCGCTCTCTGGCTCGAACGGCGACAAGCTGCGCGCCTTCCGCGACCAGCTCAACGACGAATACGCGCACGACAGCGGCGCGCATGTCGAAATCACCTGCGACCTCTCGAACCCTCAGAGCGTCGAGGAACTGGTGCCCGCCACCATCGACACGCTCGGCAAGATGGACATTCTGGTGAACAATGCCGGGATCACGCGCGACAATCTGGCCATGCGGATGAAGGACGAGGAATGGGATCAGGTGATCCGCATAAACCTCGAAGCCGCCTTCCGCCTGATGCGCGCCGCCGCGCGCCCGATGATGAAGGCGCGTTCCGGGCGGATCATCTCGATCACCAGCGTCGTGGGCACCACCGGCAATCCGGGCCAGATAAACTACACCGCCGCCAAGGCGGGCCTCACCGGCATGTCCAAGAGCCTGGCGCAGGAACTCGCCAGCCGCGGCATCACGGTGAACTGCGTCGCGCCCGGCTTCATCCGCACCGCGATGACCGATGCGCTGGACGACAAGCAGAAGGCAGCCATCGAAGGCCGCATTCCGGCGGGCCGGATGGGCGAGGGCGACGAGATCGGTGCGGCGGTCGCCTATCTCGCCAGCGACGAGGCGGCGTACGTTACCGGGCAGACGCTCCACGTAAACGGCGGCATGGCGATGCTGAGCTAGGATTGCATCGGGGAAGGGCTAGCCACTTGAGGCTCAACGCCTTATCCCCGGGTTTTCCGGCAGACTCGCGCTTGATCCTTGCCCACGCGGGCAGGCGCGATAAGGAAACCGGATAAGATTCTCGCGCTGGGCGGACCCGAAGGGGGAGTTTCCGCTGCTATCGATGCGCAATTGAGACGAGAGAAGGACCGATGAAGGCCACCATCGAACGCGCGACGCTGCTCCGCTCCCTGTCCCACGTGCAGTCGGTCGTGGAGCGGCGCAACACCATCCCGATCCTCAGCAACGTGCTGATCGACGCCGACGAAGGCGGCGGCGTCAAGGTCATGGCGACCGACCTCGACCTGCAGGTGGTCGAAACCATGACCGCGGCGAGCGTCGAAAGCGGCGGGGCGATCACCGTTTCCGCGCACCTGCTGTTCGATATTGCCCGCAAGCTGCCCGACGGCAGCCAGGTGAGCCTCGAGACCGCCGATAACCGTATGGTTGTGAAGGCGGGTCGGAGCCGTTTCCAGTTGCCCACGCTGCCGCGCGACGACTTCCCGGTGATCGTCGAGGGCGAGCTTCCAACCAGTTTCGAGCTGCCTGCACGCGAGTTGGCCGAACTGATCGACCGTACGCGGTTCGCCATCAGCACCGAAGAGACGCGCTATTACCTGAACGGCATCTTCCTGCACGTGTCCGACGAGCAGCGCCCGGTCCTGAAAGCCGCGGCGACCGACGGCCACCGGCTGGCGCGCTATACGATCGACCGGCCGGAGGGCGCCGCGGGCATGCCCGACGTGATCGTTCCGCGCAAAGCCGTGGCCGAACTGCGCAAGCTGCTCGAAGAGGCGCTCGATTCGAACGTCCAGATCGATCTTTCGGCCAGCAAGATCCGGTTCGCGCTTGGCGGCGAGGGCGGTGTGGTGCTGACCAGCAAGCTAATCGACGGCACCTTCCCCGATTACAGCCGCGTGATCCCGACGGGCAACGACAAGCTGCTCCGCCTCGATCCCAAGAGCTTTTACGAAGGCGTCGACCGCGTGGCGACCATCGCCACCGAGAAGACCCGCGCGGTCAAGATGGGCCTCGAGGCGGACAAGGTGACGCTGTCGGTCACCAGCCCCGACAACGGCACCGCCGCAGAAGAGATTGCGGCCGAGTACAAGTCCGACGGGTTCGAGATCGGCTTCAACGCCAATTACCTGAAGGACATTCTCAGCCAGATCGACAGCGATATGGTCGAACTGCACCTCGCCGATGCAGGCGCGCCTACGCTGATCCGCAAGGACGAAAACAGCCCGGCGCTGTATGTCCTGATGCCGATGCGGGTGTAGGGCAGCACGCAACGCAGCCAACCTGTCCGCGAGTGGGCGTACGAGGTTGTCAGCCCAGAAACTCGCGGAGCATCCGCAGCGAATCCTTCGGGTGAGTCATCAGGAACAGATGGCCCGCACCTTCGAAGACTTCGAGGCGCGCGTCCGGGATCATGCTCGCGAGCAGCTGCCCGTTGGATAGCGGCACGATCGGGTCGCTTTCGCCCATCATCACCAGCACCGGCTTGTCCATGAAGGGCAGGGCGGGCAGGCTCGTCCAGCCGGCCAGCGCCATCAGCTGATAGAAATAGCCCGTGCTGCTGGGCGCGCTGATGTTACCGATCGAATTGCGCGCCAGCTTGCGTTCGTCGGCATTGTCCAGCGCGGTCAGATATTCGCGCATCAGCATCTCGTTGATCGCCGAAAAAGGATCGGCCATCTGCGCCAGCATCATGGGATCGCCCGGGATCATCATCATGCCGGGCGAAGTCGCCGCCAGCACCACCCGGCGCACATGCCGGGCATGCTGGAGCGCGAAATGCTGCGCCATTGCGCCGCCCCAGCTCATGCCCATGACGTCGACTTTTTCGAGGCCGAAGCGCTCGATCAGCGACAGTGCCGTCCAGCTCATGGTGAAAGGATTATAGGGCATCACCGGGTCGCGCGATTCGCCGGTCCCCGGCATGTCGAACATGATGAAGCCGCGTTCGGACAGCGCCTCGGCCAGCGGAGCGACCGCCTCGATGTTCGCGCCGATGCCGTTGAAGAACAGCACCGGCGGGTGTTCCGATGGCTTGTCGAGCCGCCAGCGCGCCACCCGCAGCTCCATTCCGTCAACCTTTTCAAAGGAGATTTCCGCGCTTAACGGGCCACCGTGCTTGCCGCTTCGGAGTTGCGGGCGCTCGGCCTGGTCGGCGGCGTTACCGACCAGGCCCCAGCCGGGCGCCCACAGGTCGAGATCGGCGAAACGGATCATTTCTTGAAACCCCTTAAGTCGATGAAAAAGAAGCATTCTCTGGGATAAACCGGATGATCACCGATGCCCGTGCCGGGTCCATCGGCATCCCCGTTTCGAATAGCACGCAGGCCTGATGGCCTTTGGCGCAGCCGGGCACAAGGGGCGCGCCCGAGGTGTCGATTGGCGACACGTTATCAGCGCCCGCATTAACCCCATGCTAGGCATCTCGCTTCATCCTTTCACAGATGATCTTTGGCATACTGCGATCCATGACGGCGAGGGTTAAGGCCAGGGATGCGGAGCAAGTGGGCGCCGCAGGTGAGATCAGGGACGCGCCCGCGCGCGAGCGGCGGCGGGGCGCCATGCCTGCTCACCGCCGTGAGGACGATGCCGGAAAGGCCGCTCTCCAGTCGGATGATTCCGAAAATACGCCGGTTCTGCCTGTCCAGTGGCCGATGCTCGCCATCGTGCTGTTGCTCGCCTCGAGTGTGTCGGGCTTGATAACGCAAAGCTTGCCGAGCGTTCCCGCTATCAGCGCTTTCCTCCTCGCCGGCCTGCTTTTTTCGTTCTCCCGCGGAGTGGATGAGGACGATCCGGTCCGCCGCTTTGTCATCGTCGCGGGTCTTGGATTTCTGCCGCATGTGCTGACCGGGTTCGGTTTCGCGCACTGGATGCAGCATGGCGGTCTGCCGCTGGCGTTCGGCATCGCTTCGATCATCGGCGTGGGCAGCATGTCCGCAGTGTTCCTCGCCGCGCGGCCTTTCCCGGTACTGTTCGCCAAGCTGGGCCTGTGGGCCCCGCTATCCGTGTATTGGGTCATGGGGGGCGACTACATGGTCGGGCTCGCATTTCTCATCGCGGTCGCTGCGGGGGTCGGCATCGCCGTCTATCAGGAGCACTTCGATCGCAGGGGCCTGCAGGCGGACGAGGCGCAGGAGCGACTGCGCAACCGCTCGATCGACATCATGCGCGATTACGAGGCCACGGGACAGGGATGGTTCTGGGAGACCGACCACAATGGCCGGATTGTCTACATTTCGGCCGAATTCGCCCAGCGCTATGGCTTCGACCACGATCAGCTGATCGGCAAGATCTTCACCAACGTGTTCGAGGTCGATCCCGAGGACCGCGAGGCCGAACGTACGATCAAGTTCCACTTCACCGCCCAGTCGCCATTCCACGAACTGCCGGTGCGCGGTGAAGCCGATGATGGTGAGGGCGCGGTATGGTGGGCGGTCAACGGACGTCCTATCTTCGACGGCTTCGACAATTTCTGCGGGTTCCGGGGATCGGGCACCGATCTGACCGAGCGTCGACGGAGCGCGGAGCGTGCCTCGCGCCTCGCGCTGTTCGATTCGCTCACCGGGCTCGCCAATCGCCATTCGCTTTCGCAGATCCTGTCGAAACTGCTGACCCACCCCACCGCTAGCAGGCGGGCGTGCACGATCCTGATGCTCGATCTCGACCGGTTCAAGCACGTCAACGATACCTTCGGCCATCCGACCGGCGATGCCCTGCTGAACCAGGTGGCTCGGCGGCTGGAAAAGGTCGTGGGGACGATCGGCACGGTCGGACGGATCGGGGGCGACGAGTTCCAGGTGGTCATCCCGAACCGCTGTGACGAAACGACCATCGAAAGTCTTGGGCGAGACATTATCCATGCCCTGTCGCAGCCCTATTCGATCGATGGCAAGCGCATCGTTATCGGCGTGTCTGTCGGGGTTGCGCTGGCGCCCGATCATGGCGGTACGAGCGAGCGGGTGATCCGTAGTGCGGACCTTGCCCTCTACGCCGCGAAGGATGCGGGGCGCGGGCGCTATCGCCTGTTCTCGGACGAGCTTCATGTGGCCGCGCGCGAGCGCAACCAGCTGGAAGAGGAGCTGCGCCTGGCGATCGATTCAGGCAGCCTGCAACTGCATTATCAGCCGGTGGTCAACACCTCGACCGAACAGATTTCGGGCTTCGAGGCGCTGCTTCGCTGGAACCACCCCAAGCATGGCTGGATCAGCCCGGAAAAGTTCGTGCCGGTGGCAGAGGATGCGGGCCTGATCGTGGCAATCGGCGAATGGGCCATTCAGCAGGCTTGCGCGGATCTCGCCCGCTGGCCCGCGGATGTTCGCTGCGCGGTCAATGTCTCGCCCTTGCAATTCGCGGATGCCGGCCTGCCAGGCATGATCGCGCGGACCATCGCCAAGGCGGGGATCGAGCCATCGCGGCTGGAGCTGGAAATTACCGAGAGCGTCTTCCTCAATGATGATGCGGGCACGGATGCCACCTTCGCCGCGCTCAAGAGAGTGGGCGTGCGGCTGGCGCTCGACGATTTCGGTACCGGCTATTCCTCGCTCGGCTATCTGAAGAATGCGCCGTTCGACAAGATCAAGATCGATCAGGGCTTCGTCCGCGGGGCCACCATGCCGGGCAGCCGCAACGGCGCGATCATCGCAGCGATCAGCAGCCTCGCGAGCGCACTGGGCATGGATACAACCGCCGAAGGTGTCGAAACGCTGGACGAGCTGGAGCTGGTGCGTCTGCACGGGTGCAGCCACATTCAGGGCTATATCTATTCCAGGCCGCTCTCGACCGAAGAGGCCGATGAACGGCTGGGCCAGGGCCTGGCGATCAGCGCAACCGGCCCGCGCCTGTCGCGCGATCCGCGTCAGGCGATGCTGCGCCGCGTGGTGCTGCAGCATGACGAGGACTTCTACAACGCCACGATCCGCAACATGTCGGCCAGCGGTGCCCTGATCGAAGGGCTGTGGAACGTGCCCGAGGGAACACGATTCCGCATCGCGCTAAGCGAGCGGCTGGCAGTCGATGCCGAGGTGCGATGGTGCGAGGAAAACCGCATCGGCGTGCAATTCACGCAGGCGCTGCGGCGCGACCAGCGCGGCTTCTTCGACCTGCCCGAAACGAAGAGCGAGCGAGGCGGTCAGAGGGCGATAGCGAGAGAACCTTCGGCGGTTTCGTCCGCGCAGGCTTGAACGGGCCAGCACTGGTGATGGCGTCTGCGGACAATGCCGCTACCACACCGGATTTGTGCTGATCGCGATACAGTCGTTCAAACATGCTGACACTGCGGCAAGGTCGGTCTATTGCACCCGCACAATGACTGACCTTTCCAAGATACGCAATTTCAGCATCATCGCCCATATCGACCATGGCAAGTCCACGCTCGCCGACCGGCTGATCCAGCTCACCGGCGGGCTGACCGAGCGCGAGATGAGCGAGCAGCTGCTCGACAATATGGATATCGAGCGTGAGCGGGGCATCACCATCAAGGCGCAGACCGTGCGCCTCAACTATACCGCCAACGATGGCGAGACCTACCAGCTCAACCTGATGGACACGCCCGGCCACGTCGACTTCGCCTACGAAGTCAGCCGCAGCCTCGCCGCGTGCGAGGGGGCGCTGCTGGTGGTCGACGCGGCGCAGGGAGTCGAGGCGCAGACGCTCGCCAATGTCTACCAGTCGATCGAGCATGACCACGAAATCCTCCCCGTTATCAACAAGATAGACCTGCCCGCGTCCGAGCCCGAAAGGGTCGCCGAGGAGATCGAGGAGATCGTCGGCATCCAGGCCACCGGCACCTGGCAGAACGGCGGCGCGGTGCTCACGAGCGCGAAATCGGGCATCGGCGTCGAGGACGTTCTCGAAGCGATCGTCGCGCGCATCCCGCCGCCCACGGGCGACCGCGACGCAGCCCTGACCGCGAGCCTGGTCGATTCCTGGTACGACCCCTACCTCGGCGTCGTCATCCTCGTGCGCGTGATCGACGGCGTCCTGAAAAAGGGCCTCAACGTCAAATTCATGCAGGGCGGCACGCAGCACCTGATCGACCGGGTGGGCGCCTTCACCCCCAAGCGCGTCGACCTCGCCGAGATCGGCCCGGGCGAGATCGGTTTCATCACCGCGCAGATCAAGGAGGTGGAGCAGGCGCGCGTCGGCGACACCATCACCACGGTCAAGAACGGCGCCACCAAGGCGCTGCCCGGCTATCGCGAGCCGCAGCCGGTGGTGTTCTGCGGCCTGTTCCCCGTCGACGCCGCCGATTTCGACAAGCTGCGCGAGAGCATCGCGCGCCTGCGCCTCAACGATGCGAGCTTCACCTTCGAGACCGAAAGCTCCGCCGCGCTGGGCTTCGGCTTTCGCTGCGGCTTCCTCGGCCTGCTGCACCTCGAGATCATTCAGGAGCGTCTGAGCCGCGAATACGACCTCGACCTGATCACCACCGCGCCATCCGTGGTCTACCGCATCCACCTCGGCAAATCGAAGACCGAGGATGCGACGGTGATCGAGCTGCACAATCCGGCCGACTATCCCGACGTAAACCGGATCGAGATGATCGAGGAACCGTGGATCAAGGCGGTGATCTACACCCCCGACGAATATCTCGGCAGCATCCTCAAGCTGTGTCAGGACCGGCGCGGCATCCAGACCAACCTGACCTATGTCGGCGGGCGCGCGCAGGTGACTTACGAGCTGCCGCTGAACGAAGTGGTGTTCGATTTTTACGATCGCCTGAAGTCGATCAGCCGCGGATACGCCTCCTTCGATTACGAGCAGATCGGCCTGCGCGAAGGCGACCTCGTGAAGATGAACATCCTCGTCAATGCCGAGCCGGTCGACGCCCTGTCGCTGATCGTCCATCGCGGCGTGGCGGAAGAACGCGGCCGCGGCATGTGCGAGCGCCTGAAAGACCTGATCCCGCGCCACCTGTTCAAGATCCCGATCCAGGCCGCGATCGGCGGCAAGGTCATCGCCCGCGAAACCATCGCCGCGCTGCGCAAGGACGTGACCGCCAAGTGCTACGGCGGCGACATCAGCCGCAAGAAGAAGCTGCTGGAGAAGCAGAAGAAGGGCAAGGCCAGAATGAGAGAGTACGGCAACGTCTCGATCCCTCAGGAAGCCTTCATCGCAGCGCTCCGTATGGGGGAAGAGTGACCCTCATTCTGAGGATGCGGGAGCGCCCGCAGGGCGGCCTGCCCCGGCGAAGGCCGGGGGGAATGTGAGCATTCCGCAAGAGGCGTTTATCGCCGCGCTGCGGATGGGGGAGGAGTAGGCACCCGCCTGCCCGAACCGCTCACTCGCTGACCCACACAGCCCCCTGCCTGCAGCAATCCACGCCCGCATCAATCCACGCCGGCGCACCCGCCGGCCCCACGAAGGATAACGACACCCGCTATGGCAGGTTTTAAGATACCCACGTTCCAGGAACGCGCCGACCAGGCGCAGGCGCGCCGCGAGAAGGCGCTGAAGAAGCTGGCCGCGAAGAAGCCGATGGACCCCGAAGAGGTCGCCCGGCGCAAGGCCGCACAGGAAAAGCGCGACGCCGCCGCCGCCGAAAAGAGCGCCGCCCGCAAGGCCGCGATCGCTGAGGCCAAGGCGGAAAAGGAAGAAAAGCAGGCCGCCGCCAACGTGCCCGAGCCGACCGAGGCCGAGCGCAAAGCCGCCCGCGACGCCAAGTACGCTGCGCGCAAGAAGCGGAAGAAGGGGTAGGGGTAGAGGGGCGGTTAGTTCTCGTGGAGCTGCCCGGATGCGCGAGCGCCCCCCCCCCCTCCTGCTTTCCTTAGTCGCGTCGGGCCTTATCCTGGAAGACTGGGAAGTCGCCCGCGTCGCCATAATCCTCGATGGGCGCGCGGTTCTTTAGCGTCTCCATATCCGCATCGGTGATCTCGAAATCGACTGCTGCGTTGGAGCGCATGTGATCGGCCGTCTGCGTCTTGGGCAGCGGCAGCAGGCCGAGTTGCAGGCAATACCGGATGGCGAGCTGTGCGACGCTGGCGTCGTACTTTGCAGCCATCGCCTTCAGGTCGTCCTGGTCGAGAATCTTTCCGTGGCCGATAGGCGAATAGGCCTCGCACAGCACTCCCGCCTTGGTCGTATGCTCGATCAGCTTGAACGGCGTGTTGCTGATATGGGCGAGGAACTGGTTGACTGCGGGCTTAACGCTGCTGTTTGCGAGGATGTTGTCGAGATCGGCCTCCTCGAAGTTCGAGACACCGATCGCGCGCAGCTTGCCCGCCGCCAACGCTTCTTCCAGCGCACGCCACGCCTCCAGATTGCCTTCGAAGAAATGCTCGCCCTCGCGGAAGTTCTCCCACGGCTGGGGGCTGTGGATGATCATCATGTCGATCATGTCGAGACCCATGGTTTTCAGCGATCCGTCGATCGCGTCGCGGGCTTCGCCATAGCTCTTGTACTCGGCCTGTAGCTTGGTGGTGACGAACAGCTCGTCGCGTGCGATGCCGGAGGAGCGGATGCCTTCGCCCACGCCGTTTTCATTTCCGTAGGCCTGGGCTGTGTCGATGTGGCGATAACCGACGGAAATCGCTTCGCGCACCGCTTCGGCGGCCTTGTTATCGTCGATACGCCACGTGCCGTAGCCGATCTTGGGAATCTTGACGCCGTTATTGAGGGTGTAGGTTTCTTGCAGAATCATTGAGGGGTCTTTCGTTTAATGGGGGGGGCGGGGTTAATCAGTCCGGCTTGCCGGTGATCGGCTCACCGGCGAGATATTCCTCGTCGGTGACCTTCTCCATCCAAACGACATTTTCGCCGTCGAGGGCTTCCTGGATCGCGATGTGGGTCATCGAACTGTCAGGTGTGGCACCATGCCAATGCTTGCGGTCGGGCGGGCACCACATGATGTCGCCTTCGTGGAATTCGTATTTCTCGCCGCCTTCCACCTTGGTCCAGCCCACGCCATCAGTGACGATCAGCGTCTGGCCAAGCGGGTGCTTGTGCCACGCGGTGCGGGCACCGGGTTCGAAGGTGACGATCGCACCGGTGAGACGCGAGGGGTCCTCGCGGCTGAAATTTCCACGGATCGTCGCCTTGCCGGTGAACAGGTCTTCCGGTCCCTCGACTACGTCCTGGTCGGCCTTGCGGGTGATTTCCATATCAGTATCTCCTGGCTGAGTGGTTTGTGCGCTTGCCGCTGTTGTGCCTGCCAATGCGATTGCAGCTGCGATCTTCCGGTTTGCCATGTTTCGGTCCTCTCAATGCGGATCTCCCGTCCACACTTGGCTCGCTCTGGAAATAATGGGCGTCGCTCACGGGGATAAGATGGCCGCGCGGCAATGAAGTGATGAAGCGCATTCAGCAATCGGCTATCGGGTGATGGATGCAGATCAGCAGAACGGACCTCGCGGACTTCGCCTATTTCATCGCTATCGCGCGCCATCGCAGCTTCCGGAGGGCGGCGCAGGAGATCGGTGTCACGCCATCCGCGCTCAGCCACGCGATGAGCGCGCTAGAAACGCGCCGCGACGTGCGATTGTTGAACAGAACCACTCGCAGTGTCACCCTCACGGCGGCGGGCGAGGATCTGTTGGCGGCGATCGACGGGCCGATGCGCGCCATCGGGGAAGCATCGCAATCGCTTGACCGATTGCGGGACCGTCCGGCAGGCCGGATCAGGATCAATGCGCTGGGTGATGCAGTGCCATTACTGATCGTGCCGGTGATGCCGGAATTCGTTTCTCGCTATCCTGATATCGAGATCGACATCAGCGTCGATAATCGCCTGCTCGATATCACGGCGAGAGGTTACGACGCGGGTATTCGCTATGGTGGCACCGTACCCGAAGACATGGTCGCTCGCCCCCTGTCCGGCCCAATACGCTGGTCGGCGGCGGCCGCGCCGCATTATCTCGATCGATATGGCAGGCCATTGCACCCAACCGAGCTTGAGGGCCACCAGTGTATCGGCATCCGGCTGGGCAACGACCAGATTTACAAATGGGAGTTCGAGCGCGGAAACGAAGCAATCTCCGTCGAGCCGCCGCACCCGTTGACCGTGGATGAGAGCAATGTGGGGATGGGGCTCGCGATCGCGGGCTGCGGAATTACCTATGGCGCGGAGCCGGTATTGCGAAGGCACGTCGACCGCGGTGAACTGGAGTTCGTACTGGAGGATTGGGCATCATTGGGCGAGGGATTTTACGCCTACTATGCGAGCCGTAGACAGGTCCCTACGGCGCTGCGGCTCTTGATTGACCTTATTCGCGAAATGAAACCGCTCCGGTCATACCAGGTCAGCGAAAGGTCCGGCTAGGGAAGGACGTTGGCGTCATATCCGCCAACACTCATCCTCATCCTCATCCTCATCTGCCCCCGCATCGTACTTCGGGTGCTCCGGGTCTTCCCACCAGCGGTAGCCTGCGGCCTCGTCCTCGGCCTCGATCGCCTTGAAGGCGTCCCAGGCCGCGCGCGCGCGGGGGCTCAGGGCGTTTAGCCACTTGTCGCGCGCCGCGTTCAGCTTCGCGTCGATCGCATCGTACACGCGCTGCTCGCCGCCCTGCGCGCGCTCGCGCTCGTACTCCTCGCGCCATTGTTTCTTGAGCCGCTTCAGCTCCATCTGGCCGACCGCGTTGAGGCCCTTAGGGCGGCCTTCCGAGAATCGCTCTGGCGCGCGGTTGCGGAGCATGAACATCAGCAGACGGTCGTTATAGGTGGTCCGCGTGCCGACCAGCTTGCCGTAGGAGTAGACGGGCACGTCGACGCCATTCAGGGCCCGGTCCATCGCAACGTCCTCGATTCTTTGCACGCCGAGGTCGATCGCCGCCTGCCATGCCGCGCGAAAGCTCTGCGCGCCGGGCTGGCGGCGCAGGTGGTAGGCGCCGGCCTGGCTCATGTTGACCGCCTTGCACGCGGCGTTGACGGAGCCCGTATCGGCGAGCGCGGCGATGAAGCGGCGCTGGCGCTCGGGCGTCCAGCCATCGTGGCGGTCGGTCTGGCGGC
>Ga0208934_1000109_pt1 | contig 65477 bp, 69 predicted proteins | sample MalvirDeepMed_s2_FD_184243 | JGI IMG/M metagenome (GOLD analysis project Ga0208934, IMG submission 184243) | Marine viral communities from the Global Malaspina Expedition - Malaspina viral metaG DeepMed_s2 (SPAdes) (version 2) | ecosystem: Environmental > Aquatic > Marine > Oceanic | place... | reverse complement strand
GGCGAGCTGGACGAGCTGATTTCCATCGAGCGGGCCACCGGCACGATCTTCGCCGATGTCATGCGCGGGTCGGACGGTGACGACGAGCTGCGGGGCCTCGGCGACTATGACTGGTTCATCGCGACAGACGGCCAGGACACGATCGACGGCGGCAATGGCCAGGACATGATCACCTTCGTCGAGGCCCAATCCTCGGGCGCCCCGCCGGTGCAGGACGTGTTCGCGAATGACGGCGCGCCGCCGGCGGGCGCGGCCGTGGCCGGCGTGACCCTGGATCTGACCGACCCCTCGCGAAGCACCGGCCTGGCGCAGGGCCTGACCCTGATCTCGGTCGAGAGGGTCACCGGCTCGTCCTACCAGGACGTGTTCTACGGGGACGCGAACCAGAACGACTTCCGCGGGCTGGGGGGCTACGACTGGTTCGTGGGCTCCACCGGCGGTCGCGAGCGCTACTACGGCGGCGACGGGATCGACACGGTCACCTATTTCCAGTCGTCCACCGGCGTGATCGCGTCGCTGCGCAACGGCGCAGGCGCGTTCAACGGGCAGGAGACGGGCTACGGTTCGGGCGGGGACGCGATCCGCGACCTCTATTTCGAGATCGAGAACCTGGTGGGCACGCAGCATCGGGACCGGCTCGAGGGGAATTCCGAGCGCAACCAGCTCGCGGGCCTCGGCGACGACGATTTCCTCTACGGCTATGGCGGGATCGACTACATCGAGGGCGGCGAGGGCAACGACTACATCGACGGCGGCGCGGCGTCGGACTACGCGCTCTACGACGGCACGCTGTCCGAGTACACGATCACCCGCACCTCGGCGACCGACGTGACCATCACCGGCCGCGGCTACACCGACACGCTCACCAACGTCGAGTACTTCCAGTTCGACGACGCCACCGCGAATATCTGGGAGCAGACGATCGTGTGAGGCAAAGGCGCGCCCGGCGGCAGAGAGCGTTGCCGCCCGGGCGCGCCACATGAACCACTTGCCCTCGGAAAGCGGCCCGTGCTGAAGGCAAGCCGCCAGATACCTCCCTTCCGCCAAGGATAAGGGGTGTCTCCGGACGCCATGGGCCGCCCGCGCCTTCACGGTGCCGTCAGGTCGGGTTCTTCGGCTGTGGCCCGGGTGCTATCTAAAGCTCAAACCGATTGGAGGCCCAACCCATGAGTTCTCTCATCCAGACGCGCCGCCGCCTGCTCGGGCTGGTCGGCGGAACCGTAAGCGCGGCGGCCCTGGGCGGCCTGAGCATCACCGCCAGCGCCGCCGGCCTGGCGCCCACGCCGACCATGCGCGGCGGCGCCAACAACTATCGCCCCGGCGCCCCGGTGGTCGACCGCATCGGTGGCGGCGGATTCCTGATGACCGGCACCGTGCGCCGCGCGGGCGACGGCGCCACCCTGCCCGGCCAGCGCATCCAGATCTGGGCGCATACCACCGAAGGGCACGAGCGTGACCCCGAAAGCCACGGCGCGACCCTGACCGATGCCGAAGGGCGGTTCGTGATGGATATGCCGCAGATCGTGCCCGCCTTCGGACAGGCCCACGGGCACCTGGCCTATGACAGCGGCGACTTCCAGACCGTTTTCCTGCGACCGGTGATGTCCTCGCCGCGCGACACGACGCTGCATGTGGACTTCGTCCTTCAATCGGCCTGAGACGCGAGCCGCGCGCCACCGGAAATGGCTCGTCTGGGGCGCGCTGGTCCTCGTGCTCGCCGTTCCGCTCGGCGTGGCAGCTGCCTCGCCCCTGCTGGCATGGCGCCAGCCGGTCTACATCATCGGCGGCTTCGCGGGGATCGCCGGATTGTGCCTGATGCTGGTGCAACCGCTCTTGGCCCTGGGCGCGCTGCCCGGGCTGTCGGGCGCAACCGCGCGCCGGGCCCACCGGGTCACCGGACAGGCGCTGGTCGCGGCCATCGTGCTGCACGTCGCCGCGCTCTGGATCACCAGCCCGCCGGACATGCTGGATGCCCTCGCCTTCGCGGCGCCGACCCTGTTTTCCACCCTGGGCGTGCTGGCCATGTGGCTGGTGCTGGCCAACGGCACGTTGGCACTGCTGCGCAAGCGGCTGCGACTGAGCCCCCGCCGCTGGCGGCGGCTCCATCTTCCCGCGGTGGTGGCGATCGTGGGCCTCAGCGTCGGCCACGCGGTGCTTATCCAGGGCACCATGGGCTGGTGGTCGAAGCTGGCCCTCTCGGCATTGGTCATCGCGGCCGCGCTGGCTGCATTCTGGAGGTCGCTGCCGCGCAGCCCGCGATGACGCAAGGGCGGCGCTTTCCACGGGCGCCGCTGCGTGGTTTCCTGACCCTGCCCGTTGCCACCAGCCGAAAGGCCCCATGCCGTGACGCTTCCGCCGCGCTGTGATCTCGACACCCACGAGGTGCTCAACCAGCCGCCCCATCGCGGCGATGGCAACCTCTTCGCCGGCGACCCGCTGTTGCTGCGCCTCCTGCCGCCCGCAACGCGGGATGAGCCAGAGCTCGCGACCTACGGCGCGGCCCTGGGCCAGGCGACCCGGCGGCAGGCCGCCCGCGACGCCAACCGCCACGGGCCCGAGCTGCGCCTCGTCGACCCGGCCGGGCGCCGCCTGGACGAAGTCGCCTTCCACCCGGCCTATCATGCGTTCATGGCCCTCTCCGCCGGCGCGGGCTACCACAGCCGCGCGTGGGAGCCCGGGGGAAGCCACCAGGCCCATGCCGCCTGCGTTTACCTGGCCAGCCAGGTCGAGCCCGGGCATTGCTGCCCGCTGACCATGACCTATGCCGCGCAACCGGTGCTGAGGGCCGCCGCTCCGAACATGGGCTCATGGGCGCAGGCGGCACTGTCCCGCGACTACGACCCGTCCGTGGCGCCGGTCACCGCCAAGCGCGGCGCTACCATCGGCATGGCCATGACCGAGAAGCAGGGCGGGTCGGACGTGCGCGCCAACAGCACCCGGGCCGCGCGCGACGGCGACCACTGGCGGCTGACCGGGCACAAGTGGTTTTGCTCGGCGCCCATGTCCGATGCCTTCCTGACCCTCGCGCAGACCGACGCGGGACTCGGCTGTTTCCTCGTCCCGCGCTGGCTCGAGGACACGCGCAACGGGATCGAGATCCAGCGCCTGAAGGACAAGCTCGGCAACCGCTCGAATGCCTCAGCCGAGATCGTCTACCGCGACGCGCTGGCCCTGCCGCTGGGCGATCCGGGCGAGGGCGTGCGCACCATTGTCGAGATGGTGCACCACACGCGGCTCGACACCGCGATGGCGCCCGTGGGGCTCATGCGCGCCGCGCTGGCCGAGGCGCATCACTGGGCCGTCCACCGCACGACGTTCCAGCGGCGGCTGATCGACCAGCCGCTCATGGCCGCGCTGCTGGACGACCTCGCGCTGGACGTGGCGGGCGGCCTCGCCCTGGCGCTGCGGGTGGCGCGCGCCTTCGACGGCGACGATCCGCAGGACCGCGCCTTCGCCCGGGTCGGCGTCGCGCTGGCCAAGTTCCTGAACAACAAGCTCTGCCCCCTGGTGGTGGGCGAATGCATGGAGGCGCTCGGCGGGATGGGTTACGTCGAGGATACCGCCCTGCCCCTGCTCTACCGCGAGGCGCCGCTGAACGGGATCTGGGAAGGCTCGGCCAACGTCATCTGTCTCGACATCCTGCGCAGCCTCGCGCGGGCGCCCGGCGCGGCCGAAGCGCTGGACGCCACGCTCGACGCCGCGCGCGGCAATGACGGCCTTTACGACGCGGGGCTGGCGGCGCATCGCGCGCAATGGCCGGGCGCCGTGCCCGAGCCCGAGGCGCGCTGGTTCGCCGAAAGCGCAGCCACGCTCCTCTCGGCCGCGGCACTGATCGAGGCCGGACACCCGTTGGCCCCGGCCTTCTGCGCGACACGCCTGGACCCCGGGCGGGGCCGGACGCGCGGGGCGCTGCCCGACGGCGCAGGACGCGGCGCGCATGCCCACCTGTTCACCTCGGACTAAGAGCCGCGCCACCCGACTTCATCTTTCCGTAAATACCTCCGGGGGAGTCCGCGCAGCGGACGGGGGCGGCGCCCCCTCGACCATGGCCCACCCGCGCCGGTCCCTCAGCGCGCGGCGCCCTCGCCCGACAGGATCATGCGCAACCCGTGGGTCACGTCGCTGCGTACGGCCAGCCGCAGCCCGGGCTCGTCCCCGGCCTCGAGCGCGGCCAGGATCGCGCGGTGTCCCTGCGGCGCCTGGGTGCGCCCCATCCGGCCGTAGAGACTGCGCATGGTCGGTCCCAGCTGCAGCCAGACGGTTTCGGCCATGGCCAGCATCGCGGGCGCCTGCGCGCGCAGGTAGAGCATCCGGTGAAATTCCAGGTTCAGCCGCAGGTAGCCCACGGCATCTCGCTTCACGATCACCTGGCTGATCGACTCGTTCACGACGCGCATCCGGTCGATCATGGCGATATGGGCCCGCGGCAGGGCGCGGCTGGCCAGTTCCACCTCGATCAGCGCGCGCAGGGCGGCCAGCTCCTCGATCCGGTCGGGGGAAAGCTCGGGCGTGGTGACGCGCCCCGAGCTCGACAGCGTCAGCGCGCCCTCGGCCACAAGGCGACGCACGGCTTCGCGCGCGGGGGTCATGGACACGTCGAACTGCCGGCCGATCCCGCGCAGGGTCAGCGCCGCGCCCGGCGCGATCTCGCCATGCATGATCTGCAGCCGCAGCGCGCGGTAGACCCGGTCATGGGCCGATTGGGTCTGGGGCGGCTCGGGCCGGTTCTGCATCAACATGGGCGGCATGATTGTCCCGCGCCCGGGCGGCGTCAATCGTCGAAGCGCCACGCGTGAAGGGTCGCGCCATGGGCGCGCAGCCAGTCGCGCTGCACCTTCCAGTCGGGCCGCAATCGCGCGACCACCGACCAGAACGCGGGCGAATGATCCATGTGGACCAGATGCGCGACCTCGTGCGCCGCGACGTAATCCAGCACGTCGGGCGGCGCCAACGCCAGGCGCCAGGAATACATGAGATTGCCCTGCCACGAGCACGACCCCCAGCGCGACCGCGTATCGCGCAGGGTGATGCGTCCGGCCTTGCGCTCCACCGCGCGGGCATAACGGTGGCTCGCCTCGTCCAGCGCGTCGCGCGCGGCGTCCATCACCAGCTTCTGCACCTGCGGCCCGACCGGGCGTGCGCGGTTCACCGTCAGGCAATCGCCCGACATCTTCGCCCGGAGCCCCGCCTCGACCCGGCGGGGCCGGCCCAGGACGGGCAGATGCGCGCCCAGCACGACCGGGGATTGCGCCACGCGCTTCGCCAGGTGCTGCCGGATCCAGTCCGACCGCTCCTGCGCGAAGGCCAGGCCGCTGCTGTCGGAGACGCCCGGCGGCAGGCTCAGCGTCACGCGCCCGTCCAGCCCCGACACCCGCAGGCTGATCCGGCGCGCGCGGCCCGACCGGCGCAGCACGACGGTGACCGGCGGATCGCCGGGCAGGACCTTCACATCTTCATCGCGCGCTCCCATATCCTCGGCATAGCTTTGACCAACGATCCAGACCAGCCCGCGAAAGGCTTTGACAGCCTTGCGCACCTGTGGCAGGTGGCGGCCTGATTTCACGGACATGCGCAAGAAGGGGTCTCTCATGCCCAAGGAAGAATGGGGAACCAAGCGGGTCTGCCCAACGACCGGCAAGCGGTTCTATGATCTGAATGCCAACCCTGTCGTCAGCCCCTACACGGGCGAGGTGGTCCAGCTGGATACCGGCAAGGGCGGCCGCACCATGGTGGCCGACAAGGCCGACAAGGAATCGAAGAAGAAGGACCAGGTCGAGGACGACGAGGAAGTCATCCTGGACGACGACAGCGAATCGTCCGATGTCGATCTGGGCGATGACGTCCTTGAAGACGACGACGATGACGATGATGTCTCGCTGGATGACATCGCTGACGTGGCGTCGAACGACGACGACAGCTGATGCAGAGAACTTGGGGGGATCGGCGCGTTTTTCTGCTTGAACCCCCCCGGATCCGTCTCTAAGACGGCGCACATCGCAGGGCAGAGGCCCTGCACCAAGGGCCCTTAGCTCAGCTGGGAGAGCGCCTGCATGGCATGCAGGAGGTCAGCGGTTCGATCCCGCTAGGGTCCACCAAATCCCCCCATCTCGAAAATTCCCGTTTTCTGGCCGCCCGGCTTCTTTGGCGTCTCTGAGTCGAATTTTACCGGTCTCGTTAAAGCCGGATTCACCAATGTCAGCATAAGTTGACACAAGTGAAATTGACAGCGAGAGCTCTGATGCGAAACGAACTTTCCACCGAACGTGATCGGATAAAGCTGAGCGCCCGCTTGGCACGGTGGAACGGATTTTCCGGCCTGGCCGATGCACTGGACGCGCTTGCGGACGACCTTGACCAGCAGATCGGCACGGCCGCCCTGCCCGCTTGGCAACTTGCAAAGGTCGACGCATCCCCTGCGGAATAGTCACCCACGTCGCGGACGGAGACCGGCCTAGGTCGCCGGCGGCACCGTGACGCACGCGCTCGATGCGCGGTCGTGGAGACGCGGCCTCGCCAGGGCCCGCTCTTATTGATAACTTATCGTCAAGTTATCAAGGAAGGGCAGCTTATGAGCGACCAGCCAACCCGCCGCATCGTGTCGTCCCGCCATCTGGCCGAGGGCGATTCCTGGGAAATGTCCGAGCTGGAATACGGGCTGATCGTGGCCCACAACGCCTTCTACCGGTGGATGACGAAATGCATGGCGGCCAGCGGGATGCCCGAGCTGGGGCCGCTGGAAATCCTGGTTCTGCACAACGCCAACCACCGCGACCGCGAAAAGCGCGTGGGCGACATCTGTTTCCTGCTGAACATCGAGGACACCCACACCGTGACATACGCCCTGCGCAAGCTGGTCAAGCTGAACCTGCTGACCGCCGAGAAGCGCGGCAAAGAGGTGTTCTACACGACGTCGGACGCGGGCCGGGACCTCTGCGACCGCTATCGCACGCTCCGGCAGCAATGCCTGTTGCAGGGGCTGCCCGGCGCCGGCGTCGACGGCCAGGCCCTGCGCGAGGCCGCGGCGCTGTTGCGCGGTCTATCCGGCCAATACGACCAGGCCAGCCGCGCCGCCGCGTCGCTCTGAGCCGCGGCACCCGGCGCCGTCAGTTACCCATGGCGTTGGGCAGCACGGTGACGATGCCCGGGAACAGGGTGATCAGCGCGGCACCCAGCAGCAGCAGCAGGAAGAACGGCAAGGCCGCCTTCGCCACGCGCAGGATGTTGATCCCCGTCAGCCCCTGGATGACGAACAGGTTGAACCCCACCGGCGGCGTGATCTGGCTCATCTCGACCACCAGCACCAGGTAGATGCCGAACCACAGCCGGTCGATCCCCGCCGCCTCGACCATGGGCAGGATGATCGACGTGGTCAGCACCACGATGGAGATGCCGTCGAGGAAGCAGCCAAGGACGATGAAGAAGACCGTCAGCGCCGCCAGCAGCGCGTAGGTCGGAAGTTCGAACGATCCGATCCAGGCCGCCAGGTTGCGCGGGATCCCGGTGAAGCCCATGGCGATGGATAGGAACGCGGCGCCCAGCAGGATGAAGGCGATCATGCACGAGGTTCGCGTCGCCCCCATCAGCGCCGCCTTGAACTCGGCCCAGCCGAAGGACGACGACATGGACGCCAGGATCAGCGACAGGAACACCCCCACCGCCGCCGCGTCGGTGGGCGACGCGATGCCGGTGTAGATCGAGCCGATCACGCCGGCGATCAGCAACACCACCGGCACCAACCGGCGCGAGGCTTTGAGCTTCTCCATCAGCGAAAAGTCACTCGCCTCGACCGGGATGAGATCGCGGTTCATCAGCGCGCGCACGGCGACGTAGCCCGCGAACAGCCCCACCAGCAGCAGGCCCGGCAGGATACCGGCCACGAACAGCCGCGCGATGCTCTGCTCGGTCGCGACGCCGTAGACGATCAGGATGATCGATGGCGGGATCAGCAGGCCCAGCGTCGCCGACCCGGCCAGCGTGCCCAGGATCAGGCTTTCAGGGTAACCGCGCGATTTCAGCTCGGGCACGCTCATCTTGCCGATGGTGGCCGCCGTTGCAGCGGACGAGCCCGAGACCGCGGCGAAGATCGCGCAGCCCAGGATGTTGACGTGCAGCAGTCGCCCCGGCGCCCGGCCGAGCCACGGCGCGAGCCCGCTGAACATGTCCTCGGACAGCCTCGATCGCAGGAGGATCTCCCCCATCAGGATGAACAGCGGCAGCGCCGCCAGCGGCCAGCTGTGCGAATGACCCCACAGGGTGGTGGCCAGCACGAGGCCCTCGGGCGCGTTGGTGAAGAAGGCCATCGCGACGAAGGCCATGACCATGAGCGACAGCGCGACCCACAGCCCCATGGCCAGCAGCGCGATCAGCAGCCCGAACAGGACGGCAAACGTGGCGGGATCGCTCATCACGCATCCCCCTCGTCGATCAGGACGGGGCGGCCTGTGCGGATGGCCTCGACCAGCGTATCGACCAGCGCCACGCAAAGAAGACCCAGCCCCGCCACCATGGGGATCTGCGGGATCCAAAGCGGCACGGCGATGATGCCCGTGGATTGGTCGCCGTAGTGCCAGCTTTCGCCCACCAGCATGGCGGTCCAGTAGGTGGCGATGGCGATCATGCCCGCCCCCACCGCCAGGACGGCGACCTCGGACAGCCAGGTCAGCCGGGGCGGAAACCGCTGCACCAGCAGGTTCACCCGGATATGGACGCCGTGGCGCAGGGTCGAAGCCGCGGCAAGGAACGTCGCCGCCGCCAGCGCGAAGCCGGCGAAATCGGCGTAAGAGGGAATGGTGAAGTTCACGCCCGTGCCGCCCAGCCGCGAGATCACGTTCAGCGCCACCTGAAGGGTCACCACGGCGCAGATCCCAAGAATGGACAGCGCGGCCAGCCAGCCCGCCCCCCAGTAAAGCGTATCAAGAAACCGTCGCATCCCCTGCCCCCTTGGATAGAAAAAAGCCCCCGGCGATCAGGCCGGGGGCGGTGAGAACCGAGGTATCAGTTCCGGTAGGCTTCGAGGATTTCCTTCGCCTCGTCGCTGGCGTTCTCGTTCCAGGTCTCGAGCATGTCCTGCCCGATGGCCTGAAGTCCGGCGACCAGTTCTTCCGACGGCTCGTAGACGGTGATGCCGTTATCGGCCAGTTCCTGCGTCTTCTCTTCGGCCTCGGCCATGGACATCTCCCAACCGCGCTGCTCGGCGGCTTCGGCGGCGTCCATGATGGCCTGCTGCTGATCTTCGGGCAGGCGGTCGAAGGCGCGCTGGTTCACGACGACGAGGTTCTTTGGCACCCAGGCGTTGATGGGCGAATAGTGGCTGAGAAAGTCCCACGCCTTCGAATTCGCGCCGGTCGAGGGCGAGGTGATCATCGCTTCGACCTGGCCGGTGCTGAAGGCCTGCGGGATATCGGGCGCCTCGACCTGCACCGGGGCGGCGCCGGCCAGCGCGGCGAATTCCTCGAGCTGGGCGTTGTAGGCGCGGAAACGCAGACCGTTCAGGTCATCCACCGTCTCGATCTCGCCGGTGGTATAAAGCCCCTGCGCCGGCCACGGGACCGAGAAGAGCGGCATCAGCCCCTCGGCGGCCAGCAGTTCGGTGATGACGGGCTCCTGCGCCTCCCACAGCTTGCGCGCGTCCTCGTAGGAGGTGGCGACGAAGGGCTGCGAGTCGAGCCCGTAGGCCGCGTCCTCGTTCGACAGGCGCGACAGGAAGAACTCACCGATCGGCACCTGCATCGACCGCACCGCGCCCTTGATCTCGGCGTGGGGGAACAGCGAACCGGCCGAGTGGATGGTGAAATCAAGCCCGCCATCGGTCGCGGCCTCCACCTCTTCGGCGAATTGCTGGATGTTGGCGGTGTGGAAGATGCCGTCGCCGTAGGGCGTCGGGAAATCCCACGTGTCGCCCAGCACGGGCGTGGCGGCCACGGCAAGGCCGGCGGCGAAAAGGCTGTGGTGAAGCTTGGTCATGTGTCTCTCTCCTGTTGGTGTCGGTTTTTATTGGCGGAACGTTGACACTTTATCATCATATCGTCAATGTTTCGATTGAGGTAACACGAGGCGCCAGGGAAATGAGCCTGCCGGATACCCTTTTCGACCGCCCCGACCCGCCCCGCCTGACGCCCCTGGGGCTGGACGGGATGCTCATCACCTTTTCCGACCGGATGGACGACGCCGCGAATCGCGCGGCACTCGCCTTCCGGGACCGGATCGATGCCGAAGGGTGGCCCGGCCTGCGCGAAACGGCAACGTCACTGTGCTCGGCCTATGTCTCGTTCGACCCCGCGACCTTGCCGCCGGCGGATTTGCAGGCGCGGCTGCGCGAAATCCTTGCGGATCGTGACTGGCTGGCCGCGGATCTGCCGGCGAACCGTACGCTCTGGACCGTCCCGGCCAGCTTCGAGGGGGACCACGCCCCGCAGCTGGCCGACGCGGCCGAGCTTGCCGGTCTGAGCGTCGAGGCCGCGGTGCGCGAGATCTGCGCCCGGCCCCTGCGCGCGCTGGCGCTGGGATACGCGCCGGGCCAGGCCTATCTCGGGCAGATGGACGACCACTGGGATCTCGCCCGCCAGAAAGACTTGACCCCGACCGTCAAGGAAGGCGCCGTGGTCACCGCTGTGCGCCAGCTCATCATCTTCGCCACCTCGGGACCCACGGGCTGGCGTCAGGTGGGCATGACGCGCTTCAAGGCGTTCCGGCCCGACGATTCCGACCGCCCCATCGCCTTCGCGCCCGGCGACGAGGTGCAGCTGCGGGCCGTCTCTGCCGACGAACTGGAGCGCCTGGCCGAAAAACCGCTCGCGGGCGCCACGCACGAGGCGATCCGATGACCAAGCTTACGGTGCACAAGATCGGACCCGGCGCGTCGGTGCAGGATCTCGGCCGCCGCGGCTGGCTGAGCCAAGGCCTGTCGCGCGGGGGGGCGGCCGACCGGCTCGCGTTGCTTGAGGGCGCCGCGCTGCTGGAGCAATCGCCCGATCTCGCCGCGCTGGAGCTGTCGGCCATGGGCGGAAGCTTCACCGTCGATGCCCCGACGCGCATCGCGCTGACCGGTGCGCCCATGCGCGCCAGCCTTGACGGCGAGCCGCTGCGCTGGTCGGCATCGCACCTGGTGAAGCCGGGACAGACCCTTGCGCTCGGCCCCGCGACCTCGGGTGTGTGGTCCTACCTGAGCGTCGGCGGCGGGATCGACACGGCGCCGATCCTCGGCAGCCGCGCGGCCCACCTTGCCCTCGGGTTGGGACCGAAGCTGGAGACCGGCACAGAACTGCCCATGGGCAAGGACAAGGGCGGCCCGGTCGAGCAGATCCTCGAGGTTTCGGACCGGTTCAAGGGCGGCGACATCCGCATCCTGCCCTCGACCCACACGGCGCTGTTCGCGCGCGAGGACCTGGAGCGGTTCACCGAGACGACCTTCACCCGGGACCAGCGCGGCAACCGGCAGGGCGTGCGCCTGAAACACGACGGCGCGCCCTTCGCCACCCGTGACCAGCTGGGTCTCGTGTCCGAGGTCATCGTCCCGGGCGACATCCAGATGACCGGCGAAGGCACGCCCTACATCCTGCTGCCCGAGTGCCAGACCACCGGCGGCTATCCCCGCATCGGCAGCGTCCTGCCCGTGGACCTGCCGAAGGCCGCGCAGGCCGCGCCGGGCGCGAAGCTGCGGTTCGCCTTCGTCGACCGCGACGCCGCGCTCGCCGCCCACCAGTCCGAGGAGGCGCAGCTGACCGCGCTGAAGAAGGCGGTGCGCCCGCTGGTGCGCGATCCGGCCAAGATGCGCGACCTGCTGAGCTATCAACTCATCTCCGGCGTCACCGCCGGCCGTCCCGAGACAGGAGACACGCAATGACCACCGTCGATCTGAACGCCGACATGGGCGAAAGCTTCGGCCCCTGGAAGATGGGCGACGACACCGCGCTTCTGGACATCATCAGCTCGGCCAACATCGCCTGCGGGTTCCACGCGGGCGATCCGGACGTGATGGCGGCGACCATGGCGCGGGCGGTGAAGAACGACGTGGGCATCGGCGCGCATCCGGGCTTTCCCGACCTCCAGGGCTTCGGGCGGCGCAAGATGACCATGCGCCCCGACGAAGTCGCCCACCTGGTGCAGTACCAGCTGGGCGCGGCGCAGGCGATGGCGAAGGCCGCCGGCGGCGCGGTGCGACACCTCAAGCTGCACGGCGCCTTGTCGAACATGGCCATGGTGGACGGCGAACTGGCGCGGCGCGCCTATGACGCGGCGCTGCAGGTGGACCCGGATCTCATCATCATGGTGCTGGCCGCGACCCCAATGCAGGACGCCGCCGAAGCGTTGGGCGCCAACATGGCCTGCGAGATCTTCGCCGATCGCGGCTACAACGACGACGGCACGCTGATCCAGCGCGGCACGCCCGGCGCGATGATCACCGATGCCGACGAGGCGGCCGAGCGGATCAGCGCCATGGTCCGCCAGGGCGCCATCATCGCCGCCTCGGGCCGCGAGATCGAGGCGCGGATCGACACGATCTGCCTGCACGGGGACGAGCCGTCGGCGGTCGCCGCCGCCCGCACCCTGCGCGCGCGGCTCGAATCCGACGGCGTGACCATCAAACGCTTCTGATCCCCGGAATGTCGAAGGCGACCCGGGTCAGCCCTCGCCGTAGGGAATCCAGACCGTCTTCACCTCGGTCGCGTGCGCGAGGAAGGTGTGCGCGTCGGTCACCGACCAGTCCCGCGCACGGCCATTGTTGACCCAGGTGCGTTTCAGGTTGTGCGCCGACTCGGCCTCGATCGTGGCCGAGATATCCGACGACGAGAACGACCAGACCGCGTCCACGTCCATGTGCCCGCCCATCTGCGCGGCCAGCTCGGTCGCGTCGCCGGTCAGGATGTTCACCACCCCGCCAGGCACGTCGGACGTCTCGAGCACCTGGTAGAAATCCGTGGCCGCCAGCGGATAGGCCGTCGAGGCGACGGTCACCGTGCGGTTGCCCATGGCCATGGCCGGCGCGATGACCGAGATCAGGCCCAGAAGCGGCATCTCGTCCGGGGCGAACTGGCCGATGACGCCCACCGGCTCGTTCATGGCCAGCGCGACGCCGCGGATCGGCACGCCCTTGGCGCGACCGTCGTACTTGTCGGCCCAGGCCGCCCAGGTGAACAGCCGGTCGACGCTGGCCGCGACCTCGGTCTCGGCCTGCTTGGCGGTGGCCCCGGTCATGTCGCTGATCCGGGCGGCGAATTCCCCTGCGCGGGCCGACAGGTTCTCGCCCATGTAATACAGGATCTGCGCGCGTTGATGCCCCGTGGTCTTCGACCACGCCCCTGCTCCGCGCGCCGCTTCGACCGCGTTGCGCAGGTCCTTGCGGTTGGCAAGGCCCACATGCCCCAGAAGCGCACTCTTGGGCGACCACACGGCGCGCGAATAGCCGCCATCGGGCCGCGCCTGCTTGCCGCCGACGTAAAGCTTCGCCGTCCGGTCCAGCCCCGTGACCTTCGCCTCTTTCGGCGCGGCCACCGGCGCGACGGGCTTCAGCGCCTTGCCCTCGGGGCCCTTCACGTAGGCGCGCAGCCCTTCCCAACCGCCTTCGCGGCCGAAGCCGCTTTCACGCACGCCGCCGAAACCGGCCGCCGCGTCCATCATGTTGGTGCCGTTCACCCAGACGATGCCCGAGGCGAGCTTGGGCGCGATGTCGAGCGCCAGGTTCACGTTCTCGGTCCAGACCGTCGCGGCCAGGCCGTAGCGCGTGTTGTTGGCGAGGCTCACCGCCTCGGCCGGGGTGCGGAAGGTGGTGCCGACCAGGACCGGGCCGAAAATCTCGTCCTGCATCAGCGGATCGGCGGGGTCGAGCCCGGTGATCAGCGTCGGCGGGTAGAAACAGCCCTCGGGCGCGTCCCCGCGATGCACCTGGCCCGTCGTCCCGTCGACCATGGCCGCGATGCGGTCGCGCTGCACCGGGTCGACGATGGCGCCCATGTCGATGCACTTGTCCAGCGGATCACCCACGCGCAGCTTGGCCATGCGGGTGCGCAGACGCTCGAGGAAATCCTCGGCGATGCCTTCCTGCACGATCAGCCGCGATCCGGCGCAGCAGACCTGCCCGCCGTTGAACCAGATGGCGTCGACGATGCCCTCGACCGCCGAGTCGAGATCGGCGTCGTCGAACACGATGAAGGGTGACTTTCCGCCCAGTTCCAGCGTCAGCGCCTTGCCGCTGCCGGCGGTGGCGCGGCGAATGGCCTTGCCCACCTCGGTCGAGCCGGTGAAGGCGACCTTGTCCACGTCCGCGGCCACCACGGCCTCGCCCACCGCGCCGTCGCCGGTCACGATGTTCAGAACGCCCTTGGGCAGCCCGGCCTCGCGCGCGAGATCGGCGAAGGCCAGCGCCGTCAGCGGCGTCCACTCGGCGGGCTTCAGCACGACCGTGTTGCCCATGGCCAGCGCCGGCGCGACCTTCCAGGCCAGCATCAGCAGGGGGAAGTTCCACGGGATCACCTGGCCGCAGACGCCCAGCGCCCGCGCGCCCGGCAGCTCGTCTTCCATGATCTGCGCCATGCCGGCGTGGTAATAGAAATGCCGCGCCACCAGCGACACGTCGATGTCGCGCGCCTCGCGGATCGGCTTGCCGCTGTCGAGGGTTTCGAGAACCGCGAACAGCCGCGACTGTTTCTGGATGATCCGCGCCAGCGCGTAGAGGATGCGCGCCCGGCCCGGTCCGCCCAGCTTCTCCCAGCCGGGCTGGGCCTTGCGGGCCGCCGCCACCGCCGCCGTGACGTCCTCGGGCGTGGCCTGCGTCACCTGCGCCAGCGTCTTGCCGGTCGCCGGGTTGCGCGTGTCGAAGCTGCTGCCCGGGTCGGTGAACGTGCCGTCGATGAACAGGCCGAACCGGCCGCCATGGCCGTCGATCCACGCCATCGCCTCGGCGCTGCTTTCCGGCGCGGGGCCGTAGTCCATCGTTTCGAAGATCTCGGCCACGGTCATGGCTTCACCTTTCCGAAAATACCTTGAAAGCGCCGCCTACGACAGCGCGTGACGGTGCCCGGCCGAATAGCGCCCGGTGACATGGTGTTCGAGCTGCCGCTCGATATCGCCCAGAAGCGACGAGGCGCCGAAGCGGAAAAGATCGTTCCGCAGCCAGTCGTCGCCCAGCTCGTCCTTCATCAGCGCGAGATAGGTCAGCGCGTCCTTCGCCTTCGAGATCCCGCCCGCGGGCTTGTAGCCGACCTTCACGCCGGTCTGGCGCTGGTATTCGCGGATCGCGCGGACCATCACCAGGCTCACCGGCAGGGTCGCGTTCACCGACTCCTTGCCGGTCGATGTCTTGATGAAATCGGCCCCCGCCATCATGCACACGTGCGACGCGCGGGCGACGTTGCGCAGCGACCCCAGCTCGCCCGTGGCGAGGATCGCCTTGACGTGTGCCGGTCCACAGGCCGCACGGAAGGCGCGCATTTCATCGTAAAGCGCCTGCCAGTTCCCGGTCAGCACGTGGCGGCGCGAGATGACGATGTCGATCTCGGACGCGCCGGCCTGCACGCTGCGCTCGATCTCGGCGATGCGCAGGTCCAGCGGCGACAGGCCCGCCGGAAAGCCGGTCGAGACGGCCGCGACGGGGATCCCGCTGCCCTGAAGGGCCTCGATCGCCGGCTCGATCATGTCGTGATAGACGCAGACGGCGCCCACGGTGATCGGCCCCATGCCCAGCGCCTCGAGCAGGTCCGCGCGCACCGGCTGGCGCGCCTTGGCGCACAGGCGGCGCACCCGGCCCGCGGTGTCGTCACCGGCCAGCGTCGTCAGGTCGATGCAGGTGATCGCGCGCAGCAGCCACGCCGCCTGCCAGTCCTTCTTGACCGACCGGCGTCCGGGCAGCGACGCCGCGCGACGCTCGATCGCCGAGGTGTTGGCCTGCACGGCGCGCACCCGGTCGAGATCGAAGGGCAATCCCGGGTTGCGCGCGTGGGCGTGGGCGTTCAGCTGGATGGCAGGGTCGGACATGATCAATCCTTTCAGGCGGCCCTTGTGCCAAATGTCCCCCAACCCCGCAAGCTTTCCCCCACGGTGGGCTACCGGCGGCGGGCGCTTGGCGCTATGCAGGCGGCACCGAACGCGCCCGGTGCGGCGCGCGCCCATCGAAGGAAGGCCGCCATGTCCCAGACCCTCATCGCTCCGTCGATCCTCGCCGCCGATTTCGCCGATTTCGGCGCCGAATGCCGCGCGGTCGAGCAGGCGGGCGCCGACTGGATCCACGTGGACGTGATGGACGGACATTTCGTGCCGAACCTGACCTTCGGCCCGGCCATGGCAAAAGCGATCCGCCCGCATATCAAGGGGGTGATGGACGTGCACCTGATGATCGCGCCGGTCGACCCCTATATCGACGCCTTCGCCGACGCGGGCGCCGACATCCTGACCGCCCACGTGGAAGCCGGACCGCATATCCACCGCACGCTCCAGGCCATCCGCGCGGCCGGCATGCGGCCGGGCGTGGCGCTGAACCCCGGCACGCCGGCCAGCGCCGTGGCCCATGTGCTCGACCTCGTGGACCTCGTCTGCGTGATGACCGTGAACCCCGGCTTCGGCGGCCAGAGCTTCCTGGACATGACCGGCAAGATCGCCGAGCTGCGCGCCATGGCCGGTGACCGCCCCCTGCATATCGAGATCGACGGCGGGATCGACCCGAAGACCGCGCCGAAGGTCGTGCAGGCCGGGGCCGACGTGCTGGTGGCGGGCTCGGCCGTGTTCCGGGGCGGGTCGGTGGACGATCCCGAACCCTATGCGAAGAACATCAAGGCGATCCGCGACGCGGTCTCCGGCACCTGGGCCTGATCCAACGCCGCACGCGACGCCCCCGCGTTCAGCCCTTGTCCCTGCCGGTCCAGCGATCCACCCAGCGGCGCCAGATCCGGCGCTTGTCGGCGGCGCGCAGTTCGACCTGGTCCCAGGTCTCGGACGCGTCCTCGACCAGCGGGTCGATCCGGCGACGGCGGAAATTCAGCCATGTGCGCCATAGGATCGCGACGATCAGCGCCAGCACGACCAGGAACACGATGTTGAACCACGGCACGAAGCTGACATCCGGCCCGCTCACCTGCCGTACCTTCACCGCGTTGGGAAAGGTCGTCAGGAGCTGCGACCGCCAGCCGTAGTGGGTCACCGCCACCCAGACCGGCGCGTCGCGCGTCGAGATCAGGTCCGCCGCCTGCGCCTGCAGGTCCGAGCTGTCCAGCTTGAAATACGGCGGCCAGCCCCAGCCGGTATCCTCGTTGCGATAGACCTGCGGGCTGCCGTCGGGGTTCACGGCCTCGATGAAGCGGATGTCGCGGTTCACCCCCGCCTCGCCGCTGCCGGTGTCGCCGCCCGCCCAGAAGATCGAGTTGGTGCCGAAATCCATGCGCCGGATCTCGGTGTTGACGATCCGCACGATGTCGCGCTGCGGCAGGGTGTAGTGCAGCACGGCGAACACCGCGAGCAGCCAGCCCAGGATCAACGTCCATTTCACGTAGCGCATGATCGTCCCCCTTGTCCGGCTACCATGTGGCCTTGGTCCAGCGGCGGGGCAACCCCGCAACGCTGAGCACCAGTACCGGCAACCAGATCAGCGCCGAGATCAGGCCGAGGCGCAGGCAATAGAGAACCGCGGCAAAGCCATCGGGCAGTGTCGGCGGGGTCAGAGCGTAGAGCACCGCGAAGCCGGCGGCGGCGATCAGCCACATCAGCAGGACGGCGACGGCCGCCAGCAGCAGGAGCGGCTTCACACCCTCGGGAAAGAACCGCGCCAGCACGCGCGGCACGGCCCAGCCCAGCGCCGCGATCAGGATGGTGGGCAGGACGAGATGCAGCGTCACGGGCGGGCCCCTTGGGGGCTGAAAACTCGGGCAGGCAAGGTCGTCCCCGTCATGAAACGTCTTGCCGACCCTAACAGCCCCTGTTCCGCCCGTCACGCCGCCGGGCGTCAGCCCACCACGTTGAAGCCCGGGCCGTAGGGGTAGCCGGTGATGTTTTCAGCACCATCTTCCCCCACCACGAGGATATCGTGCTCGCGGTAGCCGCCCGCGCCCGGCGTGCCCTCGGGCAGGGTCAGCATCGGCTCCATGCTGACCACCATCCCGGGGGCCAGCACGGTGTCGATATCCTCGCGTAGCTCAAGCCCCGCTTCGCGGCCGTAATAATGCGACAGCACCCCGAACGAATGGCCGTAGCCGAAGGTGCGGTATTGCAGCAGGTCGCGCTCGGCCAGGAAATCGTTGAGCTTGTGGGCGATCTCGGCGCAGGAGAGACCGGGCCGGATCAGCGACAGCCCGTATTCGTGCAGCGCGACGTTGGCCTCCCATATCTTCAGCGACGCGTCGTCGACCTCGCCCACGAAGAGCGTGCGCTCCAACGCGGTGTAGTAGCCCGAGATCATGGGAAAGCAGTTCAGCGACAGGATATCGCCACGGCGCAGCTGGCGCGCGGTGACCGGATTGTGCGCGCCGTCGGTGTTCAGGCCCGACTGGAACCAGACCCAGGTGTCGCGGTACTCCGCCTGCGGAAAGAGGCGGGCGATCTCGGTCTCCATGGCGTCGCGGCCCGCCATGGCGATATCGATTTCGCGCGCGCCTTCGCGCACCGCGTCGCGGATGGCATAGCCGCCGATATCGGCCACCGCCGCGCCCGCGCGGATCAGCTCGATCTCGGCTGCTGACTTGACCATCCGCTGGGCCATGGTGTCCGGCGAGATGTCGGTGACCTGGGCGGGGCTGAGAAAGCCGTCCAGCTTGCCGCGCTGAATCAGCGTCAGATGATCGCCCTCGATCCCCACATGGGCGCCCTGCCCCGCGACGTGGACCACCGCGCGCCAGAAGTTGTCGCGCCGCCAGTCGCTATAGGTGATCGCGTCGCCGTGACAGCGCCGACACGGCTGGCCCGCGTCGATGCCAGCGCCGATCACCACGCTGTCGGTGGCCGTCACCACCAGGGCGTAGGGCCGGCCGAACGCGCAGTAGAGAAAGCCTGAATAGTAGGCGATGTTGTGCATCGAGGTCAGCACCGCCGCCGTGACGCCGCGCGCCGCCATGATGCCACGCAGCCCCGTCAGCCGCGCGCCATACTCCTCGGACGCGAAGGGCAAAGGCGCCTTCTCGCCGTTGTGGAAGCGATAGAAATCCTGTCGGGTGTCGGTCATGTCGCATGCCTCCTGACCAAATGCGTCCCGGCGTTCAGGACGGATCGGAGCCATCGGCGGGCGACGCCATCGCCCGCGCTCGTGACCCGATTACTGCCCGCGCGACCCCGGCCTTGCAAGCCCTGCCGCGCGGCGCCACCATCGGCCCTATGGAGCTCCCTTTCGCCCCCGGACCGCGCAACGCGATCACCGACGTGGCTGGCCTGAGTGTCGGGCAGGCCCGGGACGAGACGCTGAAATCCGGCGTCAGCGTGGTGCTGGGCGACGCGCCCATGGTCGCGGGCGTCCACGTGATGGGCGGCGCCCCGGGCACGCGGGACTGCGACCTCCTTGCGCCCGAGAACACGGTCCAGACCGTCGACGCGCTGGTCCTGTCGGGCGGGTCGGCCTTCGGTCTGTCGGCGGCGGACGGCGTGATGGCCGCGCTGCGTGAACGCGGGCGCGGCTTCGCCGTGGGCGACGTGCGCGTGCCCATCGTGCCGGCGGCGATCCTGTTCGACCTGGCCGCTGGCGGCGATCACGGCTGGACCGAGAGCCCCTATCCCGACCTCGGCCGCCGCGCGGTGGAAAGCGCGGGGCCCGACATGGAACTGGGCAGCGTCGGCGCCGGAACCGGTGCCGTGGCGGGCAAGATTAAGGGCGGGATCGGCTCGGCCTCGGCGGTCCTGCCGGACGGCACCACCGTGGGCGCGCTGGTCGCGGCGAACCCGGTGGGCAGCGTTGTGCACCCCGACACCGGCCAGTTCTGGGCCGCCGCTTTCGAGCAGGGAAACGAGCTCGGCGCGCGCGGCCTGCCCCCGGCCAGTGGCGGGATGGACCTGCCCGCGCTGGTGAAGGGGGCCAACACGACCATCGCCGTGGTGGCCACCGATGCGCGGCTCGACAAGGCGCAGGCCACGCGGCTGGCCATGGTCGCCCATGACGGCATGGCCCGCGCGATCCTGCCCTCGCACACGCCCTTCGACGGGGACCTGGTCTTCGCTGCCGCGACCGGGCTGCGCGACTCGCCGGATGCCGCGGGCCTGCTGACGCTGGGGCACGCCGCCGCGCTGTGCCTGTCGCGCGCCATCGCGCGGGCGGTGTACCATGCGCGCTCCGCGCCCGGCGACACGGTGCCGAGCTGGTCCGACCGATACGGCTAAAGGCGCCTCAGATCTTCCAGAACGCGCTGGTGAACAGCACGTAGACCGCCATCAACTCCAAACGGCCCACGAGCATTCCGGCGATCAGCAGCCATTTCGCGGTGTCGTTCAGCGGGCCGAAATACCCCGAGGGGCCGATGATCGGGCCGAGGCCCGGCCCCACGTTGCCGATGGCCGTGGCCGCGCCCGACAGCGACGTGACCATGTCCAGCCCCGTCAGCCCCAGCGCGACGGCCAGCACGCCCATGGACACGATGAACAGCACGAAGAAGGCCATGACCGAGCTCAGCACCTCGGGCGTGACGCGCCGGTCCTCGAACCGGGGGGCGAAGACGCCGTGGGGCGCGTGGATGCGGCGGATCTGGACCGAGATCGCCGACAGCAGGATCTGGTAGCGGAAGACCTTCACCGAACAGCTGGTCGACCCGGCGCAGCCGCCGATCAGCCCCAGCACGAAGAAGGCGACCATCGCGAAGCCGCCCCAGAGCTGGTAGTTGACCGACGCGTATCCCGTGCCCGAGATAATCGAGGTGACGTTGAACACGGCTTCGCGGAACGCGGGCTCGATCGCATGCTCGGTGCCGATGACCTGGAAGATGGCCAATGTCACGGTGAATACCGCGATGATGCCCATGTAGGCCTGGATCTGGGAATCGCGCCAGAGGGGACGGGCATTGCCTGAAATCAGCTGGATGTAGCGAACGAAAGGCAGGCTGGCGAGCACGATGAAGAACGCCGCCACGTATTCGGCAGGACCCGCGAACTTGCCGAAGGAGGCGTCCGAGGTCGAGAAGCCCCCCGTCGAAACGGTGGTCAGGGCGTGGTTGATCGCGTCGAAGCCGCTCAGACCCAGGGCGAGGTAGCTGAGAAAGCAGGCGAAGGTGATGATGACGTAGATCCAGCTGATCTGGCTGGCGATCTCGGCGGCGCGGGGCAGGATCTTGCCCAGCGTGTCGAAGGCCTCGGTCCGGAAGATCTGCATGCCGCCGATGCGCAGCTCGGGCAGGAACACCATGGCCACGACGACGATGCCGATGCCGCCGAACCATTGCATCATCGACCGCCACAGAAGGACGCCCGCCGGCAAGCTGTCCAGCCCCGAGAACACGGTGCTGCCCGTCGTGGTCAGGCCCGACATCGCCTCGAAGAACGCGTCGGTCACCGTGGCATCGGGCGGCCCCAGCACGAACGGGATCGCGCCGAAGATGGGCAGCGCGACCCAGACGCCCGTGGTCAGCAGGAAGGTCTGCTGAAGGCCCAGCCGCCCGGTGTTGCCAGACGCGCAGGCCAGCGCGGCCAGCCCGCCCACCAGCATGGTCAGCACGGCGGATTGCAGGAAGACCGGCCACTGCCCGTTGCCCACCACCAGGTCGACGGCGAAGGGCACCAGCATGGTCGCGCCAAGGCAGGTGACGAGAAGCCCGATCAGGTAGCCGACGGGCCGCAGGTCGAAGGTGTGGGCAGAAGGGGTTGCCGCGGTGCCGCTCATGTCCGGGCCCCGTAGGCGAGACGCAGGTCATCCTGGTCCGGGCGGCCCGGCTTGGACACCGGGCGGCCGTCCGCGTCGAAGAACGGCGTCTCGCGCCAGCGGCCCGACAGGCGCGAGGCGAGAACGCGGCGCGCGACGCCCAGCGCCAGCGCGTAAAGGCTGCCATGGGGGCGCGGCACCCGGCCGGTCGCCGATCCGCGATGCAGCCGGACGCGCGGTTTTGGCGCGTCCTCCAGGCCCGCGGTCATCAGGCTGAAGAACGGCACGCCGCGGAACGGTGCGGTGTTGCCCAGCGGCGTGTCGCAGCAGGTCGTGAACCAGCGCAACGGCCCGCGACGGGTCAGACGCTGGCATCCAAGGTGCTCGGCCCCTTGCAGGGTGCGCAGCCGGTCGGACGTGGTGGAATAGAGGGCGACGCCCCCCGCCGGGTCGAGAGTGTCCGCGGCGCCATGCAGGCGGGCGAAGGCGCGGCAATCGGTGCAGTAGCAGACGGCGGGCACACCGCTTTGCGGCACCTGGGCGACCGTCGCCTGGACCGCGCCGCAGCGGCATCGCCAAATCCGGTCGCTCATGGATGCGCCTTTCGCTCGTTCGCCGAAGTGCTGCTTAACACGCCCGGCGCGCGGGTGTCAGGGCACATCGCGCCGCTGCCGCGCATTCTGTGCCATCCGCATCGCATCGCCCGAGGGCGTGGCCGGATAATCCGCCACGTCCTGCTGCAATGGGAGGACGATTTCCACGTCATCGCCCAGCCGCGACCCCGTGACAGCGCCGAGGTCCGACAGGATATGGCGCATCACGTGGTTGTCGCGATGCACCAACGCGAGGAACCGAGCGATTCCCCGGTCCCGCGCGACACCCGCGATGAAGCCCAGAAGCAGCGCGCCCAGCCGTCGCGACTGGGCGTGGTCGATCACGGTCAGGGCGAATTCGGCCGCCTGCGCGTCCCGTGTGCGATAGTAGCGCGCGACCCCGGCGGGCCGTTCGCCGCCATCCGCATCCAGCAGCGCCACGCCGATCGCCTCGTGCTCGGTCCCGTCGGGCGTGGTGAAGGCGGCGATCTCGGGGCCGCTCAATTCGGGCTTGTCGCGCAGGAACCGCATGTAGCGCGACTGCTGCGACAGCAGCTCGAACCCGCGCTCGAGGCTTTGCGCATCGTCGGGGACCAGCGGCCGGAACCGCGCCCGTCCGCCATCGGGCAACGTCAGGTCCAGCGCCGTGCGGTCGTCGGCGCCGGCCCAGCGCGCGTTGCCCCGGCTCACCCCACGTGGAACAGCGTCGCGAACAGCCGCGGGTCAAGGCTGTCGCGGTCGAAGGTCGGGCCCTCGGTCAGGACGCTGACGGCATCGTGGCTGTGCAGGCTTTCCTGGTGCGAGGCGACAACGCGGAAATCACCGACGCGCGGCTCGTCCTGCAATTGCAGCGCGAACAGCCGCGCCGCGTCCTCGACGAAGATCGGGTTGGCGGCGTTCAGCTCGGCGAAGGCCTGTTCGTCCTCGCGCTTGACCATCACTTGCGTCTCGGTCGGCACGGCAGCGCGGCACAGGTCGATCAGGTCCTCGAACCACAGGGTATCGTCGCCCTCGTCCAGCACCACCGACACCCGCGCGACGGAACGCTGGGAATGCGGGGTGGCCAGTTGGCCCCGCTCGCGCCGGGCGTGCTCGCTCAGTTCCAGCGAACAGGGGCAGGTCGACGAATAGACATAGTCGAGGTGGACGATCTTGCGGCGCACGCCGGCCTTCTCGACCAGTTCGAGCGCGAAGTCGTAATACTGGTATCCCGTCAGCCCCGAGCGCAGGCTCTCCACCTTCATCGGGAAGGAGAAGCGCATCTGGATGCGTGCGTCGAAGCTCTCGAGGTCGGCCTTGTAGTCGTCCAGCGCCGCTTCGATCACCGCGAAGCTGAAGGTCTCCTCGGCGCGGCGATAGAAGGTGCGCATGATGCGCGACATGTTGATGCCCTTCTTCTCGGCCTCCAGGCTCACGGTGCCCGTCACCGAAGTCTCGAGCGTCAGGTCGCCGTTGCCGCGCGTGCGAAACCGGATGGGCAGACGGAAATTGCTGATGCCCACGTGCTGGATCTGGCGCGGGGCGCCCTCAATCAGCGAGGCGGGGCCGTTCTGCAGGTCGGGCATCGTCGCGCGATACGCGGCATCGGCGCGGAAGGTGTCGTCGTAGACATCGTCGAGGGCCGGGTAATCGTCGCCCAAGCCACCGGCGAGGGATCGAATCGCCGGGTCGAGCGTTGCAAGATCATCAGGGTCCGCCGATCGGGCCCAGGCGCGCAGCCGTGCCATCAGGCGCTGCGCCTCCTGCCGTGACATGTCCCCGTCGTGGTCGTGAAGATGTATGTTCATGCCCTTGTCCTCGCCCCGTTCCGAGCAACGGGCATGTAGGCGCGGGCGTCCCGAAATCCAGACGCGCCGCGCCATCAGGATGTCAAATGACGTCCAGCGCGGCGGTCAGGTCGGCCATCAGATCGCCCGCATCCTCCAGCCCCACGGACAGCCGCAGCAGCCCGTCGGTGATGCCCAGATGCGCGCGCTGCGCCTCGCTCAGCCGCTGGTGCGTGGTGGTGGCCGGATGGGTCACGATGGACTTCGCATCCCCGAGATTATTGGAGATCGTGACCAGTTTCAGCGCGTTCAGCACCTTGAAGGCGGCGTCGCGTCCGCCCGTCACGTCCAGCGCGATGACCGTGCCCGCGCCGCCCATCTGCTCGGCCACGACCTGCGCCTGGGCATGGTCCGGAAGCCCCGGGTAGATCACCCGCGACAGGCCCTTGTGGCCCTGCAGCGCTGCGGCCAGATGCCGCGCCGTGCGTTCCTGTTCGCGCACGCGCAGATCCAGCGTCTCGAGGCCCTTGAGCATCATCCAGGCGTTGAAGGGCGACATGGCCCCGCCGGTGTGCTTGAGGTACGGCTCGACCGTCTTGCGGATGAACTCGCGGCTGCCAAGGATGACGCCACCAAGGCCCCTGCCTTGGCCGTCGATATGCTTGGTCGCCGAGTAGATCACCACGTCGGCCCCCATCTCGAAAGCCCGGCTGAAGATCGGCGTGGCGAAGACGTTGTCGACCACCACCGTCGCCCCGGCCGCGTGGGCCAGCCCGGCCACGGCCCGCAGGTCGATCACCTCGAGCGTGGGGTTGCTGATCGTCTCCAGGAACACGGCCTTGGTGTCGGGCCGGATCGCATCGCGCCACTGGTCCAGATCGGTGCCGTCGACGAAAGTGACCTCGACCCCGAAGCGGGTCAGGATCTCTTCGAGGATGTAGAGGCACGACCCGAACAGCGCGCGCGACGACACCACGTGGTCGCCCGCCTTCAGCATCGACATCATCGCGCCGTTCACCGCCGCCATGCCGCTGGCGGTGGCGAAGGCATCCTCGGCGCCCTCGATGGAGGCGATGCGTTCCTCGAACATGGCCACGGTCGGGTTGCCGTAGCGGGCGTAGATGAATTCGTCCTCGCCCAGGCTCTCGAACCGCTGGGCGGCGGCCTCGGCGCTGTCATAGACGAAGCCCTGGGTGAGGAAGATCGCCTCGCTCACCTCGCCGTACTGGCTGCGGCGCGTGCCTGCATGGACCGCGCGGGTCCGGTGGTTCCAACTGTCACTCATGGGGTCCCTTTCGACGTTTGCCCCACCGATCACGAAGCGGGGAAACATCCCGACCTCTTTAGCGGCATGTTTAACGTGGCCCGCAATCCGGTGTACAAATCGCCACGCTGCATCCGATACTGCGGCGCCGGGGAACGGTCAAGACGGCCGAGGGGAAAGCACGCCATGTCCGAGATCACGCTGTATTACTGGCCCACGCCGAATGGCTGGAAAACCTCCATCGCGCTGGAGGAATTCGGCCGGCCCTACCGGGTCGAGCTTATCGACATCGGCGCGGGCGACCAGCGGACCGACGCCTACCTGGCGGTGTCGCCCAACGGGCGCATCCCCGCGATCACCGACCCCGACGGCCCGGACGGGCAGCCCATCTCGATCTTCGAGTCGGGCGCCATCCTGCAATACCTCGCCCGCAAAACGGGCAGCTTCGGCGGCGCGACCGAGCGGGCGCGGACCGAGGTGGACCAGTGGCTCATGTGGCAGATGGGCGGCGTGGGTCCCATGGCGGGCCAGGCGCACCATTTCCTGAAATACGCGCCCGAGGATATCGCTTACGCCAAGGACCGCTATCGCGGCGAGGTCGCGCGGCTTTACGGCGTGCTGGACCGGCGGCTGGCGGACCGGGAATACGTGGGCGGCAACGATTACACCATCGCCGACATGGCGATCTACCCCTGGGCGTCGCTGTGGGAGGGGCAGGAGCAGACGCTGAACGACAAACCCCACCTTGCCCGCTGGCTTGAAACGGTCGCCGCCCGCCCGGCGGTCAAGACCGGGACGGCGCTGCATCTGGACAAGCGGAAGGCGTTCCAGAAGGACGCGGACGCGCAGGACCGGCTGTTTCAGCGCAAGGGTTAGTCGCCCTCGCCCGTCCCGTGTTCCTGGAACAGCTTCCCCTGGAAGATGAAGAACACGAAGATCGCGCCCGTCAGCCCGAAGGTCTTGAAGTTCACCCAGGCGTCCGTGGACAAGAGCCGCCAGACCAGCTCGTTCGCCACGGCGAGCGCGAAGAAGAAGGCGCAGAACCGGCGGGTCAGGATCATCCAACCGGTGTCGTCCAGCGGGACCATGCCCTCCATCAGCATCCGCAGGTAGCTCTGGCCGCGCAGCAGGCCCACCAGCAGGATCACCCCGAAGATCAGGTAGATGAGCGTGGGCTTCATCTTGAAGAACCGCTCGTCGTTCAGCCACACGGTCAGGCCGCCGAAGACCACCACCAGCACCAGCGTCATCACCTGCATCTTCGACAGATGCCCCGTGATCCGCCGGATCAGCGCCATGGACACGATCAGGATCGGGATGAAGAGCGCGGTCATGAGGATGAAGCCGGTGTATTCCTGCCCCAGCACCGTGAACGTCCGGTCGCGCAGCAGCAGGTAGCCCACGAAGAACAGGGCCACGGGGCCCAGCTCCAGCGCCGTCACCAAGCCCTTTTTCGAATCGTCCGCCATGGTTTCCCTATCCGCTGAATTCCACGATGACCGCACCTATCGCGATCAGCGCCATGAGCGCCAGCCGCCGCGGCCCGGTTTTTTCACCCAGCATCAGCCAGCCGATCAATGCGGCAAAAACGGTCGAGGTCTCGCGCAGCACCGCCGCCTCGCCCACCTTGTCGAGCCTCGTGGCCAGCATGATCGACCCGAAGCTGCCGAAGGCCACCAGCCCGCCGATCACGCCGCGCCGGGCCAGGCTGGCCCAGTCGGTCACCTCGGCCACCTTGCGGCGGTGGAACCACGCGACCAGCGGCGCAAAGCCCAGCCCGTCGATCAGGAAGAACCAGGCAAGGAAGGTGAACGGGTTCGCCGTCGCGCGGATGCCGTAGGCGTCGTAGGTCGTGTAGAGCGCGACGAACAGCCCGGTGACCACGGCGAGGCCCAGCGCCAGCGGCATCGTTTCGCGGTCCACCGTCCAGTGCCGCAGGTTGTAGGCAGCCAGCCCATAGATCCCCGCCAGCAGGGTCGCCACACCGGCCCATTGCAGGGCCGTGAACCGCTCGCCGAAGACGATGCTGGCGCCGATCACGGCGAAAAGCGGCCCGGTGCCGCGCACCACCGGATAGACCACCGTGTAGGCCCCCTTGGTATAGCACAGCCCCTGCAGCAGCTTGTAGGTCGCGTGGATGACGAAGGCGCCGGCGAAGATCGGCCACATATGCGGCTCGGGCCACGGCACCAGGAACAGCGCGATGGGCAGCGCCATGAGGCCGTAGCTCGCGTCGATGACCATGCGGCTCAGCCACGGGTCATGCCGCCCCTTCTGGAGCGCGCCGAAGATCGCGTGCAGCAATGCGGCCGTCAGCGCGAGGACCAGCGCAAGACTGTGCCCGGCCTGGGTCCCTTCCAGCCCTGTCAGTGCGTCCATGCAGGGCTCCGCCGGAACGGCCGCCGCGCCGCATCGTTGTGACCCGAGAGCAAGCCGGAGGAGCGGACCATGTGGGCCACCATCGTCGATGAGCTGAACGGATCCTTCAGCACCGTGCCGCCGGTCGTCGCCTTCATCCGCCTGATGCTGGCGGCGATCCTTGGCGGCATCGTCGGCTGGGAACGCGAGCGCAGCGACAAGCCCGCCGGCCTGCGCACCCACATGCTGGTGTCCATCGCCGCGTGCCTGTTCATCGTCGTCGGCGCGCAGCTGTCCACCATCGACTTCCTGTCGGCGGGCGGCGGCGACGGCGAATTGCGGGTCGATCCGCTGCGCCTGATCGAGGCGGTCACCGCCGGCGTCGCGTTCCTGGCCGCGGGCATCATCTTCACGTCTGGCGGACAGGTCCGAAACATCACCACCGGCGCGTCGCTGTGGCTGTGCGGCGCCATCGGGCTCGCCTGCGGCGCGGGGCAGATCCCGCTCGCCGCCATGGCGACGGTCATCGTGTCTGTCGTGGTGGGGGTCATCGGCCGGATCGAGGACGCTCGGTCATCGGACTGACCGGCGGTGCTCACGCATCCGCCCCGGTGAGGGCGGCGGCGAATTCCTCGGGGTCGAACGGCGCCAGGTCGTCGAGTTGCTCGCCCACACCGATGGCGTGGATCGGCAGGCCGAACCGGTCGGCCAGCGCCACCAGCACGCCGCCGCGCGCCGTCCCGTCCAGCTTGGTCATCACCAGCCCCGAGACATCGGCGAGTTTCTGGAAGATCTCGACCTGGCTCAGCGCGTTCTGGCCGGTGGTCGCATCCAGGACCAGAACCGTGTTGTGCGGCGCCTCGGGGTCCTTCTTGCGGATGACGCGGACGATCTTGGCCAGCTCTTCCATGAGGTCGGCCCGGTTCTGAAGCCGCCCGGCGGTGTCGATCATCAGCAGGTCGGCGCCGTCGGCCTCGGCCTTGGTCATGGCGTCGAAGGCCAGGCTGGCCGGATCGCTGCCCTGTGGCGCCGTCATCACCGGAACGCCCGCGCGATCACCCCAGACCTGGAGCTGCTCGACCGCCGCGGCCCTGAAGGTGTCACCGGCGGCGATCACGACCTTCTTCCCGGCGGCGCGAAACTGCGAGGCGAGCTTGCCGATGGTCGTGGTCTTGCCCGACCCGTTCACGCCCACGACCAGCACCACCTGCGGGCGCTTGGAATAGATCGGCAGGGGCTTGGCCACCGGCTCCATGATTCGCGCGATCTCCTGCGCCAGCAGCGCCTTGATCTCGGCGGTGGACAACCGCTTGCCGAACCGCCCCTCGGCCATGTTGGACGTCACGCGCGCGGCGGTCTCGACCCCCATGTCGGCGGTGATCAGCAGGTCTTCCAGCTGCTCCAGCATGTCGTCGTCCAGCGGGCGGCGCATGACGGGGGCCGCGTCGCGGCGCCCGAACAAGCGGCCCAGAAGGCCGGACTGGCGGGCCTCGGCGCGCGGCGGTGTGTCATCGGGAATCTCGATCGGGGTCGGCTGGGCTGGCGCCTCGGGCGGGGCCTGCGGCGCGGGCACCTCGGGCGGCGCATCGGCGGGGCGCGGGTCCTGCGGCCGCGGGAACGGGTCCGGCGCAGGCGGCGGCGTGGGCGCGGGGCGCGGGGCCGGCTCGGGCTCCGGCGCTGGTTCGGGCTGCGGTTCCGGCTCCGGCTGGGGGTCGGGCTGCGGCGCAGGGTCAGGCGTCGGCTCGAATTCCGGCGTCGGCTCGGGCTTGGGCTCCGGCGCCGTGTCGGGAACAGGGTCGGGCACCGCTGCGGGCGGATGGTCCGGAACGGGGTCGAGTTCGGGCGTCTCCTCGGGGTCGGACGGCGCCGCCGCAGGCTCGGTCGCCGTTTGCAGGGGCGTGCTGGCGACCTCCTCGACAGGGGGTTGCGGCTCGGCCTCGGCCTCGGCCACCTCGCCGCCATCCTCGACGATCGCGTCGATCCCCTCGTCCAGCTTCGAGGACGACTTGAAGAGCTTGGATTTCAGCTTGTTGAAGAACGACACGAATGGGACCCCGCCTGTGGTGTACGTCCCTTCACCTAGGCCGGATCCGCGTGATTTGAAAGGCCGGGCGACCGCGCGGGGACGCGGTCAGACCTCGTCGGGGAAATGCTTCAGCACCAGCTTGATGGGGTTCTGCGCGGCCTGCCCCAACCCGCAGATCGACGCGTCGGCCATGACGGTGCAGAGATCGCCAAGAAGGTCGCGGTCCCACGCGTCGGCCTGCATCAGCTTGACCGCCTTCTCGCAACCCACCCGGCAGGGGGTGCATTGGCCGCAGCTTTCGTCTTCGAAGAACCGCATCATGTTCAGCGCCGCCGCCCGGGCGCTGTCCCGGTCGGACAGGACGACCACGGCGCCCGAGCCGATGAAGCTGCCGTGTTCCTGCAACATGTCGAAATCCATGGGGATGTCGTCCATTGATGCGGGCAGCAGCCCCGAGGACGGTCCGCCCGGCTGGTAGGCCTTGAACACGTGGCCCTCGGCCATGCCGCCGGCGGCCTCGATGATATCGGCGATGGTGGACCCGGCGGGCAGCAAGTAGACGCCCGGCGCGGCGACCCGGCCCGAGACCGAGTAGCTGCGCAGCCCCTTGCGGCCATTGCGCTCCACCGATGTGAGGATCTCGGGACCTTCGCGCAGCACGCGGGTGATCCAGGCCAGGGTTTCGACATTGTGGACCAGCGTGGGACGCCCCCACAGCCCCACCTGCGCCACGTAGGGCGGGCGGTGACGCGGAATGCCGCGCTTGCCCTCGATGGATTCCAGCATCGCCGACTCTTCGCCGCAGATATAGGCCCCCGCGCCGCGGCGCAGATCGACATATCCCGGGGCGATGAGACCAGCGTCTTCCAGTGCCGCAATCTCGCGCCGCAGGATTTCCAGGGACGCCGGATACTCGTCGCGCATGTAGACGAAGCAGCGTTCGGCCTCGACGGCCCAGGCGGCGATCAGCATGCCTTCCAGCATCAGGTGCGGCGCCGTCTCCATCAGCGCGCGGTCCTTGAAGGTCCCCGGCTCGCCCTCGTCGGCGTTCACCGCAAGATAACGCGGACCCTCGTTGGCGCGCACGAAGCCCCACTTCTTGCCCGACGGGAAACCGGCACCGCCGAGACCCCGGACCCCGGCATCCAGCACGGTCTGCTGCACCGCTTCCCAGTCGCCGCCGTCGCGCAATGTCGCAAAAGTGCTGTAACCACCGTCCTCGCGGTAGGACTCAAACCCCTGGTAGTCGGGAATGTGCACTTCCGTGTCGCCGGTATTGATGGCGTCGCGGATCATTTCGGGCGTGGCGAAGTCGATATGGTTGTGCCCCAGCTCGACCACCGGGGCCGTGTCGCAGCGGCCCATGCAGGGCGCGCGCACGACCCGCACCGCCGCCGGATCCATGCCGTTCTCCAGCGCCTGCTTCAGCGCTTGCGCCCCCGCCAGTTCGCAGGCGAGCGAGTCGCAGACCCGCACGGTCAGCGCGGGCGGCGGCGTCTCACCTTCCTTCACCAGGTCGAAATGGGCGTAGAAGCTCGCCACCTCCCAGATCTCGGCCTGCGACAGGCGCATCTCGTGGGCCAGCGCGCGCATGTGGGCGGCGGACAGGTGGCCGTGGGCGTCCTGGATCAGGTGCAGATGCTCGATCAGAAGGTCGCGGCGCCGGGGCCGGTCGCCCAGCAGGCGCTGCACCTCGGCCAATGCCGCGTCGTCCAGCTGCCGCCCCTTCGGCGTGGCCCGTCCCCGGCCCTTCCGGGCCTTCCCGATACCGTCGCGTTGATCCAGCATGTGCGCCCCTCCTGCCCGCCCGTCCTAGCCCGGCGCCGCGCGGGCGCCCAAGCCAAAAGCGACGCCTTTCGGGTCACAAAAGGCGTGATTTCGCCCACGGCCCGCCGTGACCGGGTCACGCGCTTATGATTTTACTCGGACCATGCCGCCCCGACACTGGGGCCGACCACCAAGGAGGAGGCCCATGACGGGCGCACGCACGCTGTTCTTCGCCGCCACGCTGGGGCCGCTGGCCTGCCTGCTGGCGGGGCTGGCGCTGGGCGGTCTCTGGACGCTGGTTGCCGTCCTGAGCATGACCGGCGTGGTCTTCCTGTTCGACCGCATGATCGCCGAGCTAGAGATGCCGGACGACGCTGCACAGGAATTCCCGGTCGAAACGGGCCTGTCGGTGGCCCTAGCGGTGGCGCACCTGGCGCTGGTGCCGCTGCTGGTGGCGGCGCTGTCCGGCCCGGCGCTGAGCCCGGCCGAGAAGGCACTGTCGGCCTATGCCGCGATCCTGTGGCTAGGCCAGATCGGCAATGCCAACGCGCACGAGCTGATCCACCGGCCCCGCCGCGCGCTGGCCTGGCTGGGACGCGCGGCCTTCATCGCGCTGCTGTACGGACACCATGCCTCGGCCCATCCGAAGGTGCATCACCGCTGGGTCGCGACGCCGCTGGACCCGGCCACCGCGCGGCTGGGCGAGACGTTCTTCGCCTACGCGCCACGCGCCTGGTGGGGCGGCTTTCGCGCGGGCCACGCGGCCGAGGCGCGGATGCTGCGCGCGCGCCACGGCGACGCGTGGCGTCGGCATGACCCGTATCTCGTCTATGTCGGCGGGGCCATCGCCTGCCTCGCGCTCGCCGCCGCCATCGGCGGTCTCGCTGGCTTGGCGTGGTACGTGCTGATCTGCGTCGGCGCGCAGGCGCAGATCCTGCTGTCGGACTACGTGCAGCACTACGGCTTGACCCGGGACGAGATCGCGCCGGGCCGCTATGCGCCGGTCGGACCGGCCCACAGCTGGAACGCGCCGCAGGCATACTCGGGCGCGATGATGTTGCAGGCGCCGCGCCACTCCGACCACCACGCGCACCCCGCGCGCCCGTTTCCGCAGCTGCGCCTGCCCGACGCCGATACGGCGCCGCGCCTGCCCCGGTCGCTGCCCATCATGGCGGCGGTGGCCTGCGTGCCGCCGCTCTGGCGTCGGCTGATGGATCCGCGTGCCCGCGCGTGGCGACAGTCTGCCGCTGGCGACGCCGCGCGACCCGTGGCAGAAGGGGCCGCATGAAACGCATCGCCGCCACCCTCGCCCTTCTCGCTTCCATTGGTCCGGCCCTGGCCCAGACGCCCATGACCGCCGAGGAATTCGAGGCCTATACCGAGGGCCGTACGCTCTACTACGCGTCGAACGGGATCTCCTACGGGATCGAGGAATATCACCCGGGCCGGACGGTCAGCTGGTCGTTCCTCAATGACGAATGCAAGGAAGGCTTCTGGTATCCGAAGGGCGAGCAGATCTGTTTCGAGTACACCGACGGGACAGGCCCGCAATGCTGGACGTTCTTCCTGACGTCCAGCGGCCTGACGGCGCGCTTCGCGGGCGACCCGCCGGGATCCGAGCTTTACGAGACGCGCGCCAGCGACGAGCCGCTGAAATGCCCCGCGCCCAACCTGGGCGTCTGATCGGCCGTCAGAGCAGGCTGCCCTGCTCGGGCGGATCGTCCTTGGGCTTCTTCGTGCCGCGCGCCGGTTTGGCGAGGGGTTTCATCCGGCCGTCCCGGAACTCGATCTCCAGGTCCGGCGCCGCGCGGGCGGCCTTGGCCGTGGTCACGACCGCACCGCCACCGCGCACCACGGCATAGCCGCGCGCCAGCGTCGCCTCGTAGCCCAGGGACTGGCGCAGGCGTTCGAGCGCGGCGAGCCTATCGCGGTCGGTGCGCTGTCGGGCCGCCCAGCCGCGCGCCATGCGCGCGCCCAGGTCGTCGAGCTTGCGGCGCAGGCCCGCCGCGTCGCGCGGCGGCGCGAGCGATGGCAAGCGTGCGGCCACCTGGTCCAGCCGCCCCTGCCCCTGCCGCACCGAGCGCGCCAGCGCGGGCGCCAGCCGTCCCGCCAGCAGGTCGATCCGCGCGCGGCGGTTGCCGATGGCGCGACGCAGGTTGCCGGGCCGCAGGTCGGCCGCCGCCTCGACCAGCCGCGCGCGGGCGCGCGACACCCGCGCGGCCAGCGCGGCGTCCAGCCGTGTCTCGGCCAGGTCGAGCCGCTGCCGCGCTGGCGACAGGAGCGAATCGGGTCGCGGCAGGGCGCGGCCCAGGTCGTCCAGCCGCCGCCGCCGGTCGCTGACGCCGCGATGCAGGGCCCGCGACAGCCGCGCGCCCTGGTCGTCCAACATGGCCTGAAGCTCCAACCGCACGGGCACCGCCATCTCGGCGGCGGCGGTGGGCGTCGGCGCGCGGCGGTCCGAGACGTAGTCGATCAGCGTGGTGTCGGTCTCGTGTCCCACGGCCGAGATCAGGGGGATGCCGCTGGCCGCCGCCGCGCGGGCGACGATCTCCTCGTTGAAGCCCCACAGATCCTCGATCGACCCGCCGCCGCGGGCGACGATCAACAGGTCCGGACGCGGCAGGGCGCCACCGGGCGTCAGCGCGTTGAACCCTTCGATCGCGCGGGCCACCTGCGGCGCGCAATCCCGGCCCTGCACCGCCACGGGCCAGACCAGCACCTTGCGCGGGAAGCGGTCGCGCAGCCGGTGCAGGATGTCGCGGATCACGGCGCCCGAGGGCGACGTGACGACGCCGATGACCTCGGGCAGGAACGGCGTGGGCCGCTTGCGCGCGGGGTCGAACAGCCCCTCGGACTCGAGCGCCTTCTTGCGCTTCTCCAGCATCGCCATCAGGGCGCCGACGCCCGCCGGGCGCAGGTCATCCACGTTCAGCTGGTATTTCGATTGCGAGCCGAAGGTGGTCAGCCGACCGGTGGCGACGACCTCCATCCCCTCCTCCGGCCGGGTGGCGAGCGCCGCCACCTGCCCCTTCCACGCGACCGAGGCCAGCACGGCACGGTCGTCCTTGATGTCGAAATAGAGATGCCCCGAGCGCGCCACGAAGACGCGCCCCACCTCGCCCTTGACGCGGACGCGGCCGAACTCGCCCTCGAGCACGCGTTTCACCGCGCCCGAGATCTCGGAGACGGTGTATTCGTGGGCGTTCTCGCCCGGCTGCGGATCGTCGATCAGGTCCATGGCGCGACGCTACTGCGGCGCCGGGGCGGGCTCAACCGGGGAAGCGCGGTGCGGGAGCGGCCTCGGGGTCGTCCGGCGATGGGCCCGCCTCGTCGAGCACCAGCGCGCGCCTTGCGGCGTCCTCCAGCCGGGCCTGCGCACCGGTCGGGGGTCTGAACGGGTCGTCGCGCCCGCGCGCAAGCCGGGGCCGGGACAGCCGGATTTCGCCCAGGCGGGTCAGTGACAGGCCAAGCATGCTGTGTCCTTCGCTTTCATGACCGCTTGTATGGCAGGCTTGTGTGACAGGGCCGTGACCCCGCCAGGTGTCATCCGGAACAGTCGGAACAGCAGGTATTGCAGGGCGTGACGGTGTCGAGCGCGTCCCGCGCGTGCTTCAGCCCGGTATCGCAATTGGCGTAGTCCCCCAGGGCCTTGCGCTTGTCGGCATTGGGCAGGAACTGGCAGGTCTCGGCATGCATCACGTGGGTGCCGTCGTCGCGCGCCTCGGTGTTGACGTAGTATTTCATGCGGCTCTCCTCTTTCGCCCGAGAACGCGCGCGCCACCGCAGGGGTTTCGCCCGCGATGGGCCGGGCACCTGAGGTATTTGTGGAAAGATGAAGCCGGGGGCCGGCGCACTTCCCATCCGGCAGGCGCGGTTGTATGCGGTTGCGCGACCGGACAAGGGGGCCACGCGATGAACATCCTGATCCTGGGCGGCGGCGGGCGCGAACATGCCCTGGCCTGGGCCGCGCTGCAGAACCCGCGCTGCGACCGGCTGATCGTGGCGCCCGGCAATGCCGGCATCGCGGGCATCGCCGAGACCGCGCGGCTGGATATCGAGGACGGCGCCGCCGTGGCCCAGTTCGCGGGCGAGAACGCGGTGGACCTGGTCATCATCGGCCCCGAGGCCCCGCTTGCCGCCGGGGTGGCCGACCGGTTGCGGGACGCGGGTCTCCTCGTGTTCGGGCCGAACCGCGCCGCGGCGATGCTGGAGACCTCGAAGACCTTCACCAAGGAGATCTGCGACGCCGCCGGCGCCCCCACGGCCGGCTGGGCGCGGTTCGAGGACGCCGCGGCCGCACGCGCCCATGTCGAGGCCACCGGCGCACCCATCGTGGTCAAGGCCGACGGCCTGGCGGCGGGCAAGGGCGTCGTCGTGGCAGAGACCGTGGCCCAGGCGCACGCGGCCATCGACGACATGCTGGGCGGCGCCTTCGGCGCGGCGGGCGCGTCCGTGGTGATCGAGGAGTTCATGGGCGGCGAAGAGGCATCGTTCTTCGTGCTGGTCGACGGCGAGGACGTGCTGCCCATCGGGACCGCGCAGGACCACAAGCGCGTGGGCGACGGCGATACCGGCCCCAATACCGGCGGCATGGGCGCCTATTCCCCCGCCCCCGTGATGACCGATGCGGTGACCGAGGCCGCGCTGGCGCGGATCGTGCGCCCCGTGGTCGCCGAGCTCGCCCGCCGCGGCACGCCCTATTCCGGCGTGCTTTACGTGGGCCTGATGATCGAGGACGGTCAGCCCCGGCTCGTGGAATTCAACGCCCGGTTCGGCGATCCGGAATGCCAGGTGCTGATGATGCGGCTGGGGGCGCAGGCGCTGGACCTGATGCTCGCCTGCGCCGAGGGCCGGTTGGCGGACGCGCGGGTGAACTGGGCCGACGACCACGCCCTGACCGTTGTGATGGCCGCCGAAGGCTATCCCGGCCGCTATGAGAAGGGCAGCGCCATCCGCGGTCTCGAGGCGCTGACCGGGACCTCGTCCCAGATGGTGTTTCACGCGGGCACCGCGCTCGTGGACGGGCAGCTTGTCGCCAATGGCGGGCGGGTCCTGTCGGTGACGGCGCGGGGCGACGACCTGTTGCAGGCCCGGTCGCGCGCCTATGCCATGTGCGAGGCGGTGGATTGGCCCGAGGGCTTCTTTCGCAGCGATATCGGCTGGCGCGCCCTGGGCGATTGAACCGCACGACCCGGTGGTTCGGCGTCCGCCCTTGACGGCCCCACGCGCCGCGCCGACATGGAAAACGCCTGCCTGCCTCTCAAGGAGCCACGATGCCCGATCCCAACCCCGCCGCGCTGGATTTCCTTCTGAGCCGCCGGTCGCGGCCCGCCAAGACCCTGGGCCGGCCGGTGCCGGATCGCGACCAGCTTGAGCCGATCCTGCGCGCCGCGCTGCGCACGCCGGACCACGGCAAGCTGGAACCGTGGCGCCTGGTCGTGCTGGAGCGCGCCGCGCTGGACCGGCTGGCGGGGCTGATCCCCGCCTGTGGAGAGCGCCTGTCGCGCCAGCCCGAGGACATCGCCAAGCAGAGGGCGCAATACGCCGACGCCGACCTGGCCGTCGCGGTGATCGCGAGCCCCGTCGAGAGCCCCAAAATCCCGCAGGTGGAACAGACCCTTTCCGCGGGCGCCGTCTGCCTGCAATTGCTGAACGCGGCGCTGGCGGCGGGCTGGGGGGCCAACTGGCTGAGCGGATGGGCCTCGCACGATCCGGAATTCGCGCGGCGGGGTCTGGACCTGGCCGAGGGCGAATGGATCGCCGGGATCATCCATATCGGCACCGAAACCTCGGCCCCGCCCGAGCGGCCGCGCCCCGACCTCGCGGCGAAAGTCAGCTGGCTGGGCGCATGACCGTTATCGGCGATGCGTCCCGCGCCATCGGCCAGATGGGCGACCCGGCCTTTCGCGGAACGCTGCTGAAGGGCGTGGGGCTGACCCTGGCGCTGCTGGCCGGTTTCATTGCCCTGGTCGTGTGGGGGCTGGGCTGGCTCATTCCCGATACGCTGTCCCTGCCCTTCGTGGGCGACATAAGCTGGGTGGACGACGCGGTCTCGTGGTCGTCGGTGCCCTTGCTGCTGTTCCTGTCGACCTTCCTGATGGTGCCGGTGGCCTCGGCCTTCACGTCGCTGTTCCTCGACGACGTGACCGACGCGGTCGAGGCGCGGCACTACCCCGCCCTGCCCCCGGCGCCGCGGCTGTCCTTCGGGCGGGGGCTGAGCGATTCGCTGAAATTCCTGGGCGTGATCGCGGGGGCCAATATCGCGGCCTTCGCGCTCTACCTGATGTTGCCGCCCTTCGCGCCGCTGATCTTCTTCGGGCTGAACGGCTTCCTGCTCGGGCGCGAGTATTTCCAGCTGATCGCGGCCCGACGGCTGGGGGCAAAAGGCGCGCGACAAATGCGGCGCCGGCACGGTATGCGCATCTGGATCGCGGGCTGCCTGATGGCGGTCCCGCTGGTGGTGCCTTTGCTGGGCCTAGTGGTCCCGGTGCTGGGCGCGGCCACCTTCACCCATCTGTTTCACCGGCTTCCGAAACCGGATCCATCCGGTTGAACCAGTCGATGTCGCGCACGCCGTAGCCCGAGAACAGGATGAAGCCGGCGATCAAAGCCCACAGGATCGCCGACACCCAGGTCACCGTGCGCGCCTTGCGCCACATGTCGGTGCGCGCGGGGCTGCCCGCGTGGGTGCCCGGCACGATCTCGCCCTCGTCGCCCTGCGTGCGCAGGCCCACAGGCAGCAGGATGAACAGCACCATGAACCAGATCACGGCGAAAAGGACGATGGCCGACGTGATGCTCATGTTTCCTCCAGCTCGATCAGGCAGCCGTTGAAATCCTTGGGATGCAGGAACAGGACCGGCTTGCCGTGGGCACCGATCTTGGGCTCGCCACTGCCGAGGATGCGGGCGCCCTGATCGACCAGGCGGTCGCGGGCGGCGATGATATCGTCGACCTCGTAGCACATGTGGTGGATGCCGCCGGACGGGTTCTTGTCGAGAAAGCCGGCGATGGGCGAGCCCTCGCCCAGCGGATAGAGCAGTTCGACCTTGGTGTTGGGCAATGTGATGAACACGACCGTGACCCCGTGGTCGGGTTCATCCTGCGGCGCGCCCACCTCGGCGCCCAGCATGTCGCGGTATTGCGCCGACGCGGCCTCGAGGTCGGGCACGGCGATGGCGATGTGGTTCAGACGTCCGATCACGCTGTCTGTCCTTGGTCCTTTGGTCTCCGGGACCCGAGATAGGCCCGAGGCGCAGGGCACGCAAGCCGCACCGTGGTCGCGGCGCGGTGGTGTTAACCCTACTTTAGGATCGTCGGTCCCTACTGGAGACACCAGATTCGGAGAGCCTCCATGACCGACATTCTCGACGATTTCCTGTATCCCAGGCGCCCGACGGCCGAACGGCCGCTGCTGGGGCAGACGGTGCTGGTGGTCGAAGACAGTCGCTTCGCGGGCGAGACCATTCGCCTCATGTGCCTGCGCGGCGGCGCGCGCATCCGCCGGGCCGACAGCCTGCGCGCGGCGGCGCGGCACCTGTCGACATACCGCCCGTCGGTCATCCTGGTGGATCTGGGTCTGCCTGACGGCTCGGGTCTGGACCTGATCCGGCAGCTGGACGACGCGGTGCCCCGTGTGCCCGTGCTGTTGGCCCTCTCGGGTGATCCCGCGCTCGAAGAGGCGGCGTTGAACGCCGGGGCGAACGGCTTCATCTCGAAACCCTTCGGCTCGGTCGCCGGCTTTCAAGGCAAGATCCTCGCCCATCTTCCGGCCGAGGCGCAACCGCGGGGGCCGCGCCCCCTGAGCGACGAGGTGGTCCATGCCGATGCGGGTGCGCTGGGCGACGACTATGCGCTGATCCTCGATCTGCTGGATTCACCGCAGGGGCCCGAGGATTTGCTTTATGCCATCAATTTCGGCGCGAACCTGGCGCGCAATCTGGAAGACGGGGCGCTGGACGCGGCCGTGACCGCGCTGCGCGAGGACGTGACCGACGGTCGGGGCCATCGTGGGTCGCTCGCCCATCTTGCCGGTCTCGTCCAGAGCCGGCTGGCCCGGGGCGCCATCGCCGTATGAGGCAAGCAAAGGATCCGCCGCGCGGACGCAAGTGCGCCGCGAAACTTCACGATTGAAGGCACTCTGCCGCCGCAATCGCACGCGATACAGCACGCTGCCGGGGATCCGCCCCGACAGCGCCCCGCAATGGGAAGGAGCACGCCATGATGGACCGACTTGTGGACCGCGTTCTGCGGCTGGAGCACGAGACCCCGTTCCTGGACCGGGCCGTGCTGGCGCTTGGCGCCTTCTCGATCACCTTGTCGCTGGCGGGGACGGTTCTGCTCTACACCTGATCGCCGGAGCCCGGACGGGGCCGGCACGCCGGTGGACCCCGATCGCCAGGAAACCTAACCCAGCGCCGGATCGATAGCCGCGAGACACGGCCGCGTCAGGTCCGACAACCGCTGCTTCTGCCGTCCGTCCGCGTCGAAATTCGCGGGATCGAGCCAGGTGGACCAAGCCGTGGCGAGCGCAGCCGCATCGCCATCGGTGATCGCGAACCAGGCAGTATCGCGGTTCACGCCCTTCACGACGCCCGCCTGCCGAAACACCCCTTCGAAGCCGAACCCGAATCGCTGGGCCGCACGCCGCGACGCCATGTTGGCGGCGTTGCATTTCCACTCGAACCGGCGATACCCGGCGCCGAACGCCCAGCGCGCCAGCAGGATCACCGCCTCGCTGGCCGCGCGGGTGCGTTGCAGACGTGGTGCGAAGGTCAGCCAGCCGGTCTCGACGCTGCCCGCACCCGGATCGATCCGCAGCAGCGAAAGCGACCCGCCCAGCCGCCCGTCCTCGCCCCGCACGGCGAAATGCAGCGGATCATGGGCGATGCGGGCGACATCGAACCACGGCAGGTAGTCGTCCACGGATGCGAATGGCCCGACCGGCAGGTACTGCCACATGGCGCCGCCCGCGTCCTCGGCAAAGGCGTCGAAGAGCCCGCTTTCGTGGCCGGGCGCGAAGGGCTCGAGCCGGACATAGCGACCGTCCAGCGCCACGCGGGACGGCAACTGCGGCGGTCGCCAGCCCGTAAGCGGTCCCATCAGCTTTCGGGCGGCAGCACCCGCAGCCGCAGTTCCCGCAGCTGGGCCGCCGTCGGCTCGGACGGGGCCCCCATCATCAGGTCCTGCGCCTGCTGGTTCATCGGGAACATGATGACCTCGCGGATGTTCTGCTCGTCCGCCAGCAGCATGACCATGCGGTCGATCCCGGCGGCACAGCCCCCGTGGGGCGGCGCGCCGTACTGGAACGCGTTGACCATGCCGCCGAAGCGATTGCGCACCTCGGATTCGTCGTAGCCCGCGATCTCGAAGGCCTTGAACATGATCTCGGGGCGGTGGTTCCGGATGGCGCCCGACACCAGTTCGTAGCCGTTGCAGGCGAGGTCGTACTGGTAGCCCATGACCTCGAGCGGATCGCCGTCCAGCGCGTCCATCCCGCCCTGCGGCATCGAGAACGGGTTGTGGCTGAAGTCGATCTTGCCCTCGTCGTCCCGCTCGTACATCGGGAAATCGACGATCCAGCAGAACGCGAAACGGTCCGTGTCGGTCAGCCCCAGTTCGTCGCCGATCACGGTGCGCGCGCGACCCGCGACACCTTCGAACTCGGACGGCTTGCCGCCCAGGAAGAACGCCGCGTCCCCGGTGCCGAGGCCCAGCTGCTGGCGGATGGCCTCGGTCCGCTCGGGCCCGATATTCTTGGCCAGCGGACCGGCGGCTTCCATGCCGTCGCTGCCGTCGCGCCAGAAGATATAGCCCATGCCCGGCAGACCCTGCTCCTGCGCGAACTTGTTCATGCGATCGCAGAACTTGCGCGACCCGCCGCCCGGCGCGGGGATGGCGCGGATCTCGGTGCCCTCGTTCTCGAGCAGCTTGGCGAAGATGGCGAAGCCCGAGCCGCGGAAATGGTCGCTGACCACCTGCATCTTGATCGGGTTGCGCAGGTCGGGCTTGTCGGTGCCATACCACAGCGCCGCGTCGCGGAAGCTGATGCGCGGGAAGGCCTCGTCGACCTTGCGGCCACCGCCGAACCGCTCGAAACAGCCGCGGATCACCGGTTCGATCGTGGCGAACACGTCCTCCTGCTCGACGAAGCTCATCTCCATGTCGAGCTGGTAGAAATCGGTGGGCGAGCGGTCGGCGCGCGGGTCCTCGTCGCGGAAGCAGGGCGCGATCTGGAAATACTTGTCGAAGCCCGACACCATGATCAGCTGCTTGAACTGCTGCGGGGCCTGGGGCAGCGCGTAGAACTTGCCCGGATGGAGGCGCGAGGGCACGAGGAAGTCGCGCGCCCCCTCGGGGGAGGAGGCGGTGATGATCGGCGTCTGGTACTCGTTGAAGCCCTGCCCCCACATCCGTTCACGCAGGTCGCGCACCACGTCCGAGCGCAGCACCATGTTGTCGTGCAGCCCCTGGCGCCGCAGGTCGAGGAAGCGGTATTTCAGGCGCGTCTCCTCGGGGTAGTCCTGCTCGCCGAAAACCGGCAGCGGCAGCTCGCCCGCGCGGCCCAGGATCTCGATCCCGCGGGCATAGACCTCGATCTCGCCCGTGGGGATCTTGGGGTTCACCAGCGCGGCGTCGCGGGCCTTCACGCTGCCGTCGATGCGGATGCACCACTCGGCGCGGACCTTTTCCATCTCGGCGAACGCGGCCGAGTCTGGGTCGCAGATCACCTGGGTGATGCCGTAGTGGTCGCGCAGGTCGATGAACAGCACGCCGCCATGGTCGCGCACGCGGTGCACCCAGCCGGCAAGCCGGGCTTCAGTGCCCACGTGGCTTTTGTCGAGATCGGCGCAGGTGTGGCTGCGATAGGCGTGCATGAGGTGTCCCCCGGGAAGACTGTCTTGGTGAAACTGCGCGCGATACACCTGCCCCCCGGGCGGAAGTCAAGGGACAGCGAACCCCCGATCCCCGAGCGGGGGGTTGACGCCCGGACAGATTGTCGCAGATTTTTCCCTTGGTGAACGGTGGATTAACGGGACGAGGGCATGTGGGAAACGCTGCTTGAACGGACGGTTCGCGAGATCTTTCATGACGGCACGCTGCGCGTGACGCTGCCGGGGGGCCGGCGTTTCACCGCCGGATCGGGCGCCCCCGAGATCGCGGTGACCCTGACCGATCCCACCCTGCTCCGCCGCCTGGTACTGAACCCCGACCTGGGCCTTGGCGAGGGCTACATGGATGGCGGGCTGGTGATCGAGAACGACGACATCCGCGGCCTGCTGGACATGACCCTGCGCAACTTCGCACAAGGCAACCGGTCGCGCGTGCTCGACCTGCACAACCGACTGCGCCGCCACTCGCGCAGCCTGGGGCAATGGAACCCCATGGACCGTGCGCGCAAGAACGTGGCACACCACTATGATCTTTCGTCCGATCTTTACGACATCTTCCTGGACGACGACCGGCAATACAGCTGTGCCTATTTCCGCGACCCGTCCGATACGCTCGAACAGGCCCAGCTTCAGAAGAAACGCCACATCGCCGCCAAGCTGCTGATCGAACCCGGGATGGAGATCCTCGACATCGGCTGCGGCTGGGGCGGCATGGCGCTGACCCTCGCGCGCGAGTTCGGCGCGCGGGTCCACGGTGTGACCCTGTCCGAGGAACAGCACGCCTATGCCACCCGCCGCGCGGCCGAGGACGGGTTGGACGACCGTGTGACGTTCGAGCTGCGCGACTACCGCACGCTGGACCGGACCTTCGACCGGATCGTGTCGGTGGGCATGTTCGAGCATGTGGGCGTGCCCCATTACGACGAGTATTTCCGCCATGTGAACCAGATGCTGCGGCCCGATGGCGTGGCCCTGATCCACACCATCGGGCGGACCAGCCCGCCCGGCGCCACGTCGCCCTTCATCGCGAAGTACATCTTCCCGGGTGGCTATGTCCCCGCCCTGTCCGAGATGTCGGCCGCGTTCGAGCGGCAGCGGCTTGAGCTGACCGATCTCGAGGTCTGGCGCTATCACTACGCGAAAACGCTCAACCACTGGGATCAGCGCTTCGTGGCAGGCTTGGACAAGGCGAAGTCGCTTTACGACGAGCGGTTCTGCCGGATGTGGCGCTATTACCTGATCGCGTCCGAGCTGACCTTCGTGCACGGGCAGCAGGTCGTCTTCCAGGCGCAACTGGCCCACCGGAAGGACGCCGTGCCGATCACGCGCGACTATCTCTACACCGGCTGAAGACTGTCCGCGAAATGGCCCCAATCGGGGCCGCGCGCCGCCATCCTGTCGCCACTGCCATCCGCCATTCTCATATGCAGGGAGGCGCATCATGGCGGACCGCACGCACACCGCGATTCATCTCGTCCTGCTCGCCGGGGTGGCATGGTTGTGCGTGTCGGCCCTCATGATGCCGCCGACCGGCGAGGACCTGCTGGCGCTCTGGCTTGCCGCGACCGCCGTGGCCGAGGGGGCGCCGCAGTTGGTCTACGCGGATGGCGCAGTGTTCACGCTGCGCCCGGATCTCGAATGGGCCGACATGGCCCTGGCCGCGGGATATTCGGGGCCGGTCTTTCCCTACCTCTACCCCCCGCTCTGGGCCGTCCTGATGGCGCCAATCACGCAGGCGATGTCTTTCGCCGCGTTCTCCACGATCCTGCACGGGGTCCACGTGGCCATGATCGGCGCGACGGTCTGGCTGGCGTGGCGGGCCACCGGCCGGGTCGTGCCGCTGCCCGTGTTCCTGGCGGCGGGCGTTGGCATCATCCACCTGACCTTCGCCGGGGCCGTGGCGGTGTCGGTGGGGCAGCCCCAGATATGGGTGGCCTTCCTGACGGTCCTCGCGATCGAACGGCTGGGCGCCGGCCGGCAAGCCAGCGCCGGCGCCGCGCTGGCCCTGGCCGCCGCGCTGAAACTGACGCCGGCCGTTTTCGCGGTGGCCTTCGTGGCGCGGGGCGACTGGCGCGCGCTGCTGAGCTTCGCCATCACCGGCGGCGCGCTTGGCGGCCTGTCGATCATGCTGGGCGGACCGGCGCTGCACGCGGATTTCCTGGCGCAGGTCGCGGCGGTGTCGAACACGGTCATCGCCTTGCCGCTGAACTTCTCACTGGATTCGGCCATCGCCCAGGTCTTTGGGTTGGGTCAGTCGATCCCGAAACTCGGCACGACGGGCCTCGACACGGGCCTTGGCGCCACCGGCATCGCCGTGAAGACCCCGCTCTGGTCCTTGCTCAGCCAGATGGCGCTTCTGGCGGTGCTGGCGGTCTCGGCGCTGGCGTTCCGCCGTTGGAAGGAAGACGTACTGATTTGGCCCGCGATGATCGCCGGCGTGTCGCTCGTGTCTCCGCTGGCCTGGGGTTATCACTTCCTTGCGGCGCTGGCCTTTGCGCCTGCGCTCATGCCGCGCTGGGGTGCGCTGCCGGTGCTCGGGCTGTTCGTGCCGCTGACGGTCGGGCTGTTGCGCATCGAACCGCTGGCAGAACCGCTCTTGCGGGCCCTGCCGGTTCTGGGTGCCGCGATCATGGCGCTCTTCGCGCTGGGCTGCGTCGTGCGCCCGGCCGCGCGGCGCTCCGCGCCACGCTCGGGGTCGGCCGTCCTTTGACCTTGCACGTAACGGCCCCGCGACTATAACCCCGGACGATTTGCGCGCCGGGATCTGCCCCGACCGCGACACGCGCCAGGGGACAGCCATGCCGAAAAGAACCGACATCCAGTCCATCATGATCATCGGGGCGGGACCGATCATCATCGGACAGGCCTGCGAATTCGACTATTCCGGCGCGCAAGCCTGCAAGGCGCTACGAGAGGAAGGCTATCGCGTCATCCTGGTGAACTCGAACCCTGCGACGATCATGACCGACCCGGGCCTGGCCGACGCCACCTATATCGAGCCGATCACGCCCGAGATCGTGGCCAAGATCATCGCAAAGGAAAAGCCCGACGCCCTGCTGCCCACCATGGGCGGTCAGACCGGCCTGAACACCGCGCTGAAGCTGGAAGAGATGGGCGTGCTGGCCGAACACGGGGTCGAGATGATCGGCGCCCGGCGCGAGGCTATCGAGATGGCCGAGGACCGCAAGCTGTTCCGCGAGGCGATGGAGCGGATCGGCCTGGAGAACCCCGCGGCCACCATCGCGTCGAACATGGACGAATGCATGGCCGCGCTCGAACATGTGGGCCTGCCCGCCATCATCCGTCCCGCCTACACGCTGGGCGGCACCGGCGGCGGCGTGGCCTATAACCGCGACGACTACGTGCGCATCTGCAAGGGCGGGCTCGACGCCTCGCCCGTCAGCCAGATCCTGATCGACGAGAGCCTGCTGGGCTGGAAGGAATACGAGATGGAAGTCGTGCGCGACCGCGCCGACAATGCCATCATCGTCTGCGCCATCGAGAACGTGGACCCGATGGGGGTGCACACCGGAGACTCGATCACCGTGGCCCCCGCGCTGACGCTCACCGACAAGGAATACCAGATCATGCGCTCGGCCAGCATCGCCGTGCTGCGCGAGATCGGGGTCGAAACCGGCGGGTCGAACGTTCAATGGGCCGTGAACCCCGAGGACGGCCGCATGGTGGTGATCGAGATGAACCCCCGCGTCTCGCGCTCGTCGGCGCTGGCGTCGAAGGCCACCGGCTTCCCCATCGCCAAGATCGCGGCCAAGCTCGCCGTGGGGTACACGCTCGACGAGCTCGACAACGACATCACGGGCGTGACGCCAGCGTCGTTCGAGCCGTCGATCGACTACGTCGTCACCAAGATCCCGAAATTCGCCTTCGAGAAGTTCCCGGGCGCCACCCCGGACCTGACCACCGCCATGAAGTCCGTGGGCGAGGCCATGGCCATCGGCCGGAGCTTCCACGAGTCGCTGCAGAAGGCGCTGGCCTCGATGGAGTCGGGGCTGACCGGTCTCGACGAGATCGCCATCGACGGCGCGCCCGACCGCGCCAGCATCACCGCCGCGCTCAGCCAGCAGACGCCTGACCGCATCCGCGTCATCGCCCAGGCCATGCGCCTGGGACTGAGCGACGACGAGATCCAGGCCGTGACCAAGTTCGACCCGTGGTTCCTGGCCCGCATCCGCGAGATCATCGACGCCGAGGAGCGCGTGCGCTCCAGCGGCCTGCCCACCGACGAGGACGGCCTGCGCGCCCTGAAGATGATGGGCTTCACCGACGCGCGGCTGGCCAAGCTGACCGGCCGGGACGAAGGCAACGTGCGCCGCGCCCGACACAACCTTGGCGTCACCGCCGTCTTCAAGCGGATCGACACCTGCGCGGCCGAGTTCGAGGCGCAGACGCCCTACATGTATTCCACCTACGAGCACCCGGTCATGGGCGAGGTCGAATGCGAAAGCCGCCCGACCGACTCCAAGAAGGTGGTGATCCTCGGCGGTGGCCCCAACCGGATCGGACAGGGGATCGAGTTCGACTACTGCTGCTGTCACGCCTGTTTCGCGCTGACCGATGCCGGGTTCGAGACCATCATGATCAACTGCAACCCCGAGACCGTCAGCACCGACTACGACACCTCGGACCGGCTGTATTTCGAGCCGCTGACGCTGGAACACGTGATGGAGATCCTGCGCGTCGAGCAGTCGAACGGCACGCTGGCGGGTGTCATCGTGCAATACGGCGGGCAGACGCCGCTGAAGCTGGCCAACGCCTTGCAGGAGGCCGGCATCCCCATCCTCGGCACCTCGCCCGACGCCATCGACCTGGCCGAGGACCGCGAGCGCTTCCAGGCGATGCTGAACGAATTGGGCCTGCGCCAGCCCAAGAACGGGCTTGCACGTTCGGACGACGAGGCGACGGCGATGGCGGCCGAGGTCGGCTACCCGCTGGTGATCCGCCCCTCCTACGTGCTGGGCGGCCGCGCGATGGAGATCGTGCGCGACGACGCCCACCTGGCGCGCTACATCCGCGACGCGGTGGACGTTTCGGGCAAGAACCCGGTGCTGCTGGACAGTTATCTGAGCGGCGCGGTCGAGGTCGACGTGGACTGCCTGAGCGACGGCACCGATGTGCACGTGGCCGGCGTCATGCAGCATATCGAGGAGGCGGGCGTGCATTCGGGCGACAGCGCCTGTTCGCTGCCGCCCTACACCCTGAGCGACGACACGATTGCGGAATTGGAACGTCAGACGAAGGCGATGGCCCTGAAACTGGGCGTTGTCGGCCTGATGAATGTTCAATTCGCGATCAAGGACGACGATATCTACGTGCTCGAGGTCAACCCGCGCGCGTCGCGCACGGTGCCCTTCGTGGCGAAGGCGACCGATAGCGCCATCGCGTCGATCGCGGCACGGCTGATGGCCGGTGAAAAGCTGGCGAGCTTCCCCATGCGCGACCCCTACCCCGATGGCGTGCAACCGGGCGAGACCGTGCCCATCGCCGATCCGCTGACGCTGGCCGATCCGGCGATGCCGTGGTTCTCGGTCAAGGAGTCGGTGCTGCCCTTCGCGCGGTTCCCCGGCGTCGACACGCTGCTCGGACCCGAGATGCGCTCGACCGGCGAGGTCATGGGCTGGGACCGCGACTTCCCCACCGCCTTCCTCAAGGCGCAGATGGGCGCGGGCGTGCACCTGCCGACCGAAGGCGCGGTCTTCCTGTCGATCAAGGACACGGACAAGACCGAACAGTTGATCGACACGGCGCGCATCCTGACGGAGCTCGGGCTGACCATCGTCGCCACGCGCGGCACCGCCTCGTTCCTGGATGAGAACGGAATCGCGTCGAAGACCGTGAACAAGGTCTACGAGGGCGGGCGCACCATCGTCGACGTGATGAAGGACGGCGACATCGCGCTGGTCATGAACACCACCGAGGGCGCGCAGGCCGTCGAGGACAGCCGCTCCATGCGCAACGTGGCCCTGATGGACCGCATTCCGTATTTCACCACGCTGGCGGGGTGCCACGCGGCGGCGCAGGCCATGCGCGCCCGGGTCGCTGGCGATATCGAGGTGCGCAGCCTGCAGGGCTGAGATCATCCAGGATGATCTTGGATCGTCGCTTGCAGATGATCCGAGATCATCTGACCGCGGGGATGGAGGGGATATGGCCAAGCTATACTTCAACTACTCGACCATGAACGCGGGCAAGTCGACGCTGCTCTTGCAAGCCGCGCACAACTACCGCGAACGGGGGATGGAGACGCGGCTGCTGACCACCGGCACCGACACCCGGGCGGGCCTCGGCCGGATCGGCAGCCGGATCGGAATCTCGGCCGCGGCCGAGACCTGCGGGCCGGACGACGACCTGTTCGCGCGCGCCGAAGCCTGGCTGTCGGAGGCCGAGATTGCCTGCATCTTCGTGGACGAGGCGCAGTTCCTGACGCCCGAACAGGTCTGGCAGCTGGCCTGCGTGGCCGACGATCTGAGCGTCCCGGTCATGTGCTATGGCCTGCGCGTCGACTTCCAGGGGCGGCTGTTCCCGGCCTCGGCCGCGCTCCTGGCCTGGGCCGACGACATGCGCGAAGTGCGCACCATCTGCCATTGCGGACGCAAGGCGACCATGGTGGTCCGCAAGGACGCCGAGGGCCGCGTGCTGACTGAAGGCGCGCAGGTGCAGGTCGGCGGGAACGAGACCTACCTGTCGCTCTGCCGGCGCCACTGGCGCGAGGCCACGGGCGAGGCCAGCCCGCTCTAGAGCGCGTGGGGCGGCTCGCGCCCTTCCGCGAAGGCGCGCAGATCCTCGAGGATCACCTCGCCCATGATCAGCCGCACGTCCATCACCGAGGTGCCCATATGCGGCAGCAGGGTGACCCGCTCCATGCCCTTCAGCGCGTCCGGCACGTGCGGTTCGTGCTCGTAGACGTCGAGCCCCGCACCGGCGATACCGCCGCGTTCCAACACCTCAATCAGGGCGGACTCGTCCACCACGTCGCCGCGAGCGATGTTCACCAGGCAGGCATCGGCGCGCATGGCGCCCAGCACCTCGGCATCGATCAGGTGATGCGTCTGTGGTGACGCCGGCACGGCCAGGACAAGAATGTCGACGCGGCGCGCCAGGTCCTTCAGATCCTCGACCTGCGTGGCGGGAACCCCGGGATCTTCGACGCGCGAGCGGTTGTAGAACGACACCTCCATCCCGAAGCCTTGGTGACAGCGGGCGGCGATGGCCTTGCCGATGCGGCCCATCCCAACGATGCCCAGATGCGCACCGGTGACCTTCTCGCCCAGCAGCGCGCCGGGGTGCCAGCCCTCCCACTCGCCGCGGCGGAGCAGCCGCTCGCCTTCGCCCGCGCGACGGCGGGTCATCAGGATCAGGGTCATGGCGATGTCGGCCGTGCCGTCCGTGACGGCGCCGGGGGTATTCGTGACGGTGATGCCCTTCGCCCGCGCCGCCTCGACCGCGATGTGGTTGAAGCCGACGCCGTAATTCGCGATCAGCCGGCAGCGGGGATCGCCCTCGAACGCCGCCTCGGAAAGGTCGTCGCCGATGCAGCACAGCATGGCGTCGAACTCGGCCATCCGCTCGCGCGCGGCCTCGGGCGTCAGCGGCCGGTCCACGTGGGTGACGTCGAACAGGGCTTCAAGCTCTGCATGCGTTTCGTCCGGCAGCCACCTGCTAATGAACAGTTTTTTCAAAACATTCGCCCTCCCAATGGCACATCCCGATCCGGGACCAGCAACACGACCTCGCCGTCTTTATCCGGCACGCCCAGCACCAGGATCTCGGACATGACGGGTCCGATCTGGCGCGGCGGGAAGTTCACGACCGCCATCACCTGCCGACCGACGAGACCCTCGGGCGTGTAGTGGCGGGTGAGCTGCGCCGAGCTCTTGCGTTCGCCCAACGCGCCGAAATCGACCCACAGCTTGATCGCCGGCTTCCGCGCTTCGGGGAACGGTTCGGCCCGGGTGATACGACCCACCCGGATGTCGAGCTTCTGGAAATCGGCGAAGCTCGCCTCGGTCATCCCTTCAGCTCGCGCGAGCGGTCGGCGGCCGCCTTCACCGTGCGCTCCATCAGGTCGGGCAGTTCGCCCATGAGCACGTCCAGCCCCGCCTGCGTGGTCCCGTTGGGCGAGGTCACGTCGACGCGCAGCTGGCCGGGGTCCTTGGGGCTGTTCTCGGCCAGGTGCCCGGCGCCGCCGACGGTCGCCTTGGCCAGCGCCATGGCCAGGTCGGGCGACAGGCCCTGCGCCTCGCCCGCCTTGGCGAGGCTTTCGATCATGTGGAACACATAAGCCGGACCGGAGCCGGAGACGCCGGTCACGGCATCCATCTGGGCTTCGCTGTCGAGCCGGACGGTCTGGCCCACCGCCTGCAACAGGTCCTCGGCCAGGGCCAGCGAGGGCTCTCCCCGATCATTGGCGACCAGCGCCGTGATCCCGCGGCCCACGGCGGCGGGGGTGTTCGGCATGGCGCGGATCACCGGCGTTGCGCCACCCAGCGCATCCTCGAACGCGCTGATCGGGGTGCCCGCCGCCACCGACAGGAAAACGGTCTCACCATCACCCAGCGCGCGCATCTGCGGCAGGGCGTCGCCCATCATCTGCGGCTTCACCGCAACCAGGACCATGGCAGGCGCGTCGGGAAGATCCTCGTTCAGGTGCAGCCCGTTTAGCGATTGCAACCAGTCTGACGGCTTGGGGTCAATCACCCAGACATCCGAAGGCGACAGGCTGCCCGCCAGCCAGCCCTCCAGCATGGCCGACCCCATCTTGCCGCAGCCCAGCAGAACCAGTCCCCGTTTCTTCAGATCGTCCAGATTCATGGCGGCCCCTTTCCTGTCTGCGGCATTCTGTCATTGCGTGACAGAACATGCCGCGACGGTCAGCGCAATCAACCCCGCGCGCCCGGTCGGGGCGACGGCGGGGCTGTCGTTTCGGGGAACAGTCAGGTCGGAACGGGCGCGGCGCCGGCCCCGGCGCCCGCCCGCCCGTGTTGGCGGATCAGGCCCGGCCGAACGCCTCGGCGATGGCGATCTGCAGCGCGTCGTCGGGCGCGCGGCCGCCCCACCCCACAAGCTGGAACGCCGGGTAGAACCGCTCGGAAGCGGCGACGGCGGCGCCGATCATGCGGTCGATCTGCTCGGGCGTGGCCGATTGCCCGCCCGACAGGACCAGGCCGTAGCGGAAGACCATGAGGCGCGGTTCGCGCCAGTAGGTGAAGGCGCCCGCCCAGATGTTGTCGTTGGCGCCGTTCAGCACCTCGTAGATGGCCGGCAGGCGATCTTCGGGCGGTTCCATCTCGAAGGTGCAGATCAGGCGCAGCGTCTCGTCCTGCGGCGACCAGGCCAGCGTCAGCGAATAGCTGCGCCATTGCCCCTGTACCATCATCGCGATCTGGTCATCGGCCACGCGGTCGAATTCCCACTCGTGATACTCGGCAAGGTGTTCGACGATATCGATCGGATCCAGCTCGTCGCTCTGGAAATACTGCTCGCTCAGTGCCATGGCGCCCTCATGTTTATTATGCCGCGGGCCTCTTGCGGGCCGCTTTGGCTGGTGCCTGTGCAAGGACGGCGGATTTTTTTCGCCTGTCCTTGACAACATGGTGTGGGAAGGGCGGTCACCTGTAAAGGACTAACTGGGGCCTGATTCCACGGTTCTTGTGGATAGGCGGGAAGATTCACCAAGATATGGCCGAATTTCGCTAGATTTGCTTCCGCGCGCGCAGGGCCGCGCCAATCGTGCCGTCGTCGAGGTAGTCCAGCTCGCCGCCGATGGGCACGCCCTGGGCCAGCGACGTGACGGTGACACCGCGCCCTTGCAACTGGTCCGCGATGTAATGGGCCGTCGTCTGCCCGTCGACCGTGGCGTTGAGCGCCAAGATGACCTCGGTCACGCCATCCGCCGCGATGCGGTCCATAAGATGGGGAATGCGCAGATCCTCGGGGCCCACGGCATCCAGCGCCGATAGGGTACCGCCAAGGACGTGATATCGGCCGCGAAAGGCGCCGCCCCGCTCCATCGCCCAAAGATCGGCCACGTCCTCGACCACGCAGATTTCGCCGGTGGTCCGCTTCTCGGACTGGCAGATCGCGCAAAGTTCTTCGGTGCCGATATTGCCGCAGTTGATGCAGGGCCGCACGCGGTCGGCGACCTCGGCCATGCTTTGCGCCAGCGGGCGCATGAGCTGGCCACGCTTCTTGATGAGATGCAGCACCGCGCGCCGGGCCGAGCGCGGCCCGAGCCCCGGCAGCCGCGCCATCAGGTCGATCAGCGCCTGAACATCCTCGCCCGCGCCCGCCACGCGATCAGAAGGGCAGCTTCATGCCCGGCGGCAGGCCCAGGCCTTCGGTCAGCTTCTGCATTTCCTGCTGGCTGCGCTCGGAGGCTTTCAGCTGCGCGTCCTTGATGGCGGCGAGGATCAGGTCTTCGACGACCTCTTTCTCGTCGGGATTGAAGATCGACGGATCGATGTCCAGCGCCGTCAGCTCGCCCTTGGCGGTGGCGGTCGCCTTGACGAGGCCCGCGCCGGATTCGCCGGTGATGGTGATGGTGCGAAGCTCTTCCTGCAGGTTCTCCATCTTGCCCTGCATATCCTTGGCGGCGGCCATCATCTTGGCCATGTCGCCCAATCCGCCCATGCCTTTGAACATCCTGTCACTCCTGCCTCGGGATCTTGCGTTCAATCACAGATACGAAGCGTCTTGCCGCATCGCAAGGCATGCGCCGCGCGAAAGCCGGCGCGCGGCCACTCAATCCTCGGCGAAGGGATCCCATTCGTCCTCGACCTCGGGCAGGGCCTCGGCGGCGGCCTCGGCCGCGATCTGCGCGGCCGACCGGATCTCGAGGATCTTGGCCTCGGGAAAGCGCGCCCGCACCGCCTGCATCAAGGGGTGCGCCTCGGCCCTGGCCTCGAGCTCCAGCCGCTCGCGGTCGCGCTCCTCGGCGATGGTCGGCGCGCCGCCTTCGGCGACGACCGACACCGCCCAGCGCGCGCCGGTCCAGGTTTGCAGGCGTTGCGACAGCCGCGCGGCCAGGTCTCGCGGCGCGGCGTCGGTGGGCGCGAACTCGATCCGGCCGGGGCTGTAGCGGACCAGCCTCACGCCGGTTTCGACATCGATCAGCAGCTTGGCGTCGCGGTTGAAACGGATCAGCGCGACGACCTGTTCGAACGTGGCGAACCGCGCCAGCGCGTCCGTGTCTGCGGCCAGCGCCGTGACGGCGCCGCCGGCCCCGCCACCGCCGCGGGGCGCCGATCCGCCATTCGTGTGCGGCGCCGACCCCGAGGGCCCGGCGGGGGCCGGCGCGGGCGCCGCGGGGCCCGGTGCGGGCGCACCGGCGGGCGGGCCGTCCTGCAACTTCTTCAGCAAGTCCTCGGGCGGCGGCAGGTCGGACACGTGGGTCAGGCGAATGATCGCCATCTCGGCCGCCATCATGGCGTTGGGGGCGGCCGCGACCTCTTCCAGCGCCTTCAGCAGCATCTGCCAGCTGCGGGTCAGCACCCGCATGGACAGGGCTTCGGCCATGCGGCGGCCGCGGTCACGCTCGTCGGGGCCCACGGTCGGATCCTCGGCCGCGTCCGGCGTGATCTTGATGACGCTGAGCCAATGGGTGATCTCGGCCAGGTCGCGCAGCACGGCCAGCGGGTCGGCCCCGTCGGCGTATTGCCCCGCGATCTCGGCCAGCGCACCGGCCGCGTCGCCGCGCATGATCGTGTCGAAGAGGTCGAGCACCCGGCCCCTGTCGGCCAGCCCCAGCATCGCGCGCACGGCCTCGGCGCTGGTCTCGCCCGCCCCGTGGGAGATCGCCTGGTCCATCAGCGACAGCGCATCGCGCACCGACCCTTCGGCGGCGCGCACGATCAGGCCCAGCGCATCGGCGCCGATCTCGGCCCCCTCACGGTCGGCGATGCCGCGCAGGTGGGCCAGCATGACCTCTGGCTCGATCCGGCGCAGGTCGAACCGCTGACAGCGCGACAGGACGGTGACCGGGACCTTGCGGATCTCGGTCGTGGCGAAGATGAACTTCACGTGGGCGGGCGGCTCTTCCAGCGTCTTCAGCAGCGCGTTGAACGCGCTGTTCGACAGCATGTGAACCTCGTCGATGATGTAGATCTTGTAGCGCGCCGAGGCGGGCGCGTACTGCACCGAGTTCAACACGTTGTCGCGGATGTCGTTGATGCCGGTCTGCGACGCGCCGTCCATCTCCATCACGTCCACATGGGTGCCCTTCGCGATGGCGATGCAGGGCTCGCATTGGCCACAAGGGGTGGTGGTCGGCCCGCCCTGCCCCTCGGGACCGATGCAGTTCATGCCCTTGGCGATGATCCGCGCGGTGGTCGTCTTCCCGGTGCCGCGGATGCCCGTCATCATGAAGGCCTGCGCGATGCGGTCCGCCTTGAACGCGTTCTCCAGCGTGCGCACCATCGCATCCTGCCCGATCAGGTCGGCGAAGGTCTGGGGGCGGTATTTGCGGGCAAGCACCTGGTAGGCGGGCTGGTCGGTCATGGGCTCTCGGTCGAGTCGGGATGTGAGCCGCCAGCCTAGCGCCCTTGGCCTAGAGCAGCCAGAGCACGACGCATGTGAATACCGTCCCGGCGCAAAGCACGACCGTCAGGAGGTGCAGGCGCCACACCGGCTGGCAACGGGCATCGCGGGTCGTGAAGTTGCCGTGGTTGATCCGGGCTTCAGACCATCCCGCCAGGAAGATGCACAGCGCCGCGAAGATGAAGACCGACGCGACCGCTTTCGGCAGCCAGGTCGGCTCGGCCGGGCCGAACACTCCCTGCAGAGCGATGGCCACCACCATGGTCGTCAGCCCGGTGCGCACCCAGCCGGCATAGGTCCGCTCGGCCGCCAGAACAGTCCGATCCTCGGCCCAGTCCGTCCGGTCCTCGGCCCATTGGGTCCGATCCCGCGCCATCTGGTTCTTGTCGCTCATCGCGGGGAAGATAGCGCCTTAGGGGCGCTACGCCATGCGGTCCGGCGATTTGCGCGACGCACGCCCAGCTTCCCGGCTTGGCGGGCCAAGCGATCGGACCAGGGACCGCAACGGACAATTCGGCCAGCATTTTCAGGGGACGTGGGTGAGAGGCTGGACAGCGACCCAGGCGGGGCTCGTTGCGGCTGCTTCCTTCCGGATCTGACCGGGTTGGCGAGGCGCCTGCCCGCGCCAGCCTCTCGATTCCGCAGATAACCGCGCGCGCGCGGGAATTCAACCGGCGCCAGCGCGCAGGCGGAACCAAGCCCGGGCGCCCGCGCCATCGACCTGTGTCACCGGACCCAGATCCTCGAGCAGGTCCAGGACATGCGCGGCCTCGGGCGCGGTCGCGAAGACGGGCCGCACCGTGGCGGGCCAGCGCAGCGTGAAGCACGGCTGCCACAGGGATTCGTCCACCAGGTCCAGCCCGCGCTCGACCAGCGCGGACTGCACGGTCCCGAGCGTGCCGTAGCGGATCTTCTGCTGGCCGCAGCCGGGCCACGCCCGCCCGCCGCAGGCCCGAAAAAACGACATGGCAACAGTATAGAGCGCGTCTGGGTCCAGCGCGCGCCCGTGCACGCGAATATCACGGACCCGTCCATTTGGACGCTCGCAGGAAAGGTCGAAGGTCACGTCGATATCGGGGCTCAGGCTCAGTTCGAGCCCCGGGACCCGGTCGTTCACGATTTCCCGCCCGTCGGCATGATCCGGCAGGAACCGGAACCCCGCCGCACTGCGCACCAGGATCGCGCGCAGGTCGTCACCGCTGAGCCTCACGGCGCAAATCCGTTCCGCGTACGGATGAAGCCGGGCCAATTGGGCCAGCCGCACCTCGCCCGCCGGAAGGTTCGTCCAGGAATCGCGTCCCCCCTGCCAGCCCGTGTGGGGCGGCCCCGCCAGCCCGATCAGGTATGCCGGGTCCAGGTTGGGAAACGCCTCGGCCACCACGTCGCGCATGACGCGCGCCACGAGCATGGTGCCCGGATCGCGCCCGAGGCGGGCAAAGTAGGACGTGGCCGGCCATGGCAACCGACCGAGGATTCGACCGGCCGAAGCTTCGGCCCGGGCGTGAGCGTCCGCGGTTGCGGCGTGAACGCGCAATGCGGGCGACACATCGGTATCGACGGCGCCGCGGGCCGCGTACACCCGGGATTGATGCCCCAGCACGCGCCAGCCGTTCCCTTCGAATTCCAGCGACAGGTCAATGCACCCCAGGTGACGACCGTAGCACCCCGGCATGATCGCGGGCACCCCGCCGATATCCCCATCCGACGGGGCCCCCTCCGCCGGAAAGACGGCGTGCCGATGGCCCATGACGATGGCGTCCACACCGTCCAGCGCGGCGATGTTCTCGACCAGATCCGACCGGCTGGACGTGCCATAGGAAGGACCTTCGTGACACAGGACGAGACAAAGGTCGGCCCCCATGGATCTGAGATCGTACAAGCCTTGCTTCAGCGCCTCGATCGGCTGCTCCATGCGAAGATCCGCCATGTCCGTGTGGGCATGCCGCAGCTCGGCCACGGTGTGGGGCGGAAGGGCAGACAGGATCCCGATCCGCAGGGGCCGCATCCCCTCGTCGCCCTCGTGCATCGTCTTGGTCACCATCGCCGTGCGGACGACCGGCCCGGCTGGCTCATCTGCGATCAGGTTGGTTCCGAGCACCGGAAAATCGGCCTCCCGCAGTGCGGTCCGAAGGCGCCTCAACCCGAAGTCCATGTCGTGATTTCCCAGGGCGACGGCGTCATATTGCAACGCGTTCATCGCGGCGATGACGGGGTTTTCCTGGTCGTCCGTTTGCTCCATCGCCAGATCGGCCAGGAACGTCCCCGTCAGGAAATCGCCCGCATCGACCAGGACGCTGGGCCACGGACCCTCGCGCATCGATGCGATCACGGGTGCCAGGGAGGTGAGGCCGCCGGACTCTTTCGCCCGTCCGGCGATATAGTCGAACGCCCGCAGATGGCCGTGCAGGTCGGTGGTGGCCAGAATCCGGAGTTTTGTGGTCCGCCCACCATCCTCTAGCGACGAATTATCTGTGGAAAACGCATGACCCTGCGAAGACCGGTACATGGAACTCGAAAAAACCTCTTAAAGCCGCGTAGTGCGTTGATGCACGACGCGGATCTTTCTTCCTGAGGTTGAAGTGTGCAACCATTCTGACACACTTGCAATCCTCCTCATGCTTGGCGAATAGGGCGACGTAGCGTCGCGGGGAAAGTGGCAGCCATGAAACATGCCGAACGGGTGACATTTGGCGGATCCGGGCTGGATCGCGCAGCGCATCTGCGCAAGGACGTCGCTGCGCTGCGCACGGCCGCCGGTGCGCGCGTGCTGACCTTCTGGCGGGGCAAACCGTTGGTCCGCGGCAACGCCGAAGCGCCAGGGCTGGCCGAAATCCGGCCCGATGGCGCCGCGCTGAATGACGCGGGGCCGTTGATCCTTCTGGGGGTCGATGAGAAAGGCCCGATTCTCGCCGCGTCGCTGGACCGCTGGCAGCCGGACGAGATCCCCGAGAGCCTCAACGCATTCCTGGACCCGTCGGTGCAGCGCCACCCGGCCCTGCCCGATGATCACGGCTTCCACGAACTGCGCGCCCTGATGACGCGGCTCACCCCGCGCGAGGCCGAACTGGCGGCGACGGCGCGCGGGCTCTTCGAATGGCACCGCATCCACCGCTTCTGCGCGCGTTGCGGGGCCGAAAGCGAAATGGCGCAGGCCGGCTGGCAGCGCGACTGCCCCGCCTGCGGGGCGCATCATTTCCCACGCTGCGACCCTGTGGCGATCATGCTGATCACCCACGGCAACGACCTGCTGCTGGGCCGATCACCGGGCTGGCCGGACAGGATGTATTCGCTGCTGGCCGGGTTCGTCGAACCGGGCGAGACCATCGAGGCCGCCGTGCGGCGCGAGACTTTCGAAGAGGCCGGCATCCGCGTCGGGCCCGTGCGCTATCTCGCCAGCCAACCCTGGCCCTTCCCGGCTTCGCTGATGCTGGGATGCCACGGCACCGCCACCAGCCGCGAGATCCGCATCGATCCGGCCGAGATCGAGGACGCGCTGTGGGTGTCGCGCGAAGAGCTGATGCGCGCCGTCTCGGGCGAGCATCCCGACATCGCGCCCGCGCGCCCCGGCGCCATCGCGCATTTCCTGATCCGCCACTGGTTGGCCGACACGCTGGATTGACGCGCCGCGCGGGCTGGGCAACAAACGCGCCATGAAGATTTCCACCCGCCGAGATGTGGATGTGGCCCCGGACCGGGTCTTTGCCGCACTGACCGATTTCACGCGCTTCGAACAGAAGGCGCGGGCCGCCGGCGCGCAGGTCGACCGGACCAACGGCGAAAGCCGCGGCATGGCGGCCTGGCACGTTAGGTTCGACTATCGCGGCCGATCGCGCAAGGCCGACCTGCGCGTGGTCACCTACGACCCCGACACACAGCTGGCGATCAAGGCCGAGCTGGATGGCATACACACCCTCTTCAATGTCGAGGTGATGGAGGTCGCGCCCAACTGCGCGCGGATGTTCGTATCGCTTGACATCCGTCCCACCACCATGAAGGGCCGCCTTCTGGTGCAGTCCCTGAAGCTGGCCAAGACGTCGATGACGCGGCGGCTGGATCGCCGGCTGGACCAGTTCGCGCGCGAGATAGAACGCCGCCCGGCCGGCGGCATCTGATTGCACTTGGCCGCACCATCCGGCAGGAGGCAGCCATGACCCTGCGCATCAAGGCCCTTTTCGTCCATCTTCTGACCGCCAGCGGTGCCGTCTTCGCCATGCTGGCGATGCTGGCCGCGGTGGACCAGAAATGGGACATCATGTGGCTGTGGCTGGTGGTGGCCTTCTTCGTCGACGGCATCGACGGCCCGCTGGCCCGCCGCTACGACGTGGGAAAGAACGCGCCGCAGCTCGACGGGGTGTTGATGGACCTGATCATCGACTACCTGACCTACGTCTTCATCCCGGCCTACGCGCTGTTCCGGTCGGACCTTCTGCCGGGCTGGACGGGCTGGATCGCCATCATCGTCATCACCTACACCTCGGTCATCTACTTCGCCGACACGCGGATGAAGACGCGCGACTACTCGTTCCAGGGCTTCCCGGGCTGCTGGAACATGGCGGTGCTGGTCTTCTTCGCGGTCCAGCCGGAATGGTGGACGATCCTCATCATCACGGTCCTTCTGGCCGCGGCGATGTTCCTGCCGCTGAAATTCGTGCACCCGACCCGCACGCAACGCTGGCGCGTGCTGACGCTGCCGGCCGCGCTGGCGTGGACGGTTCTCGCGGGCGTCGCGGCGTGGCAGAACTTCCAGACCTCCGATGCGCTGCACGTGGCGCTGATCGTCCTGTCGATCTACCTGGTCTTCGCCGGGATCGCGCAGCAGTGGATCTACCGCGAAAAGCTCTGACCCTCGGTCAAAGCCGGGTCAGCGCGACGCCCGCCACGATCAGCAGGGCCGACAGCGCCTTGCCCCGGTGCATCCGTTCGCCCAGCACCAGCCAGCCGATCAGCACCGCGAAAAGGATCGAGCTTTCCCGCAGCGCTGCCACCAGCGCAATGGGCGCCACGGTCATGGCCCAGACCGCGATGGCATAAGCGCCGTAGGATGCCGCCGCGGCCAGCGCCCCCAGACCCCAGGCTCGCCGGTCGGCCCGCAACACGCCCCGCCCCCGCAGCGCCAGGCAGACCGGCGTGAACAGCACCATGTCGAGAAAGAACAGCCACGCGACGAAGGTCACCGCGTCGCCCGACACCCGGGCGCCCAGCCCGTCGACGATGGAATAGCCCGCCGTCATGAAAGCCGAGCCCAGGGCGAAGGGCAGCAGGCGCACCGCCTCGCCGCCCGAGAACACGCCCCGCGCCATGCCGAGGATCCCCGCGCCCAGCACGGCGATGCCCGCGTATTCCCAGCCCGTCAGCGCATCGGTCAGGACCAGCCAGCTCAGCGCCATGACGATCAGCGGCGCGGTGCCGCGCGCGATGGGGTAGACGCGGCTCAGGTCGCCCTGTTCGTAGGCCAGCGCCAGGAACAGCTTGTATCCCGCGTGAAACAGCCCGCTGGCGGCCAGCCACGGCACCACCTCGAGCCCCGGCAGCTCCCGCATGAGCAGGATCACCAGCCCGGCCAAGCCCTGCACTATGGTGAGAATCAGCATGCCGGTGATCTTGGACGCGCCGAACTTGATCAGGCTGTTCCACGCCGCGTGCAGGAAGGCCGCCGCCATCACGGCGGCGAAGATACCGGCGCTCATTCCGTGATCTGCAAACGGATCGGGCCGCGCGCGGCCACCGGGTCGACCGGACAGCCCCGCTGGGTCGCCCGCAGCGGTAGCGTGACGGCGACGCGGCGCACGTCGTCCATCAGTGGCCGCCAGTCATCCGCAAGCCGGCGCGCGGCCTCGGACGGGCAGAAGGTCTTGTCGGGCCCGCGGCTGCGGGCCAGCGCCATCAACACCTCTGCCACCTCGTCGTCCGATGCCACCTGTCAGGCCAGCCCGTCCCGCAGCACCCGGCGCAGGATCTTGCCCGAGGCGGATTTCGGGATCTCGTCCACCAGCCGCACGTCCCGCGGCACCTTGTAGGACGACAGCCGCCCGGCCAGGAAGGCGGTGACGTCTTCGGCCGACAGCCCGGCACCGTCCTGCGCGACGACGAAGGCGACCGGCACCTCGCCCGACCCGTCGTCGGGCTTGCCCAGCACGGCGCAGTCGGTGATGGAGTCGTGGGCCAGCAACTCGGCCTCGAGCTCGGCGGGCGCGACCTGGAAGCCCTTCACCTTGATCAGCTCCTTCACCCGCTCGCGCATGAAGAAATAGCCATCCTCATCCGCAACGGCCAGGTCGCCGGTGCGCAGCCAGCCATCCTCGGTGATGGTGGCGGCGGTCGCCTCGGCGTTGTTCAGGTAGCCCAGCATCACCTGCGGCCCGCGCACCCACAGCTCGCCCTCGCCGCCCGGGGCGCAATCCTCGCCCGTTTCAAGATCCACGATCCGGCACTCGGTATTGGCGATCGCCACGCCCGAGGCGCCCGATTTCGGCCGCGCCAGGGGCGTTGCGTGGCTGACGGGCGACAGCTCGGTCATGCCGTAGGCCTGCGTCGTCACCGCGCCCAGCCGCTTGGCCGCAGCGTCGGCCACGTCGCCGCCCAGTGGCGCCGCCCCGCTGATGAGCTGCTTGACCGACGACAGGTCGTGCGCGTCCACCATCGGGTGCTTGGCCAGCGCCAGCACCACGGGCGGCACGAGGTAGAGCTTCTTCACGCCATGCCGCGGGATGAGCTGCAGGAACAGCTCCAGCTCGAATCGCGGCATGGTCACCAACGCGCCGCCCCCCGCCAGGAAGGCGTTCATCAGCACGTTCATTCCGTAGATGTGGAAGAACGGCAGGAAGGCGACCGTGCTTTCGCCCTTCTCGATGGGCAGGGCCGACAGCGTCTGGTCCACGTTGGCGACCATGTTGCGATGGCTGAGCATGACACCCTTCGGCAGGCCCGTGGTGCCCGAGGAATAGGGCAGCACCACGATGTCCCGCTCCAGGTCCACCGGCACCTGCGCCTCCAGCGGGTCGCCCATGAGCGCGGTCAGCGGCGTCGCCTCCGGCGCCTCGCCGATCACCGCGATCTGGCTGACCTTGGTGCCTTCTGCCGCCGCGCGCGCGGTGTCGAGGAACATGGGCACCGTCACCAGCCAGGTTGCGCCCGAGTCGGTCAGTTGCTTGCGAACCTCGTGGGCGGTGTAGGTCGGGTTGACCGTGGTCACGGTGCCGCCCGCGAAGGCCGTCCCGTGGAAGACCACGGCGTATTCCGGCACGTTGGGCGCCATCAGCGCCAGCACGTCGCCGCGCTTCAGCCCCCGGTCGATCAAGCCGCCCGCGAGCCGGCGGACCGCATCCTCCAACGCCGCCGCCGTCAGGCTGCGCCCCGAGGGACCATCGGTCAGAACGACGGCGTCGCCCTGCCCCTCCAGGCCGGCGAACAGGCGTTCCGTGATCGACATCTCGGGGATGGCAATCGTGTCGTGCGGGCTTGTGATGATGGCCATGCGCGTCCTCCCAAACGGCGTTGATCCGTCCGACCCTAACCAAGCCGACGCCAATGACCAGAGCCCGCGCGGAACCCGAAGGACACCCGGTCGATTGCCGCTGCAACGAAAGGATCAACACCATGGCAAAATCGAGAGACGAGATCTGGGACGAATGGCGCGACCGCGTGAACATGGCGCCGCAAGAGCTCGAGGACTGGCTGGAGACCGAGGAAAGCAAGTCGGTGGGCGATGACGATGGCGGCGAGTCCACGGGTCACCAATCGGGCCGGAAGATCGTGAAGATCAAGCGCACCAACAAGGACGACCTGAGCGACGCCCAGTGGGACCACATGCAAAAGGTGGTGGGCTACATCAATCGTCACTGCGCGCAGGTGCCCGACGGCGATGTCGAGGACAGCACGTGGCGCTATTCACTGATGAACTGGGGGCATGACCCGCTGAAGGACGACGGCTGCGCGTCGTGACGTTCGCGGGTCTTTTGGTGGATTGGCAGGGGCAGCAGGGCTCGAACCCGCGACCTACGGTTTTGGAGACCGTCGCTCTACCAGCTGAGCTATACCCCTAGGCCGCGTGTTGCGTATGGCAGGCGCGGGCCCCCGTCAAGGCCGGATCGTGTGGAACAATGGGCGGCTGCGAATGTTGTTTTCGCAACGAATGCCTACTTCGACGGAAGGAAATAACACCATGGCGATGAACAGCCTCAAAGACGTCTATATCGACCAGATTCAGGACCTCTATAGCGCCTGCAAACAGTCGATCGAGGCGACGACCGCCCTTGGTCAGGCCACCGAGGACAAGGAACTCGGCGAAGCCATGGCCGCGGGCAGCGCCGGCATTGCCGACGGCATGCAGAAGCTCGAGCAGATTTGCTCGGATCACGGCGTGAACCCCGACGGCGAGTTCTGCAAGGGCATGGAAGGTCTCGTGAAAGAGGCGCATGCCCACGCGCTCGACGAAGAGTTCGGCGATAGCGACGTGCGCGATGCCATGATCATCACCCAGTACCAGCGGATGGTGCACTACGCGCTGGCCGGCTACGGCTGCCTCGTGGCCTTCGCCAACCGGCTGAAGCTGGACGGCGACGCGGCGATCCTGCAGGAATGCCTCGACCAGACCTACGATGGCGACCGGCACATGACCGAGATCGCCACCAAGGGCGGCGTGAACGCCGCCGCGGCCTGATCCCCGATCTTTCCTGCGCGGCCTGACCCGCCGCGCCCGACACACCCCCGCAGTTCTCTGCGGGGGTGTTTTCGTTTGGAGCGAAGGCCCAGTCCGCCCGGCCAATCTCCTGCCCCAATCGCATGCGATGACTGGCCCGGTGCGGAACGGAGGGTCGTTTGCTCACGCTCGATCTCGAATGGCTGGCATGGCTGCTGGTGGGCTGGCTCGTGGGCGGCCTCGTCTGGCGCGGGGTCGCGCACGTGGTGCAGGTGCGCACGCTTCGCCGGACGAGGACACCCCTGGGCAGCCCCGTCTATAGCTGGAAAACCCCGCTGGGCCGCACGCGCAGATCGCACACGCATCCGGGCCTGGGCCAAAGACCGGGTGACAGTTTCGACGGTGGCGACTGGGGGGCGTGCGGGGATGGCGACGGCGGCGACTAGGCCCGGCGCCGGCCACGGGTCAAAGCACCCGGAACAGCCGCAGCACCGCCAGCACCGCCACCGCCATGACCACCATCGACCCGCTGAAGACCCAGAAGGCGGGCGGCCATGACGCGCCCGGCATACCCGCGAGGTTGATTCCCATTAGCCCCGTCATGAAGCCCAAAGGCAGGAACACGGCCGAGATCACCGACAACACGTAGAGATTGCGGTTGAGCCGCTCGTCGCGGGCGCCGTCGATCTCGGCGCGGATGGTGGCCAGCTGTTCGCGCACGGCATCCAGCGTCTCGGTCACGCGGGTCAGCTGGTCGAGCTGTTCGCCCAGCTTCGCGTGATCGGCATCGTCGACCCAGTCCAGTCCAGCCCGCAGGCAGTCGCGCACGGCGTCGCGCTGGGCGGGAAGGAAGCGGCGCAGGTCGGCCACCTCGAGCCGCTGATCGGTTGTCTCGGCGGCGTGAGTGGGCATCGGATCCTGGATGACCGCCGCCTCGAGCGCCTCGCTCCGCGCCTCGAGGTCGGCAACCTGCGCCTCGATCCGGTCGGTCAGCAACTCGACCAGGTCGGCCAGGAACGCGCCCGCGTCCTCGGGCCCCTGCCCGCGCGCGATGCGATCCGACAGCTCGCCCACCGATCGCAGCTTGCGCCGCGACAGCGACACGATCCGGGCGGGGTCGATATAGACGCGCAGCGACACCATGTCCTCGGGGTCGGCGCCCTCGTTCAGGTTGATGCCCCGCAGGATCAGCAGCAGGCCCGCGCCGATCCGCAGCGCGCGCGGTCGGCTCATCGGTTCGGTCAGGGCGGCCCGGATCGACGGATCGAGATAGTCCAGGTGCCGCTCGATCCAGATCGCGGTTTCGGGGCGGTCGAATGACAGGTGAACCCAGGCGCAGCCATCGGCGGCCAGCGCTTCGGAGATATCCTCGTCGGTGTCGATCGCGGCGCCGTCACCGGCCAGCCGGTGGGCAAGGACGATATGTCGATCCATGGGCGGGGTCCTTTCCGGTCGCGCGGTCCCGTACCCTCTACCGGCGCGGTCCCTGCGCTTGCAACGAGATGCGCGGTGCACCGGTTCACCATCGCGGGTCGTTTCGCGTCAGGACGGCGAAGAATGCCCTGACACCGCGCCCGTGGGGATGCAGGGGGGCCGGCACGACAAAGGCCCCTCGCGGGGCCTTTGCGCTTTCGGTCTCGGGCCATCCCGGCGGCGTGCGCCGGGATGCGTTCCGATTACTCGATGATCTTCGACACCACGCCGGCGCCGACGGTGCGGCCGCCTTCGCGGATGGCGAAGCGCAGTTTCTCTTCCATGGCGATCGGCGCGATCAGCTCGACGCCGAACTGCACGTTGTCGCCCGGCATGACCATCTCGGTGCCTTCGTTCAGCTGCACCGTGCCGGTCACGTCCGTCGTGCGGAAGTAGAACT